>Ga0163149_10001078_pt1 | contig 35348 bp, 32 predicted proteins | sample OliLakLV19MP5G1_FD_148604 | JGI IMG/M metagenome (GOLD analysis project Ga0163149, IMG submission 148604) | Freshwater microbial mat bacterial communities from Lake Vanda, McMurdo Dry Valleys, Antarctica - Oligotrophic Lake LV.19.MP5.G1 | ecosystem: Environmental > Aquatic > Freshwater > Lake >... | reverse complement strand
CGGCGGTCCGGCATTCGGTATTAATCTGCGCCTGAACCATCGGCAATGAAAATATTTTGTGAAAATCGTACACGGGGCACAGGTCAGGATTTCCGGGATCGTGGCGCCGGACTCGGGCAGGGTCTGTGACCATGGTCTTCAGTTTTTGTCGCACGACTGGTTCGGGATCGGAGAGGTTGATCGTGTTGCCGTAGCTCTTGCTCATCTTTCGGCCATCCGTGCCGAGTACTTTCGGAAACTGGGTGAGTTGCTCCATCGGTTCAGGGAACACCGGTCTGTAGAGGCTATTGAACCGCCGGGCCAGTTCCCTGGTGAGTTCAAGATGCGGCAGCTGATCTTTCCCGACCGGCACGAAATTCGGCTTGTAGATGAGGATGTCTGCGGCTTGGAGGACCGGATAGCCAAGAAATCCGTACGTGCTCAGATCGCGATCCTGTATCTCTTCCTGTTTTTCCTTATAGGTCGGATTGCGTTCCAGCCAGGAGATGGGCGTCATCATCGAGAGCAAGAGATGCAAGACCGCATGTTCAGGGATACGCGATTGCACGAACACCGTCGCTTTCGCAGGATCGATGCCCGCGGCAAGCCAGTCGATCAACAACTCGCGAACGAATTCCCTGATGCGGCTGGTATCGGCATAGTTCGTCGAGAGTGCATGCCAGTCCGCGACGAAAAAGTAGCATTCGAACTCGGTCTGAAGCCCTTTCCAATTTTCCAAGGCGCCGAGATAGTTGCCGAGATGGAGGAGCCCGCTTGGCTGCATGCCGCTGAGGACTCGTTTTCTGGGGGTAGTCACGGTGTGTCTCCTGCTCCAAGGCCGATGGCGGTAGAGAGAATTGAATTGGAGAGACTGTGGGTCAAGGTCCCCGCGATGGTATGGATCACATGGATTTGCGGGTCCAAGATGATCAGTCCCATCAGGATGAACATGCCGTAGGGTTCCACGCGCCTGAGTGTCATCGCCGCAGTGTGTGGGAGAAGGCTCGTGAGAATTCTTCCACCATCCAAGGGGGGGAGCGGCATTAGATTGAACAGCATAAGGAGCACGTTCATTACGACGGAGTAGACTGACATGGCGGCGATCGGCTGGAGGAACATTTTGCGCCACGTGCTCGAGGTCTCTTCCGATGTGGGCAGAGAGCTTCCGATTGTGGGATCGATCGACAGGATGAGCGCGAAGAGCAGCGCACTGCCGACGGCCAGCGCGAGATTCATCGCCGGTCCTGCCGCCGCGACGAGCGCCATGTCGCGACGTGGCTGACCCATATTGCCTGGATCGACTGGGACCGGTTTGGCCCAGCCGAGGAAGAATCCTCCGGGCATGAGCAGGCAGAGCAAGGGCAGGATGATGGTTCCGAAGGGATCGATGTGTGCCAGCGGATTCATGGTGAGTCGACCCTGGAGCTTGGCGGTTGGGTCGCCGCACCGATTGGCGACCCAGCCATGGGCGTATTCGTGCAAGACCATGGCGAAGAGGAGCGGAAGCCCCATGTAGGAAAGGGTGTGGAGGATCTGCGGTAAGGAGTTCATGTGATCGGCTTTCTTAGTTCACCTGAAGGAATCGGCCTCGTTTGATCTGTATGAGGAAGAGCGGACGATTCAATGTTCCATCCGGCCCAAACGCCGCCCGCCCCGCCAGGGAGGAGAGGTCCGGCTGTGTCAAGAGGTAGTCGCGGACGGCTTCCCCGGAGGAGGCGCCTTTTCGCACCGCATCGAGCACCAATTTTGCGGCATCGTAGCCCTGCATCACAAAGAGCGTCGGGTTGGTGTCGAACCGTTTTCTGTACCGGGCGACAAAGTCCTGCACGGACGGGGTCTTGCTATCCACAAAGAAGCCGTCGACGAACACGGCGCCGTCGACCGATGAATCGTCCGTGCGGGCAAAGTCCAGGGAGTTCCATCCATTTGCGCCAAGAAACGGCACTTTCATGTCGTGGAAATTGATCTGGGCTGTCAGGATGCCGGCGTCGGCTGCGCGGCCGGGAATGAAGATCGCATCGAAGCCCGGCGTGTAGAAAACCTTTTTATCCAGCTTTGTCAGTTTCCCGGTGAGTTTCGTCTCATCGACCGGCACGGACAACCCGTATCGCTTGAGGTCCTCCGCTTTCATGCGTTTGAGCTGCGCACTGACATCGGCTTCGCCTTCTTTGTAGGATTCAACGGCAATCACTTCCCCTTCGTGTCGGCGTACTTCTTGAGCAAAGAGCCGGGCCAATTCGCGGCCATACGTCGTGTCGGGATGTAAGATGCAAAATCGGCGGAAACCTTGCTCGTTGATGGCGAAGTCTGCGATTCGTTTGGCTTGCAGCTCATACGTGAGCGCCGTGTTGAAGACATAGTTGCCGAGGCGTCTGACGTTGGGGAAGGTCGCAGTCGGTGTGATCAGCGGGATGTGGGCGCGCTCGGCGAGTTCAGCCATGACTGGAAGATTTTTCGAGAGGAGTGGACCGATCACCGCGAGGGGGCGATCGTCGTTCAGCAGCTCGGAAAATTCGTCCAAAAATGAGGCGTGATCGGCTTCGAGGTCTTTGACGATGAGACCGACCGAGGGACCGCCTGCCCGGTCTCTATTGGTTTCGACGGCGAGCTGAATCCCGCTGATCACTTCACCGGCAAAAGGAGCGAGTTTTCCTGAGAGCGGCAGGACGGCGGCGATGAAAAACTGGTTGGATTTTTGTGTGGCTTGGAGCGTGGCGAGGAGTTCCGACGTGTGTGCTGCCTGCGGATGAGTTGGGAAATTCACGAGAAATTGTTGGATTTGCCGGATGGCCTGGTGGTCCTCTTCGCGACCGATATAGAGATCGATGAGTCGGAGGGAGGCGAGATCGCCAGGAAAGCTATGCGGAAAGGTGTTTCGGATTTGATCCAGGACTTTCTTGTCGGATGTCTCGCTGGTCAACTTGCGAATGCGGGCACGCACGTCTTCCGCTTGGCCTTCGGTTCCCGCGGCCACTTCATCGAGCCAGGCCTGAATGGCTTGGGTCGTGTCTTTTTTTTGCACATAGAAGTCGCCGCTCAGCTGCAGGGCTTCGCGTTTCGTGGCGTCATCTTTTGACAGATTGCGCAGGCCGGTCAAGATCGGCAGGGCCAGGTCGAGGTTGCCCATCGACGCATGGACTCGGGCCTGCATCAGTTTGCCTCGATCCGTCACCTCTGAGTCGGGGAACTCAGTGTGCAGCAGCAGTAAATATTTCAAGGCCTCCCCATACTGTGCTGTGCGGTGCAGGGCAGCACCGAGGAGAAGATACGTGTCGTCGAGCAGCTCGGGCTTTGGCGAGGTGGCCAGGAAACGACGGAGTATGGTGAGGGCTTCCTCGGCCTTGTCTGCGTCGATCAGGCGCTTTGCCTGATTCAGCGTTGGATGGCTCGCCGGCTTCGCGGGCCCTGATTCTGCATAGACGGGCGAATTGAGCTCGAACCCCATGACGGGCCAGAGTAGGCTCCAGACAAGTCCAAGCGTAGAGCACCAGCGGACCGAACGGGCGTACGTGCGATGTGAAGACGGCGATAGCAACGGGGGGGCCATGAGCTCCTGGCGGTCTGACGGCAATGACATTCGCATGTGACTACTATCGGAAACCCTGTGAGGTGTCAAGGTAAACTCCACGCCGGGTTCGTTGTGTTCATCTGAACGATTGGTTACCATGGAGAAGATGATGTTACACCCGTTAGCCGAGCGATATTTGAGCCGTCTTCGGGTAGAGGGTGGTCTCTCCGTCAATACGATCGAAGCCTACCGCCGCGACCTGAGTAAGTTTCATTCCTACTTGTATCGAATCGGTGTCGTGCCGCTCGGACCTCTGACGCCCGAGACGTTGACGGGATTTCTCCGTTCTATGCACGAGGCACGGTTGTCTCGTGCCTCCTCCCTACGTTGTCTCTCGGCGATTCGTGGATGGCTTCAGTTTCTGATGCAGGAACGGATGATCGAGGAGAATCCTACCATCGGCCTGACTCGGATATCGCGCGGCGTTCGACTGCCTAAAACCTTATCGCAGCAAGACGTGGTCGCATTGTTGGATCTGGGGGCAGTCCCGACCCCCGAAGACCTGCGTGACCGCGCGATGGTGGAGTTGCTCTATGCGACGGGGCTTCGCGTGTCCGAGTTGGTGATGGCTGAAGTGGCGCTGGTGAATCTCGATGTCGGGTATCTTCGGGTGACGGGCAAGGGCGCAAAGCAGCGTCTCGTGCCGATGGGTGAGAGGGCTCGGCAGTTGTTGCTGCAGTATGTCGAAGAGGCGCGGCCGCGGCTTCTCAAGAAACGGGCTTCACGGTATCTGTTCGTGTCGAGGCGGGGCGGGCCGTTAACGCGACAAGCCTTTTGGAAGTTGCTACGACGCCGTGCCCAGCGGGCCGGGATTAGACCAGTCATCTCGCCGCACATGCTTCGACATTCGTTCGCGACGCATCTGCTCGAAGGCGGCGCGGATCTTCGGTCTGTCCAGGTGATGCTCGGCCATGCGGATATTGCGACGACGCAGATCTACACACATATTGAGCGGGGACGCCTGAAGCGAGTGCATAGCAGATATTTCCCTCGGGAGAACCGGCGCCAGAAGCACAAAGTATAACTGAGGCGGCACGACTCACATGAGCAGAATGCGCAGCAGCCGAAAACGCCAAGATTGAGTGTGGATTCGATTGACAAGGACAGGGGGAGTTGGTAGCATCCGCCAAGGTTAGTAAGAAAATCGGGCGGATAGCTCAGTTGGGAGAGCGCTGCCCTTACAAGGCAGAGGTCACAGGTTCGATCCCTGTTCCGCCTACCAGTGCAGAGGCTGGCTCATGGGGGACAGGGCAACAAAGAAATTATAAAACGTTCGATGGGACGGCCGCGAGATATCATCTTGTCGTTCACATCTTCCGCGATACGATACGTAAAATTTTAAGGGGCCGTCGTTCAGCTGGTTAGGACGCCAGATTGTCAATCTGGAGGTCGCGGGTTCAAATCCCGTCGGCCCCGCCATTTTCCTCTGTGTGTGCGTGCCTTCGTAGGCAACGTTGTGAGTACTTCGCCAGCAGACTGCGTAAAACATCTGTGGTCACGCCAGCATTTCACTATTCACGACGTGTGAAATCACGGGAGCACCCTAACGCAGGGTGCTCACGAATGTCGTTCAGCAAGGCTGCAGTGAACAGGCGCGTCGCTTGGGGAACGCCGCCTCTCGGCGCTCCGGGGTCGTGGGGGTGAGAAGACCGACATCTTCAGTATTCTGCTAACGTCAGGAAAGGTCATCGCCGCATGTTTCAAACAGGTCTCACAGGACTGCTGGGTTCGCTCGGCTCGGTGTCAATAATCGTGCTCTTACTTCTGTTCGTATTCTCGGTTATTTCGTGGGCCATTATTTTTTCAAAATGGCGCGCGTTTCGTCTGGCGGATCGGGAGGACAAGCGGTTCTTAGCGCTTCTCGTAAAAGCACACGATCTCGACGAGTTGTATCGGCAAGTTCGACGAGTCGAGGGGAGTCCCAGCGCGTATGTCTTCGAAGGCGTGATGGAGCGCGCCGGATCTGGGCAGCGCGAGGGGAAGAATGGTGGCGGCTCGGGGCCGGTTGATCGACACGTGATGGAGCGGACGGCGTCCCATCTCGCGCAAAGCGAGCTCTCACGCCTCGAGAGCTATCTCCCGTTCCTTGCCACGACGGGAAACATTACTCCGTTTGTGGGGCTGCTCGGGACCGTGATGGGAATCATCGATGCATTTCGTGAGATCGGCACCCAAGGGACGGCCAGTATTTCTGCTGTCGCTCCCGGCGTGTCGGAAGCGCTCGTCGCGACGGCAGCCGGCCTGTTCACCGCCATCCCAGCGGTCATTGCCTATAATTACTTTCTCGTACGGATTCGCAATACGGCATTCCGATTGGACTCGGTCACCATCGAGCTGTTAGCGTCCCTCTCGACTGCTGCATCGAAGACGAAACCAGTTCCGGTCGGAGTTCAAGGATGACCCTTGAGTCTCGGCACCGCCGCTTTCTGGCAGAAATCAACGTGATCCCTCTCGTCGATGTGATACTCGTCCTCTTAGTGGTTTTCATGGTCACCGCGCCGATGTTGTATCGAGGGATGGACATTACGTTGCCGACTTCTGCCACGAATTCCATCAAACCGGAAATGCGCACGGTGCTCACGATCGAAAAGGATCAACGGTTGTATCTCGACAAAGATCCAGTTGGGGTGGCTCAGCTGGAACAGAAATTGAAAATCTTGAAACGGGACCATCCCGATGTGTCGCTCTATCTCAGGGCTGATCGCGACGTGCCCTACGGTGTTGTGGTGCAAGTGATGGATGGTGTGAAGAAAGCCGGGATCGAGAAGATCGGGATGGTGACGGAGCCGATGGGACCTGAGCATGTGGGCGCGCCGCAAATCCCGGGTCTCACGCCGCGAAAAAATTGATGCACTGTACGCGAGGGGCTGGTTGTTATGGCATCCCAGGCGTCGCTCCTCTCAGGTTCATGGTTCGATCAGGGCGATCAATCCAAGCTGTCCGCTCGACTGACGCGAACACTGGTCCTGTCGCTTGTCCTACACGTGATCGTCTTGCTGATCGCCGTAGGGCTTGGGCTTCCGCAGCATGGTGAACGACCTTTGACGGCGGTGGAAGTCTCATTGGTCAGTCTGCCGACGCCCGTACGGCCAACCGAGTCTGCGAAGCCAGTCGAGTCGGCAAACGTGCCAGCCCCAAAGCCGATACCAGCCCCAGTCGTGAAGGCAGTGACTCCCAGTGCAGCCCCTTCCTCCACACCGCCAAAGGCCGAGAAGAGAAGGGACATGATGGAGGATCTTGAGCTGCCACCGGATGCGCCGAAGTTTGGAGAGTTGAGCCCTGCAACAAAATCACTGGCTCAACCCCGACAGGCGGCGAAGGTGCCGGATATCCCACGTGTCCCAGATGTGGCGCAAGACCCGGTTTCGAAGGTTCCGCAGCAGTCTACAGTCAGCGAGGATCTGAATCGTGAATTGGAAGAAGATCTGAAAAAGATCAAGCAATTTCAACCGGCGGCCAAGTTGGAGATTCCTAAAGACGTGAAGCCGAGCGAGCCCTCGGTCAAGCCGGCGCCTCAGCAAGACGTAAAAGCTCCGGCGGCAAAGACGCTCGATACGAAACTGAAGGTGTCTGGTGCGGATGGCTCTAGTCCCTACTGGGCTCGTGTGCAGTCGATTATTAGTAAACACTGGGCGCCTCCCCCAGTCGGGGTGCCGGGACAGACCTATGCGGTCACCGTCGAGTTTCGGCTTCAGAGAGATGGGATGGTGAAGCGTGTGTTGGTGAAGCAATCATCCGGCGATTTCTATGTCGATGCGGCAGGGGAGCGTGCCGTGCGTGGGCCTGGAGTCCTCCCTGGATTTCCTGACGACATGGCAGATAGCTACAAGGATGTCGAGATGGTATTTCGAGTTGGAGAATCGGTCGGATGACACAGCTGAAATTAGTCAGTGCGTGGTTGGGTGGAGTCTTGCTGCTGGCAGGCGTTGTCGGTATTCTTGAATCTGGGGCGGCGGACGTGTTCCTTGAAGCCACTCGTCCTGACTTCCAAAAGATTACCCTGGGTGTTGCGGGAATACACAACGCAGGAGGTCCTGACTGGTTGGGCGCGCGGATTGAAGACGTGCTCAAAAAGGATGTGAAGCGTTCCTTGGTCTTCGATCTGGTGGATTTGCCCGGTCTTGGGATCCACACATCCGATATCGGTAACGGGACGGAGGACGGTTCCAAGGCAGTATTTCGGCAGGTTGCGGAAAAGGGTGTCTCGGTCTTAGTGTGGGGGAAGGCAGGGTTGAAAGGGAGCGACAAAGAAGCCGACGTGAACATGGAAGGCTTTGTCTATGACAGCGGCAGTGAGGAGCTTGTGGGGGGGAAACGTTACGCAGGACCGTCCTCGGTGGTGCGACTGATGGCGCACCGCTTTGCCGACGAACTGGTCTTTCGTTACACGGGCGAGCCGGGGATTGCGCGGACGAAGATCGCCTATGTGGCTGAACAGGGGACTGCTCGCGAGTTGTTCGTGATGGATTACGACGGCCACGATACGCGTCAACTCACCGCCGATGGATTTCTGAACCTCATGCCGCAATGGTCTCCGGATCGCCGGTTCCTCATCTTCACCTCCTATCGCAATCGTAATACACAGAACATCGACATGATCGAGTTGGCAACGGGCAAGCGATGGACGGTGATTGCGCTGGGGGGGCTGAACATCACTCCGTCCCTGTCCCCTGATGGAAACTTCCTGGCATTCGCCTCCAGTCACGAAGGCAATTCCGAACTCTATCGGTTGGATACCAGGACGAAGGCCATCCAACGACTGACGGTGCATCCGTCCGGTGATTTGTCTCCCTCCTGGTCTCCAAACGGGAGAGAGATGGTCTTTGTGTCGGATCGAGGTGGCGGGCCGCAGCTGTTCCTGATGGGTTCAGATGGGTCGAATGTGCGTCGCCTGACGTATGAAGGCGAATACAATGCGGCGCCGGCGTGGTCGCCGCGCGGGAATTGGATTGCCTATGTGTGCCGGACACAAAAAGAGTATAAGCTCTGCGTCATCTCGCCGGACGGACAGAAACGTATGCAATTGACGACGGGACCGGGTGTCGATGATTCGCCCTCCTGGTCGCCGGATGGCCGGCATTTGGTCTTCAGTTCGACGGCCGATGGAAAGAGCCACATCTATATGATCGATGCCGATGGGAAGGACCGGGAACGACTCACCTTCCAAGGGAGACACAATAGTGCGCCCTCCTGGTCTCCGGCATCATGAGGATGACCTGTCGACCGGGCCGAATGAATCAAGGCCGATGATCACGATCACTCACGTAGGAAAAGGAGAACGAGGTATGAACAAGACGCTCTGTACATGCGGCTTGGTGTTGACGCTGACCATGGCAGTGATGGGTCTGTCTGGCTGCGCCAAGAAAACCGTCCAATATGTCGGCGATTCCCAGCCCCCTCAAGGGGGGGTGAAGGAGGGGGAAGAGGCGTCCATGTCCGGTGTCGGCACCTTTCCGGACACCCGTGGTCAGTCGGTCGGCGGCGGGCTTGGGGGTCTCGACAAACACCCTTCGGAAGAGCGTGTGGGCAGTGGCACATTGCTGGCGAAGGTGGAACCCTCCGGCAATGCCGGACGACAAATAGATGAGATTCGTGCCGAGCAGGCAGCCTCAGCTGCAGCAGGCTTGCAGGATGTATTCTTTGGCTACGACAGCTGGACGATTTCCGAAGATGGGCGTCAATCGCTCACTCGCGATGCCGACTGGATGAAGTCCAACCCGAGCGCGCAGGTCAAGGTCGAGGGGCATTGTGACGAGCGCGGGACCTCCGCCTACAACTTCGTCCTCGGTGAGAAACGGGCGAAAGCCGCTCGGAACTATTTGGTCGAACTCGGTATCGGCGCCAATCGTCTGTCCGTGGTATCGTATGGGAAAGAGCGACCGTCGTGCAATGAACATGCGGAGTCGTGCTACCAGCAGAATCGGCGAGGGCATCTGGTGCTGAAGACCGGGAAGTAGGCGATGGGTTCTCTATCGTGACGGTGGTGATTCCGTGGTTCGAGAAGAGAGCGCAGAGGATTCCCTTACCATAGTGGGTGGAACAATGTGGAACCATTCGAATTCTCAGAGAGCGTGGATAACGATCTGTGCGATCTGTGCCCTGCTGTCGACTGGCTGCCTGGCCCAGCAATCCGACCTGAAACTGACGGAGAGAAATCTTCAGCAGCGCATCAAGCAATCGAACGATCAGTTGGCCCAGTCCCGCGCACGACAGAGCTCGGAGATTTCCGCGCTTCGGGAGCAGGAGCTGCCGCAGTTGCGAGGCGAACTGGAACGGGCGTTGCACCAAGCTCAAGAACTCCAGGGTAAACAGGAAGATCTCAAGCAGCGCGCGGTGCAACTTGAGCAACAAACGAAGCGGCTTGAACAGTTGGCCGGCAAGCTGGAGGTGGAGAATACGGCTCGCTACAACCAGGTGCGCGAGAGCCTCAATGCGCAAGGTGTCAAAAATAAGCAGGATCGTGATCAGCTCCATGCGGACGTGAACGCTCGACTTGACGACGTGAGCCGACAGATGGAGGTGGTGCGAAAAGAGATTATCGAGGTCGTCCAGAAGTCGAATAGCGGACTGACCAAGAGTCTCGACGCACGTCTGGAAGAGCAGCGTAAGGCGTTGGCGGATAACCAGGGTCGAACCGAACAGTTGTCGGCACAGTTTGCGCAATTCAATCAGTCCCTCACGGCATTCAGGGATTCGCTGACAGGACTCAGCGAGCGGATCAGCCAAGAAGAGCAGGAGGGCAAAGCTTCGGCCGCACATATCAATGAGGTGAACAAGGCCGTGACCGACCACTTAGCCGAAGTCAATAAAAGTGTCGCCTCTGTCGCGAAAAAGTTTGTGACCCGCTTCGATGAGCAGGAGCGTCGTCTGGATGCCCTCTCCAAGGCCGTTGATCAGGTTGTGCAGGATGTGAAAGTACAAGGGGGGAACAAGGGAGGAGCACGTGAGTCAGCCAAGAAACCGGCTCATCGGTCGGCGGCGCCTTCGTCTGAAACTTCAAAGATAGCACAAGAAACAGCGCCCGGTGATACCGTTGCATCCATGGACTCTCGAGGCAGGGAACGTGTCCGATAAATTATCCTAGTTGAAGGAGTCGCGATAATTGTGATGTGTAAAACCATAGGTGATAAGGGGTCGGTCGTGTTCATGGCCGTGGCGATGCTATGGCTCGCCGGATGCGCCAAACATGCGGATTTTACGGACATGCGCGACCACATGGCGATGGTATCGAAGTCTCAAGACCAAGATCAAAAACGGCTCGATGCGCTGCAACGACGCGTGGAGTCGCTGGAGCGGGTAAAGGATAGTGACTCCTCTCGGCAGAGACTTGATCCGAAGTTCGACGAACTGTCGGCGAGGATGCAAAAGCTAGAAGGCCGGTTGGCAAAAACTGATGAAACAGTGGGTCTTCTCGTTGCGCCCAAGGCAGAACCCTCTCAAGTTGATCCTGCTCGTGTCTCCAAACCACAGGCGCCGGCCTCCGCTACAGGTGGGGTGACGATGATACCAGGCGTTCCCACGATTTCCCCGACGTCAGCGTTCAATTTGGCGTACAACGACTATCTCAATGGGAAATACGATCTTGCGGTGGCGGGCTTTCAGCGATTTGTGAAAGACTTTCCGAGTACGTCGTTGACGCCGAATGCCTACTACTGGTTGGGTGAGTCTTCCTATCAACAGAGAGATTACGCGCGTGCGATGCAATCATTCGAGTACCTTTCAACGGAGTACCCGGGAAGCGAGAAGGTGCCGGCGGCGCTCTTGAAATCTGGGCTGGCGGCGGGGGAAACCGGAGATCTTGCCAAGTCAAAGAAGAATTTCAGACGAGTCATTGAAGAGTTTCCCACGTCGGACGAGGCGAAGCTGGCCAAGAATAAGCTGGCCGACATTCGATGATCGGATATCCGTCGAGACGGCTCGTGGTGTCTCTTTTGTTCCCCGCGTTTCCTGGAGTCTAGCGTCATGTTCCCCGCCAGTTGCTCCGCCAAGATCCATGTCCTTCCAGACGACGTCGTCAGCCGCATCGCAGCCGGCGAGGTCGTCGAGCGCCCTGCCGCTGTCGTCAAAGAATTACTGGAGAACAGTCTCGATGCAGGGGGCCTGCATATCACGATCGATGTGAAAGATGGCGGGCTGGCCCTGATTCGAGTTGCGGATGATGGAGAAGGGATCAACCGTGCCGATCTTCCTCGTGCCTTCGAGCGGCATGCCACCAGCAAGCTCCGGTCCGACCGGGATCTTGCTTCGGTGATGACGATGGGCTTTCGCGGCGAGGCGTTACCGAGTATCGCATCCGTCTCTCATGTGCTGGTGACCACCGCGACTCGGCAGGATACGAGAGGATCGCAGTGTGCCCTGGTCGCAGGAGCACGTGGTGTTATTGTGGACGCGCCTCCCGTGCCTGGTACCAGGATCGAGGTCTCCAATCTATTTTTCAATCAACCGGCCAGGAAGAAATTTCTGAAATCAACCCTGACCGAGTTTTCCCATATCAGCCGTGTCGTGCAACTCGCCGGTCTCGCGTGGCCGTCGGTGCATTTCCGTCTGACCCATAACGGCCAGGAGATTCTCAACTATCCCGCTGTGACTGCGGATCGCGATCGAATCCTCCAAGTATTTCGTCAGACGTTTCTCGATCGGACCATTGAGATGCGAGGCCGGATAGCGGGCTTGTCGATTCGCGGCGTGATCGTCAATCCTCTCCAGGCGCGGTCTTCGAGAACGCCGCAGGAATTATTTGTGAACCGCCGCCCCATCCGCAATGCGACCGTGTTTCATGCGATCATGGAGGGATATGGATCGTTTCTTCCCAAAGGGGCTCACCCGACATTCGTGCTTTTTCTGGATATCGAACCGAACCGACTCGATGTCAACGTGCACCCCACGAAGAAAGAAGTCCGTTTTGCGGAAACAGAACCGCTTCATGAGTTGGTGCGTCAGTCCGTCCGCCACGCACTCAGCGGCTCCGAGCAGGAGGTCCTGTCGGGCCTCTCACCGACAACGACAGGCGCTTCTCCCACGGCTGAGCGGCAGGCCGCTTCGTTCCTGGATGCTCACTCGGCCGCCTCGATTTCAGCGAGCAGACAGGATTCCCGAATCGATATGAGTTACGCGGCGTCCCTGTCCGGCCTTGTCGAAGGCCCTCAGTTGGCCTTCGCCCACGAGGCCGCTGCGGCGTATCGGCGGACAGAGACAGTCGATATCGTGCCGTTCGGACAAATCCTTCGGACGTATCTTGTGGCGCAGGTGGGCGAAGAGCTCCAAGTGATCGATCAACATACGGCGCACGAGCGTGTCCTGTTCCAGCGGCTGTGGCGAAGGTGGCAGAGCAGGGCTATCCCCTCGCAGCCGCTGTTGATTCCTGAGCCGATCGAGCTATCGGCGGCGCAGAGCGCGTTGTTGCTGACACATGTGGATGACCTGGAGAAACTTGGGCTCCTGATTGAGCCGTTTGGCGCCACCGCCGTCGCAATTCGCGGAGTGCCGGTTGGACTCGGCACGGTGGATGCGGCCATCCTGGTGCAGGACGTGCTGGAGGATTTAGCTGAGTGGGACAGCGCCTCGTCTCTAGACATGCGAGTACAGCCCGTGCTGGCGTCGCTGGCCTGCCATGGAGCCGTGCGGGCCGGACGAGCCTTAGCCCTTCCTGAAATTCAACAACTGATTCACGACTGGGTGCAGGAAGGATTGATGATGACCTGCCCGCATGGGCGCCGCACGGCGTTTCGTCTTTCGACCGATGAACTTGCCAAGCTATTCGGCCGGGTTGGATGGGCGTGATGGCTGTTCCAGCGAGAGTGACGTGTCGTCTTTCTGAGGCGCAGGTGCAGTGCAAGCCGGTGGTGGTGATCCTGGGGCCGACTGCCGTGGGAAAGAGCCGTGTCGCGATCGAGGTGGCCACGGCGTTCGAGACCGACGTGCTCACGGCAGATTCCCGGCAAGTGTATCGTGGGATGGATATCGGGACGGATAAACCGGTTTTGGAGGAGCGTCAGGCGATTTCCCATCGTCTGATCGATCTTGTCAATCCTGACGAATCGTTTAACGCGGGGTGGTATCGCCGCCAGGCGATCGAGGAGATCGAACGCCTCTATCGAGACAGCCGCCTTCCTCTGGTGGTTGGTGGCACAGGGTTCTACGTACGGACATTGCTCAATGGTTTGTGCGATGCGCCGCCGGCCGATCCGATGGTGCGGGCGGCACTCACGCAAGAAGCTGCAACCCATGGGTATGACCGCCTCTATGCGAGGCTCGTGGAGGTCGATCCTGCTGCCGCAGCACGGGTACACCCACGCGACGAATCGAAAGTGATTCGGGCGTTGGAGGTGTACCAGCTATCCGGACGTCGGATGTCGGAGTTTCAGCAGGAACATGGGTTCGCCGAGCGGCCCTTTTCAGCCTTGGTCATCGGATTGACCCGAGACCGCGCCGCGCTGTATCGGCGTATTGAGGCGCGGATCGATTGGCAGCTGGCTCACGGTTTGATTGAAGAGACGCAGCATCTCTTGGCTCAGGGGTATCGGCGCACCAGTGCGGCGATGAAGGGTTTGGGGTATCGGCAGGTGGCTGAGCACTTGGCCGGCGAGTATGACGTCGCTGAAATGGTTCGGCGGTTCAAACGGGACACGAGACATTTTTCCAAGCGGCAAATGACCTGGTTTCGAAAGGAACCGGGGATCCAGTGGTTGACGATCGAGGAGTCGGAGTCGGTTCAGCATACGGCAGCACGAGTGATTGGACACGTGGATCGATTTCTCGCCAAATTATGATTGTGAGAGTATAGGATGGCACAGCAGGGGCACGTCGCGCGCGCAGACATCGGGATCATCGGCGGCAGTGGGTTGTACGACATCGAGGGCCTTCGGAAGGTGAAGGAATGTTCGGTCAGGACTCCCTTCGGGGCTCCCTCCGATAAGGTGAGGCTCGGCGAATTGGACGGGATTCGTATCGCCTTTCTCTCGCGGCATGGACGCGGACATCGGATCAATCCTTCCGAAATCAACTATCGCGCGAATATCTATGCGCTGAAGTCGCTGGGTGTTCGGCGCGTGATTTCCGTCAGCGCGGTCGGCAGCATGAAGGAGTCGATCAAGCCAGGCGATGTGGTGTTGCCGGATCAGTTTATCGATCTGACCAAACGACGAGTGTCGACCTTCTTTGAGGGAGGGATTGTCGCGCATGTGGCGTTCGGCGATCCGGTCTGCGCCTCGCTCGGGACGACATTGTTGGACGCGGCTCGCACGGTGGGCGCCACGGTCCATCAGGGCGGCGTCTATCTCTGCATTGAGGGCCCGCAATTTTCGACCAAAGGGGAGTCTCGATTGTATCGCCAGTGGGGTGTGAGCGTGATCGGAATGACGAATCTCCCTGAGGCGAAACTCGCACGCGAGGCGGAACTCTGTTATGCCACGGTGGCCTTGGCCACCGACTACGACTGTTGGCATGAGACGGAGGAGGCCGTCACCGTCGAGGCCATCTTGACCACGCTCCGTCAGAATGTTGTGCTGGCCAAGCAACTATTGCGGACGGCGATGCGCGCGGTGGCCGACGTCGAGGTGTGTTCTTGTCATCGCGCCTTGCAGGACGCCATCATCACGGCGCCGGATCGGATGCCTGCCTTGCTCCGACGGAAACTTGGTTTGTTGATACATCGGGTTATTCCAGGGAAGAAAGGAGCTCGGTAAGCCATGGGGAAGCTGCTTGTCGTCGGATCTGTTGCCTTAGATACGGTGAAAACACCCTTCGGGGAGGTGAGTGAGGTCCTTGGAGGTTCGGCTACATTTTTTTCAACTGCAGCCAGCTATTTTACCAGCGTGGATCTCATTGCCGTGGTGGGGGAAGATTTCCCCCCGCAACACCTGGCCTTCCTCAAGAGCCGTGGCATCGACTTGACCGGATTGGAGCAGAGGCCTGGGGCGACGTTTCGATGGAAAGGGGAGTATACGCACCAGCTCAACGAAGCGCATACGCTCGACACACAACTCAACGTATTCGAAACCTTTCGACCAAAGATACCGGAGGCCTACCGATCCCCAGATCTGTTGTTCTTGGGGAATATCGATCCGGAGCTTCAGCTGGATGTATTGCAGAAGCTTTCGCGCCCGCCGTTGGTCGCGTGTGATACGATGAACTTTTGGATCAACGGCAAGCGAGAGGCGCTATGGAGGGTCTTGGAGCAGGTCGATATTCTGATCGTGAACGATGGCGAGGCCCGGGCGTTGGGTGAAGATACGAATCTGGTGAAGGTGGCACAAAAAATACTCGCGCGTGGACCGAAGCACCTCATCATCAAGCGTGGGGAGTATGGGGTCTTGATGTTCAACGAGAAGCACGTGTTCGGCGCTCCGGCGTTTCCGCTTGAAGACGTGCGCGATCCCACTGGTGCGGGGGATACCTTCGCCGGCGGTTTCCTGGGCTACCTGACGGCCACCGGCAATCGTTCGGTCGAGGCGTTTAAGCAAGCGATTATCTTCGGGAGCGTCATGGCGTCCTTTGCAGTAGAAGCCTTTAGTCTTGACCGTTTGCGAATCCTGGATTACAAAGAGATTCAAGAACGGTTTCGAGCCTTTAAGCGGTTGACTCATTTCGAGGACATTTCGTGATGCAGGATCTCCTCGCCGGTTCGATCGTTCGACCAGTTGTGCGTTCGTTGTGTGTGTTGGCGCTGTTGATTGGATGGCTACCTGGCTGTGCGACATCGGAAGGTGCGATACGGAAATCACAAGGGTATTACCAGGAAGGTATCGCGAGTCTGGAGCATGATCAGCAGAAGGCCTTTGTGTCGTTTCAAAAGGCCGTGAAGCTCGACCCGAACAACAAAGAAGCACGATACGGTCTCGGCCATATTTTGGCGCTGCAGGGTAAATTGCCCCAAGCCGAAGCCGAATTGACGACTGCGACGAAGCTTGATGAGAACTACTCGGAAGCATACACGTATTTGGGACAGGTCATGGAGAACCAGGGGCGGTGGACGGAAGCGATCGCCGCATTTCGCCAGGCGCTGACCAATCCCTTATATGCCACGCCGGATCTGGCCCGATTCCATCTCGGCCGGTCGTTGGCCCATGAGCGTGATTACCAGGGTGCGATGGAAGCGTTTGAGGATGCGTTAGTGGTCAACCCACCCAACGTTCCCCCGGCATTGGTACACTTGGAGTTGGGGCGAACGTATTACAAGTTGGGTTTCGAACGGCGCGCAAAGGACACGCTGGCCAAGGTGATGACGTTCGATAAAGGCGGCGAGTATGCCGAAGCCGCGAAGGAACTGCTGACACGGCTTAAGCCGTAGAGAGACACGCATGGAAGCCATCGGCGAATTCTTTAAACAGGTGCGAGAGGCCAAGGGGCTTACGATCGATGAAGTCGCGGCGAAGACGAGAATTCGATCGGATTTTGTGAAGGCGTTGGAAGAAGGGAATTTTGCCAAGTTGCCCGATCAAGTGTTTGCGCGAGGCTTTGTCCGGTCCTATGCCAGGTCTCTCGGGCTCGATGAAGACGATGCGGTCCACCGATTCGATCAATCGGCAGGCGCCTATTACGACAAGCTAGGCGAGCGGGAACGGTTGAAAGTCAAGCAGGCGGAAGAAGAACGGAAGCGCCAATCCAATCGAAAGGCCGTCGCCATTGCGATCGGGATCGCGGTGCTCACGCTCATCTTCCTCTTGAGCCGGGAACAGTCATCGCTCTTGGTCCGTCGTTCGAGCTCAGACCTTCCAGCAACCACATCCAAGCGGATCGCTCCACCAATTGCAGAACCTCACGACGCACCGCCACGTCAGCTGGACGAGGTGGTTTTGCCTGTTCCGCCTGCTCTCCCGCCTTCGGCGGTTCAGGCGGTTCCGCCGCCTGTCCCCAAGTCGAAACCCAGCGATTCCCCTGTTGTGCAGGCCAAGGTGGGTGAAGGAAATGGTGCTGGGCCAGTGACGAGCGCACCGTCCACGGCCTCGATTATGTCGGAACGGGGGACCCCGACTCCTGCCTCGCTGGGGAGTGACGGACCGCTGGGAGGGATTTCACTTGAAGGGTCTGAGGCAACGGACGGACAGTTGGTGCTCGACCTTGAGGCGACAGAGCTGAGTTGGGTCGTTGTGCAAATCGATGGGGGTAGTCCAGAAGAGGCCTTGCTTCGGCCTGGGGAAAAGGCCAGATGGAAAGGCCAGGATCAATTTATCCTCACACTCGGCAACGCCGGTGGTGTCAAGGCGGAACTCAATGGCAAGCCCGAACAGCCCTTCGGTCCAAGCGGCAAAGTCGTGCGCGATATCGTCCTTAAACGCTAAGGGCACTCTAGTGTAGTGTCTCACGCATAGGTTGACAATGTGATTGTGGTCGGTTATACTCCGCGGCATGTGGACGAGCCGTGCGGCCTTGGTGATCACGCCGGAGAACAGACAGGCACTGGAACGCCTCGTTCGTTCGGGCAAGACGGAGCAGCGCATCGCGTTGCGGGCGCGGATTGTGCTTGGCGCGGCGGACGGTCAATCGAATAACGCGCTGGCCAAGGCACTCAAGACGTCGCGTCCGACCGTGCTGGATTGGCGGCAACGCTTCGCCGAAGGTGGCGTGCCCGCGCTGCATGACGACCGTCCGCGCGGGCGGAGTTTTACGCCGTTAACTCGCGCCAAGGAGGCCGAGATTCTTGCCCTGACGCAACGCGCACCCACGCACGCCACGCAGTGGAGTTGCCGTAGCATGGCGCAACACTGTGGGGTCAGCAAAGCGTCGGTGCAGCGCGTCTGGCATGCCAACGGCTTCAAACCGCATCTCATCAAGACCTTCAAGTTGTCCAACGATCCTGATTTTATCGAGAAGCTGGAGGATGTGGTGGGACTCTATCTGAACCCGCCCGAGCACGCGCTCGTGCTCTGCCTCGACGAAAAGAGCCAGATTCAGGCCGTGGATCGCACCCAGCCCGGCCTGCCGATGAAGCACGGGCGCGCCGGCACCATGACGCATGACTACAAGCGCCACGGCACCACCACCTTGTTCGCCGCGATGGATGTGCTGAAAGGCCAGGTCATTGGCCGCTGCATGCCCCGGCAGCGCCATCAGGAGTTTCTGAAGTTTCTCAAAACCATTGACCGCAGTACGCCCAAGCATCTGGACCTGCACTGCATTGCCGATAACTACGCGACCCACAAGAAGCAGGAGGTCAAAGACTGGCTGGCCAAACACCGGCGCTTTCACTTCCACTTTATTCCCACCTCGGCATCGTGGTTAAACCTGGTGGAGCGCTGGTTCGGGAAAATTACGACCACGCGCATTCGCCGAGGCGTGTTCACCAGCGTATCGGAACTCGAACGCGCCATCTACGAGTACATCGAACACAACCACGTCCATCCAACGCCGTTCGTCTGGAAAAAATCCGCGAACGACCTCATCCTCAAGATCAACCGCGGCAGAGCGGCGCTGAACATGCCGCCGTTGGTGCGGCGCGATAAAATATAAAGCTTTGCACGAGACACTACACTAGTACCTCCATTTTTGGTGGCTGACTGTCTTGGCTGATCACCCTGCTGAGGGCTGCAGATAGATGCGCGAGGGCGACTGCTGGGGCGTAGTAGCCAGGACTGAGGCGCAACGGTGCCACCTTCTTAAGATTGTTGAGATTCCTTGAACTGCGGAGGTTGCTAACTAGCTGGAATCCTGTGCCTCGCCATGATGGTGCTCTGGCACGAGCCTTGATACATATCCGGTGAGAACTGAACAAGAGCCGATGAAGCGGACGTAGGTATGGGACAGGGAGTAAGATGCTGGAGAGAGGGCGTCGAAGATGTGGTGGCCGTCCGATGTACAGGCTTGATTGGCTTGACATGAGTGGAAGGCCATTGTTATATTCGCCCGCGTTTTGTCGCGTTGCCATGGATCTCACGAGCCGGTGGCTCAATGTCGAGTTCACATGCGGTGGTTACACACAAAGGAGGAAGTCTGATGGGGTATTTTTCTAAGTTCCTGGGAATCAGCGCAGCGCTGATCATACTGTCGGCCTCAGTCGTAGGAGCCGAGGAGAGGGATCCACTCAAGCCCCGTGTTCCGCCTGATCAGAAGGCCGCGGCGAGGGATCACCAGAATCCGGTTGCCTCGACCCCGGAGAACATTGCCAAAGGAAAGGCGCTGTACGAGGGGAAGGGGACCTGCTTTAATTGTCATGGGAAAGATGGAAATGGTCAGGGCGAGGCCGGTAAGGTTCTGAATCCGAGCCCCCGCGATTTCACGAATTGTAAGTTCCATAAGAAGCGGAAAGACGGCGAGCTCTTCTGGGTGATCAAGAACGGGAGTGTCGGTACAGGGATGATCTCCTTGACACCGGCAATTATCACAGAAGAGGAAGCCTGGGCGATCATCAACTACGAGCGGACCTTCTGTAAAGGCGAGTAGTGTCGTCGCAGCGGTGAGTTCTAAGAGGGTGGAGGATCGAATCCTCCACCTTCTTTTTTTTCTTCCGATCCTGTAACTCTGTCAGGATGCTCAAAAAGGCTGTCCAGCAAGGCCGCAGCGAGTGAAGGCCCGAGGCGTACCCTTGCGGTACGTTGAGGGTCTGAACGATGCGAGAACGAAGCTGGCGGGCTTTTTCGGCATCCTGTTAGTCGGCTTCGGTGCTCTGGATCGCAGCTTGCTTGGTCAAGATCAAGGCAGCAGAAGGATCGGTCGGGTTGATTGCCGGAATGACGAACGGGCGTTGCTCCTGGCGCCTGTAGGTCGTGGAGGCCCAGCGCACTTTCTGGCTCAGATAGGTCACCGTTTCGCCGAGTGTCACGTCGCCATCTCGGTTGCTGTCGGCCTCACCGCGTAGTGCCCTCAGCAAATAGTAGGTGAACAGGCCATGTTGATGCTGGTCGTCCTCCAACCCCTGCCCGATGCCGCTGATTCCGATGACGTGGAGGGTTGAGCTTCCTGTGGGATTCCATTGGGGAATGGTGGTCAGGGCGGTCTTGGGTCGGCTATCCGGCCCCATAGGCGACACCATGCCATCGAACAGAAACACCGTCTGTTTGGCCTGTAGGCGAGACAGGGCTGTCTCCAAATCCTTGAGGGGATATGATCGTGAGCTAGTCGTAGCGGTCCCATCGTACGGTACCAGGAACGTCTCTCCCGTCGAAGAGACCGAAGCCAGACCGGCGAAATAGACGATGACGACGGCGTTCTTGTTCATGCGAGGCGGCAGCCAGTCCAGCAACGCTTCGTCGATATCCGAACGTATGGCCTTCCAGTCTTGCAGGAGAAGAATGTTGGAGGCCGGCAAGCCACCGAGGGCCTGAAAATAGTTCGAGACCATCTGGGCATCCATGGAAGCAAACTTATGGGATGGGACTTGCCGGTTTCGGTAGGATCCGATCCCAATTGAGATCAAGTAGGTGTGGGGCTGCCGAAACTCGGTGGCGATCGCAGGGATGTGATCCACATCGTCGACGGTGATGCCCGTTGGTTGGATTGCCAAAGCCAGGGTTTGAGTCGGCGGCTGACGAAGGGTTTTTGAATGAGAGACCGCCACGTGGATCTCGGCCTTCTGCTGTTGAAGGGACGGAGGTACCGTTGCCACAAATTCGATCGAGCGGGATTGGCCTGGTTGCAGCCGCCCAATCGCCAAGGTGGTGGTCGGAAACTGGGCGAGGAGCGAAGCGGTTCCCGTCAAGGCCGCCGTGACGCCCTGAAGCTCCTGCTCTCCTCCGTTCACGAGGTCGATGCGCACCCGAATGCGCTCGCCTCCCTCAAAAACCAAGTTACCATTCTCATCCAGCGCCGTGGCCTTAAATACCAGCGCCGGTGGAGTGCGTTGAGCTGGTATGGTTGCCGGCGGTGGAACGGAGTTCACCAGGGGCGATGCCGCTGTTGCTAGGGGAGCGGGCCCTCCCGTCGCCGCCCACTGGGCGCGGATTGCGCGGATAAATTGCGTCGAGAGGGCGATCCCGGCCTCGTGCACCAACTCCCGGATATTGCCATAGTCGCATCGGCGATTCGTCGGCTCCAGAATCAGGCGTTGGTTGTGCGTGATGGACACCGTCTGCCGGCCAAGCTCTTTCCCCGCAGCATCCTTGATCGTGAAGAGTGCCTCGAGAGTCATGTCCGCAGGCACTCGATCATAGACATGATCGGTCGATAGTTTGAGGTCCGAGCGTTGGAGTGCGACCACGATCTCTTTGTCGGGCTTGATCTGTGGGGCGATCCCACCGGTCACGGTCACGGCCGTAAAATTTTGGGAGGCTGCGTCGATCATGATCGATGCGACGTCCTCTCCCACGTTGAGCTCGTGGGGGCTGTTGCACCCATCGATGTATTGCATCGTCAGGTTGGTGAAGGCGGGGTCGAAGGTCAGCGTGACGGAGTCGGCCAGACGCGGACCCAAGTCCGGTAAAGGCGTTCGGTGAAATGCCGACGTCACCTTCTCGCATCCCGACAGCCCAACCACTGAGATGAGGAGGGACAAGAGGATGGCCCATCGCATCGTGAGTCGTCGAGGTAAGCCTGTTGGTGGTGGTTCAATGAGCATGGCCTCGCCTGCATGATTCATGATGGTTCGTCGCGAAGTCGCTGAGCCGCGTCGCGAGACCGTCGGGCAGAGATCTGAGGACGCGAGGCGTACTCAGGCAGTGCATTGAGGGTCAGATGGACGAGCCCGCCGAACGAAGGTTCGTCGCACCAGCGAATCTGCCATGGTCGCAGCAGTGTGCATGCGTGCTGCGGGCTAAGGGAAGCTGTCTGCCGTGAGTTGGAGTTCACGTCCGCAACCGCATGAACAAGCCAGGCTGAATGTAGCAGGGCGTCGAGGTGTTTTGCGAGTCTGAGTGCCTTCAGCCACTCTGTGGTTCTGATGCGGACCAGAACCCACTCGCATGTGGTAGTGAGTCACAGGCAGGATTCGCGAGGGAGGCTGTGGTCTGGCTTGACAGAGCCGCCAAGGGGGAGCGAACGTACAAGAGCGGAGAATGAAGCGCCAGACGAAGCCGTATGGTTTGAGGTGGGAGATGCGCCGTCGGTGTAACCAATTCGGCCTCATGCTCAGCGTAGTATGCTTGGTGTCGTGCGCCTCCGTCGTTCCTCCTGCACGCATCGGTGAGTATGTTTCTACGTGGCGCCAGGTCGGCGGCGAGACGTTCACGAGGATCGCTCAGCGCCCCCTACAGGCAGGGCTTGTCATGGTGTCGGACAGGATAGAACCAGGTGCGGTTCCGAATCTGTCGGAACGAGCACTGGCCCGCCTCGGAGAAGGCCTGCAACGAGACCTTGGCCGAGCGATTCCTGTTACGATCACGGAGGTGATCCCAGCCGATGGGATCAGGCCACAGCCGCATGGGGATTGGGCTCAGTTCGCTGAACTGGGTCGGCAACATGGACTCGACTATCTGGCCTTTGTGGTGGTTTCCAGTATCGAACAGGAATATCCCGTGACTCTCTTTCTAGGGTCGACCAGGCATGCGCAGCCTGGATTTCGCCGAGATCACTGGTCGCTGCTGGAGTGTGCATTATTGGATTTGCAACACAATCGGATCTTGATGCAGGCTGAAAGACGGGGTTGGGCCACGCTGGATCGTCCAAGTGCGCCGGGGATCGATCAATGGTATCCGGCTATCTACCTGCGCCCGCAGGATGAGCGGCGTATCTGGCCTCCGACATACGAGGGAGCGCCGAATACGCTCCGTGTCGTGTCTTTCGGGCAGGCAGCTCAACGATTGATCCTGACGCTTCAGGATTCGTGGCGTGGGGTATCGGCATCGGAGGCGGCGTCTCAGAAAACCAGGTCGTTGCCGGCGATGGAATAGCCTTGTGTCATAGGCGGGACAAGCGAGGCAACGACGGTTCGAGGTCCGAAGTTCGAGGCGTTCGGAAATTCGAACATCGCATTGCGCGTTCCTTGCCTCACGCGCGCGTCAGGGCCCTACTGAAGATACTCTTCCGGCTCTGTTTGGTGAGGGCCCGGCGGGGGCTATTAGTCTTTGAAGCCCTCGGAAGGGATAGTGTACAATATCTTACTTGCCTCATGCGGCCCTGTCGATAAACCCTGTGGAGGAACGCTGTTATGGTCATGTGGAGTCGGGTGCGGAATATTCGAGGTCTTATTGCGGCTCTCGGTCTGATTGCGGGCGCCTACGCCTTTACTGTCCTACCCAGTGAACCCACAGCCTTGGCCGCCGGGGTTCCCGCCGGGATGACACAAGGATTTTCAGAGATCGTGAAGAAGGTCACACCGGCGGTGGTGAACATTGCGGTGACCGGGGGGGGCGAAGGCCGAGGACGAGGCCGGAAGCCGCCGATGCCGCCGAGCCCCTTTGGTGGACCTCCTGGCGAAGAAGCGCCGGAGGGCGAACTTCCAACTCCTCCGCCGATGCCGCCAGGTGGAGGGCATGGGCGCCCTGATCAAAGCGCCGGGTCTGGCGTCATTTTAGACTCGAACGGATTCATCGTCACCAACAATCACGTCGTCGAAGGCGCCACGCAGATCACCGTCACGCTGAGCGACCGACGTGAATTCAGCGCGAAAGTGGTGGGAACCGATCCGAAGACAGACCTGGCGGTGGTTAAGATCGAGGCGAAAGATCTTCCGACTATGAAATGGGCTGATTACGAGAAATTGCAAGTCGGAGATCTGGTGTTGGCCGTCGGCAGTCCGTTCGGACTGAGTTCCACTGTGACGCTGGGCATCATCAGCGCCTTAGGCCGCGGCAATGTCGGGATCGCAGACTACGAAGATTTCATCCAGACCGATGCCGCGATTAATCCCGGCAATTCCGGCGGCGCGTTAGTGAATTTGAGCGGCGAACTCATCGGGATCAATACAGCCATCTTCTCAAGGACCGGCGGGTCGGAGGGGATTGGATTTGCCATCCCCAGCAGTATTGCGCTGGACATCGTTGATAGCCTGCAGAAGACCGGGAAGGTCGTGCGCGGCTGGATGGGTGTTGCGATTCAAGAGATCACGCCGGCGTTGGCCAAATCGTTCAAGTTGCCTGAGCAACGGAAGGGCGTGTTGATCAGCGATGTGAATGAGAACGGCCCTTCCCATGCAGCCGGTGTGAAGCGCGGCGATGTGGTGATCGCGTTCAACGGAAAAGAAGTCCAAAACGTGAGTCAGTTACGGAACCTTGTGGCGCGCACGATGGTCGGTAAGGATGCGCAGGTGAAGGTGTTGCGAGACGGGAAGGAACAGACCATCGCGGTGAAGGTGGCGGAGAGACCGACAGATGAAATGTTGGCAAAAAAGGACCCGCCGGCTTCCAAGGAGCCGGTCGAGACGGCGAAGTTGCCGGATAATGTCTTGGCCTCTCTCCGTGTGCAGGGGCTGGATGCGGCCACGGTGGGTCAATTGAACATCCCGGCGAAGACGACGGGTGTGGTGGTGATGTCGGTCGAGGGCGGCGGCGCAGCCGAAGCGGCAGGTCTGCAGCGCGGCGACGTGATTCAAGAGGTCAACCATGAAGTCGTGAAGACGCTCGAAGACTACCAGAAAGCGTCGAGCAAGTTGAAGAAAGACGAGTTGGCCGTCCTGCTTTTGAGCCGGCAGGGGAATAGCCTGTTTGTCGCAATCAATCCCAAGTAATAGGCATGATACTGGCGGCGACCGGTCGGATCCCCGGCGGTCGCCGCCGGCCATCGGGTAAACGGCTCATATGTCTTTCGGTCTGAATTCATTGAACCAGTGGCTGCAAGACACGATCTTCAAGCCGCTGGAAGATAAGAAAATGCCGGTCATGGAGCATCTCGTGGAGCTCCAGGTTCGGCTGACTCGTGTGGTCATCATCACTGCCCTCGTGTTTGTCGGTACGTTTTTCTATGCCGACCTATTGGTGAAGTGGCTCCGCATTCCCCTCCAGAACATGTTTGTGCCTGGTTCTCTCTCGTGGGTGCCGACCGATCTGCCGAACCTTCCGTTCGTGTTCCTCGCGCCGGCTGAAGCGCTGTGGCAGAACGTCAAGGTGGCTGGGCTCTTTGCCCTCGTTGCTGCCACTCCATACATTCTGTTGGAAGTCTGGCAATTTGTCGTACCGGGCCTCCATACGCAGGAACGGCGTTTTGTCGCTCCGTTTGTGGCGCTGACTGCCGTGGCCTTTTACGCGGGGGTGGGTTTTGCGTTTTTCTTCGTGCTTCCGTTTGCGCTGAATTTTTTGATTTCCTACGGTATCAACGCCGGCTTCGTTCCTCAGATTTCCATTGCGCAATACGTAGGATTTGCCCTCTGGTTCTTAGTGGTGTTCGGGCTGATTTTTGAAGTGCCTCTGGCGATTACCCTCATGGCGAAGCTTGGGTGGGTCGATGCGCCATTTCTCAAGCGATATCGTAAGTGGGCCTTTCTGGGATCGTTTATCTTTGCTGCAGTGCTCACTCCGACGCCTGATCCATTCAACCAATGTCTCATGGCCTTGCCGATGTATATCTTTTACGAAGTAGGGATCATCAGCGCGGGCATTTTCAACAAGAAGAAACCGGTGCCGGAGGAGTCGGCTGTGCCGGCTCTGGCTACCGCGGCGGCAGGAAGCGGAAAGGCGCCCTCGGGGGGACTCTCTCACGGGGGAGAGGGTGACTACGTCGGTGTGCCGACAGACAGACAGCGATGACGAGAACCGGTAGATTGGGCGTCACGTTTTTATGGAGAAGGAAGAAACATGGCTCGTGAATTAAACGTCATTCAACCTCCCGCGTCAGGCGGCAGCGATGCCTGCGTCTACATGTGGGCCTGCGCGATCTGCGACGAGAACGAAACCTGTCAGAAGGACAAGGAAGGGCACAGTCGTTGGCTGGTCGCGAAACGGATGGAGCGGATCGAATACAAAGTGCTCATCATGAGCAACAAGGGTGGCGTGGGAAAGAGCACCTGCACGACAAATCTTGCGGTGAGTCTTGCGCTCAAGGGCTGGCATGTCGGTATTTGCGACATGGACATTCATGGTCCGAACATTCCCAAGATGGTAGGGGCTGAAGGACAGAAGCTTAAGATCAGCAGCTCGGGTGGGATCATCCCGTTTCAGGCCTACAACCTCAAAATTGCCTCGATGTCTTTTTTATTGCAGAACTCGGACGATCCGATCATCTGGCGCGATGCGTACAAGTATGAGTTCATCAACCAATTGTTGGGCGGGGTCGAATGGCAGGACCTCAATTTCTTATTTGTCGACTTGCCTCCGGGAACCGGCAACGAGTCGGTGACAACCATCGATTTGCTCGGGAATGTCAGCGGCGCCGTGATTGTGACGACGCCACAGGAAGTGGCCTTGCTGGATTCACGCAAGTCGGTCACGTTCTGCAAAGATAGCGAAGTCCCGATCATTGGGATTATTGAAAACATGAGCGGGTTGGAATGTCCCCATTGTCACAACCATATCGATGTGTTCCGCAAGGGCGGCGGGGAAGCCTCCGCGATCGACATGGGCGTGCCCTTTCTCGGTCGCATTCCGCTGGATCCCGATGTCGTGATCCAGTCCGATGCCGGTGAGCCCTTTGCGATGTTCAATTCCGACTCGCCGACGGCCGAGTGTTATCACGAGATTGCCAATAAGGTCGAAGCGTTCTGCAAGAAGCGCGGATCGCTTGTGAAGATCGCGTCCCCGCAGGCTCATTGATAACAGGCTGCGGGAAAACTCGGTGTATGTCAAAATGCCGCATGAATCTTCCCTACAGTGCCGATGTCACAATCGTCTCAGGATGCTCAAAAAGGCCGTCAGCAAGGCCGCGGCGAGCGGAGAGGCGGGAGGTACGCACCGCACTTCGTGGGGCCGTTCGCCCTTGCAATAGGTTTTGGCGAACGGAAGAGCCCCTCCCGTGCTTCCGATTTCCGCGAAACTCTCGTTGAGCCTCTGAGTGATGCGAGAACGATGCCTGGTGAAAGGTGCGTCTTGGCGCACCAGGGTTGGGCGGGTGAGAAAAGCGACTTTTTCAGCATCCTGTTAAAGGAGAGACCGTGAAAGCAACATCAGCGACAGAGGGGCTCACGCAGCTGGAGGACGCGCAACGAATCGTGTTGGAGTCCACTCCGACGCTGGGGTTGGAGAAGATTTCGATCCTCGATGCGCTCGGTCGCGTTCTCGGCGAAGATATCGTCGCCGAACGTGACAATCCACCCTGGGACAATAGCGCGATGGACGGGTTCGCGGTGCGGTGGGAGGATATCAAACAGGAACATGCCATTCAGAGAACGGTCACGCTCACAGTCATCGAAGATGTGGCAGCAGGCAAGATGCCGTCGAAGTCTGTCGGCGCAGGACAGGCGATCAGGATCATGACTGGAGCCCCGCTCCCGAAGGGGGCGGACACGGTCTTGAAGGTCGAAGATACGGAGCACACGCCTGACTCCGTGCGCGTGTTTACGCCGGAGCGGCAAGGCGCCAACATTCGACCTCAAGGCGAAGACGTGAAGAAGGGCGAGTGCATCATCGCGAAGGGAACTCAGATTCGGCCTGGTGAAGCGGGAATGCTGGCGATCCTCGCCAAGTCATTCATCTTTACCTATCAGCGGCCCCGTGTCGCGATTCTTTCGACCGGTGACGAGCTGGCGGATTTGGACGAGCGATTCAGCGAGGAGAAAATTATCAACTCCAACAGCTATGGGATTGCAGCCGCGGTGCAGGAGGCGGGCGGCATTCCCCTGTTGTTGGGGATCGCGAGGGATACCTCTGCCGCGTTGAAGGAAAAGATTTCACAGGGACTGACGGCGGATATTCTGGTGCTGTCCGGCGGCGTATCAATGGGCGATTACGATTTCACGAAAACGGTTTTCCACGAATTGGGCGCGGACATGAATTTCTGGAAGCTGGCAATCAGGCCGGGACAGCCGCTCGCATTCGGCAAGATTCAAGGCAAGCTGGCGTTCGGGTTACCGGGGAATCCTGTGTCTTCTATGGTGACATTCGAACAGTTGGTGCGGCCGGCCATGCTCAAAATGAGCGGGCACCGGAGCTATGGCCGTCCAGTCATGCAGGCGATTTTCCAAGAGAAGTTTTCTAAACGGACGGATCGGCGTCACTTTCTGCGTGGTGTGCTCACGCAAGAAGAGGGTGTCTTTAAGGTTCGTACGACCGGCGCGCAAGGGTCCGGGATGTTGACCTCCATGGTGAAGGCCAATTGTTTGATCGACATCCCCGTCGAAGTTGAACGAGTGAATCAGGGTGATCTCGTATCAGTTCAACTGTTGAGTGGGGAGGCCTGGGCCAGCCGTTCTGAGCATCATCACACCGATCCTCACACGCTGTCCTGTTGCTCATAAGGAAAGGATGTCAAGAATCATCCGTTACGAGGCGATGGCGGGAATCATTCTTCTCTGCCATCGACCAGTCACGATGGATCATTGACCAGTCACACATATGGCCGTACCTATTGTCTCCTTTGTCGGTCGCTCAAACAGCGGGAAAACCACGCTGATTGAGCGCGTGATTCCCGAGTTGGTCCGGGCCGGCTACAAAGTGGCGACGGTGAAGCATGCCGGACACGGGTTTGACCTCGATACGGAGGGGAAAGATAGCTGGCGTCACAAGCGCGCCGGCGCCAGCAGCGTGATGGTGCTCTCCAAGGGGAGCATGGCGATGTTTGCCGATGTTTCGGATCACATGAACGTCGAAGAGGTACGGGATCGGTTTCTCGATCACACCTACGATCTGATCATTGCCGAAGGCTGGAAACACGAAGGCTATCCGAAGATTGTGATCGTCCGTGAAGAGATCGGCGAAATTCCTGTTTCCATGGATGGGCTACTCGCGGTGGTATCGAACAAGCCGGTGGATCTATCCGTACCGCTATTTGAGTTGGACGATGTCGTGGGTGTGGCCGCCTTGCTAATGAAGCAGTTTCCGCGATCGCCGGCTCGTGCAGATCAGCAGAGCGTGAAGCGTCTCTCGTGACGCGTATCTCGTTCAGGCGTTTCAAGTTTCATGTTCCACGTTTCAGGTTCGAGACCGGAGTTTCAGCAATCCGAAACGAGCAACTTGAAACCTGAAACTAGCAACCAGCAACCAGCAACCAGCAACCAGCAACCAGCAACTCCACTCCCGAACGCTAAGCCGCCGATCGTTCATGTCCACACCTGTCCTGCATGTCCAACATCTGGTGAAACGATTCGGCGAGTTCGTTGCCGTCAACGATATTTCTTTCGATATCAGGCCGGGGGAAATTCTTGGCTTGCTGGGCCCGAACGGGGCGGGGAAAACGACCACGATTCAAATGCTGCTTGGGGTGGTGAAACCGACCGCCGGCTCCATTCAGATGTTCGGACTCGACCTGGCGACCAATCGAGAAGAGATTCTGCAGCAAGTGAATTTTTCTTCGACCTATGTCTCCCTGCCGCAGGCGCTCACGGTTGAGGAGAATCTCTGGGTGATTGCCCGGCTGTACGGTCTGTCTCAGATCAACGAGCGAGTCGATGATATCGTGAAGCGGCTTGAGATGCAGGAGTTTCGCCACAAAGTGACGCGCAAACTCTCTTCCGGTCAGAGCACGCGTCTTGGGCTGGCCAAGGCCTTTTTGACCGAACCGAAGATTCTGTTCCTCGACGAGCCGACCGCGAGTCTCGATCCCGATATCGCCCAAAAGATTCGGAGCTTTCTCAAAGACGCGCGACAATCGTCCGGACTCAGCGTGCTCTACTCATCGCACAACATGCACGAGATGGAAGAAATGTCGGATCGAATCATTTTTCTCCAGCGGGGAAAGATTGTAGCGGAAGGGACGGCCAAGGAGATTGTGGCGCGGTTCGGGCAGGCGGATTTGGAAGAAGTGTTTGTGAAGTTGGCCAGAGAGAAATAGAGAAGGAGGGACCGGGTAGGATGGTCTCTGTGCTCGCGCAACGCGCGGCCTGAGAATGATGCAAAGGAGCAGGCAGACCGTTCTTCTTGCTCGCAGAGCCCCCACGATAAAGCGGTGGTCGCTCGATGCGCGCAGTGAAGAACAATCTGCCTACTCCTTCTTGGAAAGTCGAGGAATCAGAAGGCCCTCCCCTGGGATAATGGCACGTCTCGGGAAATCGATTGCGAAGCAATCGGAGGGTTGGGTGGGTGAAAAATATCTGCCAGCGGGTGGGCGGGTGAGAATGACGCGCGCAGTCAGGATCATCCTACTCGATTCCTCTTCGGAGAAGAGGCTCTTGCCAACCGGAGTGGGGAAGGGGAAAAGGGAGCGATGAAATTCCATCGAATCTATGCGTTGGTGGTTCGGTATCTGTATCTGTACCGGCGCAGCGTGCCGCGCATGATGGAAATCTTTTACTGGCCGCTTCTGGACCTCGTTATTTGGGGATTCATTACGGTCTATCTCATGAAGTTCCAGGGACAGATCCCTGGAATGGTGACGTTCTTTATCGGGGCGTTGATTCTCTGGGATATTCTGTTTCGAGCTCAGCAGGGAATTACGATTGCGTTTCTGGAGGAGATCTGGGCGAGAAATCTCATGAACTTGTTTGCCAGCCCGCTCAAGCCGAGCGAGTTTCTCGCGGCGACCATGGTCATGAGCGTCTTGAAAGTGACGGCGGTTTCTGTCGTGATGGTCTCCTGCGCAGGACTGTTCTACTCCTACAATATCTTTGTGATCGGGCTGTGGCTGATCCCCTTTGTCCTGAATCTTGTGATGACGGGATGGATTATCGGGGTATTGACCACGGCGCTCATCATGCGGTTCGGCCAGGAAGCGGAAGTCCTGGCTTGGAGCATGGTGTTCCTGTTCCAGCCTATCTCCTGTGTGTTCTACCCCATCGAGGTGCTCCCAGGGTGGTTACAGACCATTGCCTGGATGAACCCGGCTGCCCATGTGTTTGAAGGGATGCGCGGGGTGATCAGCGCCTCTGCCTCGCCCCTCGTTCACCTCGCATGGGCGAGCGGTCTCAATTTGGCATTTCTTGGCATGGTCATAGCTGGTTTCCATTGGATGTACGAGCTGTGCAGGGAGCGGGGGCTGCTGGTGCGCATCGGGGAGTAAGGCCACACTGGGTCTGGCAGGGCGCGATAACATGGACTGAAACTCCCAGAGCTTCGGTGGTCCGTGCATGTGTCACAAAGAGAAAACATTCTCGTCCGATGCTCAACAAGTTTGCCCAGCAAGGCCACAGCGATAACAGCACCGGAGGCGTATCATGCCTCACCCGCCCACCCCGAGCTGCCAAGACAGCTTGTTCTCCGAGTGGGCTACGTTGAGGATGTTTTCGAGGTGAGAACGAAACTGACGGACTTCTTCAGCCTTCTGCTGGGGCCGGATTGCCATTTTTAAGAGAGCTATGATAGCCTGTAACCACCTTATCGCATGGGCCTGGCGGCGAGGTGGAACAAAACACACAGGTCTGCAGCATTGATGTTGCCTTGATCGAGAATCTCGCCGGAAGTCAGACCCAAGTCGCCGTGTGTTTCGCGTCTTCGGCCCGCTCCTTCCTCCGTCCCTCTTGTCCAAGACAATATCATTATACCTACTCATAAGGAGGAGCCCCAGATGGGTTCAAAGATCTATGTCGGTGGGTTGCCCTATTCGGCGACCGAGCAGGAATTGAGTGATTTGTTCGGGCAACATGGCGCGATCGCTTCCGCCCGGATCATTTCGGATAAGTTCACGGGGCAGTCACGCGGGTTCGGCTTCGTCGAGATGTCTTCAGATACGGAAGCGCAGTCGGCCATTACCGCTCTCAACGGTGCGGAAATGGGTGGCCGAACCTTAACCGTGAATGAAGCGCGTCCCCAGGAGCCTCGCACCGGCGGCGGTGGTGGTGGATTTGGTGGTGGTGCCGGTGCCGGCGGCGGCAAGCGCGATCGCTGGTAATACGTCCTCGCACATGTAGAACGGGGCTGCCGTTGACACAATGGCAGCCCCGTTTTTTCGGTTGCCGAAGGGCAAGGGACGGTCGCTCTCCCTGAGGACGCGGGCCCCGTCAGCTAATCGAACCACACATCCCCAACTGTTGGAGTTCCACCCCGGCCTTCTATGAAGCTCTCGGCTGAAGGCGGGGGCGTGTGAAGAGTTTTTTGCACGAGTGCGACCAAGCCTTGGGGCTCAAACGGTTTAGGAAGAAACGGAAGACTCTCCAGGCGTATGCCGTACCCGGCCAAATCCTGGTCGATGTTGCCAGACATGAGGATCACTCGCAGGTCTTTCCGTATACGGAGCGCGCGGAGGGCCAACTCATGGCCGTGCACATGGGGGAATTGGTTGGCACTGGAGGCTAATTGAAAGGACGGAGGGGGGAGGTTGAGGTCCGTGAGTAGTAGATCGATAGTCCCCTCGTGCTGCGTACAGATTTTGAGGGCTTCTGAACTGCCGTCGGCATCGAGGACAGAAAAACCTGCTCGTTCAAGTATTAACTTGCACAGCATTGCGATGGTCGGCTCGTCATCGACCACGAGAATGGTCGGAGGTCCGGATTGAGGCATGATGTCTTGCTGTCCTGACATACTGTGATTTTCGTTCCACAGTATAGTGCCGGATAAAGTCCATGGCGAATGAATCCACGTTTCTGGCCGCATGGAGAGGGAGAGAGTCAGGCAGGGTTTTTGGTAGGTGGGGGCGTCCAGCCTCCTCCCAGCGCGTTAAAGAGGCCGGCCATATCCGTCAGCGGTAGAATCCCACGAGGTTTCCGCCCTTCAACGACTTGAGGAGTTCCTGCGTCAATATGCATTCGGAACAGTGGCTCTGTATCATGGCAAGGGAAGGTGAGGAAAGTCAGTGTGAGACTCGAACGGCTATTCGCGAGCCGAACGGGCCTTGAGTGCGTCCAGCCGTTTTTTTTCTAGGCTCACATGCAGTGATTTCTCCTGTGTGACGATCACCGCGCCCGGTGCCTGGCCCTTCGCCTTTTTGACCCATTTGCGCCGAGTATAGATCACATCGCCTTTACCACTTTTCTTGAGATCGCTATAGAGCAGCGCCAGCGTGGCGGCGTCTCGTATCGTCTCGGGCGGCGGATCGGTTCCTTTTTCCAATCGCACCACGACGTGGGAGCCAGGGGCGCCGCGGGCATGGAGCCAGAGGTCGTCGCTCTTGGCAAGGCCGAACGTCAGCTCGTCGTTCTCCCGCGCGTTCTTTCCGACATAGATCGCCAATCCGTCCGATGAAGTAAAGCGGCGGAACGGACCTTGACGCTGTTCTTGCCTGTCCTTCCCTCCTCCTGCCCGCGAGGCAGTTCCTGTTCGTATGATCTGACGCGGTTGCTCGGGTGGTTGCCAGGTTCCTTGCTCGATGGCAGTCAGCTCCCCCTGCAGAGTCCCCAGCTCTCTTTCTCCTTCTCTGATGCGTGGCCGCAGCTCCCGTTCTGCCGTCAGATACTTCCGATGCTTTCGAAAGTAGTCATCCATATTGCCTTGGGGAGTCTTGGCCTGATCGAGCGGGATCGTGAGGCTGGGAAGTTCCTCATCGAAATAATCCACCACGGTCACGTCGGTCTGGCCCCTCCGGATAGTTCCGAGGTTCGCCTTGATGAGTTCGCCATAGCGATCGTAGGCCATATACTTCTCTGCCTTTGCGAGGTCTTCGTGCCAGGCCTCAATGCGTCGACGGAGCTTCTTGATGGATTTCCTGAGTTGTCCTGCCCGGGCGTTCCGCACGGTTTCGATAACTGAACCGGCTGCTGCTTTGTGGTAATGGGCGTCGATGGCAGCCGAGAGAGGAAACGGTGATGCTGGGAGGTCCTGGCTGAATCGTGCGTGACCGGCGGTGGCTCGTTCCCATTGCGAGCGAGCGGGTGGAGCATACAGCTGTCCTACATGATCCTTCACCCCATTCACGTCACGTCGGATACAGCCTGAGGCATCGAGCACAAGGAGATTCGATGTTTTCCCTGTCAGCTCTGCGACCAACGTGCAGGGAACGTCTTTGGCGGTCAGCACAAGCTGAACGATTCGGTCTCCTTGAATCTGTTCGATCCGCTCGATGCGTGCGCCTTGCAGATGGGCACGGAGAAACTGGCAGAAGGGTGGAGGAGTCGGTGGATTCTGAAAGGCCGTCGTGGTGAAGTGGAGCCGCGCGGTGTCGGGGTGGCATGAGATGAGGAGTCGGTGTGTCCGTCCCGGCGTGCGAATCTCCAGCACCAGGGTACGATCTGTCGGCTGATAAATTTTCTGAATCCAGCCTCCAGTCAAAACCGAGGCACATTCATCTATCACGTTCGTAATGTCTGTCGCGCTCAATGCCACAATTCGTCTCCGAATGGCCGCTGTACGTGAAGAGAGCGGTGTCGACTTACGCTGAGTACGAGAGTCTCCTCGCGTAGACTATCAGCTCGTGCCTCATGTCATTTTTCCCGCACGAGTTCAATGTATGACACGTGTAAGCGGTGTAGGCCGAATACGGGTCGTCCTCACTCTACGATTCACTGCTAAAACACGCAAGCAGTCGGAACAACACCCGTGGCATCGCGATTGCACCCTGGAACAGGCAAGCGGCTGCGCACACGTCTGCTAAGCTTAAAATGGCAGTGGGTATGGCGTCGTAGGTTTCAGCCTTAACAGAGGAGGGTCCCATGGAGTGCACACGATGCGATGGTCTCATGATTGTCGATAGCCTCATCGATATTCAAGAAAGCTATATTCCGATGTGGATGAAAGGATGGCGATGTGTATCCTGCGGGAACATTGTCGATCCGCTCATTCAGCAACATCGGATGGCCCAACGGGCGGGAGCAGGGCGGTTGCTCGAAACAGAAACGGCCAAGCCGCGGCTTCGTCACGTCGCATAAAGCGACGGACTAGACGTCTGCCCCTCTCGCTGACCGAATGGGATTATAATTTCGGTTCTTCGTCAATTCTACTGTGAATTTTTTCCGCCATGAAGCAGAATGCTGTTTTTTGGATTGGACGACAACCCCATGAAAGACACCGCACTGTACGAACAACTTCTGGGACTGAAAACGCCTTGG
>Ga0163149_10001077_pt1 | contig 35363 bp, 25 predicted proteins | sample OliLakLV19MP5G1_FD_148604 | JGI IMG/M metagenome (GOLD analysis project Ga0163149, IMG submission 148604) | Freshwater microbial mat bacterial communities from Lake Vanda, McMurdo Dry Valleys, Antarctica - Oligotrophic Lake LV.19.MP5.G1 | ecosystem: Environmental > Aquatic > Freshwater > Lake >... | reverse complement strand
GTATATGTTTATAAGCAGAAGAGTATGCTGGACAGCGCTCAGGCAACGTGTGCTTCTGAAAAGAAGGAATTAGAAACGCAAGCCAGAGAATTTCAGAAGATGGCTGAGATTGCTCAGCAGGAGGCTGTTGTGGAACGTACCATTTGCGAGGAGCAATTAAAGGCATTAAAGAACTAACCCATGGTTAGCAGAGAAGTTAAAAGAGCCAGAATAACAGCAATTATTTTCGGTACGTTATCAAGTATCGCTCTCATTGCATTTGTATATGCATTTATTCAACAGGGTGTAGCAAAGAAGAATGCTTTGCTGGCAAATCAATATGCGGAGAATGCCAAACAATGTGAACAACGCTGTGAGCAGATGCAAATACTTGCGGAGCACCAAAGAAATGAACTTCAAAAAGTGAATGAAGTCTTGCAGCAGGAAATGGTGAAGTTAAAAAACAGCACAACCCGGTAGCTATGGTATACAAAGTTTGGGAGGCCAAGGAGCCAAGAGTTCCGATCATTGTGAGTGTTCCTCATCGCGGCTTTGCATTTCCAGATGAATTGAAGGATCAATATAAACCATCATTACGAAAAGCTCCCGATGATACGGATTGGTTTGTCGACAAGCTTTATGATTTTGCTCCATCGATGGGAATCACCATGATATCGGCTAACTATAGCCGTTGGATAATTGATTTAAATCGTGATCCGCACAGTAAACCTCTTTATACGGATGGACGAATCATTACGGGACTTTGCCCTGCAACTAACTTTCTTGGAGAACCCATTTATAAAGATGAGCGGGCCGAAGTGGAACTTCCCGAAGTGAATCGCAGGGTAGAGTTGTATTACAAACCCTATCATCAGCAGCTAGAAAATTTATTAACCGAAACAAAAAAGAAATTTGGTAAAGTATTGCTGTGGGATTGTCACTCCATTCGTCAATCTGTGCCCACCATTTATAAGGATAAATTTCCGGATTTGATTCTGGGCGATGCCGATGGTACATCAGCGTCACCCGGCTTAATTGAAACGACTCTGAGCATACTTGATCATGAATCTTATTCTGTAGGTCATAATCATCCATTCAAAGGGGGCTATATCACCCGTCATTACGGAAAGCCGTCCGCGAATCAACATGCGCTTCAACTTGAAATGAGCAAGGTGAATTACATGGATGATGCCGAAAGGAAATATGATAAAGCACGCTCGGATAAAATGCGAGCGCTGTTGAAGCGGGTGTTTGAAAAGTTGATTGAGCAGTTAGCGTAATCCCTCACCTTGAAATCCGATCTGAAATATTACCTCTTCTCGTCTCTCCTTCAAAAAGAGGGTTGGCTTTCTTCCGCCTATTTAGGGGTAGATGAAAATGGCATCATTAAATACCTAAACAACTCAGCCCCGGCAGACGGTACTGCTATTGAAGTCGTTCAAGGTTTTGCATTGCCAGGTTTTCAAAATGCGCACTCACATGCCTTCCAATATGCCATGGCAGGCCTGGCTGAAAATCATCCAGCTGGAACCGCTGACGATTTCTGGACATGGCGCGAAGCAATGTATCAATGTGCGCTTTCAGTAGATCCGGATCAGGCGCAAGCTATTGCTGCGATGTTATATGCCGAGATGGTTCGTGTTGGTTATACACATGTTGCCGAGTTTCATTACCTCCATCACGACAAAGATGGAAGGCCCTATAGCAATCTCAGTGAAATGGGCGAGCGGATGGTGGCTGCAGCACAAACAGCAGGAATAAAAATTACTTTGATCCCCGTCTTCTATCAGAAGGGTGGCTTTGGTGTTGATCCGCAACCACGGCAAAGAAGATTTATTTCTAAAACGGTTGACGAGTATTTCAAACTTTTAGAAGCTTCGAAATCAGCCGTTAAAAATAGTGACAACGCTTCGTTAGGTTTTAGCGTGCACTCATTGCGTGCCGTTGATCTGGAAGATGTAAAGACAACCTATCAACACGGCCCGAAGGAATTACCGTTTCATCTTCACGTATCGGAACAAAAGAGGGAGGTTACAGATTGCCTGGCGTTTGCTGGCAAGCGCCCCATGCAATGGCTCTTTGATAATTTGCCGGTGGGTGAGCGATTTCATTTAGTTCACTCTACTCATTTAGATGACAACGAACTTAAACTACTCGCAAAATCAGGGGCCAACGTAGTGCTATGCCCGTCCACCGAAGGGAATTTAGGAGATGGAATTTTTCGAATGAAAGAATATGTAAAGTTGGGCGGCAAATGGTGCATTGGTACCGACAGTCATATTGGTCTAAATCCATTGGAGGAGTTTCGCATGATTGATTATCGGCAACGTCTGGTGACTAATCAGCGCAATACGTTTGAAGGTGATGCGGCTTCGTATATGGTTAATGAAGAGGTGACATCGGGCAGAAGAGCAATGGGCATCCGGCAGGATCATCATTTCGAGTTGGGCAAACCATTTGATGCTATCATTTTCAATTCTCAATCTCATTTGCTGGCAGAAACTTCTGAAACAAATCGATTGGCCACACTATTGTACACATCTGATTCCAGCCGGGTAGCGGGCACCATTATAAACGGAAAATGGGTTGTAAAAAACCAGCATCACAAGAATGGCCACTCCATCAAAACCGCTTTTACTAAAGCGATGAAGGACTTAAAAACACGATAGACGCCTCCGGCATAATTATCATAGTTTCTTTTACAAGTTTTGAGTAAATAGGCTACAGAAACTTAACCTTTCCCTATGAACAAACTATTCTATTTTCTTCTGGCTGCGTCCGTCATGGCGGCTACGCAAGTCAGTGCACAAAAATCAAAAACCAAGACTGAACCAGCACCGAAGTCTACTTTTGATGCTTCCCTTTACAAAGGTGTTAAGTGGCGTAACATTGGCCCCTTCCGTGGAGGTCGTGCCAACGCCATTGCAGGCGACCCAACAAACGCGAGTGTTTATTATGTGGGTTACACCGGTGGCGGTATTGGTAAAACCGATGATGGTGGTATCACCTGGAAAAACATCTCCGATGGTTTTTTTAAAGTAGGCTCTATCGGTGAGATTGCCGTGAGTGATGCTGATCCTAATGTCATTTATGTGGGAAGCGGAGAGCATGCCGTGCGCGGTGTAATGACTTCCTACGGAGATGGAATTTATAAATCAACCGATGCGGGAAAAACATGGAAGAACATCGGTCTCGAAAAAACAAGACATATTTCTGATATCGCCATTAACCCAAATAATTCAGATGTTGTTTATGTTGCAGCACAGGGTGCACTGCATGGCCCCAGTGCGGATCGCGGTGTTTATAAATCAACCGATGGTGGTGCTACGTGGAAGAAGACATTATATGTAGATGAGAACACAGGGGTGTCTTCATTGAGTATGGATGTTACTAATCCACGCATTTTATATGCAGCCACCTGGCAGCACAGACGCTATCCATGGAAAGTGGAGAGCGGTGGTCCCGGCTGTTCGATTTGGAAATCAACGGACTCGGGTGAAACCTGGAATAAAATTGTTGACGGACTTCCAAAGGAAATGGGAAAGATTGGCGTGAGTGTTTCACGGGCTAACCCAAACCGTGTCTACGCGATCATTGAAGCAGAAAAAACAAAAGCAGGTTTATATCGCTCAGACGATGGAGGAAAGAAATGGAATCACTTGACCAGCGATCATTTGATCACGGCACGCTCATGGTATTATATGGAGGTATTTGCTGATCCTGTAAATGCAGATGTGGTGTATGTATTGAATGCACCTATGACCCGCTCGATTGATGGAGGAAAGACCTTCACCGCGATTCGCGTAGGTCATGGTGACACGCACGACTTATGGATCAATCCAAAAAATAATTCAAATCTTGCTTTGGCGGATGATGGTGGTGGTGAGATCACTAATAATACAGGCCGATCATGGTCGCCACTGAACAACCAGGCTACTGCTCAATTTTATCGTGTGAATGTTGACAACCGTTTTCCATATTGGGTGTATGGTGGTCAGCAGGATAATTCATCGGTAGCCATACCAAGTAGAAATGGAAGTTATGGTATTACGGATAAAGACTGGTTTGATGGCCCGGGTTGCGAAAGTGCCTGGGTTGCATTCAATGATCCAAGCAATCCTGAATTATTGTATGGCGGATGTTACCAGGGAATCATCGATGTAAAGGATACCCGCACCGGAGAGGCAAAAGATATTCAGGAATATCCGGCCACGAATCTTGGGTTCAAACCAAGAGAGATGAAATACCGCTTCAACTGGAATGCACCGTTGATCAATTCTCCTCACGATGCTAAAGTAATGTATCATGCAGGTAACGTGTTGTTCAAGACTACCAATGGTGGCTTTAGCTGGGATGTGGTAAGTCCTGACCTTACACGCAACGACACTACAAAACAAAATACCAGTGGAGGACCGATCACTAACGAAGGTGCAGGAGGAGAAAACTATAACACGATTTATTATGTGATTGAATCACCCCACGAAGCAGGTGTAATTTATACAGGCAGTGATTGTGGTCTTGTTCACCTCACCAAAGACGGAGGCAAGAACTGGCAAAACGTAACGCCAGCAGGAATGCCGGAGGGAATGGTTCACTCGATAGAAGTTTCTCAACATGAAAAAGCTACCGTGTACATTTCCATGTCACGTTACAAGTTCAATGATTTTTCGAACTACACGTATAAGTCTGTTGACTATGGAAAAACCTGGACGAAGATTGGAAACGGAATTGAAGCCGATGATTTCATCAAGGTAATCCGTGAAGACAAAAAAGTAAAAGATCTTTTATACATAGGAGCGGAAAGAGGTTTCTACATTTCATTTAATGGAGGAGCCACAATCAGCAGAATGCAATTGAATTTGCCGATCGTACCGGTTACCGATCTGATCATTAAAGACAATGATCTGGTTGCAGCTACTGCCGGTCGCGCGTTCTGGATTCTGGATGACCTGGGTGCGATACAACAATCGAAAGGAAGCTTTGATGCATCGGTAAAAATTTATACTCCTAAACCAACCTATCGGTTATCCTCAGTAACGATACCTGCCTACTTTGGTGACATTCCTGGCTTGGGCCGCAATCCCATGAATGGTGTGTTGCTCGATTATTATTTGAAAGAAAAAGCGGACACGGCTACCATGAAGCTTGATATCTTAGATGGCAGTGGCAAAGTGATTCGCTCCTACACCAATAAGAAAGATGAAAATTTCAAACCTTGGCCCGGTGGACCAGCACCTAAGGAAACTATTCCTGCAGAAGCTGGTGTCAATCGCTTTGCATGGGATTTCCGCACAGAGGGTTTGGTAGGTGTATCGGGTGTATTTGTAATGGGGGATCACAGCGGCTATCGCGTGGCGCCAGGAAAGTATAAGGCGCGCATTACGGCCAATGGGCAAACTTCGGAAACAGATCTTGAAATAATTTCTGATCCAAAAGTGACTGCCTCGGTTGCTGAATGGGCTGCCCAACAGGAATTTTTGAAGAAGGCGGGTGATGGTTTTGATGAGTTACATAAGTCGGTGAACAAACTGCGCCAGGTGAAGAAGCAGATTGAAACACTGAATGAATCATTGAAAGAGCAGCCTGATTCAAAAGAATTGATCAACACGGGTAAAGACCTTATTAAAAAGATAGACCAGTGGGAGAGCAATCTGATCGAACCGCGTTCCACTAACTTCCAGGATGTGATCAACTTCCCGAATAAATTGAATTCAGAATTTCTACAACTTCGCGGAGTTACCGACACGCATGATCCACGTTTAACAAAAGGCGCGCAAGACCGTGCCCGTGATGTAGAGGCCGATTGGACAAAATACAAGCAACAGATGAATGAATTAATTCAGAAGGATATCAATAATTATAACCGCATGTTTAAAGAAAAGAATATGCCGGCAGTGATTTTGGATACCAAGGAAGTGATCCTCAATAATTAACAAACTGTTTTTTGAAAGTATAGAGAGGCATCGGAAACGATGCCTTTTTCTTGTTATAGTTAATTCATTCTGCACGTAAGCAGAATGGCATCTTTGAATTTTTTATCATCCCTAAGGATAGTAAAAAACTCTTCAATATATTTTTTCATGCCTATATATTCACCTTCACTAAAATACGATTGATGATCACTTAATACATTCATGATTTCGGACTCTAGCTGAATATATTTTTCTCTCACGTATTCTGTAACGGATTCATCACGGCAATATCCGCGGTATAATCTCTCTTTAACACTTTTTATATTCAGAGATTCATTAATGGTAGCATAAGGGGCGTTGACTAATCCAGCCATATCAAAATCATAGGAGAGAGGCACTTTCTTGTTGGGTGGCAATTGAATGACCTTAGTATTATGTTGCGATGTGGTAGACCAATCGGTGTTGGCGATCATGTATTCAAAGAAGTAATGAACAATGGCTGTGGTGTCATTCAACTGTCTTGGAAGAATGATTTGATCTAACACCTGTCCATTAAATCGGTGGGCAATCAGATCATCATCTTCGATAAGAAAACCAATGATCGAATGTGATTTTGCCTGCTTACCACTTTGATCAGTGAGTGTGATGTTGGCCAGACGGGTATGAAAAAAATAGGGTGTTACTGGCTCAAGTAGCTTGTAACACAGATATTCTCTCAATATCAGATTGTTGGCGGATTTTATATTTAGACATGGCAGCACGAGTTTGAAACTTTTATTTCCTTCAAAGAGAGTTCCTGCAACGTGGCTCTTTTTCATTTTTAATCGCAAGGGAGGAAAGTAGCAATTTTTTCTTCTGAAATTTCCTCGGGCACGAATGCCAACATAAAGGGAATCCCATACACCCTGATCGTTTTTATAATTGAGAAAGGAAGGGTAGTAGACGGTATCGTTCAGGTTTTTTTTAATCTCTCTCATGGAGAAACTCAATTGCAAAGAAAGGGGTTGAGTGTCTTGAAAAATATTGGAAATTTCTTTTTGCTGTGATTTGCCAGAGCTTGCAAAAGCACAACATAATAAGGTTGCTAAAATATGTTTTGTTAGGAATTTCAATAGGAGTAAATTTTTAAAATCACTTTTTTATCCAAAAACAAAATTCATCAAAAGAATATCAGGCTTACCTTGTTGCTGTGTTCAATTAAACATTAAAAGAGGGATGGCTACCGACTCAACGATCAATGCGGCTTATCCAAAATTTACGCATATAATTATTCTCAGCCAAAAACTAAATTGACGGTAACTTTATCGAAATGAGCCGCCTGCATAAAAATGCATAGCCAAAGACGGAGGTTTTTTGTAATTCTGTAGTATACATCTAATTCATTATGAGAAATTCAGTACTCCTTCTGGTGCTTGGTCTATTGGTTTTTACCAGCAATGCACAAAAGAAAAATACACCAACCATACCCAATAATGCCGTTTCATTTGATCAAACACTTTATTCAGGCATGCGCTGGCGCGAAGTGGGTCCCTTTCGGGGAGGCAGATCAGGCACAGCAACGGGTGTGCGCGGTAATCCCAATCTTTATTACTTCGGCACGGTAGGCGGAGGTGTGTGGAAAACTGCAGACGCGGGTCAGACGTATGAACCCATGACTGATAATTATTTTGGAGGCACGGTTGGTGCAGTTGCTGTTGCAGAGAGTGATCCCAACGTGATCTATGCCGGTGAAGGTGAGCAAACCCTGCGCAACAATGTAGCTTCCGGTTGGGGTGTATGGAAATCTACGGATGCAGGCAAGAGCTGGAAACATATTGGCTTGCGCGACTCAAAGCACATTTCACGAATTCGCATTCATCCCAAAAATCCTGATGTAGTATATGTAGCTGCCATTGGAAATTTATGGAAGCCAAACGAAATGCGGGGAGTGTTTCGCAGCACCGATGGTGGACAAACCTGGAAGAAAATTTTATACATCAACGAAACGGCCGGGGCAGGAGACTTAACATTCGACCCAAGCAATCCTCGGATTATATATGCTGCTACCTGGAACATGAAGCGCAACGGTTATCGCATGGATAGCGGTGGCCCGGATTCAAAACTCTGGAAAAGTACCGATGGCGGTGACACCTGGGAAAATCTTTCTGATAAACCCGGCATGCCAAAAGGAATGAATGGAATCATTGGAGTAACCGTATCACCCGTGAACACAAGCCGCGTGTGGGCAATCATTGAAAATACGGAAGCACCTGGTGTGTATCGATCAGATGATGCAGGAAAGACATGGGCGAGACTAAATCAGGATCGTGCATTATTGCAACGCGCCTGGTACTACTGCCGCATTTATGCCGACACACAAAATGAAGACAAAGTATTTGTGCTCAACGTAAGCTATGGAGTCTCGAAAGATGGAGGTAAAACTTTTGAATTGAAAGACGCTCCTCACGGTGATCATCATGATTTATGGATTGACCCTGATAATAACCAACGCATGATCATGGCGGACGATGGTGGAGCCCAGGTATCGAATGATGGAGGCGAGAACTGGACTACGTATCATAACCAACCAACCGCGCAGTTTTATCGGGTTACTACGGACAACTCATTTCCTTATAATATTCTTGGCGCACAACAGGACAATAGCAGCGTGCGTATCCCTCATCGCACAACCGGAAACAGTATTACAGAAAAAAATTGGACTGCGTTGTCTATTGGTGAAAGTGCTCACCTTGCGCCTGATCCAACCAACCCCAACATCATTTACGGAAGTGATTATAAAGGATACATGAGCATGCAAAATCTCGACAACGGTCAGGAGCGCAGCACCAATGTGTGGCCCGATCTTCCGGCAGGTTCGGGCGTGGAGGTGATGAAGTACCGTTTCAACTGGAATTACCCGTTAGTGTTTAGTCATCACGATCCTAAAAAACTTTATGCAGGCTCAAACCATTTGCATGCAACCATCAATGGCGGACAAAGCTGGGAAGTGATCAGTCCGGATTTAACGCGTGGTGAACCCGAGACGATAAAATCTTCAGGAGGACCGATCACCCAGGACAATACGGGTGCGGAATATTATGCAAATATTTTTGTGATTGCCGAATCACCCTATACCAAGGATGAAATCTGGACGGGCTCGGATGATGGACTTCTTCAGGTCACTACCGATGGCGGCAAGAACTGGAAAAATGTAACGCCTTCTATTTCCCCCAAGTATAACATGTGGAACAGCATCGATATAAATCCATTTGTGAAGGGCGGAGCCTATGCGGTCGCCACGTCTTATAAGTTTGGTGATTACACACCTTATGTTTATAAAACCACTGACTATGGAAAAACCTGGACATTAATTACCAAAGGAATTCCGAACGAAGAGTTTGTGCGCGTTGTGCGTGCTGATCCGAAGCGACAAGGTTTGTTATATGCGGGAACGGAAAAAGGAATGTGGATTTCATTTGATGATGGATCCACCTGGGCGAAGTTACAACTGAACTTGCCACCCGTACCGATTGCTGATCTTGCCATAAAGAATGATAACCTGATTGCGGCAACGCACGGAAGAAGTTTCTGGATGATAGATGATCTCACACCATTGCATCAACTCAGCAAGGAAATCGCTTCAAAGGAAGTGGTGTTATTCAAGCCAATGCCCAGCTACCGCATGCCCGGTGGAGGCGGATGGCGAGGCGTGAATAGAAAACTAGAAGGTGAGAATCATCCCGGTGGCGTAATGATTCACTACTTTGTAAAATCAGTCGATGAGAAATCGGATGTGAAGATGGAAATCCTGGAAACTGGAGGAACTGTTATCAAATCGTACAGTAACAAAGCTACTGGCCCTGGTCAACTTAGTGTGAAGACAGGAGGCAATCGTTTTGTGTGGGACATGCGTTATCCCGGTTATAAAACATTCCCCGGCATGGTGTATTATGGATCAGCAAACAATGGCCCGAAGGCTGTGCCCGGAAAATACAGAGTTCGCCTAACGATAAATGGAAATACAACAGAACAGGAATTTGAAATTCTGAAAGACCCAAGAGTCAACACGACTCAGGAAGAGTTGCAATCACAGTTTGAATTCCTGGTAAAGGTGCGCGACAAAGTGAGCGAAGCCAATCAAGGCGTAATTGATATCCGTAAAATAAAAGATGACCTGGCTTTCCTGAAAACAAAAATCGGAAGCGATGCGCAATACAAGGAATTGGCGGATGCGGTGAAAAAATTTGAAGAAGAATTGACGGCACATGAAAGCAACATTCATCAAACGAATAACCGCAGTGTTCAAGACCCCCTTAACTATGGTATCAAGATGAACAACCGATTAGCTCACCTGATGGTGGAACAGGCACAAGGAGATTTTGCGCCCACCAAACAAGGAGAAGAGGTACGTCAGATGCTAACCAAAATGGTAGATGAAGAGTTGTCGAAATTGCAGACCACGATAGACAAGAATGCAGACCGCATCAACACGATGGCAAAAGAGAAAGATATTGAAGTGGTGATGGTGAAGAAGCAACCGGTTGTGAACTAGACTGCGATTTGGCTTCTAGGTAATTGGAAGTGAATTATTTTAAAATCGTAATCTTTTTAACGATTCTGATAGTTCGCTCTTCAGTGAAGTTTCATATAAAACACCTAACGTGCGATTGATGTCATCGTTTCGCTTTATATTCAAGTTGCTTAACTTCACATATTGATTGATCAATATAAACTCTAACTCAGGAATGATTTGCTTGAATGCATCAACGATATCCATGACGGAATAGATTTTGTCCACCAGATTATAGGTGCCTCCAGCCAGATCGCTTTCAGGAATATTGGCTAACGCTTTTGAAATCGTATCGACATGAATGAAAGAACGAGATTGTTCACCATCGCCATGAATGGTGATGCGCTTTTCGAAGTTGGCTTCGAACATGAATTTATTAATGACGGCATCAAAACGCATGCTCCTGTTATACCCATATACGTTTCCGCAACGTAAGATATACACCTGCATTCTGTCAGAAAGCCTTCGCACGTGTTCTTCCGCGCGTAATTTGGATATACCATAGAATGACTTCGGATCTGGTTGAACTAGTTCATCAATGGGTTCAGAAGACGAACCATAAACACCTCCACTACTCGTATAGATTAGTTTTTTGACAGCTGTTTCTTCCAGAAGATACACTAGCTCTGCAGTACCCCAATGGTTAATTTGATCGAAGAGGTGTGCGTCAGAATTTGCCAAAGGCGTAGTTACCCGGGCAGCGAGATGATAGACAATATCAATACCTTTCAGCGACTGTTTGAGCCTACGACTATCCAGCAACTCTCCTTTTATAAACACTATTTTTTGATACCCTTCTTTTTTAGCTCCAATGAATAAATTGTAGTTAGATCGACTCAGATTGTCATAGACGATTATTTTTTCAATCAACGGGTTCGCACATAGTAAATCAACCAATGGTGTGCCTATGTAACCGGCACCGCCCGTAATGAGTATTTTCATTTAATTAAGATATATTTTACCATAAACTTATTTCACCACCAATTCTGTGTGCAATCCACACTCTACCTTTTTTAATCCAAACCAGCGCGCTTCACGTTCTTGCATGTGAGGATCATGCCTGCGTGTGCAAGGTTCACAGCCGATACTTAAAAATCCTTTTTCCTCAAGCGGATGTGCGGGGAGTTTAAATTCTTTACTATACTGCCATATCATTTTGGATGTCCAGTGAAGCATTGGATGATAGCGTAACGTTCCGTAAAGGGCAGGTTGTTCTTCTTTCATCGAAGCCCGAACAGAACTTTGATCGGCCCTAACACCATTGATCCATACGTGATGTGATCGTAAGATACCATCCATGGGCATCGTCTTATTGAGATAGCAACAATGATCGGGGTCAGAAGTAAACAAGAGCTTTCCTTCACCATCACGCTGCATAAACTTTGGAACATCCGATTTTATATCAATTACATTCAGTCCAAACTCTTTGGCAATACGATCTCTGAAAGCTAAGGTTTCGGGAAAATGATAACCGGTGTTAATAAAATATACAGGAATTGTATTATCTATACGACTGATTAAATGTAATAGAACGAGGCTATGCGACTGAAAAGACGAGCTGGTGAACATCTTCTTCCCTTCACGTTGATATTGCGCGATCTTATTTGCTATGGAATCTAACGGATACATAATCAAAGATAATTGAAAAACTTTGGACTAGATTAAACCCAATAAATCTTTCCGATTTTTTTCTCAACATTTCTTAACTCAGAACAGCTAAATTGCTGAATTAAAATTTTACTGGTTTAACTAACAGTAGGGGCACATTGACCTTTGAGAAGATAAGGCCAATTCTAACTTCAAAGCGGTAATGCACTATTTATTGACGGGAGCTTTTGCCTCAGTGGTATCAAATGCTAGCAAAGGAACAACGTAGTTACCCATTTCAAAAATGGTATTGGGTAACAGCTTTCTTGTGCTTTCAATCTCTTCTGCTTTAATATTTGTTCCATAGAGAAATACTGCTTGCAATTGTTTTAATGATGTGAGATTTCTGATTCCGGTTGAAGTTACTTTTGTGTTGTTCATATTCAGGTAAATTAGCGCGTTCAGCGATTTTAGCCTGCTCAGTCCCGAATCGGTAATTTCTGTTCCATCAAGATTTAATCGTGTTATTTTCTGTAATACACTCAATTTTGCAAGATGGCTGTCGGTCAGTGGTTGTCCGCCACCTTTTAGCCAAACCAGTTGCTCATTAAGTTTTGATAACAGATCAACGGCACTATCCAATGACGAAACATTAATAAGATTTGCTGACAGATAATTGCTTGCATTGGCGACTGGCACTAAAACGACACCTAGCTTTATCAATTCATCCATTACTTTTGAATCGGCAGTAGTAACATCATTTTCAGGCACATCAGAAACCGCTTTTACACTTTCTGATGACAAGACTTTTTTCAGCGATGCAAGCTGATTGCTTTCAACAACCGACTTTTTAAAATCGGCACCAGAGGCAATCCATAATTTCAGAACTTCAATTTCCTTTTCGCTCAGTTGTTTTTTCTGTTTCGGAGGCATATGATCCTCATCATCCAGTGGCAAGAGCATGCGATCAATCATTTCACTCTCATCTGTTTTGCCGGCAACAATTACGACTCCATCTTTACCTCCCTTTAAAATATGCTGAGGATCGTCTAAACGTAGTTTCCCCTTTTGTTTGTAAGGTCCATGACAGGCGTAGCACTTGTCTTCTAAAATAGGTTTGACCAGGTCATCATAGAATAAGGCTTCCGACAAATTCACTTTTGAGATATCCATGCTCGAGTTGGAAGGTAATCCTGCAGTGAGGTAATCTTCACCCCGCGTAAGCGATGAGCCCAAATGTCCTGTGATCGATAGCAAAATCGCCAGCACAACAGAAAATGATTTATAGAATGGCTTGAATCCCTTTTCACTTCGCATCCAGGCATAGCCCAGTGAATAAACAGTTAACGCGATTCCCATCCATTGATGCCATCCTACCAGATCCGATTCGTAGTTTCCACTTTGCGAAAGCAGGTAGCCTGTAAAGCACGAAAGAATGGCAGTTCCGGAGCCAATCAATAAAATAGTCTGAGTGGATCTTTTAAGATATCTGTATTTTTTTTTTGCGGGAAGCCATTCAAATAGAATCGCTAGCAGCAAAATGCCGATGGGCAAGTGAACTAATAAAGGATGAATGCGACCGATTAAATCAAACATATTCGCTACGCGTATCTTTTTCGCAAGACTTCCATCATGTACACATTAATGTCCCACTGGCTGGCAACGGCCTGCCGGGTGTAAGGCAACGTAGGCATGTAATCAGCAGGGCCAAACTCCGTTAAAAAGGTCATTCGTTTTCCTTCTTTCTTTTTTACGTCAACCACTTTATCCCACCAATTAAAATGAGCTTTCACCGCGTCACTCCATTCAGGCGCGCGCGGATCATTTACTTGTGGTCCCTCCGGATGACCGATGCGAGCGTGAATGTGATCGGTTCGACTCAGCGCCATAGCGATCGTTTCTTCCTGATCACTCAAATAGGATTCATGCACATTGCACCAGTGTGAGATGTCAAGCGTTAGCCGCAGGCCGGGAACTTTTTCAATAAACTGCCGTGTGATGTTGGCAGCAAATAAGATTCTCCCACGATGACTTTCATGATAGATAGGAACACCTGTTTCCTTACCCACCTTTTCAGTGAGATCCATAAACTGTTTACTCTGATCAAAAGAAAAGAAATCTTTGCCAGAGTGACAATTAATATAAACGGGTTTTGCTTTTGCGGCTGCTGATACGTTCTGTTGAAACTGAGCGAGGTGTTTTTGAAAATCTTTTTCACCGCTGCCCACTAGAAATCCGCATTGCAGTTTGTGCCTGATTAATGCTTCGAATAATTCATTGCGATCTTTTTCATCACCGGGCCACCATACTTCCATACCATCATACCCGGCATGTTTTATTTTTGCTGCAAACTCATCCCACGAACCGGAGAAGCCCCAGTTGGTGGCAAAGATCAATAATGAATATCCTGATTGTGGTTCTGACATGATTGGTTTTGAAAATAGGGTTAACGATGAAAGCAAAAGCCCGGTGCTCGCGGCAGCAGAGGTGGTTATAAATTGTCTTCGATTGAAATTCATTACGAAATAATTTCATGGATTACTTTTCCACCTACATCCGTCAGCCTGAAAGGACGACCTTGCGATTCATAGGTGAATTTCTCATGATCGAAGCCCAATTGATTTAAGATCGTTGCCTGAATATCGAACGCGTCTACTTTTCCATTCACGGCACTGTAACCGATTTCATCCGTTTCCCCATATGAGGTGCCACCTTTGATTCCGCCACCGGCCATCCAGATGCTGAAGGCTTCGGCATGATGATCTCTTCCTTTGAACGGCATTTTCTTTCCTTCACGATTTTCCTGCATGGGTGTTCTTCCAAACTCTGAACCCCAGATCACCAATGTTTCATCCAGCAAGCCGCGTTGTTTTAAATCAAGGATCAAAGCAGTAATGGGCTTATCTACTTTGCGACATTTATTAATCAAGCCGATATCTACCGCATTACCGGCCGAGTCACCGTGAGCATCCCAACCCCAATCAAATAACTGAATAAAGCGAACACCTTTCTCAACTAATTTTCTTGCCAGCAAAACATTATTTGCGAAGTTGGCTTCGCCCGGTTTTGTACCATACATCTCATGAATGTATGCTGGTTCATCGTTGATGTTCATTATTTCAGGAACGGAGATCTGCATTTTATACGCCATCTCATACTGGGCAATACGTGAGAGCGTTTCCGGATCTTTGTACTCTTCGTATTGCTCCCTGTTTATTTTATTGATGGCATCAATGGAAGCCCTTCGTAAATCCCGATCCATCCCAGTTGGGTCTTTGATAAACAGAACCGGATCGCCTTCACTTCGGCACTGCACGCCCTGATACACGCTTGGAAGAAATCCACTTCCCCACACACTCTTGCCGGCATCGGGGTTATTGCCTCCCGATGTAAGCACCACAAATCCCGGAAGGTTTTTGTTTTCTGAACCCAAGCCATAGGTAACCCATGAGCCAAGACTTGGTCTTCCTAACCTGGCTGTGCCGGTATGCATTAATAATTGTGCGGGCGCATGATTGAATTGATCGGTGGTGACCGCATTAAGTATGGCCATTTCATCTACCACGGTGGATAGGTGTGGAAGATTTTCAGACAACCACAACCCACTTTTGCCGTGCTGATGAAAGTTGGCCTGAGGGCCCAGCATTTTAGGAACACCTCTGATAAACGCAAACTTTTTTCCTTCAAGCAGTGATGGCGGACAATCCTGTCCATCGAGTTTGGAAAGTTCTGGCTTGTAGCTAAATAATTCCAGCTGCGAAGGCGCACCCGCCATGTGAATATAAATCACCGACTTTGCTTTGCCAGGGAACATCGGAGGCTTTGGTGCAAGAGGATTTGTGGCATCGAAGAAAGTATTTGCCACTCCGGGCGACTTGCTGTCGCAACCAAACAATGAACCCAATGCCAACGCACCTAAGCCCATCGCGCTTTCTTTTATAAAATGCCTGCGTGTGTAATGATGAAGCGCCTTGTGTTCGGCTTCTTTCTGTATTCGTTGATTATGAATATCTTTTTGAGTCATAAATAAAGCCTCATTTAATTTTTGTTCACCCATTCATCCAGGTTCAGCATAGCACTGGCCACCATCACAAGGGCCGCTGTTTCTGGTTTGGCTTGCGCGTCTTTCGTGCCGATGATGTCCAACGTAGCCTTTTCATCTTTTTTAAACTTGCTGATCGATACTGTATATAACTCTGTCAATGCACGTAATCTGTTTTCTGATATCGGTTTAAAGAACATCGACTCATATCCTTTGCTGATTTGTTTCTTAACATCCTTCGCGTCCAATGTCTCCATTTTGAATGCAAAGTTTCTGGCCATCACAAAATAGGCTGAGTCATTCAATGTAGTTAGTGCTTGTAAGGGCGTGTTGGTTCGTATTCTTCTGGTGACACAAACCTCTCTGGCCCCACCGTCATAGGTGATCATGGTAGGATAGGGTGCTGTTCTTTTCCAGTAGGTATATAGTGCTCTTCGGTTTTGATCTTCACCGCTGCTCATCGTCCATTTGGCACCGTTATAAGGCGAGCGCCAGATTCCTTCCGGTTGAAAAGGCATTACACTTTCACCATACATCTTTTCGCTCAACAAATTACTTATGGCTAATGACTGATCTCGTAATTGCTCTGCCGATAATCTAAGGCGTGGTCCTCGTGCATAAAATTTATTCAGTGGATCGATTCGTTGAAGGTCATCGTTGGTCTTTGATTCCTGACGGTAGGTGGCAGACATCACCATTTCTTTCAGTAATTTTTTCACACTCCAGTTAAAATCATTCATGAACTGCCATGACAAATGATCCATCAACTCCTTATGGGTGGGAGGGATTCCTTGTGTTCCAAGATCTTCCAGTGTTTCGGCTAACCCCTGACCAAATAGTTGTTCCCATAGGCGATTCACCAGTGTTCTTGATACCAATGGATTTTTTTTGTCAACCATCCAGTAGGCAAGTCCTAATCTGTTCTTTGGCGCATTAGCAGCCATGGGGTTCAACACCTCAGGCACTTTCGGATTTACTTCGTTGCCCTTTACCAGCCAGTTGCCTCTTTCAAAGACATTTGTTGAACGAAGCATTTCATGGTTATTCTCAAACATGATGGGGGTGGTTTCAACTTTTGCATCCATCAATTCTGAAAAATTCTTTTGTGCTTCCGCAAAGCCAGGCTTTCCCTCCCCGGGAAAGGTTTCACCAAGCTGAAACCATTCAAACATGACCCCGGTCTGGTCCAGTGACTTCAACGTTGGATTATCATATTTGAAATAAAGATTATGCCTGCCCGCAACGACAGGGATTTCAACGGAGGAATTTTTCCAGCCTTTGGTTTTTGTTAGCGAAACGGTTTTCAATATTGGTCCGCCAAGGCTATCTACATAAATGGACCACTTCCCACCTTCGTGGTCGCTGGTGTAACGAAACATGAGCTGGTTTTTATTTTCCATGACTACGTTCGGCAAACGACAGGAGCCGTGGTTACGAAGTCCGGCAAACCAACTGCTGATCAACGCCCCATTTATAAATTCATCGCACTGCAGGGAGTTAATCGTTGGTTGCCATGTTTTTAGAAAGGTGTAATATTCATTACTCTTTTCGTAGGTAACATTGGCAGCGAGCCAGCCTTTCAATTGCAATAATTTGACACTGTCTGCACCTTTATATTGACGAAGCAAGGGATATTCTGATTCTGAATCTTCATCGCGGGTGTTGTTGAAGAAGGCCATGAAGTTATAGTACTCTTCATGTTTGAAAGGATCGTAAGGATGACTATGGCACTGCACACAATTAAAACTTGTACCCATCAGGGCACTCCAGGTAGTGTTTACTCTATCCAGAACGGCCGCTGTTCTGAATTCTTCGTTTTCAGTGCCACCTTCATCGTTGGTCATCGTGTTGCGATGAAAGGCGGTGGCGATATATTTTTCATCGTCTGGATCAGGCAACAGATCTCCGGCCATCTGTTCAATTAAAAATTGATCGTACGGCTTGTCCTCATTGAACGCACGGATCAGCCAATCGCGGTATTTCCATATCGTGCGACCCCGGTCGGCTTCATAACCTCGCGTGTCGGCATAGCGCGCAACATCCATCCACAAGGCGGTCCATCTTTCTCCATAGCGAGGTGAAGCGAGTAAGTCATCCACCAGGTTCTCGTATGCTTTATCAGAATTGTCATTAAGAAATTTCTGAGCGATTTTTTCAGCAGGAGGCAAGCCGGTTAAGTCGAGGCTTACTCTCCTCAGTAAGGTTGGCTTGTCAGCTTCCGCGGAAGGAGTTAATTTTTCTCCATTCAGTTTTTTAAGAATAAATGGATCGATTCCATTTTTTATCCAATCACTTTTGATGGAAGGAATTCCTTCTTCCTTTACAGGAATGTAGGCCCAGTGCTCACCCCATTCTGCACCTTGCTTTATCCATTGTGTTAGAATTTCTATTTCTTCTTTTGAAAGCGGCTCATGTTTATACGGCATTCTTTCTTCCGGATCATCAAGGGAGATCCTTCTTATCAGCTCACTTTCATCCGGCTTTCCGGGAATAATGGCGGGTTTGCCGGACTCGGTGTTTCCCAGCGCCTCTTCTCTGAAGAGCAAACTAAATCCCGCCTTTTGTTTTACACCACCGTGACAGGCGATGCACTTTTTGTTGAAGATCGGTTTTACTTGTGTGTTGTAATCAATTTTTTCAACAGGCCAGTAAATATAAGCGACTACTAAAGCCACCAGAACAATGGATACAATAAATGGGAGTAGTCTTTTCAAGGTTGATAAGGTTTGTTTTGCCAGAAAGATTTATTTTATCTCACCAGGCGGTCTGGCACCTCAAGATTGAAAGTAAGTTACTCTTTTTATAAAAAAATCAATAGTATTTTGGGATGAATGGAAATTATGAATTGATGTTACAGGAATGTAAAGCCATCTGTTCAAGTAAAACGAATCGCGTAACCTGAATGAACAGAATAACTATTTATAAAATTTGAGTCGTTCGGACCTGTGTAAGGTTTGTGGCCCGGAGGGAGGGGTAATACGGGCTTCGAAAATAACTTCACGGGTTTGATAATTAACCTCAATTACTTTTCCACCGAATTTTCCATCGTTGTCAACATTCCAACCGGGAGTAATAAGTACATTATTTGTTCCGGGAAAATAATCAACATCCCCTTGAATTCGAGAATACGTTTTTATGCCTCTTTCTTTACCATACTGCCATACCTGCTTTACCGTCATATTCTCCAGGTTAATTTGATACTCCACGCCACGACTGTATTTCTCGACTCCTGTGAAATTGCGTTTATCACCATTATCAAAGACCATTGCGTTACCATTGGGCATTACCATGGGTGCATGTGGATACCAGGACCATTCAAAATCCGGATGGTTCACAGTTCCATTCAATACATCAGCATCGGTGATGAGTGTGTTATTTTGATCGATCGGATGTAGCAATTTCGTTTTAAGGTCTACTCCATCTCGCGATGTTCCCCATCCACCATGCGTACTTATTATCCATTTTACCTGATTTGTGGCACTCAGTTTCATCATCCCCTGATCGCGACCAGTGATTACGATACTGTTGTCAGTTTCATCATAGATGATGCCGTTATTATGAATCCAGTTTACTGTAGGATTACCTAGAGCATTGGCCCATTCTGTTCGGTTTTCGTCCAGCGAACGCTTAAGATCCCACTCGGTTACAATCGCGCCTGTGTTACGATTAATTTCGATAACGTAATCGTTGATCGTGGGCTTTCCATTCAAATGCTTGCTATCATTCTTCGAAACGGTTACGATCAGATTCCCATTGGGCTTCTCAATTACATTGTGATGGAATGTATAACCCTCCATGCCCCATGAATTGATGATGTTACCATGAAAATCTATCTCGTAGATTTTATGTGTGCTTACATTACCAAAATATAAATTACCATTTTTTAATTGTTCCAGGCCACACTCGAAGGAAATCAGTTTGAGGTCCGGATGTAACGTGTAATTCACATACCACCGGATGTCCCCGAAAGAGTCCATGATGAAAGGTATAAATGGGGCGCCTAGTCCCCGGTAGCTAATCAAGGTCATGCCTTCTTCCATACTACTGCGTTTAGCAACATCGATATCAATCACGGGCATTTTGGACGGTAGCGGTCCCGTACCTATTTTAATTTCTTTTGTGATTCGCTCTTTGCCTTCACTATTCATGTACGTCAGTTCGACCGTGGTTTCAAAATCCGGATATAAACCAAATACATCCAGGCGATGTACTTTTTTAAATTCTGAAAATGTATGACTGAGATCCGATAGGATTCCATTTTTTCCAACTACCCTTAGTTTGAATTTACCTTTTACAGGCAGCGATACTTTTACCAGCGCAGACAGTGGACCGTAACCACTGGGATTCACAAGAACACTATCGGAAGTAATGGGTAAATTGTTACCAAGGAACGGGGCCTGCGCGATAGAGCCATCGGTAAACTCAATGAGCGTACTCCAATCTGCTGGGTTGGGTTGAAATTTTTCTACTATGGAACTGCTGATAGTTACGGTATCCTCATTCTCTAAAATGAGCCGATAGGTCGTTTTGTCAATAAAATAATTTACAACCAGCGTGCCCTCACTATCTAGTTCAGCGAAGCGATTTATTACTTCAGCAGGAGTGATCAACACGGTAGGATCAACAGCGATAGGTTCATCTTCATTACAGGCAATAACGACCAGCCAGAGCACCCACACAAACAGTTTCGAAAAACCTCTATTCATACAATCTAATTAAGATTGCAAGATATAAAAAAGTTAGGATGGAACTACGTTAGAAGTAAGTCATGACACTAAACTCCTCAATTTTAGAGGTTCTCTTTTCTGAATTATTTGGTTACCATTCTTGCACTATATAAAGCACCAACTCTCTTGCCGGGCAGGGCCACCAGCTTCACCGTTACTGACCTTTTACCTCTTATCAATGTTTCGGATAAGACATAGCTCATATCAAAAAATCTTCCCGGATCATTACTATTTAATTCCTGTGTTCCGATGTTAACATCATCAACAAAAATGTCGAACATCTTGCGGCCACGCTCGCTGCCCCAATAGGTGAGCATTAATGTGTTTTCAGTATGGGGTAATACGTTCATTTGAAACGAAAACCATCCGCGCTCATCAGCATCACGGTAGGTGCGGTCGTTGTCTTCACCGGATACGGTTCGTTCTCCGGTCACGTTATGATCGCGTTCGGGTTGCATCTGGCCCAATCGCAATACGTCAATGGTTCTTTCCTCCAGTTTTCTTAAGCGTTCTTTCTCTGCTTCATAAGCAGCTTGTTGCTGTGCCCAGCTTTGTGTCGTGAATTGATCCCAATACACACTATAATAATGATCGGTAAACTGATACAACGGACTAAATGTAATGTCGCCTGTGGTGCTCACTCCTTTTGCCTGAAAGGTTAAACCCCTTTTGTTCACAGGCTGCACCCACTCCTTTACATTTTTATGTTCATTTACGAAAACAGGAATTCCCTTAACGGGATCGGGCCTGGCTATTCCTAAATCACCGGCTAAAACAATGGGGCCGTACAACACCGCGATTCGGGTAGCATTATCAGGCATTGGTTCGCTGCGAAGCTGCATCGGCAACACCATTTCAATTTTGTCTCCCTTTTTCCAGGTGCGATTGATGGACCAATAACCGTTTGCTTCCAACACAGGCTTAATGAGTTTCTTATTAACCTTGAATTGTGCCGTGTTCACCCACTCCGGTTTTCTGATCCGCAACGTAAACTTTTGAGTTTTGCTGGTATTCACCGATAAAATAATGGAATCGCTTTGCGGAAAATGGGTCTGTTGGGTGATGACAATATTTTTTTCTTTCCAGCTTAGTTCAGAGGCTATGAACAGATTCACATACACACTGCCGTCTTTGCCGCGGTTGTAAATGGCTTCGCCATACTTCACATGATTTTCGATGCCCGAACCAACACAACACCAGAACGAGTCGAATGGCGTGCTGAAATCTTTTTTCGCGCCCATGCGCAAGGGAGTGAAGTAACACATCATGCCACTTTGCGGATGCTGTGATGATAAGATGTTATTATAGAGTGCCCGTTCATAGAAATTAAATAATGCTGCATTCGGCTGCCAGCTGAAGAGATGCCGGGTGAGCTTCATCATGTTATATGTGTTGCAGGTCTCGGCTGTATTTTGACTCAGGTGATTGTTGAGTTTGCCTGCTTCCGTCAGGTATTCATATTCACTGTTGCCACCCATCACGTAGGTATGATTGTGCACCACGGTATTCCAGAAAAATTCGGAGATGGTTTTATCTTTTGCGTCTTGCGTTAGTTCAAAACGTCTTGCAGCACCAATGATTTTTGGAATTTGTGTGTTGGAATGCTTGCCACTGAGTTGGTCTTGCTGATTGGCGAGCGGATCCATGACGGCTTTGTGATAAAAGCGATCCGCAACTTCGAGATACCTTTTGTTTCCGGTAATAGCATAGACATTCAGTAACGCATCGTTCATGCCACCAAATTCGCAGGCCAGCATTTTTTGAAGTTGTTCGTCATTCAATCCAGCTGTGATATGATCCGCCCAGTCGGCAAATTTTATTACCACCTCTTTTGCTTTTTCATTATCAGCATACAGATAGGCATCCAATAGTCCGGAGAAAACTTTATGCAGCGTGTACCACGGTGACCACAAACCATTGAGATCAAACCCAGCCGTGCGAATATTTCCTTTTGATACTTCATTCCATACGCTGTCTTCGCGCGGAATGCTTCCGACATAGCCGGTTTTGCGTGCTGCCTGGCATAGCGCCAGTTCTTCTACGATATAATCAGTCTTTTCTTTGAAGCGCACGTCACCGGTGGCGGCATAATACATCGCACAAGCAGATAAGTAATGGCCAAGTGTGTGGCCGCTGAGGGTTTCACTTTCCCAACCTGTATAGATGGGCGCTTTAGGGGTGAGGCCTGCAAACAACCGGAAGCGGTGAAGCAACCGATCCGGCTCCAGTTGAAGAAGGTATTCCACATCGCGCTGCATAGCAACTTGAAACGGGCCGGCCAGTAGTTTCACATCGCTGAGTGGAAAAGCAAATGTTTCTGATTCGATGACGGGCTGGACTTTCATTTTGCTATCATTCCACAAGGGCACATAGGATTGACTCTGTACATAATGCGCGAAGAGAAGGCTAGCAAGGCAAGTAATAATTCGGATTTTCATAATTGGGGTAATGAGGGAAGATACAAAAAGAACATCTTTTTATTGCTCATTTGTATTCGTCAAGTTGTAAGACATGACGGCAGGAAAAGGTTACCAGATCTGAAGATTGAAACGTGGAGTTTGATTTTGTGTCAGGGTTGTTTCAAATCGCCTATTGCTTTCCAGGAAAATTTTTCCCTTTGTGTGACGGAGTTATCCATGCGACCGGAGACTATTTTACGGCAATTTGTATGGCCGCAGGTGCATATGAAAGATTGGATGTTGTCATCTAATAAATCGGCATAATCCAAGGTCAATTCTTCTTCTGCTTGTATATCACAAAGGGCAATCAGGTTTAAGCCATCATAAATGGTGTTGGGATTACAACTATGATTTTGTGGTGCCCAGTTCTGAGGCTTATGGTCCCAAAGGATATATACTTCATCCGATATCGGGTAGGCATAATGTCTGAACTCTTCCAGTTGTTGGGGTGACCAGTTTTTTTCAACATAGCGTTTGGTTACAATACGTTGTGCCGATTCTTCTATCTTAAAAATAACGTCTCCCTTCTTTAAAGACTTTTGGGCAACAATCCCATAGCCATTAATGGCATTTCCCTTTATCCTATATTTCTTTTGTTTGGATTCGTAGCGGGCTATTCCTTCGGCAATCACATGTTTTAGAAATCCAGTTTTCCCAATCGGATCAAAGTTCAAGATATAGTCGGCAGAACCTTCGTAGCCATCTTCGTAGAAGACAGAGCAGGTGAAGTTGATTTCCAGAAAATATACCTCGAGATCCTTATTAACTCTAAAATCCAGGCGCGCATACCCTACGCCTGAAAAGCCATTGAATATTTTTTCAGCTTCGGATTTTAATTTTGCTTCTACCTCCGCGTTTTCACAGGGCTTATTTACATCGGTATGCAGTTCTGATGTCTTTAGCGCATAGGTTTTAAATTTATAACCTGCTGGAAAACGATATTCGACAGGGTTAAAAGCGATGCACCCACCGACAGGCTTTACATTGGCTGCCACCAATACCGTGTATTCCTGGCCGGCAATGTATTCTTCAATCAGAATATCATCATATCCATTGGCTACCAGATCTTCAATTTTTTCATGCAGCTCTGTAATCGTATTCGCTAATGAATGTTCATCCACACCCAGACTATCCCCTGCTTTAGCCGGCTTTGCAAATAGGGGAAAGGAAAGATGTTGAATTTTTTCCGCCAACGCGGTGGTGTTGTTAACCTCTGCAAAATTGGGATTCTTTACACCGCAACAGTAAGCCACATACTTCATCAGTGGCTTGGGCGGATCATATAAAACCGCACTGGGTCCTGTATAGGGAAGATTGAGCGCATCCAACGCATTGATCACATCAACGGAGGGCACCGACCAATCTAAATAACCTTCGCACAGGTTAACGAAGATGTCATACTTCTCTTTGCGGAGGTCTTTGAGTTGTTTGTAGGTGTTGAGCTTGTTCAGAAAAACATGATCTACCTGATCGTTGGGTAGTAAGCGGGAAAGATTCCTTGGGGGATCGTAATGTTTATAATCTACATCCGTAGTGCTATAGTCCGGCTGAAGTACACAAACTTTCATCTCTTACAAAGTTGACTTACGGAGGATAGCATCGTCAAGAACTTCTACGATCAGGTTCGTAAACGTCTTATTGCTTACGCGCAGGATGGCTCCGATAGACGTATAGTTTTCATCATCGCTCAATCCGCATTGTGCATTTATTTCTAATACGAACAGTTTGTCTGTATCCTTTTCCATGCGTATATCGATGCGGGCATAGCCTTTACCTTTCACGGCTTTGAAGGCGTCAATGCTTAATTCTTTTAATCGTTCAGTTAGCTCCGGACAGGATACCGCCTCGTATTCATAAAAGAATCCATCATTGGGCATAGGGCTCTCTTCTTCATAGGATTCCCAAAGTCTTTCAAAGGATAGAAACTGTTCTTTTTCCGGTAAGGAGGAATGAAACACGCGCTCGATGGGACGATAGAATTTGATTTGCTCGGGTTGTTCGTAGGAACCCACTAATAGGGTAGTAAACTCTTTTCCTATGATGAATTGCTCTGCAAGAAGACCGGCTCCATGCAGGTTCCATCCTTTATAACCCTTCTTGATGTCGGTCAAAACACTTTTGAGCTCAGTCAAATCACTCACCACATTCTTTACACTGATACCCATACTACCTGCTGAGATCGCTGGCTTTACGATAGCGGGCCTACCTGTTTTACTGAACATGTTTTTATCAATATGTCCGTTTAGCTTAACCCACCTGGGCATTGCTACGCCATGTTCGTCAAAGGCTTCCTTCATGGTAATTTTTGAAGTAGTTACCTTATAGAAGTAGGAGTCGGAGCCGGTATAGGTGATGTTATTGGCATCCAATGCGTGAATAACGGATATGCCGGGTACATCATTAATCTCATCGCCATCGCAAAGGTTTAATACGATATTGCGCTTGGCGGTATCATTCTTAACTCTTGCTATCGCTTCATCAAGATTATGAAGCGTGATATTCACCCATTCCCATTCGCAGTTGATTTCGGAAAACACCTTGGTGTATTCAGCTATACTTTGGGTATAGTCATAGTAGAATTTCAGAGTAGGGTCATCCGTTTCCAGGTAGGGTGCAAAGATCCAGACTTTATAGGCGGCTGTATGATTAAGAAACGTCATTCCATCAACAGCCACACGTAGTGGAAGTTTAATTCTATTTGCCATAGTAACACAAAGTTCAATTAAATATTAATTATAAAATAATTTTATAGTAATAATTTAATAGAATAACCTTGTGCATTCATTTATATACGGTCGCGAAGTTCTGAATGGAGAGTTAAATTTGATACGTTATAAGTAGCTAACTATGAAAATATATCCTTTTCTCTTCATGATCATTACGCTTGTCAGCCTTACTAGTTGTAAGGATAAGAAGCCGGGCACAAGACACGACATTGCTGATGCGATGGAGCGTAACCTTATCCTGGAGGTGTTAGGTAAATGGTATCCTCAGTCAATAGATACCTTGCAGGGTGGCTTTCTTAGCTCATTTACCTATGATTTTAAGCCAACAGATGATCAGCAGAAAATGATTGTTACCCAGGCGCGTCACACATGGACGAATGCAAAAGCCTCCGTTCGTTACCCCGATGTTGATCATTATAAGGCAGGGGCCCGCCATGGATTTAAGTTTTTGAAAGAAGTCATGTGGGATAAAACCTATGGCGGATTCTATACTTTGGTAGATCGGCAGGGAAATGTAAAAGGTGATTCTTCTAAGACTGCCTATGGAAATGCCTTTGCCATCTATGCGCTGGCTGCTTACTATGCCTCATCAAAAGATACGCTGGCATTGGCTCTGGCCAAGTCAACATTCGATTGGCTGGAAAAAGGAAGTCATGATCCGGTAATGAAAGGGTATTACCAACATCTGCAAAGGAATGGAATGCCTATACAACGAAAGTCCGACACGCCATCCACGGCTGATACGGGCTATAAGGATCAGAACAGTTCTATTCATATACTTGAGGCATTAACAGAATTGTACCAGGTTTGGCCGGATGCATTGGTACGCGAGCGATTGAATGAGATGCTCTTGTTAATCAGGGATACGATTGTAACCCCCAAAGGATACTTAACGCTATTCCTTCAACCCGATTGGAAACCCATTTCGTTTGCTGATTCTTCGGAAGATATAATCGGGAAACATCATTCTCTCGATCACGTTTCGTTTGGACACGATGTTGAAACGGCCTACTTAATGTTGGAAGCTTCTCATACTCTTGGATTGCATAACGACACGACCACTCTGCGGATAGCAAAAAAAATGGTTGATCATGCGTTAATCAATGGATGGGATAACGAGGTGGGTGGCTTTTATGACGAAGGTTATTACTTCAAAGACAAATCCGGCATCACCATCACCCACGATACCAAAAACTGGTGGGCACAAGCCGAAGGGCTAAATGCCTTGCTCTTGATGACTGATTTATTTCCGGATGACAAAATGCACTACTATGCGAAGTTTGAAAAGCTTTGGAAGTATACCGATACCTATCTTATCGATCATACCTATGGAGATTGGTATGCAGGAGGCCTGGATAAACAACCAGAAATGAAAATGGCTTTGAAGGGGAATATCTGGAAGGGGATTTATCATCACTACCGGTCGCTGGATAATTGTATTCAAAGACTTCGTGATAAAGAAAAGGGATTGTAAATTTCCAACCCACTCAACTAACAGTCATTAATCAATTGTTTCTTTATGAAAAGAATCCTGCTGGCCGTTTTATCATTCATCAGTATACTGTTTTTTCATTCCTGCAAACAGCCGAAAGAGCCGGTAGCTTCAACGTATGAATACCTTGAAGAAATTACCCTTCAGCAATTACAGGCAGGCTATCAACAAGGAACGTTTACCATTGAAAAGGTGGTAACCGACTATTTAAAACGAATTGAGGACCTGGATAAGCAAGGTCCCGGACTTAATTCCATTATCTACGTTAATCCGCAGGCAGTGGAAATAGCCAAACAACTTGACCAGGAATTAAAAGAGGGCAAGAGCCGCGGACCCTTACACGGCATACCGGTAATATTAAAAGACAATATCGATACACAGGATATGCCGACTACGGCAGGAGCAACCGTTCTGCGGGATTCGTATCCACTTAATGATAGTTACCTCACAAAAAAACTTCGTGATGCCGGTGCCGTAATCATTGCGAAGGCAAACCTGAGTGAGTGGGCAAACTTTCGTGGCAATATGTCGTCAAGCGGATGGAGTGGTATGTTGGGGCAGACAAAAAACCCCTATGTATTGGATCGCAATCCTTGTGGTTCCAGTTCGGGTTCGGGTGTGGCCGCTTCTGCTAACTTATGTGCTATCGCAATTGGTACAGAAACCAATGGGTCTATTGTTTGTCCATCCAATAACAATGGACTTGTCGGATTGAAACCCACGGTTGGACTAGTCAGTCGCACGGGCATCATTCCGATTTCATCAACACAAGATACAGCCGGCCCGATGGGCAGAACAGTAACCGATGTTGCCATCACACTTGGGGCGATGGTAGGAATTGATTCCACCGATCAAAAGACATTGGCATCTGCCGGCAATTATGTGAATGATTATACACCTTATCTCAAAGCGGATGGGTTGCGTGGTAAGCGCATTGGCCTTCTGAAAAAAGATTTAGGCTATCATGCCCGAGTAGATTCCCTTATGAAAAAGGTAGTCGCTGATCTGAAAAGCCAGGGAGCAGAGGTGATTGAACTGGATTACTCGATGGAAGGGAAAGTTCAGGGCTCGTCTTTCACCGTCATGCTTTATGAATTCAAAGACGGACTCACCCGTTACTTTGCCAGCCTGGGCGATAAGGCTCGCGTGAAAGATTTGAACGAATTAATGGAATTCAATAAAAAAGATTCTATTGAGCTTCGCTATTTCGATCAGAATTTATTGAAGCTGGCCCATGAAAAAGGAACCCTTGAAGACAAAGAATATCAAGAGGCACTTGCCACTATGCTCAAGGCAACCCGCGAAAATGGCATTGATAAATTATTGAAAGAAAATAAACTTGATGCATTAATGGCACCCACCGGTTCGCCTGCATGGAAGACGGATCTTATCGATGGTGATCATTTTCTTGGGGGCAGTTCTTCGTTGGCGGCTATTGCCGGATATCCGGCCATCACCGTGCCCATGGGTTTTGTTGATGAGTTGCCGGTAGGGGTTTCATTTTTCAGTAAAGCCTGGAGTGAACCGCAGTTGATTGAGATTGCCTTTGCCTATGAACAAAGCACGAAACACAGAAAGGCACCGAAGTTTATTCCTTCTAAGTAATTATATCGTGTTTATTTTCAAATCCTACTTCGTCATGTTTAAAATATTTCGTGCCGATGGCACTTTGACTAGAAACGTTTGGCCGGATTTCTACGGATATGGGATGCCTAACGGCATCTATGCAGTCCCGTAGGGACTATATGTTGGTAGAATTGGGGTAGCATATAAATTTTGAATCCCGTAGGGATGAAACATGACAATGTAGGACTAATTACTTCTTGCTTTGTAACTCTTCAAGCATTTTCGCGGCTTGTTTATTCTCTGGATTTAGTGACAAAGACTTTTTATAATTGGCAATGGCAAGTTCCTTGTCTCCATTTTCCATGCAAGCTTCAGCATAACTGTCATAAACATTGGCACTGTTTGGGTAGAGGAGCATATTAATTTTAAATACATCCATAGAAAGTTTTATTTTCTTTTGTCGCAGCAGGCTGTATCCTTGTTGGTTCAGATTGCCTTCATGTATGGAATTGTCCTTAGGGTCAGCTGCCAAAAGGTTCTTATAGCCAGCGAGTGCACGGTCAAAATCACCCATTAAAAGAAATTCGTAAGGGACTTTCTCAGCCTCACTCAACATAGGATGTTTAAACTCACCTTTGCCTTTTTCATAAAGCACGATATTAAATTTTCCATCAACCGGGTTGGTCTCGAATTGAATGACCTGCTCTTCCTCGCGACTGATGAACGTAGTATCTGAAATTCTGAATAATTCCATCGGATTACCACGCAGAGATTTTCTAAACAAGTGACCCTTCTCACTATACACGATGATGAGTCCATCCGATGTGTTGTAATAGCGACCTGAAATTTGACTAAACAGGCTGGTGTCCATTTCCAACTTTTTATATTGAGGAATATAGTTGTCCCATGCATAGGTGTAAGCGACAGACCGGATAAGTTCACTAATAAAATCCGGGTGATTGGAGTTAGTTAAGATCACCACGCCATACCCTTTATCACGATGAGCGACTAACTCACTCGAGAAACCTTCATCCCAGCCGCCATGTCCGAAATAAATATCATCATTAATCTTGTCGAGGAAAATCCCTAATCCAATAAAGTCCTCAACAAAGGGAGTTAGCATTTTTGAAACCATATTTTGTGAAACTACTTTTGAGCTCTTTCCCTTTAGTGTATTCTGAATGTCGATGGCAAACAGGGCAAGGTCTTCGGCTGTTGTCCATAACCCAGCAGCTGCCATTTCAGGATAAGTATGTCGTTTGCCTTTTGTCATCGATCCATCGGGCAGGTAGCCGGTGGCTGCCATTTTCAGTTGCTCCTCCTTTAAGGGTTGATCGTAGGTGCTGTGTTTCATATCCAGGGGTGTTAGCACTAACTCATTCAGCAACGGTGGAAATGGCTTTCCTTCTACATCAATCAACATTTGTTGCATCACGGTATAACCACCACCGGAATAGCGAAAACTTTCTTCCGGCACTTTATCAACGAATATTGATGAGGTATTTGCAGGAGCTTCGCCATTCAATACCTGAATCAGTGTAGGCACAGGCAAATCAGGACTATAACCCGGGAAGCCATGTACGGTAAGTCCACCAGTGTGACTGAGCAGGTGCTTAATCGCTATCTTTTTATCTTTTGTGAATTCATTGTCAGGCAGACGCCATGATTTCAAATAAGTATTTACATTTTCATCCAGGTTAATCTTACCGCTTTCAACCACTTTCAATGCGCCATAAGAAGCTACTGGTTTACTAATCGAGCCCGCCTGAAAAAGCGTTTCATTGGTAACTGGTTGTTTGGATTCTTTATCCATAACACCATAGCTTTTAGCCCATATAATCTTGTTGTCTTTGATCACTGCGATGCTTACACCAGGAACGCCATAGTGAGCCATACGTGCTTCAATAGTCTGGGTGGAGTCACCCTCCATATAAATAGGATGAATCAATAGATTATTTTCAACTTTTTTGATTTCACTTTCTGATTGCTTTGGGGCTATAGTACAAGCCTGAAACAGAAAGGCAACAACGAGCAGGTGATATAAGTATTTCATTGGGGTTGGGTTGATACGAAGGTACTAAAAATACTTCCGGTGAACATTGTTCTATAATTCTACCGTGTACGACAGTTTTGCATTTGGCTAAAGCTACGCCTGTATTCCACTTCATCGGATTTCGGCTCTCGTAAGGCCGTGTATTTGTTTTCAATTCAGGTTAACTTGGCCGGAGAGAAATTTCGCGATAGCTGTCGTACTTAGGCTGTTTGGTGATCAGAATAGAAATTGCCTGATGGTTGTGTTATTACCGTGAGTATCTCTTGAACCGTCAGTCTTTATGCTGACCAAAGGTTAACAGGTTATGATTGGGATCGAGGAGTGAAAATTCAATTTCTCCCCAGGGCTTTTCTTCTAATTTTCCCAACACGGCAAAGGGAAGAGGGTCTGTCATCGCTTTATCATGTAACGATTGGATGTGCTCGTTTACCCGAACATACAACATGGCATTGTTCTTCTGAACGTTCATTACCCGGTTCTTATAGAAATGCAACTCCACACCATTGCGGGAAAGAACAAGGTAATCGTCCAGCCGGGTTACGGTCTCGAAATCAAGATGATCTTTGTAAAACTTTTCCGTCTCCCCAAGATCTCTTGCGGGCAGTCGTGGAATAATAGCCGTGATCATATCAGTTACATTTTTTGGTTGATGTCATTCTTTTTCAATTATACTTTCCTGATGATTTTTTTTTGCGCTGAAGGAATTCCAGAACATAATCTGTTTAGAATAGGGAAGGCTAATGCCATACAAACGCAAAAAGTAATCAATAGGTTATTTGAGATGAGTCCCAGAAATGAACAATGAACATTCATTAACGACCAACTACGATTTTTTTACGCGTTCCAGGATGACAGTTTGTTTTTTGGATTCCTCTTACCGTGTTAATATCGGAAGGTAATTCACCCACGGCCCTACTTCTTCTTTGTATTGTTTGCACATCACGCGGGTTATTTGTGCGATGTGGCTTAAGTCGTGCACGGTCCAGGTGGCTAATAATTGTTGCAAGGTTACCGGGCCGAAGGAAGGATGAATACCTGTTTTCAATAAATCTTTTTCTTGCAGATTTTTCGCCTTGAGAATTTCCAGGTTGTTCTGGCGAAGTGTCTTGAACTCCGTTAATAATTGATTCAGGGTTTTACCTTCGTTGTCTTTGAATTGTGCAAAGCGATCGTAAGGTTGAAATGTTTTATCGGGCTTATCCGACAAGATAATTTCCATGCGCGCCACCCAGTCGGTCTTTTCTCCATGGATGAGATGACCCACAACATCAAACGGGCTAAAGGTGTCTTTGCCTTCATTGTTGAAGGCCCATGCGATGGGCATATCCTGCAGGAGGCTTTCGAGCACAAACGGGGTGCGCGATAATATTCCAATTGATTCAGTAAGACGATAGGTGATCATAGTGCATATCAATTTAGTTGGGCATGATCCGGAGAATCTTTCCGCCATCAACACCGATGTATAAATACCCATCGGGTCCTTGTTTCACAGAGCGCACACGCCAGTTTTTATCGGTGAGTAAACGTTCTTCTTTGATTACTTTATTATTTTCAATGACCAGCCGGTTCAAGTGCCTCAGCACCATGGAACCAATGAATAGATTACCTTTCCACAAGGGTATAACATCAGAAGTATAAAACTGCATGCCGCTGGGCGCAATGGAAGGTTTATAAAAATAAAGAGGTTGCTCCATTCCTTCTTTTTCTGTTATGCCTTCACCCACTTTTGTACTGTCGTAGTTTAGTCCGTAGGTGATCACGGGCCATCCATAATTCAAACCTGGGTTGATGATGTTTATTTCATCGCCACCCATAGGGCCATGCTCGTGTTCCCACAATTCTCCGGTAGCCTGGTTGATGGTTAACCCGTTTGGATTGCGATGCCCGTAACTCCAGACTTCCGGTTTGGTGTTCGGTTTACCAACATAGGGGTTATCCTCAGGTACGCGCCCATCTTCATAGATGCGCAGCACTTTGCCCAGATGATTATTTAATGTTTGCGCAGAATCTTTCATGTCCGTTTTTTCGCCCATGGCGATGAACAGATAGCCATCGTTAAGCACCAGGCGTGAACCATGATGAAGGGGTTTCTTATAGTAAGGCAGGGCAGCAAATAATCTTTCACGCTCCACCAGTTTTAGTCCGTCTAACTTAGCGCGATCAACTACCATGGTATTGGACGTAGTGTCGCCTTCGCTGTAAGAAAAATAGATCCAGCCATTATTCTTATAATCAGGGTGAACCAGTATGTCGAGCAGGCCGCCATCGCCCTGGCCTATTACGTTTGGAACGTTTTGCAATAATTCTTTCTTTCCGGTTTCGGTGTTTACTACAACGATGTGTCCAATGGCTCTGTCAGATACCAATAATCTGCCGTCTGGCAAAAAATCCATACCAAAGGGAATGATGATGCTATCGGTAACGGTTTCAACTTTCAGTTTGGCACCTTCACTTTCTATGATAAAGAATTCTTTCTGACTGGCGCTCTCTCTCGTGCTGCACGATGTGATCAGGCCGATCAGCATTACGATCACGATGGTTGTTCTTACTGTGCGGAAGGGTTTGATGGTTGTCATAGCGAAACGATTATATCAGTAGCTAAATGTAACCGATAATTGTGGGAAGGCACAAGGACGTTATGTGACTGCGAAGTTGTCATACCATTTTTATTGTTCTCTAAATGTTTTAGATATAAAACCAGCGCACACGGCACCGACTATTGGAACTACAATAAAAAGCCACAGTTGTGATAGTGCCCAATCGCCTACGAATACTGCCTGACTAATACTTCTGGCAGGATTTACGGAAGTATTGGTTACCGGAATGCTTATTAAATGGATGAGCGTTAACGCAAGGCCAATGGCGATACCGGCAAACCCGGCAGGGGCTTTTTCATTTGTGGATCCTAAAATAATAAGCATAAACATAAACGTCATGACAAATTCAGAAACGATAGCCGCTGTCATACCATACTTTCCGGGTGAATGTTCACCATATCCGTTGGCGGCAAAATCACCAATGGCGCTTCCGTTTCCTGTAACAATAATGTATAAAACACTCGCTCCGGCTATGCCCCCAAGTACCTGAGAAATTACATAGGGTAAAATCTTGTTAGCGACAAGGTGACCACTGGCCCAAAATCCAATCGTTACCGCAGGATTCAAATGCGCACCCGATACATGGCCAAACGAATAGGCGATTGTTAACACCGTTAATCCAAATGCCAACGAAACACCGACCAGGCCAATACCTACTTCAGGAAAGCCTGCTGATAACATGGCCGCTCCACATCCGCCCAATACGAGCCAGAACGTTCCAATAAATTCTGCTAAATACGTTTTCATAGTTTATTTTGGTTTGTTGTTTTTTAAACTAGTCGATAACACGGTTATCGGTAGTTTTTATTTTGAATTTAAAATTTTGATGGTTATGCCTATTTGTACCAAATGGTATAAGTCGTGCTGTATAATCCCTTCGATTAAGTAGTGGAAATTATAATCAGTGTCAAGAAACTTTGTTTCCAAATAAGTATCATCCTGCTTTTCCAAAGCATTTATCAATGTCACCGTACTTCGTAAAAAAGATTTTTTAAATTAGTCCAACCAATTTCATTTAATGCAATTGTGTCTTTCCAATCATCAGCGCTATTCATTAAATCTGTTCTTTGTCCTTTAAACCTGAGCAGACATTCTTTTCTCCACTCTACGACATGGGAAATATGTTCGGCTACACTGTGAACTTGCGGTATTGGTCTTGTCAATGCTTCAGCATCTGACAACGTATCTATTTTTTCTTTAAAGCACAGATCAAACCAAAGGGAGCCATCCCGGATTTCGCTAAGTTGTCGTAGTATGTTTTTTATTAAGACTTGAGGCATATTTTTATGATAGATGGTGCGTCAGGGCGACAGTTAAGATCATTCCTTCATCCTCACAAACTCCACCTCCGGATCTCCACCTACCTTGGTTTTTATTTTGTCCACCTTACCGGCTTCATTGGTGGTGAAGTGTAATTTGTAAACCCGGAGACCATAGTTGATCATCATGTCTGGATGTTCGGTAGACCAGAATTGATCGTAATGAAAATGCTCCAATGCCTCATCCCACATACGGTGTTTCATGCGCAGGTGTTCTCCTTCTGTGGTAATGATCATTTTACCGTATGCCTTATGCTCATAGGTGCCGGCATAGTCAGCGAGTGCATGCGAAGGCTTCGTGTCTTTTACTTTCAACGCCTTCAGTGAATCCAACTCCCTCCCGTTCTTCGTCTCC
>Ga0163149_10001069_pt1 | contig 35469 bp, 30 predicted proteins | sample OliLakLV19MP5G1_FD_148604 | JGI IMG/M metagenome (GOLD analysis project Ga0163149, IMG submission 148604) | Freshwater microbial mat bacterial communities from Lake Vanda, McMurdo Dry Valleys, Antarctica - Oligotrophic Lake LV.19.MP5.G1 | ecosystem: Environmental > Aquatic > Freshwater > Lake >... | reverse complement strand
AGATTATGTATTTTAGCTACCTCTTCTTTTACAAGGTCTAATCCAGTCAATGCAAGATAGGCGGGAAATATTTCAAATATAATGGCTTTTAAATTCGTCAATTGGGGAATCACCCACTCTGAAATATGCAAAAGTAATTCCGGTATCGGTCCAGAGTGCGAATCCAGATAATACCCATCCATTTCAAAACCACCCGCCAAGTGAACTTCTAATACTCGGTCTGTCGGAATTTGATGAATAAAATGGTCAATCGGCTGTCTGCCATTCTGTTGATTCGTAAATAAATTATGTAAATCCAATAAAATACCACAATCTGCTTGTTCTGCCACGGCTGCTACAAATTCTCCATCTTCCATTTCATCCCCTCGAAGGCGCAAATAATTCACCCCCGTTTCTACCGCTAAAGGCAACTGCAACGCATCTTGCAATTTTTTAATCCCTTCCACTGCTTTTTGCACACCCGCAGGTGTCTGGCGAGGCGGCAGAAAGAAACCCGTTTGGAAGCCATGTACTTTGTTGAAACTGAGATGCTCACTTATATAGGGTGGTTTGAATAAGTCTACCACGCCTTTCAGCATCGCAATCTGGTCTGCATCGGGCGTAACCGTGCCACCGATGGGCGCGCCTACGCTGTGTATGAGTTTTTTGCCGGGTAAGGAGTTGAGGCGTTCAAATACTTCATCAAGAACCCGGAAAGGGGTATTCCCTTTCCGAGTCTCCATAAAAAGCGTTTGCGGTTCAATCTCCACCACTGGAAATAGGGCTGGATTGGCTACAATTAATTCGTGCAACTCCGACGAATACGTGATACCAACCCCCAGTGGAGCAATACTGCTAAACCGAGAATTTGAACTCATTCACTTTGAAATTTGCGCTTACGTCAAAAACTCTGGCAGGATTCACGACCGGATTGATCAACTGCTCAAAACTGATGTCGAACCCAGAAATACATTGAGCATGCCCCAATTTACCCACTAATTCTTCCGTAGCTTTCAAAAGCCCCTCCAAATTACGGTGCGCACTGGAGGCGAAGTTGACGCTGGCAGTTGCGGCTCTTGTTCAGTTCCGGCTCAGGATCCCTTAAATAAGTGGAAATTTCGCTTTGCAATTTTCCACCTTCATTAATGACGAAGTCTCTCTCCAACTGGAAGTAGCAATTTCTGCCGGATACACATTTGGGGCATCCTAATCTTTCGGCAAGGGAAATAACGCTTCTTTTGAACAGGTCTAAGTTGTGGGCGACCTTTGCGGGTACGGTGATGCGCACGGGCGTGCGTACTTCAAAACCAATACCTCTTTCTGTTTGTGTTTCCATAATATAATTGTGTTTAATGATTACAAGTTGTTGTAATCGAAGCGTCACACTAATATTTGGAGGTTCACACTAAACTCGATCTATCTTTTCTAAGATTAGCAGTTTAACGCAAAAAAAATTAGTTATCATATCTCTGCAAAGATATTTTTATTAAAAAACTTTGTACTATGCCCAATATTGGTGGTGTTACTGTTTTTCAAATCTTTGAGTGCAGGTGGCGCGTATTCAAAAAATCTAACTTTTAGTATTCCATTTCCAACATTTTGTTTCAATCCTTTCCGTATCTTTACGCCAAATAATTAGCACATTATCAAATCAGCACATCAAATATGTACTCCAGAGACGAACAACGCACCTTTTTCGAGCTTTCTAAAAAATATTTGAATGGCGAAACGATGCTCGGCGGCACGCAAGCCCCGCAGCAAATGGACGAACTCCGCCGCCTCATCAACTACCATGAGTGGCGTTATTACATCCTCAACGACCCCATCGTGAGCGATTACGAATACGATCAATTGTACAAAAAACTGGAACAATTGGAAACCCAGCACCCGAAACTCGTTACGCCCGACTCCCCTACTCAGCGTGTCTCTGCCGATTTAACCGCCGATTTTCCAGCAGTAGCGCACCTCACGCCGATGTTGTCCTTAGGTAATTCGTATGATGAAGCCGATTTGTTTGATTTTGATAAACAACTCAAACGCCTATTGGGAATATCTGAAAGTACCGATATTGAATATACAGTAGAACCAAAATTTGACGGCGGAAGTATCGCTTTGGTGTATGAAAATGACCGCCTCACGCGGGCTGCGACGCGTGGAAACGGCGTGATGGGCGAAGAAATGACTGCCAATGCGCGTGCTATCAAATCCATTCCATTGCAAGCAAACTTTTCCCATCATGGAATTTCTAAAATAGAATTGCGCGGCGAAGCCCTGATTCGTAAAGATAATTTCAAAAAAATAAACGTCCAAAGAGCCGAAGCTGGACAAGTGCTTTTTGCTAATCCCCGCAACGCAGCCACCGGCGGCTTACGCACGAAAGATGCCAAAGAAACGGCGCAGCGTGGTTTGGAAGCATTTATTTACACGCTTGGTTATGCAATTGACAAAGATGGAAAAAACGTGTTGAAGCAATTTTCGACGCACTGGGAAAGTCTGGATTTGCTGGGAACGTTGGGCTTTAAAGTGCCGACGATTGAACGAAAATTGTGTAAAAACATTCAGGAAGTCGTGGCTTTTTGTCAGAAATGGCAAGACGAACGGGAAGATTACGCCTACGAAATTGACGGCATGGTGGTAAAAGTCAACAGCCGGGAAATTCAGGAACGCAGCGGCTACACCTCGCACCACCCGCGCTGGGCAATTGCATTCAAATTTCGCGCCAAGCAAGCCACTTCCAAACTCATCAATGTTGAATATCAAGTTGGAAAAATCGGTTCCATTACACCCGTTGCAAAAATTGAACCGGTTCATTTAGCAGGTGTAATTATTTCTTCTATTTCATTACACAATGAAGATTTTATCAAAAGTAAAGACCTTAGACTCGGCGATACCGTGCTAGTGGAGCGTGCCGGTGACGTGATTCCTTACATTGTAAAACCAATGGAAGAACTGCGTGATGGCTCGGAAAAAGTAATTGAATTCCCACGTTTTTGTCCGATAAATAATACCGAAACGCCCGTTGTGCTCATTCGATTGGAAGATGAAGCGGCGTGGCGTTGCCCGACTTGCGTGTGCGGGGCGCAATATTTGCAGCGTATTTTATTTCATGTTTCTAAAGATGCGATGGATATTGAAGGGCTTGGAAAGTCTATTGTAGAGCGTTTTTACGAATTGGGTTGGCTACGAAATATTGCGGATGTGTATCGTTTGGATTATGAAGCCATTTCAAATTTGGAAGGGTTTGGTAAAAAATCGGCAGAAAAATTGCGGAATTCGGTGGAACACGCCAAGCAAAATTCGATTCAACGCCTGTTGCATAGTTTGAGTGTGCATCATTTGGGTAGAAAAGTCTCGAAATTAATAGCGGCAAAAGTGGAATATGTGTTGGATTTGCAACATTGGACGGTAGAAGATTTTACAAATATCAAAGACGTGGGTCCGGTCGTCGCCGAAAATATTGTCAAGTGGTTTCAAAAAGAGGAAAATGTTGCGCTACTCCTTGAAATGGAAAATTTAGGGGTCAATATGCGCCAAACCGAGGAAGACCGCCCGAAACAATTCGCTGCCGATGCGCCTTTGGCTGGCAAAACCATCCTTTTTACCGGTACTTTGCAAAAAATGGGACGCAAAGAAGCGATGAATAAAGCGGAATCGTTGGGCGCGAAAAATATCAGCGCGGTGAGCAGTAATTTGGATATTCTGGTAGTGGGCGAGGAAGCGGGTTCTAAACTCAAAAAAGCGCAAGCATTGGGTACAGTGCAGATTTTGACAGAGGAGGAGTTTATTGGGATAATTTGATATTGGGATATTTTTTTAGCACGGCTTCGGCGGTCGTTTTTGACATTTAAAATGTTATATTTGTATTGCAAGTTTAAATTGACTTATGGAAGAAAATGGCAAGTTAAATAATGTTTATATCGGTGCTTTGAAGCTGCGAAATATCAAATGCTTCAAGGGGGAACATATTATTGATTTTACAGATAAAGACGGCAAGCTCTTCCAGTGGACAGTGATAATGGGAAATAATAATACGGGGAAAACGACGATTTTAAGAGCGATTGCGGATTTGGAGCCAATTAAATTTAAAGAAATCTTACGAAAAGATACAGGAGAAAAAGTTTCTTCATATGTTCCTATAAATATTGAGAGACGTTCTGTATGGAGAATAGACAAACTAAAAAAATTATCCAAACCGTTTATAGGAACAAAGCTTCTTGAAAGTGCCTCATTTCCTACAGAAACATTATCTGAAAAAGCTTTTAGAGAGTTGATAATTGGAGATAAAGAATCTGATAGTTTTAACAGCTGGGGTTTTGATGTAAATAGAAGTAGGTGGTCTGCTGCTATGTCCGGCGAGGTAGAAGGTCTAATTCTATATGGATATGGGGTAAATCGAAGAGCCGGTGAGACAAATATTTCTAATACAACATCAAACAGTAATACGGCTACATTATTTGATGATGGATCAGAGTTAATTAATGTTGAAGAATGGCTTATACAGTTAGATTACTCTCAAAAAAGTAAGCGAATAAAAGCTAAAAATCAATTAAAAAAAATAAAGAGACTTTTAAGCTCTGGCTTATTACCAGATGTAAAGAATTTCAAATTTGTATCTGATGAGGATCTAAATAACTACGTCGAATTCAAAACTGACTACGGCTGGGTGCGCTTGCATGAACTTGGCTATGGCTATCGCTCTTCCATTGCGTGGATTGTAGATTTGGCAAAGAAAATGTTTGAGCGTTATCCTGATAGTGAAAATCCATTGGCGGAAGCGGCGGTGGTACTGGTGGATGAATTGGATTTGCATTTACACCCAGAGTGGCAGCGCAATGTCATCAGCTTTTTGACGAAGCATTTTCCAAATACGCAGTTTATAGTTACGGCGCACAGTCCTTTGGTCGTACAATCGGCAGAGCGGGTGAATATTGTTTTGTTATCCAAAGAAGAAGACCATATTGTAATTACGCAACCTGAAATTCCTACTTATAAAGGTTGGTCGGTGGAAGAGATTCTATCGGAATTGATGAATTTAGGAGAGCGGACACACTCGGATGCTTATTTGCAATTGATGGACGCGTTTGAACAGGCTTTGGATAAAGAGGATTTTGAAAAAGCGCAGGAAGCTTATGAACAATTGGAGGCGATTTTACACCCGAACAGCAGCCAGCGCAAGTTATTGAGAATGCAAATGTCCGCGATTGTCCATGATTAGACTGGAACGCTGCGCTCCGCCTGTTGAATTGACCAACGAAAAAATTCGGGAGCTAACAAATTTGTACCTCGCTGAAGGCAAAAATGTCTGGAATGTAAAATTCATTAAAGACCAATTGCTGGCGTTTTCTTTTGGAAAGTGTTGTTATTGTGAGTGCAGAGTAGATGAATTGAGTGCTTATCTGGAAGTAGAGCATTTCTTACCCAAGAAGATTTATCCTGAAAAAGTGGTTGAATGGAAAAACTTGCTACCCAGTTGTAAGCGCTGCAATGGCGAAAAGGGAGAGCATGATACCTTCGCAAACCCGATTGTTAATCCAACAATTCATTATCCCAACGACCATCTTTATTTGAAAGCATATCGCTTTTATGCAAAAGATGAATTAGGCTCCAAAACAATCGACGTCATCAACCTCAATGATAGGGCGCGAAAATTAACGCAAGCCAGATTTCAAATAGGAGAGGCAATTTGTGAAAGGTTAAATGAGGTGTTTGAACAACTTCAAGAACATCAAATCACTAGCGACCTATCTCCAAAAAAATTGAGAAATATAAAAGGCATCATTTTATCCCTGTTGACAGAATCCACTCCTGCTGCGGAGTATAGCGCCACCGCCGCTACCGCTTTGTTCAGCTCGGAAAATAAGTTCGATGAAATCAAGCAGCAAATGATTTTGCTTCAGCTTTGGGAGGAGGAAATGGAATTGTTAGAAATCCAAGCTCGAAATGGCTGTCTATTTCCATAATACAAAAACAGGGGCAATGTAAACATTGCACCCTGTATAACCCCAAAAAACCAAATGAAAACAATCTACATATGAATGCTCTTTACAGAGAACCTGTGTCTTTTATAAAGTACGATAAACAACTAACACCTTAGCCAAAAGTTTACCAATATCGGGTCGAATTAACACAAAATTAACAGCTTCTTTTCAAATAAACAACTTTAATTTTAGTACCTCCAGAAACCTTTCTCGCAAATATACAAGAATTCTAAAATGCTGGTTCAAAAAGAACGGAAGTTTTTTAAATGTGCAAAACTTTTGTTATAATAAAATATTTAAAACGCAATTTTTGATGCAAAAAGCTTATAAAACCACACTTCTATTTCTTGCGTATAAATTTGATTCTTTTTACCATAAAATGCAAGCAAAATACTTAAAATTTACAAAAAATCTCCTTTTTTAACACTATCTTGTTGATAGCAATCTATAAATGTTTCACTAAAGTAAACAATCTTTGGCAAAGGTAAAAAAAATTTTCGCTTGCACAAACTGTGGTTCTGAATCTCCAAAATGGGTCGGCAAGTGTCCTGCCTGCAGCGAATGGAACACGTATCAGGAAGAAGTAATTTTCAAGGAAACGACGCAAGAGGAAAAAAATCGGGCTTGGCAGCCAAATGGCACGCTTGGTAAGCCGGGACCCAAACCGATGCTGCTGGAAGACATTGTAGCCGGTCATACGCAGCGACTCGTGACACCAGATGGAGAATTGAATCGCGTACTCGGCGGCGGCATTGTGAGTGGTTCGATTATGCTGGTCGGCGGGCAACCGGGCATCGGCAAATCCACGCTGATGTTGCAGTTGGCGCTCACCTCTAAAGCAAAAGTACTCTATGTTTCGGGTGAGGAAAGTGAGGAGCAGATTAAAATGCGCGCCGACCGCGTCAATAATCGCCAGTCCAATTGCTACATTCTCACCGAGACCAATACGACTAAAATTTTGACGCACGCGCAGCAGTTGAACCCAGATTTTATGGTCATAGATTCCATCCAGACGCTGGCTTCGCCGCACATTGAGAGTACGCCGGGCAGCGTGTCGCAGGTGCGCGAGTGCGCGGGCGAGTTGCAGCGTTTTGCAAAGGAAATGGGTATTCCAGTGTTTGTCATCGGACACATTACAAAAGATGGCGTTATCGCAGGTCCGAAATTATTAGAACATATCGTAGATGTCGTGTTACAATTTGAAGGCGAGCAGCACTATTCGTACCGCGTGTTGCGCACCTTGAAAAATCGCTTCGGCTCTACGGACGAATTAGGTATTTACGAAATGCAATCCAATGGTTTGCGCGAAGTTTCCAACCCATCAGAATTACTGATTTCACAGAAAGATGAAGACCTGAGTGGTAGTGCTATTTCAGCGACGATGGAGGGGCTGCGCCCGATGTTGATTGAGACGCAAGCGCTGGTGAGTCGAGCTGTGTATGGTACGCCGCAGCGTTCGGCGACGGGTTTTGATTTGCGAAGATTGAGTATGTTGTTGGCAGTGTTGGAAAAACGCGGCGGACTGGCTTTCGGTCAGAATGATGTGTTTTTAAACATTGCAGGCGGCATCCGCGTAGACGACCCAGCGATTGACTTGGCGATTGTAAGTTCGTTGATTTCTTCATTGGAAGATATTGCCATTCCTGATAAATATTGCTTCGCGGGTGAAGTCGGTTTGTCGGGTGAAATTAGAGCCGTGACGCGCGTGGAGCAACGGATTCAAGAAGCAGACAGACTGGGATTCAAGCAAATATACATTTCAAAATATAATATTAAGGGTTTGGACTTTGGAAAGTATAAAATTCAGGTGAAACCGATTGGAAAGATTGAGGAATTGTACAAAGCACTCTTTGAGTGAGTGATGAAAAGTGATTTGGAATAGTTGTGGCGCATTTCTAAAATGTGCCACAACTAAAAATCTCATTCGTAAATCACTGGATTTGATGCATTTCCCAAAAAATCTACTTCCGTAAAAGCCTTGCCGTTGATGTCGTCCACATCCCAATCCTGCGTAATTTTCCATCCGCTGTCCACTTTTTTTGATACGACATCGAAACGCCCGTAGAACATTCTTTCTTTGCCTTCCCGAACAGATTTTACTCGATAATAACCCACTTCATAAGCCACCGAGCCATTGGTGACGCGGTGTTCAAAGCGGAAAGCAATTTGGCGTTTTTCTCCGGCTGCCTTGCTTCGCTTGTCATTTTCAACATTATTTTTAAAATATGCCTCGCCCATTTGAATGCCCCAAGGACCACCGCGTAGCACATCTTTGGTATGCAATTTATTAAAATTATCTGCGTCAAAAGCGTTATAATGCTGAATAAACGGTCGCCAAATTTGTGCGTCGAGTTGTTTTAAAATAGTCGTGTCTGCATTTTGGGCAAACGAAAAAGTAACGATAAACGAGCAAAGTAAGGTCAAATAAAATGGAAGTAATTTCATATTGGTTTTATTTTGACTCAAAATTGCTGCAATTTTTTCATAAAACAAAACCTGCCTTTTATTGCTTTTTATTCACAAACAACGATTCATGCAAACCAATTCCTCTTTAGAAAGCGAACATTCAACCTCAAATATTCCAAAAGACAAACCAATTTTGTTATTCGACGGCGTGTGCAATCTGTGTAATGGTTTTGTACAATTTATTATAAAAAATGATCCAAATGCGAAGTTTCGGTTTGCCGCATTACAATCGGAAGTTGGGCAGCAATTATTGCAGGAAGCAAAAATGTCAATGAATGATTTAAACACGGTGGTTTTCTATGACGAGGAAAAGTTTTACACACACTCAGATGTAGGCTTGCGCGTGGCACGGCACTTAGGCGGATTCTGGAATTTATTTTTAATTTTCAACATCCTTCCAAAATTCATTCGGGATGGCATTTATAATTGGATTGCTAAGAATCGGTATCGGTGGTTTGGCAAGCAGGAAAGTTGTATGCTGCCTACGCCTGAATTAAAAGCACGGTTTTTAGAATAAATTACTTAAAAAGGAATGATTTCATATTTCTGGAAAGCATTACTTTACAACCACCATATTCAACAGAGAAAATAGTATAAATATCAAAACTCAGTTCACCATGCACTTCAACCGTCGTCAATTCCTCCAAACCTCCAGCTTCGCACTGGGCGCCACTTTATTGCCAACCCAGCAATTTTTAAAAAACCTCCTTGCACCCGCTGGCGAGATGAAAGTCTTGCGCAACAACGTGGGCATCTTCACCGAGCGCGGCGGCACCATCGCGTGGATGATTGATAAACAAGGGATTGTGGTAGTGGACACGCAGTTTCCTGATACGGCTCCGCATTTGATAGAATAAATTCGCAAGCAAAGCGACCGCAAAATTGACCTGCTTGTCAATACGCACCATCACGGCGATCATTCTGGTGGAAATATTGCATTCAAAGGAATGATAGAGAAAGTGGTAGCACACCAAAATTCTAAAGCCAGTCAGGAGCGGGTAGCAATTGCCGGAAAAACGGAAGATAAACAACTTTATCCAGACACGACTTACACCGGTTTTTGGTCACAACCGGTTGGGAATGAAATCGTTGGATTGCGCTACTTCGGTGCTGGACATACGAACGGTGACTCTTTTGTCCATTTTGAAAATGCGAATGCCGTGCATTGTGGGGACTTGATGTTCAATCGGCGGTTTCCGTTTATTGACCGCTCTTCGGGCGCAAACATTGAAAATTGGATAAAAGCGTTGGGCAAAGCACGCAAGGCTTATGATAAAGATACGTTTTTTGTATTTGGACATGCAGCGGAGGGTTTTCCAGTGACGGGTACGCGCGAGGATTTGAAAGCGATGCAAAATTATTTATCGAAGTTATTAAAATTTGTAAAGAAAGAAATCAAGGCGGGCAAAACGAAAGAGCAATTGTCGGAAGCTGGTAAATACACTTCAATTCCCGGCGCGGAGGAATGGAAAGGGCAAGGCATCGAACGGGGGCTGACGGCGGCGTATGAGGAGTTGACGGAAAGTCTAAATGGAAAATGATAAATTTAAAATGCAAAAGTAAATAACACACCTTTTAAATTTATCATTTTGCGGTTTTACATTTTACATTTCTTCGGGCAAGGCATCGAACGGGGGCTGACGGCGGCGTATGAGGAGTTGACGGAGAAGAAATGATTGTGTTATAGTATTATACCATTTTCAATACATAATGACGTATATTTATTTTTATAACACACTATCTTCCAATGAATTCTGGTATCTGGCATCTGACTTCTGGCATCTAAAATAGTATTATTGTGTGCGGTAATAAGCAGCCGAACAAGTCTATTTTAACTATTCAATCGGCTGCTTATTGCGCATCCCAAACTACCTGCTGATTTTCTACCCAAAATTGCCACTCACATAATTCTTCGTCAATTCTTTCTCTGGGCTTTGGAACAACTTTTTCGTTTCGGTATATTCGATGACTTCGCCGAGGTACATAAACGCCGTTTTGTCGGCTACGCGCTGGGCTTGCGCCATGTTGTGCGTGACGATGACGATGGTGTATTTTTTCTTCAATTCGAGCATCAATTCTTCTACTCTCGCCGTGCTAATCGGGTCAAGTGCGGAACAAGGTTCGTCCATGAGCAATACTTCTGGCTCTATCGCCACTGCCCGCGCAATGCACAGGCGTTGCTGCTGTCCGCCAGAAAGGGCGAGTGCCGATTTATCCAAACTATCTTTTACTTCTTCCCACAGGTAGCTGCCGCGCAAGGTCTGTTCCACTACTTCTTGTAAGCGTTTTTTATTATTTTCGCCGTGAATGCGCAAGCCATACGCCACATTTTCAAAAATAGATTTCGGAAATGGATTGGGCTTTTGGAAAACCATGCCAATTTTGCGGCGCACTTCTACCACGTCCTCTTTTGGCGCGTAGATGTTGTGACCGTCGAGCATAATTTCACCTTTCACGTGGGCTTCGGGCGTGAGGTCATGCATCCGGTTCATCGCGCGCAGCAAGGTAGACTTGCCACAGCCGGACGGACCAATCAACGCAACGATTTCATTTTCAGGAATATCTATATCAATACCTTTCAATACTTCCTTGTCGCCATACGAAAGGCGCATATTTCTAACTGCTAATTTAGCTTTATCGCTCATAAGTTGATGTGTTGATATGCTGATTTGCCAATATGCTAATAACACGCTGTTAATCAGCTAATTTATAAAAAAATATCCTAATATCTTACAATATCAAAATATCACTTCCGATACCGATTCCGAATAATAAACGCTATAATATTCAAAATAAAAATCAAGCCTAATAGAATCATCGCCGTGCCGTACGCCAGCGGTCGCACTTCTTCAATCGCGTGGTGCTGCGTGGACAAAATGTACAAGTGGTACGGCAACGCCATGAATTCATCATTGATACTCGAAGGTAAGTAACGCAAGTAAAATGCTACACCGGTAAATAAAATCGGAGCGGTCTCCCCCGCCGCTCTTGATAAACCCAAAATCGAACCCGTCACAATCCCAGAAACTGCATTCGGCAGTACGTTCCCGCGAATGGCTTCCCATTTCGTAGCACCCAATGCCAGTGCGCCTTCCCGAAAGGAATGCGGCACATTTTTCAAGGCTTCTTCTGTGGTTGTAATAATATAAGGCAATGTCAGCAAACCCAGCGTCAAACCCGAAGCTAAAACCGAAGTACCCAATCCCAAACCTTGTACAAAAACCGCCACCCCAAACAAGCCGTAAATAATAGAAGGAACACCTGCCAAATTGCGAATAGCCGCCCGAATCAAGCGATTCACGGGACTATCAAACGCATATTCGCTCAAGTAAATCGCTGCTGCAATGCCAAATGGAATGGCAAAAATCGTCGTCACGAGCGTCACAAAAACCGTCCCAATGATGGCAGGAAAAATGCCGCCTTCGGTCATCCCCTTTATCGGATAAGACGTGAGGAATGTGCCGTTGATGACACCTGCGCCTTTCCAAAAAATATCGCCGAGGATTAAAAATAAGAAAAATAGAACAATCAACACGAACAGCCGGAGCAGGTTTGTGCCGAGTATTTGTTGGGTATTTCGTTTTGTCATTTGTATTTATGTGTTAATGTGTTAGAGTGTTCAGGTGTTCTTGTCGCTCGTCACTTGGACACTCTTTCTTTCGCAGATGACGCAGATTTTTGTTGCGCTCATCACCCGTTCACCCTATGACCCTTTCACCCATTTATGCTTTATACCGGAATCGCGCTGCCAGATTTTCTGCGATTAAATTCACACCGAGACTTATTAAAAATAGCACTGCACCGACTGCAAAAAGACTGTAATAATGCGTCGTTCCGTAAGGCACTTCTCCTAATTCGATGGCAATGGTTGCCGTCATCGTGCGTACGGGGTCGAAAAAACTATCAGGCATTTCGGTGGCGTTGCCGGTTGCCATGAGTACGGTCATCGTTTCGCCGATGGCGCGTCCCATTCCCAAAACGATAGCCGCAATAATACCCGACATGGATGCAGGCAGCACGACGCGCACGAGGGTCGTCCATTTGTTAGAACCCAGTGCATACGAACCTTCTTTAAAACTATTTGGAACAGAACGAATCGCATCTTCGGCAACGGTAATAATAGTTGGTAACGACATGATTGCCAATAAGATGGCGCCATTTAAAGCAGTTAACCCATTGTCTAAATTGAAAACTCTGGCGAGAAAAGGTCCAACTAAAACAATTCCAATAAAACCCACTGCAACGGAAGGAATCGCTGCCAATAATTCAATCGTCGGTTTTAAAAATTTGCGCAAGCGACTGTCAGCTACTTCGGAAAGGTAAGCCGCCGTACCAACTCCTAATGGAATGGCAATAATCATCGCGCCGATGGTGACCAAAAAAGTGCTGACAATTAAAGATAAAATGCCATACGTTGATTTGCCGTAAGCGGAAGGATTCCATTTATTACTAAAGAAAAATTCGCTGACGCTGACCTCCGCAAACATGCGGATACCATTCACTAAGAGCATTCCAAAAATGCCAATTAAGATTAAAACTGCGAGTGCCGCCGCCGTAAAAAACACGATTCGCACCGCTTTATCAGTTACTCGTCTTGCTGCTTGCATAGGTGAAGTTTAACACATTTTCGTTTTGCGCCCAATATTGTTTGGAAACTGGGTAGAAACCAGCACCTTGTACGATTTTCTGTCCTTCGTCGCTCAGGCAATAAAGCATAAAATTTCGCAATTCGCCAGTCGGTTTGCCATTTGTATATTGAAAAAGCGGTCGTACAATCGGGTAATTTCCACTGGTGATATTTTCCATTTTATCCGGTAAGTACGCCGTTTGATTGGCATCCAATTTTACTTTGACCAATTTTACACCTTCCGTAATCGAGCCATCTTCTTGCACCACGTAGCCCACGCCCACGTAGCCAATGCCCGCCGGGTCTGCTTTCAAGCCTTCTACAATTTGCGCCGTGCCGTTCATTTGCTTGAGGGAAGTCGCGTAATCTGATTTCAAAATATTATCCCGAAAATAGACATACGTACCCGAACTACTTTGCCGACCATATAACGAAATATTCATATCCGCACCGCCCACTTCTTTCCAGTTTTTCACATCGCCTCTATAAATCGCGCCGAGTTGCGCCGTCGTTAGTTCCTCGATTTTAGAATTTCCATTCACTGCAATCGCTAAAGCATCTACTGCAAAAATAATCGCCAAAGGGTTCACGCCGCGCTCTTTTGCCAACGTGATTTCCTCGTCTTTCATCTCGCGGGAAGAATTGGCTATCTCGGTTTTACCATTTATCAAAGCGGCAATACCTGCCCCAGAGCCCCCGCCCGTCACGGCAATGGAGATTTTCGGGTCGTTCGCCATATAGGTTTCCGCAAGCGAGAGTGCGAGGTTTACCTCTGTATCTGAGCCTTTTATGAGCATATTGGTGACGTCACTCGGTCCGCCGCAAGACCAGAGGCTCATTGCAAAAATGCAGCAAAGAAGAAGTTGAAAAGATGGTTTCATGTGCTTGTTGTCAAAAACTGCGCCGATATTACGCAAAGGTAATTAATCGAATGTTAACCCAATATTACTTTATTGTGAAGGTGTATTTTTGGATGCCAGATTAGTAGATGCCAGATGCCAGACAATAGATTTTAGACGTTAGATTTTAGAAACGTCAAACAAGAAACCGTCATACGATAAATAAAAAACCTCCAAACTTTTTCACTCCTCCCTTATAATTGTCGGCACTCTTTTCGCCCGTAACGCCGGTGGAATGGACGCCAGCAATCCAATAGCAATGACCGTGATAGCAACCACCATAAAATCTATCCATCGCATACTGATCGGGTAGGCTTCTATCATAAAATTGCCGGGCATCCCGACTAAACCAAAGGATTTTTGAGCACCATAAATCACTAACGCTAGTGCGAACCCAATGCCTACGCCAAAAAGACACAACAGCAGCCCTTCATTCAAAAAAATATTGCGAACCATTGTATCCGTCGCGCCCATAGATTTTAGAATTGAAATGTCTTTTTGTTTTTCTAATACGACCATCCAAAGTGCGCCAACCATATTGAATGTGACTAATAACAACATCAGGCTTGCAATGGCAAAACTCAACCACTTTTCTACCTGCATCAGTTTTAAAAAGGATTCTTCTTGTTCAAAGCGGTTTTTGACCACAAAATCTGGTCCCATTACTTGCCGAATCGCATTCATTACTTGGCTCTGAGTCGCATTATCGCTCAATTTTATTTCTAAAGCACTCACTGCATTGGTCACACCCAAGAGTTCTCGCGCAAAATCCAGCGAAGTCAGCACATATTGGTTATTGAATTCTTGTTGAATGACAAACGTGCCTGCCGGCTGTACCGATAAGCGTCGAAATTGCTGCTCAAACATTCCGACTTCCTTCGACTTTGGCATATAAACCGTCATGGATGTGAATAAGTCTCCAACATTTACCTGCAATTTATTTCGCATACCCAAGCCGAGTACCGCCCATTCGCGCACTGGAATTTCGCTGGAATTATTCGTTTCTGTGCCATCCAATATTCTGAATTCTCCAGCAGGTTCTAAACGCTCTTGCAATTTAAAACTCCCTTCGCGCACTGTCGAATCAATATGCGTCACGTCCTGATAAAAAACATCAATGCCTTTTACAATCCCAACATCCTGACTGCCTTTGTATTCAAAAAAAGCGGTTTCCTCCAAGGTTTGCGAGATGAGTTCTACACCTTGAATGCGATACAATTTATTGAGCATCATAGAATCTATATCAAACGTTTTGCCTTTGGCGGGTAGAATTTTTACATCGGGATTGAAATTGCCGTACATACTCACAATCAAATCCTCAAAGCCATTGAAAACCGACAAGACCAGCACCAGCGCCGCCGTACCTACCGCAATGCCAAACACCGAAATGCTCGTGATAATGTTGATGGCATTCGTCGTTTTTTTGGCAAATAAGTACCGCCGAGCTATTTTGAGGGAAAGATTCATAATTTTAATGTGCTGATCCCGCTTTGCGGGACAAGTTATGCTAATCCCGTCTTGCGGGACAAGTTGTGCCGATTTGCTAATAAAGTTTACAAAACAGATAAATTTTAAAATAATATCTGTGCTAATATTGCATTTTATTAGAAGAAAGACACCAGAAAAAGAAACAGTGTGTGAAGTCCTGACTCAAAAACGTACTGCCGTTTCTTACATTTTTTAAATATGCATTTTGCAAAGCTAAAAAAGTAAATCCGACTTTCTTCGACCGATATTTGACAGCTATGAAAAAAATTCTAATTCTACTCGGCACTCGTCCTGAGGTCATTAAGCTGGCTCCCGTCATCAACGCGCTGCGCCTCGAAACTGCTTTTTTTGAAATCAAAGTATGTGACACCGAACAACATATTGAATTGAAACAACCGATTCTTGATTTCTTTCAAATTCAACCCGACTATCGGTTAAACGCATTAAGTGCCAGCCAAAGTTTATCCAGTCTTACGGCTTATTTATTACAAGCGTTGCCAGCCGTGTTTGAAGATTTTTTACCGGATTGGATTTTGGTACAAGGAGACACAACTTCTGCATTGGCGGGCAGTCTGTCGGCTTTTTATCATAAAATTAAAATTGCACATTTGGAAGCTGGCCTGCGCACGCACAACAAATGGAGTCCTTTTCCAGAAGAAATGAATCGAAAAATAATTACGCACCTCGCTGATTTGCACCTCACTCCTACTGCATTGGCAGCGGAAAATTTGTTGATCGAAGGCATTAATATTGCTCCAATTCAGGTGGTAGGTAACACCGTAATTGATGCGCTCCAATTCACATTACAAAAAATACAACAAGAAGAAATTGAATCCATTACGAATTTAAAAAGAGAAATAGCACCTTGGCAGGAGCAGTATACAAAAATGATTCTTTTTACTTTGCATCGGCGGGAGAATCTGGAGCAGCATTTGGTGGAAATAGCGCAGGCGATAGAACAAATTTTACAACAAAACGATTGTTTTGTCCTTTTCCCAGTTCATCTTAATCCAGTCGTGCGCCAGTGGGCAAGTGAAGTCGCAGCAAAGTGTTCAAATTTAATATTGACAGCACCGCTACCTTATGAAGCTTTTGTGTGGGCAATGCAAACGTGCGATTTGATTTTGACAGATAGCGGCGGCATTCAGGAAGAAGCACCTACACTGGGGAAACCGGTCATCGTTTTGCGCGACAAAACGGAACGCCCGGAGGCGCAACAAATAGGTATCATTCATCAATTAAGCATTGATAGTCAAGTGATTACGCGCACCGTTTTCGATGTATTAAATCAAAAAACAAGTCAAAATATGCTATCGAATCCGTTTGGCGATGGTAAAAGCGCAGAACGGATTGTAACTATCTTTCGTCAAATAATTTCTTAGCTCAAAACGTATCTTCTTCCTTCCCGATTGATTCTGCGTAGTGCATTTCTGGCTGATAGATTTGCGGTACTCTCGGCAGTACAAATTTCTCTTGCAACAGATTGAAATACGTTTGAATCACCAACTTTTCGTCGAATTGGCGTTGCATTTTCAGCCGAGCATTTTTACCCATGATGAGTCGATCTACTTTATCCATCTTGATAAATTGCTCCATTTTATCAATCAGATCGGGCACATTTCGCAGTTCACACAACAAGCCAGTACGTCCATTGTCTACCACTTCTTGGCAGCCGGGCTGGTTGGTGGTTATGATAGGTGTTTCCATGCTGGCGGCTTCCATCAGCAGCCGAGATAATCCTTCTCGATAGTAAGACGGCAGCACGACACAATCGGCTTTCGCCAAAAAAGGACGCACATCAAGGGTTTCTCCGAGGTATTCAATCACGCCTTCATTCACCCATTGTTTGATCGTGGTCACCGGTATAGAATGCACGCCTTTGGGATCCAACATCCCTAAAATTCTGAACTTCACCTGCGGATAGCGTTGCCGCAAGACGCGTGCTGCTTGTACAAATTCAAAAATACCTTTGTCTTCCATCAAGCGACCCGAAAATAGAAAAGCGGGGCATTCCGGCATTTTCTTATCCGATAATGGGCGAAAAAAATTAGTATCTATCCCTTCTCCAGGCAATAGCAGCAACTTTTTTTTGCTGACCATTTTCATCTCTATCAATTCGTTGGCATCGCGCTGATTCAGCACCAGCACTTTTTCGTGCAAAGGCAGTGCCATCCGATACAACTTCAATCCCATCCAAGAGACCAATCCATTGTCTCGATTGCTGATATGCCCCATACCCGTCACGACGGCATACGAAGGAATGGCCAGCATTTTGGCAGCTAAACCGCCGAAAATGTTAGGTTTGATGGTGAAATGAATCGCAGCGTCCACGCGGTGACGGCGATAAATACGGTAAAGTTGTTGCGCGAGTTGTAGGTCATCCAGTGGATTATTCCCATAAAAGTTGATATCCACCGGTTCAAAGGTGAATTTCTCCCGCAAAAACTTGTGTTCGAATCGGTCCGGAGCGGCGATGACGACTACTTTAATGCCTGCCTGTTGTAGTTTTCTCAACAAGCCAATACGAAACTGGTACACCCAACGCGCATAATTTCCGGTGATCGCAATGGTTCGAATTGTTTTTCTCACTGCTTACACTTATTTAATTCTATAAAGCGCCTTTAGATACTAATGTGTTGTAAATTTGTTGGGTTGAGTGTAATGTTTAATTGTAATAGTGGTGTGTTGTTATCCATAGTATATATAATAGCAAGTTGTTTTGCTTAAAATAAAGTACGTAGCAATATCACATATAGCCGTTACGATGGACGTACTTGCGATATATTTAAATAACATATTAAAAGTAGGATTATGCGACTTCTAAATACAAGAAGCAACCCAAGTTAAGGCAAGTGCAAGTCTGTGTGGTTTGTGAAGAGTTCTGAAAGATTACGCAATTTAGAATTCTTTGTCAAAAGATTCAAAATTAATTACAAATATTTTTCTTTATTATTTGTTTTTAATTGTTCGGTTATCTGTTTTAACTCCTGTTCTTGCAGCAATGGATGGATAAGCAGCACGTCAGGCTCGTCTACGATTATAAAATTTTCCAATCCTTTTATCACAATTAGCTTGCCGTGCGGTGCCCGAATCAGACAATTTTTGACATTATACAACATATTTTCACCGGCATTCACCACATTCCCATTCGCATCCATGTCCGATTCTGCATACAAAGAACCCCAAGTGCCCAAGTCAGACCAACCAAAATTAGATGGAATCGTATACACATTGTCCGCTTTTTCCATCACGGCAAAATCTATGGAAATGTTGGGCGTAGTCGGATAATGTTCATTTATAAAGGGTTGCTCTCGCTCCGTATTATAACAATTCATGCTTGAACCTAATATTGAGTGAATCTCTGGCGCATTTTTTTCTAAAGCACTCAAAACGCTGGACACGCGCCACACAAAAATCCCGGCATTCCAAAGATAATCGCCGCTCGCAACAAATTCCTTCGCTTTTTCTAAAGGTGGTTTTTCTGTGAATTGCACGACTTTGTGTACGCCTTCGCGCACCGTTTGCCGCTCAAAATTAATATAGCCATAGCCAGTATCTGGTCGGGTAGGTTGAATGCCCAGCGTGACAAGCGCATCTTGATTGGCAGTAAAATTTAATGCATTTTGTAGCGTAGCAACAAATTCCTGCTCTTGCAAAATGATATGATCGGACGGCGCGATGACCAGATTCGCTTCTGGATTCAATTGTTGCAATTTAAAAGCAGTGTAAGCGATACAAGGAGCAGTATTGTTGCGGGAAGGCTCCAGTAGAATCTGATTATCAGTTAGTTGTGGCAACTGCTCCTTTACTAAATCTTTATAAATGGCGTTGGTTACAATGAAAATATGTTCCGCCGGACAAAGTTTCAAAAAACGGTCAAACGTCATTTGCAACAATGACTTCCCGACACCCAAAATATCCAAAAATTGTTTTGGATGCGCCGTGCGGCTTGCGGGCCAGAAACGACTTCCAACTCCACCCGCCATGATGGCGACGTATGTATTTTCTGAGGACATTTTTTTAATTCAATTTAGTGGCTCAAAAGTAGAATTTTTTTTAAACGTTTAGACAATTATTTGCTGTCAGGAATTCAGATTTCCAGATACCAAGTACTAGATACCTAACTCACATTTTCTGGTCTAAATTTTTACCGGTTTCTAAATGTTGAAAATTGGGCAATAATTCGGTGAGTAATTGAATGATGGAATGCTTGTCAGTGAAGGTGTTCTGAAAGAGTTGTTGAATTTGTAAGAAAACAGAATCTAATTCAAGGAGCGTATAATTTGGTTTGGCTTTAACGATGCCGAGGGCTTGAAAACGTTGCCGATCAATGGTTTCTTCATTGGTGTGAAATTCTTCGTAAGGCTTTTCGCCGGAGGTGTCGGATTGGAAATAGTAGACGGGGTATTGGATATTGGATGCTGGATGCTGGATGCTGGATGTGTAAGAAGTGGACTGCCTACTACCTACTGATAACTGCCTACTTTTCTCTCGTGCCTCCTGTTCAGAAGTACAAAAATCTGGTTCGTAACCTAACTCGCGCAGGAGCGAAGTTCCAATATCAGAAAAAGTTTTCATCTGTGTTTCCGCTAATTTTGGAAAGAAAATATCTGCGGGTTCGCCGAGCATGCACGCCAAAAGGCAGAGTTCGCCTGACTCTTGTGGAGAAACGAAATACCGTTTTACATCCAACGGAGCCGAAAGTGGCTGGCGTTTCATCAATCGTTGCAAAAAACCATCGGGTAGACTGCCATTGGAAAAAGCGACATTCGCAAAGCGCGCCGTCGAAATCGGCATTTGTTGCGCGTATGTCATTAACACTTCCTCCATCAGCTTTTTGGTAGCACCCATTACATTCACCGGATTGGCGGCTTTATCTGTAGAAACGCAGAAAAAATGTTGAGGCGGATTTTGTACTAATATTTCCAACAAACGCTTGGTACGCAGCACGTTATTCTCTATCATCGCCTCGATGGAGTAATGGTCTTTTTCACTTCTTACATGCTTATGCGCAGCAAAATTGGCGACAATATCAAATGGACCTTCGTTTTGTAATAACTTTTCAAAAACAGGCTCGCCAAAATTAATCGGATACGTTTTATAATCTTCTGGAATATTTACACCCAACGAACTCCGCAAATCACGCGTCAATTCCGTCAATCCATTTTCATTAATATCTACAACATATAATTTACTGGGTTTAAATTGTAATAATGCCTTTACAAACGACCCGCCAATTGTACCCGCTCCACCAATTACCAACACCGAACGCCCGTCAATACGGCTTTGCAGCAAATTATGATTTGTTTCTAAATCATGCTTAAATAAACTCTCGGAACGTTCCGTGACGTGGCGAGCGATGAAGTCGTTGATATGGAGGTTAATCATGTTTTGATTGGTTTGTTAATAATTGCCGCCAAGGAATAAACTTTATTTGCGTATTTCCGATTTGCAATGCTGCTTCTAATGATAAATTCACGACCCACGCTTCAGGCGGTTGATAATCCGTAATGAAACTACGTAAAGAACGCTCCACTTGCGTTTTTTTCAAATGCGAAGCTTTCACTTCTACCGGCAACACCGTGTGTCCGCGATCCACTACAAAATCAACCTCTGCTTGGTTCTGGGTACGCCAATAATGAATAGAAGCAACACTTTCCGCAAATCGCTGCTCTAAAAGCTGTAAGATAAGCTGTTGGAAAAGGAAGGCAAAATGAGTAGGTTGATTACTTAAATCATTAATACCCAGCAAAAAATTGCGCAGCCCAGCATCTATAAAATAATATTGAGGTGCTTTTATAATTTCCTTTTCTTTATTTCTAAAATAAGGTGTAATAGCTTTTGTAATAAATGTTTTTTCACTACACCAAAGATAATTTTTTACGGTAGCGACCGACAAATTGGTAGCACTTGATAAGTCATTGTAATTGACTAACTGTCCAGTACGATTTGCAATAAGTTGTAGCAATATTACAAAAGACCTTGATTTTTCTAATTGTAGCAGTAGCTGCATATCGCGTTCGATATATCCTTGGAAAATCTCTGCTAAAATGGCATTTTTTTCACGTGCCGTTGGCGCGGTTACCACGCGCGGGTAGCCTCCGTAAGTAAGATATTCGCGCAGAAGTCGTTCTTCCAGCGAAGGTTCTGTTTTTAAAAACGTGGGAAGTTGATTTCCGTATTGCGCTTCTGTTTTATATTGTAAAAATTCTTTGATAGAGACTGTTGGTAAATAAAAGTTTCGTTTCCGTCCAACTAAAGATTCTGCTATTTTTTCTTTTAATTCTAAACTTCCGGAACCGGTGGCAATCCATTTATAAGGCGTATTTCGGTCATAAAGCCCTTTCAAAAAAAGTCCTGCATTTTCAATACGCTGCACTTCATCAATAAAAATGTAAGCTGGTTGACCATTTGTTTCTACTTGAATGCGCTCCAACAAACGTTGTTGGCTCTCGAAATGCAGTGCATCCGTATCAATATCCAAGTTTAAAAATAAACAAAACTCGCCCTTTTGCTGTAATTGGCGCGTTAGCTCCCGCAAGAGTGTTGTCTTGCCCGCCTGCCTTGGACCAATCAATAAAGTGATTTCTTTTTGTTGCAAGTGTGCTTGCAAATCTGCCATCAACATACGAGGAATTTCCATATTCTCTAATTAAAATTGATGGCAATGTAGTTAAAATTTTGCACACAACTCAGTTAAAACGAAAGTCCACTTCTGTTTTAACCCAGTTAAAACGAAACTACACTTACGTTTTACCGTGCTTCTATTTTGTTTCTAAGCTGTAACTTGTAAAATGGCAGGTCGAGCCGGCAAATCTTTAAAAACTTTGAAATGCAGCTCACTTTGTGGAAATACAATCGCCCAAGCGGTGAGAAAAATAATTAATACATCGGTATAAAAGGAGAAATGCTCTTGATACCAAAGTTCTAATGCACCTTTGTAGGGTGCAATAATTTGTTCATAAGCCTCGCGCGGCGGTAAATTGCAGGCAGAAATAAGCTTCTCTTCATCCCGAAATACAATGGAGCCAATGCCCGTAATACCGGGTTTTACGTTATAAATAACCGATTGAATAACAGCAGGATACGCATTAAAAGCGCGGTCATCTAGCGGACGAGGACCTACAATGCTCATATCTCCTTTCAGGACATTTATAATTTGCGGCAATTCATTTAGTTTTGTAATACGAAGATACTTCCCAATCGGCGTCACACGAGGGTCATTGCGTAGCGTGATCGTGCCTGCGCCTATATTCGGACTATTTTTGAGCATCGTCGCAAATTTCCAAATGTAGAAAGCCTTATTTTTGTACCCCACTCTTTTTTGAAAATAAAAAACTGCTCCTTCTGCCGTGAAACGCAATAAGAGAAAAATAGGAATTAAAATGGGTAACAATATGATAAGTATAAGCGCAGCTAATACCATGTCAAAAAAACGCTTAATGATATTAAACATAATTAAAAATAAACCGTTAAAAAATAAATCAAAAAGCGTTAATTAATACCATTCTTCTTTAGCCAGTGACTCATAAACGCTTCTAATTCCTTCCTTCAAATCTATCCGATGCTGCCAGCCCAAACCGTGCAACTTGCTTACATCCATTAATTTACGCGGCGTGCCATCCGGTTTACTCAAATCATGTTCAATCGTACCTTCAAAGCCAATCGTATTTTTAGCAAGTACCGCTAATTCTTTAATAGACAGATCTGTGCCAGTGCCAATATTTATAAACCCAGGTTCATTATACTGTTGCATCAAGAAAAAACAGGCATCTGCTAAATCATCTACGTGCAGAAATTCCCGCTTCGGTTCCCCCGTTCCCCAAATAGTAACTGCCGCAGCAGCAGCCTTTTTAGCCTCGTGTATTTTGCGAATGAGTGCCGGTAAAACGTGCGATTTTTCCAAATCATAATTGTCATTCGGACCATATAAATTCGTAGGCATCGCCGAAATATAATTACATCCATACTGCGCTCGATAGGCGTCACATAGCTTAATACCAGCTATTTTAGCAATGGCATAAGGCTCGTTGGTAGATTCTAATAGTCCAGTTAGTAAATATTCTTCTTTTAAAGGCTGCGGCGCTAATTTAGGATAAATGCAAGAAGACCCCAAAAACATTAACTTTTGAACGCCATTTTGATACGAAGCGTGAATAATATTATTTTGTATCATTAAATTATCATACAAAAATTCTCCACGATATATATTATTCGCGCCAATACCGCCTACTTTTGCAGCCGCTAAAAAAACATAAGCCGGTTTATTTTCTACAAAAAAATGCTCCACCGCTTGTTGATTGCGCAAATCCAATTCGCTGGAAGAATGAGTTATGATATTCTGAAAACCTTCCTGTTGTAATTTTCGCACAATAGCCGAGCCTACCATTCCTCGATGACCCGCTACATATATTTTATTTAAAAAATTCATTCTAATTTAGGACATTTTTATACTTTAAAAATAAAAAAACCAGTGTTTTACAAAATAATAAGGGCATTAGCATATCGGCATATTAGCACATGGTTTTACTCCATTTCATATTTTATTTCAAACCCTGCTTCTTTCAACAACTGATTTTGCCGGAACAAATTCAAATCACTTTCTACCATTTCCTTCACGAGTGCTTCCACCGTATATTTAGGTTCCCAGCCTAATTTTTGTTTTGCTTTTGTTGCATCTCCGATCAATAATTCTACCTCTGTAGGTCGGAAATAACGCGGGTCTATCGCCACTACTTCGGTTCCAATCGGCAAGTTACAAGCGGTATCCATATAATCTGTAATAACTCCAATTTCTTTAATGCCTTCACCTTTAAATGTAATAATAATGCCAGCTTCTTCAAATGCCATGCGTACAAACTCGCGCACCGTAGTCGTCACGCCCGTCGCTATTACATAATCCTCTGGAGTGTCTTGTTGTAAAATACGCCACATCGCATCCACATAATCCTTCGCGTGACCCCAGTCGCGGCGGGCATCTAAGTTGCCAAGCCAGAGTTTATCCTGCAATCCGAGCGCAATTTTAGCAACTGCCCGCGTGATTTTGCGCGTGACAAATGTCTCTCCTCGCAATGGCGATTCATGATTAAATAAAATGCCATTACAAGCAAACATATCATAAGCCTCTCTATAATTTACAGTAATCCAGTATGCATATAACTTTGCCACCGCATACGGCGAGCGGGGATAAAATGGTGTTTTTTCAGATTGTGGTACCTCTTGCACCAAGCCATATAATTCAGACGTAGAAGCCTGATAAATTCTGGTTTTCTGCGTCATATTCAACAATCGCACGGCTTCCAATAAGCGCAAGGTACCAATCCCATCCGTGTTAGCGGTATATTCCGGCGTTTCAAAACTCACTTTTACGTGCGACATAGCACCCAAATTATAAATCTCATCTGGCTGCACTTCCTGGATAATACGAATCATATTAGTAGAATCTGACAAGTCTCCATAATGTAATATAAAATTTTGAGGCAGAATATGCGGGTCTTGATATAAATGGTCAATACGTGCTGTATTAAACAAAGAAGTTCTGCGCTTAATACCATGCACTTGATACCCTTTTTCTAATAACAACTCAGATAAGTAAGCGCCATCCTGCCCGGTAATTCCTGTAACCAGTGCGACTTTAGACATATTTAGGTAATTTTATTTAAAAAGATTTGTGTAAATATAATACTCATCGTTTATTATTATACCATTCTACCATTTTTGATATTCCATACGCTGTAGTAAAAGGCGGCTCGTAGGCTAATTGTTGATTTGTATAAGTAGTGTTTATGATAAAAGACCCAAATAGGCGATGGTATAACGCCGGTTTCCTTTTTTTGATAAGTCCTCGTATAAAATGAGGGATCGGAAATAAAAGCGGTTCCTTATGTAGATTTTTGCGTATTTCTTTGATTAAGAAGGAAGAAGATACGGGTTGTTGGTCTCCGCCAATGAATATACCGAATGCTTTTTGCTCGATGATAGTGCGAAGTAATAACACCAAATTATCTATAAATACGACACTACGCAGATTCTGAATATTACCAAAAGGAAGTGGATATTTAGTAGAAGCTAACTGCATTAATTTAATAATATTACCTTTTGCGCCTGGACCGTACACCATCGGTGGCCTTACGATTGCTACTTTAAATGCTTCATTTTGAATACTTTGTAAATATTTTTCTGCCATTAACTTGCTTTGCCCATAAGCGTCATCCGGTGTACAGGGTGATGTTTCATTTAGCTCATTATCAATATATTCGCCATAAACTTTAACCGAACTAATAAAAATAAAATGCCGAACACCCTGTAAAGTCGCTTTATCCGCGAGCGATTTGGTAAGCTCATAATTTATATCAAAATAAACTTGTTCCTCCGTTTCTTTCATTGCATGCGCCTTGCCAGCAAGGTGTACAATGCAATCAATACCATTCAGATTTACATCATTTACCTTAGAATGTTGAAAGGAGACTGTTTTAATATTATATTCAGTATCTAACAATTCTAAAAACCGACTGCCAATAAAGCCACTGGCTCCCGTCAATAAGATTGTCTTTTTTGGTTTGTCAGGCACTTCTTTGCAATCGAGGTTTTATATACTCAAATATTTTAAATAAATACTTCAATGAAAGCAGCAATAAATTACTTTGTATTCCATGTTCTTTACAAGCCCTTACAATTTCTTGATTTAAAATATACCTGCTTTTAAACGTTGCGTTACTTATGCCACCCGTTCGCATCATAACCATTACTTTTTCTATATAAAGCGTTTTGATTTGTTGTGTAAATAAAAATCGAATTAATAATTCATAATCAGCCGCTATTTTATAATCCAATTTGTAATAACCAAAATCCTCAAAACATTTTTTTTTAGCATAGAACGTAGGATGGGCAGGCATATAGCCATACCTAAAGCGTGCCGGATGAAACTTTTTGGAAGAATACAGGCGCACCACTTTTCTCAAATTGGTAGGTTGCACAAACGCAACATCTCCATACACTGCATCCACCTTATTCGCTCGAATCTTATTCACAAAGTATTCAATGACAGTGTCTTCCGCCAAAAAATCATCTGAATTTAAAATGCCTACATACTCCCCGCTTGCCATTTGAATGCCCTTATTGATGGCATCATACAATCCTTTATCCTGCTCTGAAATCCACTTCGATACGTGCGGATATTGGTGCACAATCGCCATCGTATCATCTTTAGAAGCTCCATCCACTATGATATGTTCGATATTAAGATACGTCTGTTTCTTTACACTCTCCAACGTATCGCGGATGGTGGCGGCACTATTATAAGCGGCTGTAATGATGGATATTTTCAATATTTATACTTCAAACACCCGCGCTCTAATTTTTACCGCAGGATTTCCTTGATAAATATAATAAGCCTCTAAATCTTTATTTGCAATAGAACTCACTGCGAGTACCGAATGGGAGTAACAAGTAACGCCTGGACAAACTACAGACTTTGCACCAATCCAAGCTCCATCTTCCAGTGTAATTTGCTGCGAGATTAAATCAAAAGAGGATTTTTTATAATTATGATTACCACAAAGTAACATCGCACCTTGAGAAATACAAACATTATTACCTATCTGCACGTCAGCAAGGTTATCAATCCATACCTTTTCTCCGATCCAAGTATAATCTCCTATCCTCAATTTCCAAGGATATTTAATATTTACGCCCGGTTTAATATTTACCTTTTTTCCTATCGTAGCACCAAAAAGTCGGAGCAAAAATACTTTCACAGTGGACGATGGATTTAAAGGATTTATAAAAAACAAACCATTAATATAATACCAAATTAACCTTTTTAAAAAACTCCCACCTGGCTGATACCAATCATTATTAAAATCAGAGAGTTGCGTTCTTTTTAAGGACTTATTATGAGAATAGGGCAACGTATTTCGCTTTTACATTTGAATTGTCTATATGTTCTTTTGCAAAGTGCCAGGCGTTGGCTGCGCATTCGTCAAACACTTCTTGATCCCATGAGGCGGCTTCTTCCAAAGCATTTACGAATGCGGAAGGATGCGCTAAGGGTAAATCCCAACCGATTTTCCTTGCGTGCAATCCCAACCACGGCGTTTGGTCGCTGATGAGCACTGGTCTGCCTGCCAAGAATGCTTCAAAAATAGAATGCCCAAAATTTTCTCCTTTTGTAGGCAATATGTATAAGTGGTTTTTTTGCAATAAGTGTATAAGCTCGTGATGAGGAAGGGAGCCGATATAGGTTGTAATTACATTAGTGGGTAAAAGCTTTATCTGCTCCTCACACAGCTCCCAGTAAGGCATATCTTCAATGGGACCTACGAGTGTTAATTCAATCGTTGCTTTTACTTTCTCTAAAATTTTTAATAAAAAAAGTAAATTTTTAATGGAATGAATACGGGCTATAAAAATACATTTTAGACTACCGATGTCTTTCTTACAATTTATAAAAGAGGGCTGTTGAGCATTGATCGGATCATCGGTTACAATAATTTCACTGTTTGGAAAATAATATTCGACCGCGTCTTTTTCTCTATCATTCGTTGCCTGAAAGCGTATCATTTTATGAATACCCACCCAACGAAAAAGCGTCAAAAAAGGCTTTTTTTTGATTCTTTTTATAGCCAAGGCACTGTCGTACAAATTACCTCTAGGACAAGCAATGACCTTACCTTTGATAGTTCCTGACCACTTGAGCCATAAGGGATACAGTACAAATAAAGGAGAAAATAAACTATTTAAATAAATATAATCAGCCTGAACGCTTTTTATAACGCGCTTTAGTTGACCAAGTGATAAAGATGCTTTTCGAGCATAATATACCTGGATATTGGAATGATGTAAGTAATGAATCCATTCATTGGTAGTAATAGTTTCGTGCGGTTTTGTTTCTCCATGATCAGTATCTGTAGTAAGAATGTATATAAGGTAGTCATCTTTCAATAAAAGCGCTATGTTTTCGCAGGAACGAATGGGACCACCTGCTTTATAGCCCGGCGCAAACCAATCTATACAAATCAGTATTTTCTTTTTATCCGACATTTACAGCTACGCCTGTTTTTTTGGATATTGCCATTTTGTAAATCTCTTCATAAGTTTTTGCCACGGTATCTATATGATAATGGCGGGTGTTATTTAGCCCTTTATTTACCAATTGAGTTCGCAAGTTCGCATCGTCCATAATGTTTTGAATACCCGATTGAATAGATGTTATATCATACGGATTTACCAATACTGCGCCCTGTCCTGCCACTTCTTTCATAGGGCTGATGTTGCTGGTAAGCACACAACGCCCGGTAGCCTGCGCTTCCAGAATGGGCATTCCAAAACCTTCATACGTAGAAGGAAAAGCTAATAAATCACACGCTTCATATCGAGCTAATATCTCCGTGCGCGTGAGTCCATGAGCTTGTGTAAATGTAATCTGATGTTCCAATAAAAGCAGTTCGTCTGCTTGTGTTATTTTACCAACAATATCTAAAAGGCAAGGTAAATCCTTGATTGCCAGGATTAAACGCGATAAGTTTTTATTGGGCGTAGAACCAATAAATAAAATAGTAGGCTGATTTGTATTAAATGGTTTTGACTTATAATGAATATCAGAGTCTACAAAATTAGGCACGACTTTTATTTTAGCTGGGTTACAATTTTTCAATGCTACTACTTCTTGATATGTCTTTTGGGAAATAACTGTAATTACATTTGCTTTACGCATAGGCAAATCGTACCACAACCATTTATAAAACCAATATTTCCAATGCGTTTTTGGCGTGCGGTCGAGTAGAATGCAATCATGAATCGTCAATATATTGATAGAACGGCGACTAAAAAATAGCAGTAAATAATGTACATCGCCGGTGATATGATTGATGGATGCTTGATTTTTACGAGCGTACCATCCATTTATAAAAAAATCAAAGCCGCGCACGGAGCTATGCGGTACAAATAAGTTGTGAACAGTGTGTTTTTGAGATAAGGCAGAACTGACCGACAAAAATAACTGCTCAATGCTATATCGGTTAGCACCTTTGCCCCGAAAAAAGAAATGTATGTGCATATTTTACCAGACGAGAGGACGCGTAGTTTACCGTTATAATGAATTCCTTAAATATTTATTTTTAAAAACCAGCGAAAGCCACTATAAATCACCCAAGCGAAAAAAGAAGCTTTTAATAAATAATTTAATACGCTTAGTACGTCTGTTTCTACCACTACGGAATGATAGAACAGAAACGGAATCCATAATATTAAGGAAGGATACCGAATACATAATTTTAATATCACGCTGACTGCATAACTAAAAAATAAACCATAGAAAAACATAAAGACGATGCCACCCCATTTGCCAAAATTACCGTAGGCTTCTCCTGCCGCCGATACATTCATGCTATATTGCCGTACTACTACGCCGGCATAACGCAGCATATTATACCTGCCACCGGCAATGGGCTTATTGTTCCATAAAACGCGTGGCACGAAAGAGCTGGCAATTGCCAATGTAATATCTTTCCCGTAAGATATATCTTTTTTTTCAGGTATATAATCTAGCACTTGTCCGATCATCAATCCCTGGTTGGCTCGTACTGCGATATTGAAAGTCATATAATCATCTTCCCAAATTTTAGCAGGGTTTAAAAGCCGTTCCGTTAACATATTTACAAACAAGACCGCCTTATTGCCTTCATAATTAGTGAGCCAGATAACATCCCGATAAGCGTGTTTGACCGACTGTAATAAAATCAAAGAAAAGAAGCCAGCTATAATAATTCCAATTTTAAAAGTAAAACTAAATTTTTCTTTACGTCCGACTAAATACAGCACTAAAGTCAGTATAGCTAAAAATACTAATTCCCCGAACATTCCCCCGGATAGAGATTTTAATACCAAAAAGCCAGCCACTACTCCTATAATTAATTTTTTATAAGCAAGATTGGAATACAGTGCATAAAAGATCGCTACAAATAATAAATCAGAACCTAATTTAAATACAAAACCTAAAGAACCAGGTGCTATCCGACCGGCAAACGTACAAAAAAACCCTATCCCCAATAACAAAATTGCTGCATTCTCTTTACCCGGCAGGTATTTTCTTACGTGTTCAATCCAAAGTATATGGTTGTTTTGTTGCACATATCGAAAAGGGAAATAAAGCCCCAACAACATAAAAACAGTAGCCGGTAGCACGTAAGAATAATATTCATCTGAACTTACGGGTATGTACACCAACCATAGTTTAGCCAAGGGATTCTGTTCATTATAGATATAAAAAAATATGATTGGTATTACCAGCCACATCAAAGTAGCTAATACGGCAATAAGGTCTACAATAACTAACCGTTTTCCCAAGCCATCTATAAAGCGCAGAAAGGCATATACTGCGAGACTTACAGAAACACTTTCTAATAAAGTTAGTCCTGCCGATTGTACTAATAAAAGCACCAAAAGAGCAGGCAATAAAAATTTAATTCCATTCATTTCAAATCCGCTCTTTCATTTTAGCATTCAAATATACTAAAATAGGCTTAAAAGCTCGTTCGTAGTTCAATCGCTCCTGAAAATCTATTTTGGCGTATTGGGAAATTTCCTCATATCGGTTCGCTATCTTGGAAAGGCAATTGAGAAGCGACTCTTTCGTTAAATCCGTCGCAAACGCCCATTGATATTGCTGTAGATGTTCCTGATAATGTGGTATATCATAATATAAAACCGGCAATCCACAAGCTACATATTCGTATATTTTATTGGAAGCCGTTCCCCCTGTTTGATAAATAATGCCTTGTGGTTTATTAATGCCAATGCCAATATGATTCTTACCGGTATAATGGGGCAATTCGGTATAAGGAATATAGCCTTCAAACACAACCTGGTCTTGCACTTTGTAATTCGCCGCTCTTTCCAAAAAAGCTTTTCGATAAGCGTCCGGCGCTTTTCCTATGATATGCAATTTTAATTTTTTTCCCGATACAGGAAAAGGTAGCACCGCTAATAATTCTTCCAAACCATGTTCTGCATTAATACTTCCCTGATACACCAATCGCAATTCATCTGCCGGTTTTTGCTGCGGAACAAAACGATTATAAAATTGTAATGCAGGCAGATTGGGTATAAAGAAATATGCTCCTTTGTAAGTAGCAAGTGGAAAGTAAGGTTTTCTTTCTTTAGAAGGCAGCGAAAACAGGTTAATCCACTGAAATGCTTTGGGTTCTAACATAGCTGCCCACCAGCCTATTGAGTACTTCCGATTGGTATTTGGTTCTGTCACATCGTGATTATGATACCAAATAAGTGCTTTGTGCCGAGTGAAATACCGCACCAAGCGATAGGCTAACAAAGAAATAGAGTCGTACAGAAGAATTACATCCGGTTTTTCAATATGAATAGATCTCCACAGCATTTTACAAAAATGAATAAATAACCCAACTTTTATCAATATGGAAGCTTGCTCTTGTTGGTTAGCACTCATTGCTTTACCGGAAGGAATCAACACTACGTGGGCTGCATACTGCCAAGTACTCAAGAGGTGTGGACGATAAATAACGCTTATTTTCTTAGCCACCGTGCTCAATTCCCCAATGGCATTGAGTGTGGGCGGATAAGCTTCTGGATGATAATATATACCAACTATTATCTTCAAGACCATAGTTTATCAAGCGTATCCTTCACCGTTTTTACTCTATTTTGATAGCTGTAATCACTCTCCAGAGAACGCTTCCGAGCATTATGTCTTATTTGATCTGCCGCTGCTTTAGATAAAGCAAGAATATTTTTTGCCTGCTGTATCATATCTGACATATCTTTATAAAAAAAAGCTTCTTTTCCATGCTCAAAAAACATTCGATGTTCTGGGCTATCCGGCGCTAACATGATGGCTCCTGCGGCAGGCATTTCAAAAGTGCGCATATTGTGCGAACCGATATTGTGCGGGCGGAAGATATTCAATTGCAATCTGTAACGCTGTGCAATTTTCCAAAAGTCCTTATTATATACCGGTGCATTTACTTTTAATTGAGGGTGTAAATTTGGTTTGACAAAACGAAGCCAATCACTCCCATAAATATGAACCGGAATACCTGCACTCAATAAAGCATTGATGTGTTCAAGCCTGATTGCATCCGCTGTACCGATGAAACAAACCGCTCCAATTTCTTCTTCACTACTAGAAAATTTTAATTGTGGCGGCAACTCGTACCCAAAGGGTAAAAAAACCGTAGGAACGCCATATTCATCCTGAATCTTTTTTGCAACTTCCTGATTATAAGCAAAATGTAAATCATAATAACGAATACTCTGAATTAAATTCCTAAAACCGCTCCCTTTGGAAGTAATCAAAAAAGGATGATCTGGATTAAAATTGGTAAGTAGAATATTTTTTTGACGAAGGTAATTAAGCGTTTTAGGAAAAATCTCCATTCCTTTAAAAACTAATATTACATCTGGTTTTTCTAATTCAATTTGTTGGATAATAAATTGATTCAAACCTCGATAAAGGGTATTGTAATTTGGAAATAAGCGTCTTTCAATTTTATGAAATATAGAGATATGTTCGTTTATCCACTTCGTCATTGCCAAAAGTCGAACCTCCGTATCTGGAAATGCACTCAAATGCTGGACGAAAAAATGTTCCATTGCATATACTTCATCCGAACCGATAATGACAATTTTCATACCGATCGTAATAACTTTTCCGCACGCAATGCAGCTCGTAAACCTTCTCCATGCGCCCTGTTCTGGCTGGCTTGCGCAAAGGAGCCTGAGTAGGCACTAAAAGATTGACGCAAAACAGGATTTTCTGCCAACCGACGAATGCAGTTGTTGAGTTCCGTTATATCCCCACAAGCATATACAAATCCATTATGTCCTTCTTGTACATCATCCGTTGGACCATAACTTCCGCAACGATCACTTATTATAACCGGGCACTTCAAAAAAATTGCTTCGGAAATAGCCAGCGAATGCGGCTCCATTTCTGACGGGTGTACATAAATATCCGTTGCAGCATAAAAACCAGGTAGTTGCTCTGGCGCAACAAAATCTGTAAAATGTACCCGATTCCGACTAAGGCGCTTTGCTTTCGGTACTAATTCTTCTTTTAAAGGTCCAGAACCAATCATCAGCAAATAATATTCGAGTGTGCTTTCTGATTCTAATCTGACCAACGCGTCTATCAGGTCAGCTTGTCTTTTACGAGCAATAAGTTTACCTACTACACTTAGTACAATCGCATTTTCAGGTATATCTATCTTCTCGCGTACCATTATACGTAAAGCATCATATTCTTTTAAAGCTTCTTGATATTGTGTTACATCAATAGAAAATCCAACTCGAATCATTTTACGCAGCGGCACTCCATAATATTGGTAGTAATGTTCATTTGCATTACCAACTGTCAGAAATCTATCCACTTTTTTAAAATAAGTTAATAAAAAAGGATATTTGATCAACTCTTTCCACCACACCCGTTTATGATGTTGTTCTGAATCGGAACTATAAAAAATTAGCTTATTATTTTTACGTGCCCATTGAAAAGCCCGTCGTTGAAATTTTTGGCTATAGCCGGACACCATTATTACATCAGGATTGTAAAGTTGAAGTTCTTTTTCCAATTCAGGAGCATCTAACGCTGAGTTGACCGGTACGTTTGCTCCGCCATTCAAAAAAATGTGGTCAAAAGATTCCAATCGGAGATGCTGCCAAGTAATATTTTGATTAAAGTCTTTATCAATATAGCTCTTTGTGCCTAAAGAAGAAGCGAAAAAAACTTTTATCTTCCATTCTTTGCAACAAGCATAACTTGCATATTGCGGGCAAAAATGTTGGATAGGATGAGAAATAATAATAGCTACACGAGGAATTTTATTGATAGAATTAATCATTTAGAGGAACATTAATATAGTTCATTTACATTAAAAAATCTATATTGTTTTCCTTACTTCCCACAAATTTTGCTCAAGCAAAGGATACTCACTAATTATTTTGTCAGGATGCAATGCTCCTTCATACCGAGTTTTATTTATTTCATAAGGGCGTATAGAGCCATTAATATGCTGATAATGGTTAATAAGTATAGCATCAGATAAAAAGCCTGCCCAAAAACTAAAGCTACTCCCTGCTGACATTATAATAATCTTACTTTTACTCAATACGGCGAGGTGAACAATATCAAGATCATCTTTTGCTCGTTCTATGTTCGGCAAATTCAATAATTCCTCTAATTCAATATCATTTCCATCCGAAAATATGGTTACATGAGTATCGGAATATAAAGTTTGTCTGATTTTGCAAATCACTTCTTTAAAATAAGAAATGGGTGTTCGGACTGCACCTACTTGACCAAAATCTTCTCCAATTTTAAGCGTACGAAAGTCTCCCATGCGTATGTGAACGCTTATATACGGGGGGATATGTAAGGCAATTCGATTTTGCACCTTTTCGGTCAAGTCTTTCCAAAATGCTGCGATTACTAAAGTACGATAACTTTTAATAGTAATAAAATGATCAGACCAATGTGAAATCTCGTTAAAAATAAAAATTCCGTTCTTCCCTACTATTCTGTCACATTCTTGTTGGGGGACAACCGTTCCCCTTTTTCCTAAAAGTGCCAGCCTATAAAATAATTTTTCGCTCTTAAAATATCCAACATAAAACCGCTTGCTCCGCTCGCCTCTTAAATAAGGTCCTAAATGCAATCTTGTTAAGCCTACTGTGAAATGTTTGCAGTTATTCCGCTTTGCAAATATAACCCCTGCTGCCCAAGAAAAAAGTTTATTCCCTAAGCCTGCAGAAGGAAGTTTAGAGATGGCTAACATATTGATGTGAAAATTTTAAATTTTTTTTTTAAAATCCATTATGCTAAATAATTTTCTAAAAATTTCTCCTTACATAAGTTTTAAAATTTCTTCTACTCTGTCCTCCCAATATATCTTGTTATGAAAATTCATTAAACTTTCATTCAACTTATTATGCAATACTTCTCTATTGTTCCACAAGCCCTCAATTTGCTCATAAATAACACGATCCGTTTCTAAATATTGAA
>Ga0163149_10001064_pt1 | contig 35583 bp, 31 predicted proteins | sample OliLakLV19MP5G1_FD_148604 | JGI IMG/M metagenome (GOLD analysis project Ga0163149, IMG submission 148604) | Freshwater microbial mat bacterial communities from Lake Vanda, McMurdo Dry Valleys, Antarctica - Oligotrophic Lake LV.19.MP5.G1 | ecosystem: Environmental > Aquatic > Freshwater > Lake >... | reverse complement strand
AAGTTAGCCGGGCACCAGCTGCAATCAAAAAAAGAAAAGGAAAGGCTGTCGTCATCGACAGCCTTTCCTTTTTCTTCTGGAATAATTCTTGCCGCCGTCTTTATGCGCTATTTGACCGCCGCCAACAATAGACAATCAAATGAACAAAGTTCTGTATGATGTAGAATGCAGATTCGACTCTACGTAGAGAACTCGAACGAACCACAATTGGAACCATCATGGCTAAATTCATTCATGTTGTTAAGGTTGGCTACAATGCGGAGAAGCAGCTGGTCGAAGCCGACTACCCCAGCATTCTCAATACCGACTTCATCGAACTGGTTGAGCCATTTGAGCTATCCCGAAACGATCCGGGTAAATACGTCCGCGTTCGCTACAAGGGCGACGCGATGATCCTAAAGGGTTCACTCAACAGCTTCATGGAAAAGGTCCACTGAATCGCCCGCAATCAGAGTATTCACACGCTGAGCAAAGGTGCTTCGGTAGCGAAAATCAATCGACTGACAGGCATCGATCAAAGTGATATCAGCATTGATTTGCTCACAGATCGAGCCAGCATGCTGCGCGAACTGAAAGCGTGCGTTTTTCAAATGACTCGACCGCTCATGGAATTGAACATGTGCTTGCGTGACAAGAAACAGGTGAGTGGTCGTTGGTCGGCAGCACCGATGAACAGAACCTGCCCGCGGTGCCAACTATTAATTAACGGGTGCAATTACTAGTTAGCGGTGCAACTATTAATTAGTGGGATGTGGGTCTCCGTCCAATTCCTTGCTAGGAATTGCAGGTAGCAATTGCGATATCTCCTGGATCAAAAGATTCGCATCGAATTCAGCCATTAACAGGTATTTGTCGGCACCCAGTGCGTTTGCCGCAATTTCCACCACAGGACTCGTCACCAAACCGAGCGTTCCCGGTTCCGCACACAGCATCAGAAACGGAACTGTTTTCAGATGAGAGGCCTCGTCTTTGACGCGTTGTAGAAACTCGAACACGCTTTCGTTCTGCAGGTGAGCAGCCGCGACGATTACGTCGACGTGATCTTTCGTTTCCAGAAAAACCATAGCTTCGGTGATACTCCGGACTGGCACAACCTGGTTTCCGGCGGCCTTACAAGCCTCTTTGAGCTTGGCAATGTTATCAGGATTTTCCAAGGTCAAAATCCTGTATGTGTCATTAGGAGGCAGTTTTCGGGTTGGGGCTTCGATCTCTGTCATGGGATCTCCAGTCGTTACCAGCATCTCGGTCAGATTCTCACAGCCTGATTACGCGAACCAAGAGAGGCGCTGACACATCTACGTTTAACTGTATCAAAGGAATGGGGAAATCGGGCCGATTTGGCGTATAAGTTGTCGAATTAAGGTCCTTTGGAATTTTGGAGAGAGAATCCATTTGCAGTTTTTAAAGGCAGAACAATACCAGTCGGCAAACAATGAGATCTACGAGCGGATCTCGGCGGTTTTGCGTGGTGCATTTCCCGACGCAGTGATTGAGCACATCGGCTCTTCTGCGGTGCCCGGGCTGGTTTCAAAAGGGGACCTCGATATTTTCGTCGGTGTGGAGAGGAACGCTTTTAAGTCTGCAACCCGACAGCTGGAGGTTCTCGGCTTCAGCGTCAAAGAAGGGTCGCTCCGAACTGAAAGCCTGTGCCCGTTCACAACCGACAAATACGATGGTGCTGATGTCGGTTTGCAGCTCGTCGAAAATGGCAGCAAGTTTGAGTTCTTCCGAACCTTTCGAGACATGCTCCTCGAAAACGAAGGACTGCGCGAGCGCTACAACGAAATGAAATGCAGATGCACAGGCATGGATGGCGATGCCTATCGGCAGATAAAATCTGAGTTTATCGAAACCGAACTTGCACTTCATAGGGCATCAAATTTTGAATAGCCGACTAAAACTTTTGCACCGTCTATGGTATCACGCAAAGTTATTTTATTGATCTAAATTTAGCATGCATAAATTTTGCAGCGACGACACCTCCTACGCATGTTTCACATAGACCGCCCGGGGCATAATGAACGGGGAATCAGAGTTAGATACAGGTGTCCCGGAACGAAGTTCAGGATCTGACAGATCGAGGAGCCGACACAACATGGACACAAACATGGACACAAAAGACAATCCCGATCTGAATCCATCGGCGACGGAACCACTCTTTTTCACGGTTTCTCCGACCAAATTCGTCATCATGTCGCTCGCCACGTTGAGCATCTATGAACTCTATTGGCTGTACAAAAACTGGAAAATAATCGCTAAACGAAAGAATCTCAGTATTCTGCCATTCTGGCGCGCGTTTTTCGGCTACTTTCATATATGGCCGTTGCTGTGCGAGTTTCGAAAGGAAGGCGAAGCACGCGGGATGACAACTAAATTGCGCGCAGGTGCCATAGCAATTTCTTGGATCTTTATATCGTTGCTTTGGAAACTGCCTGATCCATTGTCGCTGCTATCTTTTCTTGCGGTGTTCACGTTGCTGCCAGCGATTACCTATGTCCAAGACCTGCATGGAATCTCCACTCCACACTTACCCACCAACTCTAAATTTTCTAGATGGAATTGGTTTGGTATCGTATGCGGTGGCTTATTGTTCATCTTTGTAGTAATTTCTAGTTTTTACCCTGAGGCAAGTTCCTGAGCACGCAGCTACGCGTCGTGAATTAACCTTCAGGATCACAAGACAACGTTAGTCGTCTTCCATTTTTGGAAATTCCAACAAATCAGTAGTCACCGTATCCGGCGGTCCAGATGCCTCGTCGAGTGATTGCTTTTCTCGAATCGCCATGCAGAGTATCACGCATTTATCGCAGATATGAGCTCCGTCGGCACCTTTGATGAGAACTCTCATCTTCTCCTGCGGTCTGTCGCAGAATGAACATTTTAGATCTTTGGGTGGTTTTGTCATAATTTGCCGGATGCCTGTTAGTCACCACCAATAGTATCACCGAATTTAACCGATTAGAAGCCCACTTTGCTAAGGTTCGATTCTTGACGTTTGTCGCTAAGACTGAATGTTCGAGTTGCTTAAGTTCAAGTAGCTCAAGTTCAAGTAGCTCAAGTTCAGTAGCTCAAGTTCAGTAGCTCAAGTTCAGTAGCTGAAACTCAAATCGTTAAGCTGATTAGGTGAAGCTCACTCGTTAAGTTCGCGCAACTGAGGCTCAATCGGCGAGGACTCGGTCGGCGACAGCCTCATGGTGTGCTTTCGGAAATATATCCCACGGGCTGTACGTCCGCGATGTTGAAATCAGGGATAATAAGGCGTGCTCGAGACACATTTTTGGGTAAGATGTTGGTCGAGATATTCTGGAGACCTGATGGTTTTTTTCCGATTGCACAACCAGGACTGCGTTTCGCCGCACGAGATTGTCGCGTACCGTCCCGATAACTTTGCAGAAATTGATAAGTTGCCGGTCATAATCTTTCTGCATGGGTCAGCGGAGAGAGGTCTCGATCCCGGTCAGCCGCTCAAGGACATTGGTTATGTCGTGTCGGACTACTGGTTGCCGGCGTTAGTAATGTTTCCGCAGTGCCATCCGGACTATCGCGCCTTTTACGGCGAGATGGAAGAACGCGTTTTGTTTTCGATTAACAGAGCAATCAACGAATTGAATGGAGATCCGAAACGAATTTATTTGATCGGTTTTTCCATGGGCGGATCGAGCTGCCTTTGGCTAGCGGCGCGGCATCCTGAGCTGTTCGCCGGAATAGTGTGCATCGCACCTGGTATCACTTGGATAGGAGCGGAACCACCGCCGAGATTCCCGACTGATGTTACCGAGATGTTTGAGTCGATGTTTGTTGTTCCGAACCGAATGGAGGGCATCGCAAAAAACGTTCACCAGGCACCGATTTGGTTCATTCAAGGAACTCACGATGAGCCTTGCCCAATCGACGAAACGCGAACTTTAATCACAGAACTGCGCAAGCTCGGAAGCGATCCGAAAGTCACTGAGTATGAGGGCGCCGGGCACGACATCCTGTCCACGGCTCTGCGAGAGCCGGGACTGTTCGACTGGCTTTTCGCACAACACCGGTAAAAATGTTGCGGCTTTGCAATGATGCAAAATTACTGCCATTGTGGACTCTGCCTAATGCTTTGGAAACGGTGCCCCTGTTTTGCAGATAGAATATCCTAACTACTTTGCCAACTGGATATGTTTCGCATAAAATAGCGGTCCGGCGTTTATCGAAGCGAGACGCTCGGCGGAAGTCCTGATTTTGGCAGCAATGCTCAAAAACCCATTGGTCTTCGACTCCACTTTTCTGGTTGAAAAAAACATGAAGAAAATTATTTCGTCCATGCTCGTCATCGCATCTTGCACAATGCTGTCAGCATGCGGTTCCGCAGATGGTTGGACAACGATTAATCCGAAAAGAGCTGAATGTTCTTTTGAACTTCCAGGACCAGTAACCACCCCGGAAAGAACAGACCGCGAGCTTTATGAGGCAACATTCGATGAAGGCAAATCCAAGATAGGAGTGGCAGTCTTCGGCAAGGTCGGTTCGAAAAACCCGCAAAACCCGAACGCGACTGATGCAGATATTTTGAACGAGCGATCAAAGGAATTGATTGGTTTGTTTCAGCAAAACCTGATTATGAACAACAAGCCAGCAGACCTGCAGCTTGATGGAGATCTACCTGTTGAAGACGGTCTTGGTCAGCAGGTCAGAATAATTTCTGGAGACCAATACGCAATTACCCAAGCCTACATCACCCCTAGAGGCTTCTACTTTGTGAAAATCGATAACGCGGATCAATCGAATCCGGTTGTCGCTCGGTTCATGAAGTCGTTCAAGCCATAACATCAGTCGGACAACAAGTCTGCGTGTATTAACGAAGAAGGAACGCGTTGGCAGTGTTTCTCGACGTCCGCGTCAACAGTGTTTCTCACGTCCGCGTCAACAGTGTTTCTCACGTCCGCTTTAGAAGTGATTTCTCGAAATTCTCGTAAGCGGAGTAGCGAAGCCCGCGGATGACGTGCGCAGTCTTGCGCGATTATAATCGGCTGAGTGAAAAGAACGATGACAGCGAATCTCACTCGATCACCGCCACCGTCCCTAGTGTCATCACTTTGCTGAGCGTACCTTTTGTTTCGTAGAAGATGGAAGCGCTTCAACGGTTGGTTGAGTCAGGTCCAGCTTCATTGTCAAATCGACTCGCGAATAATAGGATGGTGGTGCATCCGTATCAATTACGAAACCAAGCCGCTCATACAGGCGCACTGCGGCTTTCAACCTGCGATTGGTTTCGAGTGTAAGCGTTTTCGCTCCACGCATGCGAAGGAAATCAATGCTGTACTCTAGAAGTTTTCGTCCGATACTCTTGCCCTGATAGGCTTCGTCGACCGCCATCTTTCCTAGTTCGTATGTGTCATTGCTCTTTTTGATCAACGCACACGTTCCAACGATTTTGGTTCCGATTTTAGCGAAAAGAATTTCGCCGCCATCTTCAACGATTTTTCCAGGGTTCTCAAACAGCTTCTCATCAGATTCTTCCGTTCTTATGACAACTGTGAACAGATTTAAATCACAACGACATCTGAGTAGAGCAGAAGAAGCTGTTAGAAGCGCGCTTCAACTGATATAAAAGCAAAATCGGTTTGTCCGCCTAATCCAAAACAATGTCTGGTTCAGTTTCTCGCGGATGGCCCAGGTCGACAATGAATGCGCCGAAGCTTTTGATATCTTGAGCTTCGATCGGAAAGATATACAACTCCACGCGAATCTCTTCGCCGCTTTTAGTTATCGCTGGCGCATGAATTCGCTTCTCTAAAATATTCGCGGTTCTGCGCGACAGGTATCGGAACAAACCGTTAATGTGAGCGGATTTATAACGTTCCGGAATAATCACATCGACGATTGGAAGACCTATTACTTCATCTTTTTCCCAACCAAACATTCGCGTCGTTTGTTCTGTCCACTGGGTTATGGTGCCAGCTTCGTTGATTCCGACAAATGCATTAGCCGCGTGATTGAGAATAGTTTTGTTGATGATGTCATCCCGGCGATTGGCGGCTTCAGCATCTTTTTGCGCAAATAGAGTGGCGAGGTAAACGCCCAACTTTTCATAAAATCTATTGTCGCTTTCTGATGCACTAATTGGCTCAAAACTGAAAAATTCGAGAACGCCAATCACGAATGGTCCGTTCTTTACAGGAAAACCAAACACGCTTTTTAAATTGGATTTGGTGGCAGCGGCACGCCGCAAGAACGTCATGTTGGACGCCGTCTGGATATCATTAATTAAAAGCGGCAAACTGTTAGACCAAATTCGCCCAGGCAGCCCGACGCCTATGCTAAACCGCCTGTCCTCGCTGGATGCGCGAATGTCATTCAGCACGGCGGACGAATGATACCAGCTGCTGCAAACAATCACGTCGCCCTCGGGGCGCACAGTCCAGTATTGGCCGAGCACCCAAACGTTTGCAGTTGCAATGATTTCCAGGGAGCGGCGTACGAGGTGTTCGAGCGAACCCGGTTCGGTCGCCGCGGCAGCGATGCTCGTCATCATGTCGAGATGGCGATGCGTGATAAGTAACTCTTGCTGTAGCCGCTCAGTTTCAGGCATGACCTTAATCTCTGCTTCGCCGGGTCGAGTGTACGGTCTATCTATCTTACAACCGCCAGGACACAGCAGCGCTCCTGCTGACAATTGAACGTAATGAGTGTTACCAAACTTGCGACACAGAGCATGCGGTCTAGTAAAATCTGATGTAAAGGAATTGTCTATTGAATCCGCTGCTACTCATTTTATTGCTCACCGCCTTATTTGGTACTGGCACCGCATATGGTGCCCGTAACGATTGGGATGAAGGGCCACCGAATCAGAATCCCTATGCGGACAGTCGGAAAGGTAAGAGTGCTCGTCAGGGCAATAAGCCCATAGACACTAAACTTTGGAAAAGCCACTGGGATGCAGCTTATAACCGGGTAAGCAAAGGTCAACTTCAGGAAGCGGTCCAGTCCCTTGAAGCCGCAGTGAAAGTGGTGCTTGGTTCCGAAGCCGGCAACACGAGGTTGCATGAAACGCTGCAAGTTCTTCGTCCGCTATATTTGAGGCTTGGTCTCATGGACCGCAGACGTGCACTGGTTGCCGAAATGCAAAAAGCAAATACGCCACTGTATTTGGTGCTGGAAGCACAAAGGATCGGAACACTGGCAGAAACGGTATCCTTGATTGACTCCATGATCGCGGCATCGAAGTTTGCCGAAGCCGAGGAACTTTGCGACATCTTAATCGCCAAAGAGTTTGAGGAAATGAGCTTCGACGCGCGCGGCAAAGTGATTGACAGGCTCACACGCGTTTACTACCACAGCAAAAAATTTGAGAAAGCAGAAACCTTCTTAAAGGGGCACCTGAAGGCTTACGCGACAAAGAAGAAGGAGTGGGGTAAAGACGAGCGAACCTACATCGCGTATCTTTCAGCCGATCTCGCCTTGATTTTCATGGCTACAGAAAAGTATCCCGAGGCGGAAGAACTCTGGAATAGTTCACTGGAACTGTTGTCAGAACTGTATCCGCCGGAATACCCGAAGATCATCATAGACACTAGTGATTTGGCTCTGCTGCATACGAAAATGGGGAAGCTCAAACAAGCAGTTCAAGAATACGAGATTTCATACAAATCCGCGTGCGAGCAACCGCTCATCTCGAATGCATCGCGTAGAACAATCGCGAGCAACTATGCAAAAGCCTTGCGCGATGCCGGTGATAACGGCTTAGCGAAGCGCATCGAAAAAACAGAACGTCTTGAAGTTGATAAACCGAAACGACTATTTTGATCAAATTTGTCTCAGTTGATCTATTTAGCCGCTGGATGTAACGCTTTGCGCAAGACCATCGCCGCTGTTTCTTTATACACAGTCAATGGGAAGTCTTCGAAGACGACCGAGCCCATAACGATACTATGCATGATACCAAAGATAATCGAGCTCAAACCGATCGGATCGTAGCGCTCGATTACTCCTTCGTCCATAAGCCGTTTCAGTATGGTCGACATTTGTCCCTGCAACTCTCGTCGTTTCTGCTTTGAGTAATCATCATCAGCCATCGTCGGATTACTCGGACGAATTTGCGCAAGAATGCATTTTTCGGTGGTAGCGAACGCAACGACGGCATCGATGTAATTTTCGATACCGTTCGGTTCCATCAGGAGCGGAACATATTTGGTCGTGAGCCCGCCTGCTTGTTCAAAGAAGTCGGAAGCCAGAGCCGCGGCGATTGCCTCTTTTGAATCGAAGTACAAATAGACGGTCCCGGCAGCCACGCCGGCTTCCGCGGCTATCTCAGCGATTTTCGCTGACTGGTAGCCGTCGCGCTCGATCATTTTTTTGGCGGCATGCATTATTGCCTGTCGCTTTACTGGGTCAACCGGGCGTGCCATGCAGTCTCTCCGTTAGAACTCCCAATCTTAACTTATCTCGGCTTAGAGGAACATTTTACAAATTCGGTGGTCCGTAATATTATGGAATGAATGAATTCATTCATTTATGACAGAAGTCCGTAAGCGTGGGGAATCGAATTATGATGGTAATGGGTCCAAGAAAGCCGCAGGGGTTGCCTTTAGATGGTATTGCCTCGCCAAAGGTTTCAAAGCGTTCCTTTTATATAACGATTTCCGCGGTCAGCGCATTCGCGATCATCGTCGCAGCGGCAACCGCAGGCTCCGCCCTGATGAAAGGCTCAACCCCTGGAATCGTGGCGAAGAAGAGTGTCACTCCGGTAGCGACCGTCACCACTGTCGCCGCGAATCTGCATCCGGTCCCTGACGTGCTCAACCTCACTGGTTCAATCTCGGCGACCGATCCGCTTTCTGTCGGCTCATCGTCAGTCGGTTTGGTTATTAAAGAAGTAAACGTCGAAGAAGGCGACTACGTCCGCAAAGGGCAAATTTTGTGCCAGCTCGACTCTTCCGTAATGCGCGCCCAGCTTGCCGCTGCGCAGGCGCGGTTGAATGGTTCGCACGCTTCACTGCTGAAGGCGGCTCAGCCTAACCGGCTCGAAGACATCGGATCCTTCGAAGCAGCGTATCAACAAAGCCTTTCTGATATTCAAAACAAAACGGCAATGCTGGATCAAGCCAAGGCATCTAGAGATCTGGCACTCAACAACGCTACTCGATATGCCGCTCTTGTCAAAGAAGGCGCCGTCAGTCAGATGGAAGCACAAACAAGACAGACCGAGGCTCTCACCGCGGGTAGTACCGTTCGCGCCGCGATGGAAAGTTTAGAAGCCTCGCGTTTTTCGTCACGGCAGGCCCTTAATCGGTTGGCGATGGCAAAAGAGGGCGGTAGAAAAGAAGATGTCGACATCTCGAGAGCCGCAGCCAATGAGAACTCTGCGACTGTTCAACAGATGCGTGCCCAAATCGAACAAACAATTGTTAGAGCACCAGACGATGGTCTAATCACAAAACGATTGGCTCACATTGGTGATCTCTCAAATGGTGGCAAACCATTGTTCGAGATGATAAGAAAAGGTGAAATCGAATTGCGAGCGAAGGTTTCGCAAGACGATATAGCAAGATTAGCTGTTGGTCAGCATGCGCACGTTTCTGACAACACACGAAAAGCTGAAGGCACCATTTTTCAAATCTCTCCGATTGTTGACGAAACAACAAGATTAGGAACAGTTCGCATCGCCCTGCCAAAAGATGCCGGATTCAGACCAGGCATGTTCGTCAAAGGAATTATCGAACGCGGCAGCCGAACCGCACTGACAGTGCCTAACAGCGCAGTGCTCGCGGACGAAGGCATCAATTATGTTTACGTCTATCAAAACGGTTTAGCCAAGAAACAACAAGTGTCGATTGGCGCACGAGTAAAAGAAACGGCCGAAGTGACCAACGGTCTGCAAGCAGGTGACCAGGTAATCGTATCCGGTGCTGGATTTTTAAACGACCAAGACCCAGTCGCATTGGGGCAGTAAGACGGAAGTCTTAGAGGAAACGAAATGAACTGGAATATATCCGCCTGGTCAATCAAGCAACCGATACCGTCAATACTTCTGTTTTTGATCCTGACGATTTCAGGCATAATCTGCTATTTCAATCTCGGCATCGACGAAAACCCAAACATCGACATGCCGACGATCATGGTGACGATCGCCGAGAATGGCGCCGCGCCTTCGGAATTGGAGTCGCAAGTGGCTCGCCGTGTTGAAGATGCCGTCGCTGGCATCGGCAACATCAAACACATCAGCAGCACACTTAACGAAGGTGTTTCGCAAACTCGAATCGAATTCGAACTTGGTACCAATACCGATCGCGCCTTGAATGACGTACGCGACGCGGTGACCAGAATCAGAACGCAATTGCCGCTATCCATCCAGGAGCCGACCATACAGCGTCTTGATTTCGTCGGCGGACCATTCGCGACATACACAGTCTCATCGAAAACACTTTCCGTAAAAGAACTTAGTTGGATGATCGACAATGAAATTTCGCGCGGATTGTTAGCGGTTAAAGGCGTTGGTCAAGTTCAGCGTGCCGGTGGTGTCGATCGCGAAATCAACGTCGACCTCGATCCATCGAAACTCGAAGCGCTTGGTGTGACCGCCGATCTGATTAACACGCAAGTTCGAATAATGAACGCGAATATGCCCGGAGGTAGAGGATCGATCGGTGTACAAGAACAATCGATTCGTACTTTGGGTAGCGCATCTTCTGTAGAGAAACTAAAAGATACTCGTATCGCACTTCAAAATGGAACGTGGGCATCGCTGGAATCGCTAGGCACAGTTCGCGATAGTATCGCAGAACCCCGTCAGCAAGCCATGATGGACGGCAAGCCAGCCGTTGCATTCTCGATCATTCGTTCGACCGGTAGCAACATGGCCACTGTCGGCGAGAGCGTAGAAAAAGCGCTTGGAAAACTCAAATCTACTTTGCCGGCTGATGTGGAAATCACAAAGGTTCGCTCAAACTTGAAATATGTCATGGAGTCATACCATGCCACCATCGACTCCCTGCTACTTGGAGCGGCACTTGCAATCGCCGTCATCTGGCTGTTCTTGCGCGATTGGAAAGCGTCTGCGATCGCAGCTCTGGCGATGCCGTTATCTATGATTCCGACGTTTGCTGTTATGAGTCTCTTAGGATTCACGCTCAACAACATGTCTCTTCTCGGCCTTGCTCTTGTGATTGGTATTCTGGTCGACGATGCGATTGTTGAAATTGAAAACATTGTTCGTCACATGCAGATGGGCAAAAGCCCATTGGAAGCCGCACTCGAAGCTGCCGACGAAATCGGTCTTGCTGTGGTCGCCACCACGATGAGCATCATCGTTGTGTTCCTTCCAGTTGCATTCATGGGAGGTATCCCTGGACAATTTTTCAAACAGTTCGGTGTCACCGTAGCCGTCGCAGTATTTTTCTCACTGCTGGTTGCCCGATTGATCACTCCTATGATGTCGGCTGCTTGGCTGAAAAGCGGACAGGAAGACCCTCCTAAGGGTTCCATCCAAAAGTTCTTCGACAAACTTCTCGGCTGGGCATTAGCTCATCGCGGCAAAACCGTCATCATCGCTGGCAGCATTTTCTTAGTCAGCCTTGGTCTGCTCGCATCACTGCCAACCTCTCTAGTGAATTCAGCCGACCGTGGCGAGAGTTTGGTGGCAATCGAATTGCCTCCGGGTGCCACGCTGAAATCCACAGCCGATGCATCTTTGCGCGTCACGAATCTTCTGCTCAAGCACCAGGAAGTGGAACATGTATTCGCTTCTGTTGGCACACCGGCGACGACCGGCATGAAATCCTCCGGCAGCGCAGGCACCGTCAACAAGGCGAGTATCTACGTAATATTGAAAGAAAAATCACACCGTAAGATTTCTCAGCAACAGTTCGAAGATATGATCCGCCCTGAAATCGCAACAATACCGGGCATCCGTGCCAACATTTCCGCGACTATGGGACTTGGTGGCAAAGTACAAATACTTCTTGTCGGACACGATCCTGCCCAGTTAAGATCGACGACAGAACGAATGACTAAAGAAATGCGCACCGTTAGTGGAATCTCCGATGTCACATCCAGCTCCGCACTCAGACGTCCTGAGATCCAGGTGGTACCTGACTTTGCTAAAGCATCCGACCACGGCATCTCTGTACAACAAATCGCAAGAACCGCCACCATGGCAACAGTAGGTGATGTCGATTTCAACCTCGCAAAATTCGATCTGCCGGATCGTCAAATCAACATTCGCGTTCAAATCGATCCAAAGCATCGCGAAGACATCGCTTCCATCGGCAATCTCAAGGTTTCCAACTTCAAGGGTCAGATGATACCACTGAGCGAAGTCGCCGCGGTGCGCTTCGGAAGCGGTCCTGCACAGATTGACAGATTCGATCGCGATCGTCAGGTGACAATCAGCGCCACCTTGAGCAGTGGTACCACTCTCGGTCAGGCGCTCAAATCAATTCACGAACTACCGACATTCAAAAACTTGCCTGCTTCGGTTCGCGAGTCAGTGAGCGGAGACGTGGAGATTCAACGTGATGTATTCTCCGGATTCGGAATGGCAATCGCAGCTGCTGTTGTTTTGATTTACGCAGTGTTAGTTCTGCTCTTCAATGACTTTCTGCATCCATTGACCATCATGATGTCCTTGCCAATGGCTATCGGCGGCGCAGCACTCGGTCTCATCATCGCGCACCAATCCGTCGGACTCTACGCGCTTATCGGTATAGTCATGCTCATGGGTCTGGTCACTAAAAACGCGATTTTGCTGGTGGAATACGTCCTCATGTCTATGCACAGAGGAGTGCCTCGTCACGAGGCGATCCTGGAGGCAACCGAAGCCAGAATGCGACCGATTCTGATGACTACAGTGGCCATGATCGCAGGCATGGTGCCGATTGCACTCGGTCTGGGCGCCGGTTCCGAAGTTCGTGCACCAATGGCGGTAGCTGTCGTCGGTGGATTGATCACTTCCACATTCCTGACACTAACTGTGGTGCCTGTAGTCTTCACATACGTCGATGACTGGAAAAACAAAATCAAGAAGTTTCAGAAACACGACAAGGATAATGGCGCCGTTAGTGATGAATCAAAACCGAAAGAACTTGTCACTCATTAGTTCACACTTGAGTGAGTTCTCTTTGATCCATCACAACTGTGGCCAAAGTTCTTGTTTTGGGCACAGTCCCTCTGATTTTATGGATTTTGTAGTCTAGTTTTTGCATTTGCTTAAGCAAACGTCGCAAAACGGCGACTGCTCCCGTCGCTTAGAGTAAAATATCAGGCTCAGCTGACCGCAGCTCGAAGCAAGCAGGAGTAACCTATGAATTCGTCCGCACCCGCACCGGCACCGACTAAAACTGGCGATTTTATTAGGGACATTATCAATGACGACCTGGAAGCCAAGCGTCATGACAAAGTGCTAACGCGTTTTCCCCCAGAGCCAAACGGTTTCTTGCACATCGGTCACGCTAAATCCATTTGTCTAAACTTTGGACTGGCTCTAGAGTACAAAGAGAAGTTGTCCGACTCGAACGCTCGCTGCCACCTGCGTTTCGACGACACAGATCCGACAAAAGAAGACACGATTTTTGAAGATGGCATCCAGGAGGATGTTAAATGGCTGGGCTTCAACTGGGATGGTCTGTACCACGCAAGCGATTATTTCGGCAAAATGTATGAATACGCCGAGCATCTGATTGAAGCTGGAAAAGCCTATGTCTGCAGCTTGACCGACGCTGAGATCAAAGAGTATCGCGGCAATGTCACCACGCCGGGAAAAAATAGCCCGCACCGAGAACGCAGTGTTGAAGAGAATCTTGATTTGTTTCGTCGCATGCGCAAAGGCGAATTTAAAGATGGCGAGCATGTTGTTCGCGCGAAGATCGACATGGCAAATCCTAATATGAAGATGCGTGATCCGCTTCTTTATCGCATTCGCCACACGGCGCACCATATGACCGGCAACGAGTGGTGCATTTATCCGATGTACGATTACGCGCATCCGATTTCCGACGCCATCGAAGGAATCACGCACAGCATCTGCACTCTCGAGTTTGAGAACAATCGCGAATTGTATGATTGGGCAATCGATAACCTGATGGAATATGCAAAATTCCCGAGCCGTCCTCGTCAGTACGAATTCGCTCGTTTGAATCTGAATTACACAGTGATGAGTAAACGAAGGCTGCAAGAGTTAGTCGAAGGCAAACACGTCAGTGGCTGGGATGATCCTCGACTTCCAACGATCGCTGGATTGCGCAGACGCGGCTACACACCGGAGAGCATTCGCGCATTTTGCACCACGGTAGGCGTGGCCAAAGCGAACAGCACTGTCGACATGGCTCAACTCGAGTTTTGCATTCGCGACGATCTAAACCAAAAGGCACCACGGGTGCTGGCAGTTCTGAAGCCACTAAAGATGGTGATAGAAAATTATCCCGACAATGACGTGGAAGAACTGGATGCCTCGTACTGGCCGCATGACGTGCCAAAAGAAGGGTCACGTAAAGTGCCATTCTGCAAAGAGATCTTCATCGAGCAAGATGACTTCATGCTTGAACCACCGAAAGATTTCTATCGTCTCGGACCGGGCAAAGAAGTTCGACTGCGCTACTCATACTGTGTCACTTGCACCGACGTCGTAAAAGACGCCGATGGCAACGTGACCGAAATCCGCTGCACATACGATCCGGAAACACTGGGACAAAACCCGGTCGGGCGAAAAGTAAAAGGCACCATTCACTGGGTGAGCGCCCGCCATGCGGTTGACGCCGAAGTTCGACTGTATGAACGCCTGCTCTCCGAAGAAGCGCCTCCTACGGGTAAAGATAGCGAATTCTTAAACGCGATCAATCCTGAAGCACTACAGGTGGTGAAGGGCTGCAAAATTGAACGAAGTCTAAAAGAGTCGAAACCAGGCGAACGATTCCAATTTGAACGTCAGGGCTTTTTCGTTGTCGACTCTAAAGACTCGAAGCCGGATGCGCTCGTATTCAACCGCATAGTGACACTCAAAGATTCGTACGCAAGAGCGCAGAAAAAGTAGTTTCAGTCTACTTGAGTTGATCTAGTTGAGCCGCTCGACTTTGGCCGTTCCACTTTGCGTGTTCCACTTCGGCTGTTCTACTTCAGCTGTTCTACTTCAGCTGTTCGATTTGCTTCTTAACTACTTTCATCACGTTCGGGAAACTCTGCGTGAGAAATTTTGTGTCGCTTTCATTCTCGGGACCGGTAGTCACTAAACCGAACACCGCGGCGAAAGTCTCTTGTCGCCCCACTCCATCAGGCTGGGACAGGTATTTAACGATGCCTGAATCTTTATGCCCGATGGCGGCCATGTCTTTGCTGTACGCATCGACAAATTCTGGGGTCGCCGAGAGAGAGCCATTAGCAAAATCAATAGCGTGACCAACCTGGTGAGTGACCACGTTGTCTCTCATCACCGGCTGCATTTCTCCCTCGTGCATGAAGCGCATTGGAGCGATAATTCGTTTACTGACGTCATCGTGAGTTCCATCAGAATTGATGAATGTGCTGTCAGCTGGCCAACCTCTCGGCGTCAACTTATCGAGTTCCGGCATGGCATCAGGGATGGTGCTAGCCGTGATGATCTTGTAACCGTTCTTTTTCAAGTTTGCGACCACATTCGGTGGCATCTCGTCAATTTTGCGTTGTACCTGTTTCGTAAAAGACTCAGGCACACCAGGCATGGCTTCAAGGACTCCGCCATGCTCTTTCTGCGCAGCGACATCGACTCTGTAGTCTCGTGTCAGCTTCACTGATCCATCTTTTTCGCGCGCCTTAAACTTCCAGCCGCTATCCGTTGCGCCGGTGGTTGGATGTTTCAGGTTGAAACCACCTGCGGTATCAAGTTTTTCTAAATCCACATCGGGATTTGCTTTTTTGAAATCAGATGCGCTGACACGATACTGAGATGTTAGCGTCAATCGATCAACGCCCGGTTTGACCTCGCCGCTCGCTGTCCATTTATTCGTCGAATCAGATTGATCTCCGATTTTTTTGTCGGAGTCCTTCAGCTGTTCTACAGCTCGACCCGGCGCATTTTGCCAGAGTGCAATCACGTCGAAGAAAGGAGTGCTCTGGTTCGAGTCGTCTGTTTTTGTTCGATCAGAAATCATTGCTGATTGATCGAAATTTGCACTGACGTTTGGTGCAGCCATTTTAGAACCCACACGGGTAGTCGATGAACCCGCCTTGTGCTCCAATGGTAAGAAATACAGCACTCGTTGTCAACAGATCGCAACTCCTGGAACAGTCACAGGAGTGGACTTGAGCGCGAGCGCTCATAAATTAGTTTTGATATTTTTCAATCTATCCAAATCAAATGCAAGCGTCGATAAGACCATGCACTACCGAGCTGCCAAATATAACTGGAATTGATCGAGCAGTCTTCTTTGATCGGCATGCATGATTTCGTTCGCGCGATCGAAAGTAAAAAACTCAGCCTTGTCAATTTCCCACGAAGCGCAAGTTGGCTCCTGGTCAAGTGGTGCCTTTCCAACAAAACAAAAAACGCGTTTTCGACTTTTCGTATAATCGATATGACCGAGCAGTTCTAGATCACCGCATACAATACCAGTCTCTTCCAAAGTTTCACGTCGCGCGGCGGCTTCTAATTCCTCGCCTTCATCGGGAAGTCCTTTCGGAATGCCCCATGGTGAGCGCTTGTTGTAGTTTCCCGAGGGATGAACAAGCAAGATTTCTATGCTGCCACCAACCTCTTTGAATAACAGAGTGCCTGCGGTTTGCTTCATGATTCAACTCGACAATGTGCGCCACAGGACTTTTACTTGCGAAGTCCGGCAAGAACAAAATCAGCGGCTTCAGTAACATGCTGCTTGACCATCTCAGGGCTCAACAAGTCGGTGCCCGGCTCCCAGAGATGCTTTACGTTTTCTCTAGCACAGAAGTAAAAAACACACGCGCCCATGATGTTAACGGCGGAGTGCCTCGGATCGACCTGGCGAAACGCGCCGACTTCAATCCCTCTGGCGATAATATTTTCAATCGGCTCGTACAAAGTTGCGATCGCTATATCTTTATAGAAGCGACCCTTGTTCTGCATTGCCTCATAAAAAAGGATAGCGGAAAGATTGGGGTGTTGGCTGACCTCGTCGAGAAAGCTCTCGACGACGAGCCTGAGCGCCTGCGCCGGTGGGGTTCCAGCCAGATCCAACTTTTGAATCGCACTTACGCGTCGCGCAAAAGCGCGCTCCAGTACGGCTTGATAGAGCTTTTCTTTGTCTTCGAAATAATAGTAGATCATAGCTTTGGTCACTTTCGTGTTCGCTGCTATGGCTTCGGTTCTGGCTCCGAGCAGGCCAGCCTTCGCGAATTCATCTTCGGCGGCGTCCAGGATGCGGCCTTTGGTCAGCTCAGCATCGCGACTCGAGGTTTCCTTTCGGGGCTTTTTAGTGGTTGGTGAATTGGTCATCTCTATACCTCACTAACTATTTAGTATAACTCCGATTCAAACCCGCGACAGCGCTCCCATAAGGTTTTCTAAACAAATGCCATGGCTAATTGACAATACGGTTAGTAGTCGATATGATATTAACTAACTGGATAGTTAATTATCCGAGGAAGGCAAAATGTACGGTCAAAACACTCTCAACATCACTGACGCAGGCAGCGCCGAACCGCCAAATCCGCAGTCAGTCTCGTTTTCCGTAGCGCTATCTCCCGAAAACGCCAATCGGACGCCGGTGACAGCTGTTTTCGAGCGCCAAACGAGCGCTGATGTATATAACGATTTAAATAGAACGCTTTCAACGCAGTCATCACGAGTGTTAGCCACGCCACAGACGACCACAGCGGTTTCTGCTGGCACGGAAGCAGCAGCGCTGGCAGTAGCAGTAGTCCCAACAGGCACAACGCCAGCAGTCGCAACGCCAGCAGTAGCAACGCTGCCAGCCGCACCAGCCAAAGCAGATACGCCGGATTCGGCAGTCGCGACGCACTCGGTTGCAATAGAAACCAAAACCCCATTAGATGTCCAAACCACGGACTCCAAAGATAACGCTGCTCATCACAATGAAAAGTCGAACGGTTCTAGTATTAAGAAGGTATTGATCGCAGTCTTCCTGATCGGCATCACCGGATATGGTGGCGTCGCCGGCTATCACGCCTTCAATCATTTTATGTCGCATCAAGAAACCGAAGATGCCTATACAACAGGACATCAACACCAGATCAGCACGCGAGTAAACGGCACCGTCGAGCAAGTTCTCGTAGACGACAACCAACACGTGAAGAAAGGTCAGGTCCTCGCTATTCTCGATCCTCGCGATTACGAAGTTAGAGTTCTACAAGCAAAAGCGGCGTTGGAACTGTCTCACAATCAAGCGGCAGCTGCCAAAACTTCGATCGTTTTGTCTTCCACAACTGCGACCGGTCGAAGTACCGAAGCCGAAGCCGGCGTCGCTGACTCCGAAGCCGCCGTAAGCAGAGCCGAAGCTGCACTTCTTGAAGCGCGTGCTTCGATCCCAAAAGCCGAAGCTGACCTGCGCGCGAAAGAAGCAGAAGAAACAAGAGCAAAAGCTGATGGTCGGCGTTTCGTTCGACTCGCCAACGAAGGTGCTGTTTCGTATCAACAGCGCGACGGTGCGGTAAGAGATTTCGAGGTCGCGAAAAGCGCACGTGAAGCCTCAGAAGAGCTACTCAAACAATCCAAGTTCAAACTCACTCAAGCCAACCAGGCATTAAACATGGCTAAAGCACAAGTGAATCAATCCAGAGGTTTAGTGCAACAAGCAAATGCGACGCACGTTCAAACTAAAGTGAGCGAAAAACAATTCGACGTTGCGACATCGTCTATCCATCAAGCTGAAGCACAGTTGCGAGATGCTGAACTGCAGCTTTCATATACGAAAATTATTTCCCCTGTCAACGGACGCATCGGTAAGAAAACCGTTGAACCTGGTCAGCGGATTCAACCCGGACAACAACTGATGACCATCGTCTCCGATGACATCTGGGTAGTTGCTAACTTCAAAGAAACACAGCTGGAGCGCATGCGCCCACAGCAGCTTGTCGAAATCAAGATTGACTCGTATCCTCACCATAATTTCTATGGTACCGTAGACAGTGTCTCTCCTGGTTCCGGCGCAACCTTTGCACTACTTCCACCGGACAATGCGACCGGCAACTTCACCAAAATAGTCCAACGTATTCCTGTCAAAATTCGATTCGATCGAAACAGCACCAGAGGATATGAAAACCTGATTGTACCAGGCATGTCGGCAATCGTTAGCGTCGATGTCAAAGGCCAGCAGAAAACAGAATCGTCATCCGCTGTCGCCCATGATGAGAACAAAATCTCGGTTCACGAACACGGCTAAAAAGATTGATTCGTTTCATACGACGAACACATGAAGAACAATGACCGATGAGCATAGATGAAGATGAAAAGCCACTGAACTCGTCGCCCGACAAACCAGGCGAAGAGCGCATTCCTCTAAAGAACTGGATTGCAGTTCTTGGCGCCGCACTTGGCGCATTCATGGCTGTTCTCGATATCCAGATTGTCAACTCTTCGCTTCAAGATATACAAGGCGCACTCGGTGCAACTCTCGACGAAGGCACCTGGGTTGCGACATCGTATCTGGTGGCAGAGATCATCACGATTCCTTTGACGGCTTATTTGTCGCGCGTTTTTTCAACTCGTTTGTATGTAGTCGTCAACGCATTCCTCTTCGTCATATTCTCGATGTGCTGCGCATTCGCGTGGGACTTAAATTCGATGATTATGTTTCGCGCGCTGCAGGGTTTCACCGGCGGCACTTTGATTCCGATGTCGCTCACCATTATTCTTACTAGTTTGCCCGCATCGAAGCGCACTGTCGGCATGGCGATCTTCGCTATCACCGCGACATTTGCTCCTTCAATCGGACCAGCAATCGGCGGTTGGCTGACCGACACTTTCAACTGGCGCTACATCTTTTATTTAAACTTGATACCCGGGATAGCGCTCATCTTTTTGATGCTCTACAGCCTCCCTCGCGAAAAAATGAACTTGAAACTTCTCAAAGAAGGCGATTGGCTCGGCATGGTGACAATGGCTCTGGGACTGGGATGTCTTGAAGTCGTACTGGAAGAAGGAAACCGAAAAGACTGGTTTGGTTCACCCTTTATTGTGAATTTAGCGATTGTCGCAGCAGTGTCTCTAACCATTTTCATTTGGCACCAATTGCACACAGAGAAGCCACTGTTGCAGTTGCGTTTATTAGCGAACCGCAATTTCGGTTTAGGAAGTGTCGCCAATGTGGCGCTCGGTGTCGGGCTCTATGGCTCGATCTATCTCATGCCAACTTACCTGGCGCAGATGCAAGGCTACAGTCCGCTACAAATCGGTCAAGTGCTGGTGTGGTTAGGATTGCCGCAGTTGTTGTTGATTCCCTTCGTTCCAAAACTGATGCAAAAGTTCGACCCGCGCTTACTGCTAGCGATAGGCTTGAGCCTATTCTCGGTTAGTTCGCTGATGAGTTCTGCCATGACCAATTTGTCAGCAGGTCCGGAATTTATAGTATCGAATCTGGTGCGCGCTATGGGACAACCTTTGATCATGGTTCCATTATCGACACTAACCACAGGTGATATCGAACAAAAAGACGCGGCGTCCGCGTCGTCGTTGTTCAACATGATGCGCAACCTGGGCGGCTCTATCGGCGTGGCTATGGTTTCTACTTTCGTAACTCAGCGAGAGCAACTGCACTCAAACCGGATCGGCGAGTCTATAAGCATGGCGGCACCGGCGGTGCAAGAACGAATAAATGCATACACTCAAATGTTTATCATCAAAGGTGCAGATCAAACTTTAGCTCTGCAAGAAGCGACCAAAATGTTGGATCGCATTGTTCGACGCGAAGCGTACATACAAGCATACAATGATGCGTTTTTACTTCTATCCGGCATTGTGATGCTGAGCGTGATCGCAGTAATTTTTCTAAAGAAAACCTCGTCTAAAGGCGATGCGGTAGCGCACTAAACCTTGTCGAGCGCATCCAAAAATTCGCACTACCACAAAAAAGTTGCGACTCCGCTGCAATTAAGCAGCGAAGTCGCACCAAACTTTTCAAAATAGACTAAAGTCTATTCCGCCAAAGGCGGCATGATTGGCTGGTCTACAATGTGAATGATGCCATTGCTACATTGAATATCAGCATCTTTGACGCGGGCTTTATCTACATACAAGCCATCGGTCTTCTTGTCGTCGTCTTTCCTGATCGAAAGTTTGATCTCGTGCCCTTCCATCGATTTGACAGCAGTCATCGATTCGAGAGCCTTGGAGTCAAGCTTATCTCCCTTCAAAACTTGATACGACAAGACTTGAGCAAGTTTGTTCTTGTTGTTGAACAATGTGTCTTGATCGGCCTGGTTGATTTTTGCCCACGCTTTGTCATCCGCAGCGAAGACCGTAAATGGGCCCTTGCCCTTCAATTCGTTATCGAGGTCAAAGGCGATTTCCAGTCCGGAAAGCATTTTGTGAAAATTACCTTTAGTTCTCAAGGTGTTCACAATGTCCTGGGTTTCTGATGTCGACATCTTGCCGGAAGTTGTCACGTCCTTGGCGAATCCAATTGAACTAAACGAAACTAATGCCAAAGTCGTTAATGCCACACCGGCGCCTATTTGTCTCTGCTTCATATACCCTCCACGAGATTTGCAGGTCATGCGAAACCTATAGCAAAGAATCTTGCAAGGGGTGACGAATTTCTTTCACACAGGGAACGATTAATATATAGGTTGTTGGCTGCGAAGTTGTCAGCAGAACAGCACCTGTGGCTATCTAGTGTTTTTTACTTTTTTGCGGAAAAAATCTTTTGATTTTTCGCCTAAAAAGTCACTATTTATCCGTAATTCTAGACATCGTCTCCCGGGAAATCCGCTAAGAATTTAAAGTGAGCACTCTTATTAGATCGCTAATTCGACGTCAGCGCCACCAACGTGTTGCTGCATTTTCAATTGCACTGGCAATTGCGGCATTGCTGCCTTCAACGCAGCCTGTTTCTGCATATTTTTACGCAGCCAACAATGAGCCTCCTGAGTTTAAACACTGGCAACAGACTCAAAACCAGGGCGCGGCTGCCTTCGAAGCAAACGAATTTACAAAAGCTGAGAAACTGTTGAAAGCGGCTACTGAAGAGGCTCGCAACATCGGACCTGGCGATATCAGAATCGCCAAGAGCCCTGGAGATCTTGGCCGGCTGCTGGCTGTCAGAGGACGCTTCAAAGAAGCTCAGCAATATCTCGAAGAAGAATTTTATTTCAAAGATCGCGCGATTGGCGAGGACGTCGGCAAGATGGTTCTCGACATGGAAGATTTGATTCGCTTTTATCTGACGTGCGGATCGGCTGAGAAAGCCAAACCGCTAACATCTGACCTGCTCGATTTTGTTCAAGGGAAATTCAAAGAACAAGCCGAGCAAGAGGCAAAACAATCTCTGGAAAAAGGAAAGACGTTGATCGGTTGGGCCGGCACCGCCGCACCCGCAGTTCAAGATCCGCTACTTGACTGGGCTATCAGCTGCGACAAACTCGGCGATCTTTATCGCGATCGCGGAGATCTCGAAACATCAGACAAGTTATACAAAACTGCTCTCGACGTAAAAGCAACTGTCCTCGGAAAAAAACATTTATCGCTGGCGAATAGTTATGACAATCTCGGCGGTTTGTGCCTGAAAAAGAAAGAAGCTAAAGAAGCTGAATCGTATTTCCGAGAAGCGCTCGACATCACGACTCGTGTGGCAGAACCAGGAGATCCGACGATTTATAAACGCATGGATCGTTTGGCATCAAGTTTAGTTGCACAGGGAAAAATTTCTGAAGCAGAACAAATTTATTTGCGCGCAATTCGTACATGGCAAAATTGCGTGACTGGCAGCGTGGAACAACGTGCGCTATTTACGCTTGGATGTTTGTATGCCGATCAAAAAAGATTTGGTTCGGCAGCTCCGATGCTACGACGTGCATTGCACATTGCAGAACGCACTAACGGCGGGCAATCCGTCGCGCTGGTTCCGTATCTGAAGAAGTACGGATACGTGCTTTATTATTGCGGACAAAAGGGTCAGGGGCAAAATCTTCAAGCACGTGCGAATTACATTTCGCCTGTCGTGAAAGAGCTGCAAGCCGAAGTAAAAGTAGGCAAGCTAACCATGGGAAAGTTAACAACCGCGTCCGAAACGTTCAAAGATCCAAGTAGACGATTGAAGACGGCTCGGACGAACTAGTCGCTATTTCTTCGCCGCTGCGAAGCCTTTGATCATCGCTTGCGTTCCAGAGTCCATGCCGACTTCGCCAGCAGCCGCTTCGAATAATTTGCGGGCGCTGTTCGTTCCAGGAAGTTCCAATTGATTGCCTCGATCGCTTGTGGCATTTTCCTGCACGAGCCGCAGATCCTTCAGCATATCTTTGATGCGAAACCCAGGTGCGAAGTCATCTTTGAGTATGCGCGGTGCCAGGTTTTGCAGCGCCCACGAGCCACCAGCACCGGTGCCTAAAATTTCTGGTACCATTTTTTCATCCAAGCCAAAACATTTAGCCAATAGCAAAGCTTCCGTGACTGCCACCATATTGACTGCGCATAAAATCTGATTGCATAGCTTCAAAGCCTGACCGCTGCCGACCGGACCGCAGAGCTGAACGTTCTTTCCAACCGAACGAAGCGCGGGCAGCACAGCCTCAAAATCGGGTTCGTTTCCTCCAACCATGATAGTCAGAGTTCCATTACGCGCACCGACGTCACCCCCGGTGACCGGTGCATCGAGAAATTTGATACCACGCTCGTTCAATTTCTCGCTGAATTCAATTGCAGCACCTGGGCCGATGGTTGCGGTGTCCACCACAATGGAACCGGCTAGAGCAGACTCGAAGACGCCGCCCGATCCAAAAAGCACTTCGTGCAAATCTTCAACATCGCTCACGCAAGTAAATACGATACTGCAATCTTTAACCGTTTCGGCTATGGTATCGCATTTGGTGCAACCGGAATTTACCGCTTCATTGATAGTAGGTCGATCTGGTGTTCGATTCCAAACTTTGACGGAATTTCCCGCTTTTGCCAGGTTGCCTGCCATGGCAGAACCCATAATTCCCATACCTATATAAGCGATTTGCATTCGTTCTGCCTCGATTCCCCTGGAGCTGCCTATTATAAACACCTGAAACCCAGAACGCTGACAGGTTGGCAAACAGGTTGAAATCGCTCAATACAAAACCATGAAATTGAAGAAATTATGGGCTTTTCGACACACGTCCATCACATATTGCTTGACATCGCCCTTCGCAAAACATACACTCAATGCACTTACCAAGTCCGTTATTTTTTTCGCCTTACGCCTTATTCCAACCACTTTCTGGTTAGCGGAGATACTTACCATGCGCACTTTCACAAAATTTTTAGTAGCAGCCGCCGTAGTCCTCGGCGTTTCAGCATCACCAGCCTACGCACAATCTTTCGGCGATGCATTCTCATCGCAAAGCGTCACGGGTGAAACCGCCGGCGCCAACAACACTTTCAACAACACCGGAGCTCAAACCGAGCAAATCAACAACGGTGCGGCCCCTATCCTGCAGGGCGCCACAAACGGAACTATCGGACCACAAGGCGGTGACGCTACGTCCATCATGGGCGTCAACACAGCCGGCACAGTCCGCGTCAATAACCTCGCCAACCTGGAAGCGTTGCTCAACATCATCGCTAACGGTATGGAAATCCTCGGCATCGCCTGGGGCGGACCTACAATGATCATGGGCTTCATGCACATGGCAGCTGGTTCGCAAGACGCGATGAAGAAAGTACTGTTCGGAGCGGCTGGTGTTACCGGCGGTCTCGCCACACCTGGTTGCATCAACTGGCTCGTAGCATCAGCTCGCGACGCCAACTTGTTCAGCTAATCGAATAGCTCCATAGTTCTGTTCTCGGAAAGAAAAACAGATAGAAAAAACTAAGTGCTAATAAAAGGGAAGGCCATCAAGCAGCCTTCCCTTTTTCTTTGCGTGTCGGAATGCTTTTTCTTTGCGTGTTTCATCATTCTATGTATCATTCGAGACGCACCCTCAAACATTTTGTGTTCAGTGCTTTTCTTTGTGTTTTGAAAACCTCTCATTCCTGTGTTTAAACCGGGGCATCAAGCCATTCTTCGCAGGTGGTTGAAACGCGCGCGTGCAATCATTTGCGCTTGCGTTGTTTGATTTGGAAACGCAAAAGCGCGTTAGCGAAAGTGCGGAAATTACGTACTGGCCGGAATCTTGTCACAAGTTAGTCAGATTTTAAAAATAGGATTAACGTATTGAAAGCCACGCTCGCTGCTAAACGCTTTCTCGCTGAATGCGAATCTTGGAGGAATTGCTCAAATGGTTGACGAAAATTGCAATCGAATCGATCAGGCTGCTGCCGTTTTGACCAGTCGATTACACACAGGTGACGGTGGTAACGAAGCTCGCAACCTGCTGGCATTCGATGCGAACACAATGGGCAAAGCTGATTACACAGCGATGATTGAAAAAGTTCAAACTAACGAAGCGACGATGCTCAACAATCTGATGCGCACAGGCAGACATGATGAAGCGATTCAACTGCTGCGCGAAGATGCGAATATCTTCGGCAACGGCGAACAGTTTATGGAACTCGCCAGTGAAGTGCGCGAGAAGAATAGAGAATCTAACAGCCCCACCCAGATCGTATTCGATAATGTTTATCAACAGGGCGATCAGCACGGTCGGCCAACGGCACTGGAAGTTGAAGTAAGAACGACATTCCTGAGTGCACAGACTGGTCAACAATATGAGAAGGCCGGTGTCGTCGCAGTGGTAGACAATCGCACACCACAAGATGCGGTTTTGCAAGCGCCTCCACACCAGGAAGTGATAATCATTACGCCACCAGCGGCGCCACCAGTACATATTGATACCAGAATCGGAATCGGAATTGGTGGTGGCGGCAGATCACACGATGGAAGACCGAACGTCGGTATCGGCATCGGAGTTGATAATCACGGCAATTTCTCATTCAACCTTGAAATTGAGATTGGCAGAGAACGCGTACGCAGAGCCGATCCGCGTTGGTGCCCTGACAGAAACTGGCGCCCGCACAACGCGCCTCGTGATTTCGACTATGACCGCGAAGTTAATCGCACTCGTGAGGATTACAGAAGACGCGGTGATAATGATTGGAATCCAAGACGCGAAACTCCGCGCACAGTAATCAATCAAATCAACAACACCACAATCATCAACAACAATACTCGGATTGAGAATAACAACAGCAACAACACGAACAGCAATAATCGATCGCGCACCGAGAACACCGATAACAGTCGCACGCGCACTCAAGAAACCACGCCTCAACGCGGTGACGCACAACCACGCAGACCGGAAAACGATCGTCGTCCTCCGACGGCAGAACGTCCAACTGCAGCGCCAGAGCGCGCAGCGCAACAGCAGCGCCCACCGCAACAAGAGCGCAGCCAACCCCGTCGCGAAAATCCGCGCGAGAATTCAAACGGAAAAGACAACGCTGACGAACGCCGCGCCCAAGCCGAAAAAGCAAGACAAAACGCGATGGAACAACGCGAGAAAGCTAGAAAACGATAGCTTAAAAACGCCGACCTAACGAGCACCTTAACCACTCATCCTGTTTCAGAGTCAGGATGGGTGGTTAACACTTTGGAGTGGAATGGTATCCTTATAGCCGAATAAGGAGTCGGAAAAAATGTGGGATGCTTGGATTTTCGGGTTCGCGGTGGTCGGCGGAGCAATGCTGCTTGCATCTATCGGAGTGATGGTCGTTCGGCGCCAGTTCAAGACCTCGAGGCTACGAGACCATCACGAAGTTGCCGGGTATTTGTTATCGATTGTAGCGACTCTTTATTCCGTTCTGCTCGGTCTGATAGTTGTTGACACACAATCAAAATATCAAGAAGCAAAATCGATGACGCAGCAGGAAGCCGATTCCTGTCTCGATCTTTTTCATCTTTCATACACGGTGCCGCAGCCAGAACGAAAAAAGATGCACGATCATCTCAGAGAATACATGCGAATCGTTGTTAACAAGGAATGGGGCTCCGCCACCGTTGATGGTGGCTTTGACGAATCCGCCAGTGTCGAGTTTCGAGGGCTATGGTGGACGATTTGTGATTACGAACCCAATGGTGGGAAACAAGAGAACTCGTATCAAAACATTCTTGACGAGATGGACGACATGTCCGACGGCAGACGGTATCGTTTGCAAAAGGCGCGGTCCGGTGTTCCTGAAATCATGTGGGGAGTGCTGATTGTCGGCGGATGTTTGACGGTTTTGTTTACTTACCTCTTTGAGGTCGAAGATGCAAAAGCTCAAGTCCTGATGACGGCGTTGGTGGCATTGGCGTTATCGCTGAATGTCTTATTGGTTGCGCTGTTCAGCAATCCGTACAAGGGATACATGCAAATTTCGTCCTATCCATTCACGTATGATTTGAAAGTCATGGATGAGTTGTTAAAACTTCGACCTGACAAAATTTGATTGTCATGCTTAGCAGCTAAACGATTGAGGCTTAGCTGCTAAGAGGTTATTTCTCAATGCTGACCCGTTGCTAACTGCTCAACGGTTGTTGCTTAACCGCGCAACCGTTCACGTCGTACACCAAATCCTGATTACAGACTTCACTGATGTTCAAAACATTGATGAACTCAGGCTCAGCTGCAACCGGCTCCTCCGCGTCATCTTCGAAGGAACGTGTGAACTTTCCATACGCATACGACGAGAGCAGGAAGATTACGCCGGTCACCATGAATGACATTATGCGTTCGATAGTGTCATGGTGAGCCAAATCAACGAATAGAAGTTTCAGAGTAAGCATGGCCAAAACGACCAGACCACTCAATCGGAAAAACTTTTCTTTTAGCAGAAAACCCGCGCCTAGCAACGACAAACCTTCGATGCCGAGTGCAAGCGAAACAAAATCGGTCGGCACTTTTGCAAAGACAAGTGAGGTCAGAGAGATGACGCCGAAATAGGCGAGCAGCCAATGCGCCGCTTCAACATACTCTGCTTTCTTTTCGGTTTTGATGTAACTCAACAACCAACCAGGACGATTCATTGGTTCAAGTCCATCATCCGTAACGCATATTCTTCCAAGCATGTGTCCACCCAACAGTGTGAAGGTGAACAGAGACATCGGCAGCGACAACCAATGATGAACGTTGGTCGCGGAGAAGCCGATAGATAGAATCAGCGGGAACAGTCCGACGGTCGCATAATAGTTGGAGTTACGGATCATACCGGCGAGCAGGTTTGCCACCGCTAGTAGTGCAAGCGCAAAAGCGATCCAGCTGTGGTCGACGATTTGCAAGATGGACAAAATCATCAATCCGTTTGCTGCCAGATGATAGAAGTATGGATACCAATCATCTTTGACTCGAATATGTATGAAGGCGAGCGCCGCGAAAACCGCAGCAGTGAACGTTCCGAAACGGACGTAAGAGAAGCCGGTGATTCCATAAGCGACATCAGACGCATGCGCATTCAAACCGGCAAACCATGCAGGAATAAACAGTGCGGACAGCGCAACCGCCGCCCATTTAAAAGTATTGATCCGATACTTCAACCCGACATAGGCGAGCAAGCCGATCTGAAGAACGTCCACTGTGAATAGCGTCATACCGGAGAAGTGCATGCTTTTCGCGGCGTTGATCAAAAACAGACCCAATAACGAATGCACCGTATGCATCTGCTCCTCATCGCGCCATTTCATCCATTGCGAAGCAGCAAGATAAAGCAATCCTGCGCTTGCAAAAATAGACTCGTTGAAATTGGCAAGAGCTGGAGTGTTGAACAGAGCCAGTCCAGTCGCAAACAATCCTGCGTTAACGCACGCCAGCGTCGTCAGCGAATTTTTAGCTTTCTCTTGAGTCGACAAAGACATGCCGATTCCGATCGTAAAGGTGAGCCAGATCAAAGACAGAAACGTGGTGGCAATGATACTGTCGCCGGTGCTAAGCGTGTGCGAGAGCGTGCAAAAGAAATGCCCGGCGTAACAACACGCCAGAGCGTAACCAAACAGTCGTCTCCACGATTGAAGATTTCCCAAAACTGAAGCAGTGACCGCAATAATCAAGAACGAGATATCGCTGAATAAGTTCAGTCCATTCATCAATATCGTGACAGAAGCGAGCGTGATCGAATAAACTGCCATCAGTTCAGAACGCGCTCGCAGAGCGCTCCACAGCGATCCGGCTGCGACCAGACTGAGCAATACGGTTTCCACACCCAGAGAATGAATCACTCTGACATCGGGCAAGTAGTGAGCGGCGTAAGTGGTGAAGTAGGCTAACGACCAGCCGCCGGCAGTCAGTCCATGGGCAAACCATTTTTGATTGGCCTTGCCGGACATCTTCGAGCCGACGACTAATAGTAAAATAGATACGACCAGTCCGCTGCCAAGTTTGAGCAGCGATTCCAAAAATGGATTGCCGCACAATTGAATTGAATAAGTGATTAGAAAAACTACTCCGAAAACCAAACTGGCGATTCCCAGTTTGTGCAGCCAGAATAGTCCTATTTTGGTTTCGAGCGACGGTGGTTTTCTTTCGGCGGTGTTCATGGCAATTCTCCCTTATGACACTAGCCTAGGACATCGCCAAACTCAGGGATATTGTTAAGAACAGTTTGCCCACTGTTTGGATCGGACCGCCCGGAATTGCAAGGGTCCGTTATTGCCGGGTGAAAGTATCTCAAGTTTGCGCATTTGACTGGCGCCTTCGCAACCGCATGCATCACGCAGCCTGAGAGCGTGTTCTATTTCTCATCTGACTCTTGTTCAGCGAACACCGACTTAATCAAATCCTTTTGCCAAACCAAACCAATCAGCTTATCCGACTCGTCGGTCACCGGCAGCCAGGAAAACTGATAACGGGCAAATAGAAACAGTATTTCCTCGGCCGTATCCTGCGACGATATCGCCAGGGGCGGTGTCACCATAATACTATCCACGGTGACCGCGCTATCCTCCTCAAGATCCGCAGGACGATCGCTGCCGATATAAACTCCAACAAGCTTGCCCTTGTTGACGACAGGAAGACCGTCTCTCTTCAAGCGATCCAACATCTCTTTAGCGTCTTTCAGCGAAGTGCCTGATTGCAGCACTTCGATTTTGGTATCCATAAAATCGCTAGCCAGCGCTCCTGCGGATTCTTCACTCGTACCCGGTCTGTGCAAATGCAGTCCGTTCCACACCATCAACAGATCATACAAACCGCCTTTGTAGCAGTGCTCTCCGAAGGCGGATGCAATCACGCAAGCGATCATCAATGGCGGCACGATCGCAAAATCGCTGGCCATTTCAAACACGATAATAATAGACGTTAGTGGCGCCCTCGATACCGCAGCAAAAAACGCACCCATTCCGACCAGAGCAAACATATGCAACGGCGCCACGCTGACGAAGTGACTCTCGAGCGTTCCTGCGATGTATCCCAGCGCCGACCCAATCGATAATGCCGGAGCAAACAGTCCACCAGGAGCGCCGGAACCATAGGCCAGCAAGGTTAAAAACGAGAACGCTCCAAACACTACGACGACCAAATTCTCGCTCAGTGAACCGGCATCGATCAGCGCTCTGGTATGAGCGTAGTCATGAAGACTGAGCGGCAAACAAGCAACCACAAGTCCGGTAATCAAACCTGCAAAACCGACTTTGAACGGCTTAGCAACATTAACCCGTTTGAACATTCGCAAAAACAACAGTATGCCACGGTTGAAGAGCGCCCCGAAGAACCCACTGGTCAGCGCCAACAAGATGACAAACAACAGATCTAACGACGAGGTCATGCCCTGGTTCATTTCACCGACAAGAACTATCTTGTGCGGATGTCCGAACACATGTTCAACCAGTGAAGCTGAAAAGCATGCCACTATAGCCAGTGCCACAGCACCAGCCTTGAATTCTTTCAGCAACTCCTCCACGACAAAGACGACACCGGCAATCGGCGCGCTAAATGCCGCAGCCAAACCAGCCGCGGCACCCGCTGCAATCAAGTGACGGCGCTGTTCTATCGACGTTGGAAACCACCGAGAAAACTGACCGGCAATGGCAGCGCCGACTTGCACCGTCGGACCTTCTCTGCCCATAAACAAACCGGAACCCAAGGCAATTGTGCCACCGATCAATTTGACAATCGCGATACGAAAGTCGAGAGGGAGGTTCATCCGATTGAGCACGGCGCGTACTTGTGGTATGCCACTACCGGAGGTGTCAGGCGCGATCCAAACCATCAATCCGCTGAGTAATCCACCAAGCAGACCGATAACCGGAAGCACCAGTATTGGCGCGTATTGCTGGCACAGTTCCATTCGCCAGGAGCCCAACGCGTTGATGCCGTGGCCGAGTAAAAGTGCAGACGCGCCAGCTGCCAAACCGATCACACATGCAGCTAACACCGGAAGAACACCGGAGTCGCGAAGCAGTTTTGGGAACGGCGGCTTCATAGTTTTGTCATGCGTTTAGATTTCGCACTATTGTTTTGACAATCGCACAATTGGTTTCGAAGCTTTAATTTTCAGCCGGCTTAGTTTCAACCGCCGCTTGTGCTGCGGCTGGCGGAGGGCTGACGTTGACATTCGCGATACTGCCCTTGGTCGATCCAGCTCTGAGATCCAGAACAATAACCGGCGGATCGTTTTTGATATCAGCACGCCCGCTTCTCATCTGACGCGAGAACATCGTCAGCTTGTCGTTATGCTGAAACGCAAACAAGTTGTATGAGTCCTCGCCGCCTTTTGGTTTCACTTCAAAAATCATCACCGACTTCATCGCCTGCAGCGCGCCTAGAGGGAAGCCGGTTTCTTTGGCAACTCTATCCATCGGGTAACTTACTTCACGGATGCCTTTGCCTTTCAACCATTCTTTGTTGATGCGGCTGGTACCCATCGGTCCAATTACCCCGGGGTTATAGCATTCGATCGTGATCGTCTCAGGCGTTTGCGAGATCGTCATCTTCGAAAAATCTTCCGATATTTTCAGCGCGGCGAGCACCGGACGAGTCAAAATGTGAGGTTGGACATCGTCTGTCCTCACGGTCTTCACCGGTGCAAACGTTTTGTTGTTGTAGCGAACAGTGAGCTCGTTATCCGGTAACACGAACACATCATGATCTGAGTCGAATGAAAGAGCGTCAGCCAAGGCGGGCTGCGCCACCACAGCAGACGACATCGCAATGATCGTCGCGGCAAACAGACCTACAGAAGTTTGATTCATCTTACTCTCCAATTTCGCACCAAAGCTTCGTGGTGCGCCGGGGCTGCCCGTTCAGTTCGAACTATCAGTACATAATCGCATAAACTCTCGTTTGGCTCCTGAGCAGTCTGCAAGGCTAATGGAGGACAAACTCGCAAACCCCAGGCCTGCCGAACTCTTGAGCAACAGCTCCAACATTTTCTAAAAAAGAACAAACATTAATGATGTTATCAAGGTCTGTGATCGCTCATAATATTCTCGTTAAAGTAGTCCGTTATCCATGAACCACAGCCGGAGGATACGATGTCGGCAGGAACTTCGACTTCTACGAAGTCTATTGAATACGCAGCTTACGAACTCACAAATTACGATCTGACCGCAATCGCACCGGCTACCAAGAAGACCGAGCCGCTTGGTCCGAAGGACATTCTCGTCCGGATCAAAGCGTGTTCGCTGAATTACCGGGACTTGCTGGTTGCAACCGGCCGGTATCGCAAAATTCAATTACCGCGCGTTCCGCTTTCAGACGGCGCCGGAGAGGTTGTAGAGGTCGGCTCGGCCGTCACCAGCTTCAAACCGGGCATGCGCGTTTCACCTAACTTTATGACCGGATGGCACGGCGGGCTGATTTCGCCAGAAGTAGTGCAAACCGATCTGGGCGCCGGAGTTGATGGAGTCCTCCGTCAATACGCCGTCTTCGATGAATGCTCGCTGGTCAAAATTCCGGATTATTTGAGTTTCGAAGAAGCTGCAACCTTACCGTGTGCCGCTCTGACAGCCTGGAATGGACTGATCGAAAACGGAAATCTCAAAGCCGGCGAAGTGGTGCTTTGCATGGGATCCGGCGGTGTGTCTATATTTGCAATGCAATTGGCATTGATGAGTGGTGCTGAAGTAATCGCAACCTCAAGCAGCGATGAGAAATTGAAACGACTGAAGGACCTCGGTGCCTCGCATGTTATCAACTATAAAACCACTCCTGATTGGGAGAAGGAAGTCGTTAGATTGACACGCGGTCGCGGAGTAGATCACGTGGTTGAAGTCGGAGGCGCAGGCACTCTCGAGAAATCCGCCATCTCTGTAAAACTCGGCGGTCACATCAGCTTGATTGGTGTTCTGGCAGAACCAAACCCTAAGAGCAATCACGCCGTTCATCTACTGATGAAAGCAGTGAAGCTGCAAGGTGTTTTCGTCGGCTCCGTCGAAATGTATCAGCGCATGAATCGTGCTCTGGAAGTACATAAACTGAAACCAGTGATCGACAAAGTTTTCGAAGCACAAGACATCGTCGAAGCGCTTCGATACATGCAGAGCGGCAAACACTTCGGCAAGGTTGTCGTGAAAATTTAGCTGTTCCATATAGCAACATAATTTGCGCAAGCAACTTCAAGAATAAGAAAGGGCACCAGATCTGGTGCCCTTTAATTTTAGATTGATGATTGAACCATCACATCGATTAATCGCATTCAAACCAAATCGTTCTATTCACCAGATCCAGCTTGAATTAAATCTCTCATCAGTCAAATCAAACTATTTGCGTTCGATGATCAACTGCTTGATGACTTCATCTTTAACAGGTTTGTCATTGGCGCCGACTTGTACGGACCCAAGTTTCTGAACCACGTCCATACCGCTTACAACTTCACCGAAGATGGAGTGCTTATTGTTGAGGTGAGGAGTAGGTCCAAGCGTGATGAAGAACTGACTGCCGTTGGTGCCGGGACCAGCGTTAGCCATCGACAAAATGCCTGCTTTGGAGTGACGCAGTTTTGGATCGAATTCATCAGCGAATTCATAACCTGGTCCACCGGTTCCGGTGCCAAGCGGGTCTCCGCCCTGAATCATGAATCCCTGAATAATTCTGTGGAATTTCAATCCGTTATAAAACGGTTTTTTCATTTTCTTGCCGGTGCGTGGATCGGTCCACTCTTTTGTGCCTTCGGCAAGTCCGACAAAGTTAGCAACCGTTTTTGGTGCTTGTTTATCGAAAAGTTTGACAGTGAACTCGCCTTCAGTCGTGACGAATTTGGCATAGGTACCTGGGTCCGCAGCAGAAGCCGATAAGCCCCCGGAAACCAGTAAAGCCGCCATCACTGACAGAATAGCGCGACGTGAAGTTAACATAGAAAGCTCCTTCCTTATGACATCTGACACTGCAACAGCAGTAGTACGCAATCAGTCGGTCATCTTATCATGATTTGGAATTAGACCCGCGAAAATCGATTCTCGGGCCCACGTTCGAAAATTCTCCTTGTTGCCAACAGAGACAGAATCTACAGACATCGGTGTGCGTCGTTTGTTCCTCCATTTGCGGTCGGTTTTCAAAAGCGTGACGTCAACCTTTCAATGACAGATAATGGTCAGCAAGACGTAGAACTAAACAATAAAAATCATCGAACTTGATATTCACCATAGATGGTGCCTACGAATATTCAGATGACGATCTGAAACACTGGGATCTCGATGGTGCGCACAGCTCATTCAAAAAGCACTACGGGCAGTACTACGAAATAGCAAATTCGCTTGGGCTGCCACTCTCGCAACCACCGAAGAAACTAGATATTTCTAAAACAAAAGATGTTTTAGGCTACGATCCAACTTTTTAGCTCAAAAATGTTCTGCAAGAACTCGCCGAGTTCGGAGAACAAGGTCCTCCCCAATTCAGAAATTCCTGATACGCGGTTTCTACAGAGAGGGAAAGTTCAGTCAAGATAAATGAAAACGTTTTTGTTTAACTAAAACGCGTTTTTTTGAAGTTTTTTTATTTGCACGAAATTGCTGTTTCAACTTAAGTGCAAACGCAGTTTCCACCTAAATGAAATTACAGTCTCTAACTAAAAGAAATGTCTGACCTATTCAGGCGTCTTCGCCAACAGGCGTAGCTTCCGGAGCATGATCGAGGTCACGCAGATCCTCAGGCAGTTTGCCGAATTTTTCGAATAAATCATTGAGCCGGTCAGTCTTATCAGTCTTCCACTGGGTCGTAACGAAGGGCGGGCGGTGCAACGGAACCGAATACCGGACCGTCATAGCGGTCTCCGACGGCGGACTGACCAGCGTCAGCGTTCCATCGTCCCAGCGCTCGGTACCTGATACCCAGCCGTTCTCGGTTAAGTGCCGGTCAGAACAAACGACCTTTGCCATTCAAATACTCCCTCAGAATCTATCCTTATGTTACCGGACCAGTGCGCATAATAGATCTATTTGATCTAAACAGTTCTTTTATTGAAAGCCTTCTTGAAGCTTATGTATAGAGACATAATTGGCCTTGTCCCGAGTTTAGTTGAAAAGTTTGGTGATCCCCTCCAGGACTAGCCTGGTATGGTTTCGGTTGCAACACCAGAACCCAATTCAAGAGGATCAACCAATGAACAAATCATCGAACGTAAAG
>Ga0163149_10001063_pt1 | contig 35601 bp, 29 predicted proteins | sample OliLakLV19MP5G1_FD_148604 | JGI IMG/M metagenome (GOLD analysis project Ga0163149, IMG submission 148604) | Freshwater microbial mat bacterial communities from Lake Vanda, McMurdo Dry Valleys, Antarctica - Oligotrophic Lake LV.19.MP5.G1 | ecosystem: Environmental > Aquatic > Freshwater > Lake >... | reverse complement strand
GAGACCCGTGCATCGCTCAACACATCGCCCGTCAACATGACCCGTTTTTTCACGAGATAGGGAATGCGATATTCTTGGCCGGTGTCTTTATCGACGCCCCGCTCAAAGAGGATCTGATCGCCCTCGGGCAGCTTCGCCTCGGCCTGTTTCAGGACCTCCGCTTCTCTGTCTTTCGGAATGCGGGCCGGCAGGTCGAGCTTCGCCTGGTTATCCTCGTCGAGCATCTTAAATTCGAGCAATGCCGTTTCTTTGATCAGATCTCTGGCGCGCTTGGGCTCTTTGACCCCCGGCAGCTGCACGACGATCTGCTTCAACCCCTGCCGCTGCACCATCGGTTCTGCCACGCCAAACTGATCGATCCGATTCCGGATTGTTTCCAGCGCCTGGTTGATCGCAGAGTCCTTGATCCGCTTGGCCTCGGCCTCCCGCAGCTCCCACACCAGCCGGTTGACCGATCCGGCAGTTTCCGTCTCGCTGAAGATCGGATAGTCGTCGATCGTCTTCTGTATCTGTGCCTTGAGTTCGGCATTTTGAAACTGAATCGTGACCTGAGTCGGTCCCGTCCGCGTGACAGACTCCACGGGAATCTTCTTGTCGATGAACCCATCTTGGAGGGACACGATCGATCGATCGACGGCGATCTCGACTGCGCGATCTTCATCCACTTCCATGACGAGGTGAATCCCGCCTTGCAGATCCAACCCCAGTGTAATGCCTTTATTCGGCATCACGGTCTTCAGCCAACCAGGCAAGGCCTGATAGACCGGCTGATAGGTTGGGAGAAAGAAGATCACCGACAGCAACACCACCAACACCAATAATGCTAACCGCCCACCCACTCTTTTCATGTCGTCTGATACCTCGTTATCCTGTAGGCCCTACGAATCCTTGTCTTTGTCTTTGTCCTTGTCTTTGTCTTTGTCCTTGTCTTCCTCGTCGCCGCCGCGTAGTCGAGCAATCTGGTCCCGTTGTATCCGAATCTTCGTACTATCCGCAATCTGCAGCGTGACCGTCTCCTTCCCGAGGTTCGTCAGAGTACCCCAGATACCCGACGCCGTCACCACCTTGTCGCCCTTCTTCAGGGCCTCCAACAACGCCTTCTGCTGTTTCGTCCGTTTTTGCTGCGGCAAAATGACCAAGAAATAGAAGATAACAAAGATCAACACGAACGGAGCGAGTGACAGGAGGGTACCGGACATGGAGCTTGGACCCGTCCCCCCTCCACCGAACAACTGCGCCATTACGATCGATTGCATCACCATACACACTCCTTCTCAACTAGGTTAGTCCCCTGCGGCAGACCGAAGCCCCTCGACGTCCGTCGCGAAACCCTCCGATGCAGCCAGGTCGCGGGATCGGTAAAACTCGTCCCGAAATGACCGTAACGTTCCCTGCGCGATCGCCGATCGCACCTGGCCCATCAGATCGGCAAAATACCAGAGATTGTGGATGGTGTTGAGTCTCGACGACAACATCTCTTTGACCTGAAAGAGGTGATGCAGGTAGGCGCGTGAATACCGCGCGCAGACCGGACAGCCGCAGGCTGGATCGATCGGCTGCTCATCCCGAACGTACCGCGCTTGCTTAATCACCACTCGTCCAAAACTCGTAAAAAGCGAGCCAGTCCGTCCATGGCGCGAGGGCACCACGCAATCGAACAGGTCGATCCCGCGCGCTGCGCCTTCAATCAAATCCTCCGGCATTCCTACACCCATCAGATATCGCGGCTTCGAAACCGGCAACTCCGGTACGGTCACATCCAACATGGCATACATCTCTGCCTTCGACTCTCCCACCGAGAGCCCCCCGACGGCATAGCCTTCAAACCCAAGCCCCACAAGGTCACGCGCTGAGGTGACACGGAGATCCACGTCCAAACCGCCTTGCACGATCCCAAAGAGGGCTTGATCCCTGCGACGCCGGCTGTCCTGGCAACGTTGCGCCCAGAGGGTGGTCCGTCGCACTGCATCACGCACCACCTCTGGTTCTGCCGGCAGAGCGACGCAATGATCGAACGCCATCATGATGTCGGCGCCCAGCGCTTCCTCGATCTCAATGGCCGTTTCCGGCGTGATGAAATGTGTAGACCCATCAAGATGCGATTGGAAACTGACCCCTTCGTCCGTCACCTTGCACAGCTTCGCGAGACTGAAAATCTGAAATCCGCCACTGTCCGTCAAAATAGCGCCAGGCCATCCGGTGAACCGATGCAACCCACCCAGCTCGGCTATAATCTTATGCCCAGGCCGCAGATAGAGGTGATAGGCGTTGTTCAGCATGAGACCGAAGCCAAGCTGCTCCAGGTCGACCGGATCAATCCCCTTTACCGGCCCCAACGTCCCAACCGGCATGAAGGCCGGCGTGTCGATGGCACCATGGGCCGTGCTGAGTCTCCCCACCCGCGCGCCCGTCTCACGATCCACCTGCTGCACTGAATAGTCCACGGCCCCTCTTGTCTGCTACATCTGCTCTGGCGCAGAAATCCCGAGCACGGCGAGTCCATTCTTCAAGACTTGTTGGATGCCGCTCATCAGCGCCAATCTTGCCGCAGTCCGCTCAGGGGTCAGCACCTCTTTCGGCAGTCCCTCACCTGGAACCAACCCCTCTGGCGTCACGGCCAATAGGTCTCGATCGGCAGCGGGAGGAAGAATCCGATGCTTGTTATAAAACGTATGCAACAGCCCAGCCAATTGCTGGAGGTAATAGGTCATCCGGTGAGGCTCGTAGGCCATCGCACTACCCTGCAGGACCGAGGGATAGGCGGAGAGCTTGCGAATCAACCCCAGTTCATCCGGGTCCGTCAATACCGTCAAGTCCGTCTCACTCGGCAGGGGACAGACGATCCCTCGTGTCGCCGCGACCCGCCAGAGGCTGGCGATTCTGGCGTGGGCATACTGCACATAGTACACGGGATTGTCGGATGATCGCTGCTTGGCCAGTTCCAAATCGAAGTCCAGATGCGAATCGGAATCGCGCATCAAGAAAAAGAATTTGGCCGCGTCGGCCCCGACTTCATCGATGACTTCCCGCATCGTGATGAACTCGCCTGCCCGCTTCGACATTTCCACTTTTTTCCCGCCGCGCAACAGATTCACCATCTGGACCAGCACGACCTGGAGGCGATCTTTCGGATGCCCATAGGCCTGCACGACCGCTTGCATGCGAGGGATGTAGCCATGGTGATCCGCACCCCAGACGTCGATGAGCAGATCATATCCACGCTGCAGTTTATCCCGGTGATAGGCGATATCGGAGGCCAGGTAGGTGTACTCGCCGTCCTGTTTCCGCACGACACGATCCTTCTCGTCGCCGAAGGCCGAGGATCGAAACCACCAGGCCCCTTCCTCCTCAAACAGGAACTGTTGCGATTTCAATTCATCCAACACCCGTTGAACGGCCCCTGAGTTCACCAGAGAGGCCTCGCTGAACCAGGACTCGAACTCGATTCCGAAGGACTTCAAATCATCGCGGATCAGACGCAACAGCTCCTGATTGGCAAACATCCGACAACGTTCCTCGACCTCTGGAGCCGAACGTCCAGCCAACTCAGGTCCGAGCTGTTGCTTCACCCGCTCAGCTACGGCAGTGATGTAGGCTCCGTGATAGCCCTCAGCCGGAAATTCGACCGGCCGGTTCGAGAGCTCCTCATATCGCGCATAGACAGAGGCCCCCAACAATTTCATCTGCCGGCCTGCATCGTTGATGTAGTACTCACTCACCACGTCATACCCGACCGCCTTGAGCATATTCGCGACAGCCTGCCCGACTGCCGCGCCGCGCCCATGTCCTACATGTAACGGGCCGGTCGGATTCGCACTCACATACTCCACCAGGACGCGGCTGCGCTGTCCCATCTCAGCTCGCCCGTAGGCTGATCCCTGCATCTCGATTTCTCTCAGCACTTCTTGCCAGATGGCGGGCTTGACCGTGAGGTTGAGGAACCCCGGCTTGACGATCTCGACCCGGTCGAAGAGCTGCTCACGCTGAGCAAGGTTGTCGATGATAATTTGGGCAATGTCGTGGGGGGCTCGTTGCTCTGACACCGCAAGAGACATGGCGACCGTCGACGCTAAGTCTCCCCATTCAGGCCGCTTGGGAGCATCCAGACTCAGCTGAGGCCAGGTTTGCGTTTTCAGTTGGCCTTTTTTTTTGGCACCATTGAGCGCTCCAAGAAGCGCGTTGGCGACCTTTTCCTGCACGACCCCGCTTGACAAGAAAAAAACTCCTAAGTCCACAGCAATGAAAGGAAAAACGAACTGGGCACTCTAGCATACGGGGTGGTCAGTGACAAGGCTGCCGGATGAAGTTCTCTATCGGGTCACGGCACCCTTGAGGTGTGCTAGACAGAGTGCCACGAGATGCTCCTGCGGAATTTCGAGACAAGGTTTGTTCTCGCACTGACTGACTTCACCCCATGATCGGCAACGACAGGGTATGCCCTGCACCACGGTCACGTTGGCGCCACGGGGAGCCCAGCGAGTGGGATCAGTCGGTCCAAACAGAGCAACCGTCTTCACTCCTATCAACCCCGCCATATGGGTGATTCCAGAATCCTGTCCGATAAAGAGCCGTGCCTGTGCGAGCAGTCCAGCGACGGTACAAAGATCGAGCCCCTTCAGGAGAGTCGGTGGGTCCACGCATGACTGACACAGACGCTCAACCGGCTCTCGGTCTGCCGGTCCTTCCAGAACCATCGGAATCGCCCCGGAAACCTGCAGCGCAGTCATGACGGTCGCGAGGGTCTCAGGTGCGACACACTTATGGGCGCTCCCACTCCCAGGATGGATGACGACAAGAGGCTGTTCGGTTGAGAGACCTGCCACTTCAAGACAGGCTCGTCCGAGATGCAGGAGCGGTTCCGGTACCATTAACCGAGCGTCTCCTTCCCCGTCAGACGGCACCTCATTGATCGTTTCAAAAAACCGATCACGTTGATGTGTCGCCAGAATGTCGGTCGCGAACGGAGACTTCACGATCACCTCTCGAACCCCGACTGCCGTCAGTGTCTCTTTTAGCGAACCATCGGGGTCCTGCGTCCAGGCAATGACACGCTCGCTCTGCGCCAACCAAGTCGGAACATGACCCCCGACCGAATCTAGACCGGAGAACAAGTCTGCACAGACTCGGCCTTGTACCGACACCCACGCATCCACGATGCAGCATGCGTGGAGCAACCTTGCAATCTGGTCCCCTGCACAGAGAACCAACTGATGGTTGGGAAATCTAGTCCGCAACCGCACCATAGCCGGAACCGCCAACAGCACATCGCCGAGGCCGCCTGGATGGATCATCACGATCGTTCTTTTCGGGACGCGCATGACGGCTATCCTGAGGGAGGAACCCAAGGCAGCAAGGACCGCGCCGCCTCAAGATCCGCCGGCGTATTCACGTTATAAAAGGAACGTCCGGATGGGTCGATGGTGAGCAAATCCGCCTCAGTGACATGCTCCACCCGCAGGGAGGCTTTCGAGACAATCTCTTGAATTTTGAGCTGTCGTGCCAAAATCATCTCTTCCAAGACCTGCAGGCATGGCTTGCCGTACAACGCATGCATCGGATGTAGACGCCCATCAAGTTTCGCCATCACAATATCTGCGTTGTGCCTTCGGCTCGTGAACTGAGCAATGACCGCCTGGTCCAAAAACGGCATGTCACAAGCGACGACAAAAATACAAGGTGTTGTGGCCTGCATGAGGCCGGTATACAGCCCTCCGAGACTGCCGCAATCAGGCACCAGGTCCCGCACCACTCTGGCATCGACACCAAGCGGGTCTCTGTCCTGCGCAATCACGACTAGGACCTCCGTGAAAATTGAGCGAAGCACTGCTAGTCCTCGTTCAAGGAGAGTCTGTTCCCCCACAACGAGGCGCCGTTTATCTTCGCCCATTCTTCGGCTTTTCCCTCCAGCGAGAAGGATGCCGGTCACATCATTCGCCATGATTCCTTCTAGCAGGAGATCAAAAAGAAAGAGGGGGTGGGTTCCCCCACCCCCTCTCTAATGCTGCAGACTCTCTCAGCTCAGATGTACCTTAGAGGGCCTTCGCCTTTCGCTTGTTCGATCGCCTCGTCAGCACCCAACCTTCCAAAAGGACCACGCCAAACGCAATCACGATCGGATAAATATAGGCCTCGCGTGGTGTCGGAGGCTCCAGGAAGGTATAGTAAAATGCCGAGACAGCCATCTTTCTCCCTGCGTCGCCATTGTGCCCGTCCCAAGCAAAGAACACCGTGGGAATATATTGCCCCATTTCAAAGAAGGTGTCTTCGTCGTAATCCTGATCTTTCTTATTGCCCAATGGCCGCTGAATAATTACCGTCCATCGGCCGTTCTTCCATTCAGAAAAAAGTAACTTGCTGCTCTCTTCGTAGTTGTCCCGTTCTTCAAAATCCTTATCCCATCCGGTACCCTTGAACGCGCGGAGCGACCCATCGGCCTCCCATTTCATAATATCGACTGGGTACTGTTCGTTGCTGCCGAAGAGATATCGTGGCTTAATCGGAGCGGGAAGATCCTTCCACTTCACTGCAGTTTGAATGGCAACCGCATCGTTGTAGACCGTGTAGTTATTCTGATGCATGGCAATCGAACCTTCTTCTCCAGTCTTCGGATCTTGCTCCTTCACATCGACATTGACTGAGGTCGGAGGCCAGGGCAACTTTCCTTCTGCGACGCTCTTCGTACGGTCGTCCCACTGGAACATGAATGCGACGTGCGTATCGTTGTAGAGCGATTTCATCCAGATATCGTCGATCCGGTTCACGAAGTTTCTTGGCTTATGGGTGATCTGACCGCCCATCGCGATGATCCGCCTGGCCCGCTTCTGCCAGAGTTCATGTTCAGGATCAGCTGGAATCTCTCCCCCTTCCAGGATCACTCCTGAGGACAGCACAAAGTTGACCTTGGGCTTGTCTGACAACGGATCAATCGAGAGGGGCGTTCCATCTGCCTCACGTTCACAGAGTGAATTCACAAAGTTGGCAATGTGCCACCGTTCCTCGACAGTAGTATTGTCGGCAAAGGAGGGCATAGGGGTGCCGTTGACTCCGGTCGAAAACGTTCGGAAGATGTTCTTCACGTTATAGGGATCTTGCCGACTGCCTCTGAAGTTCCAACACTTGTGCCAATTAGCCGGCTGTATCGAAAAGCCCCAGTCGTCTTTCAGGTTGAACGCATTGCCATCGCCGCGGCCATCAGTGCCGTGACACTCGACACACTTCCTCTCGACAACGAGCTCGGCTCCTCTTTTCAGACTCTCCTCTGTTGCAGGAATCGGCTTCACATCGGCCAGCTGCAATATGGTCTGGCTCTCCGAGTCCTTGTCCGTAAATTTTCGATCTTTCACAAGCTGGGTGGTGACGAATGACAACACTTGGAGCCGTTGCTCTTCCGTCAGAATGCCTTCCCAGGATGGCATGGCGGAACCTGGCAGACCGTGTGTCACAGTATCAAATAGATCATTCTGGCCGGCAACGGGCTTCTTGGCATCGAACAACGGCAGTTCACCGCTCGCCGTGTGCCGAATCTTGAACGTTCCCTGATTGAAGTTTCGCGGTCTTGGCCAGAGACGATCTGCGCCTGGTCCATCGCCCGCACCATCGACCCCGTGACACCACACACACTTGGTAAAGTAGACCCGCTTTCCTGCTTCGATCATTTCGGCAGAAGGCTCAGTCGCCAATTCGCCCTTCTTAAAGCCGGCAGGAAGAGTCTCTGCGGCAAAAGCCAAGCCCCCGGAGATTCCGGAGACCAGGATGACTCCGAAAGCAGCCGTGAGGAATGTCCCCGCTTTCAGACTTATCGAATTCTTCATTGCTTCCCTCATGTCGTCAAACCAGGTTGGCTATCAACTCGATGAACTCTAGTCCCATGTCCTTGGGTAATATCCCGTATGCCAATATTCGAACAAGACGACTTTCCAGATTTCGTCCACAGTGAGATGCTGTTCCCAGGGTGGCATCACAGAGGCCCAGGGAAACCCTTCGTTCGGCAGGCCGATTCCACCCTTGGACACACGCCAGAAGATGAATGTTTCCTGTAATTGAGCAATCGTACCTGGATCGGTGAAGTTCGCCGGGATCGGGTTGAACGCGAAGGCATGAAGACCTCGCCCGTTCAAGTTATCGCCATGACAGAAATGGCAATTTTGGTAGAAAATCTCTCCGCCCTCACGCACATATTTGAGATAGCCTGCCGCATCCTTATCCCACGGATTGGCATTCGGTTTCATCAAGCGGCCCATACCCTGCTCAACGATATTGGCGTTACTATAATCTTGATCGTATTTTCCTTCCGGATTGACACGATAGGGATTCTGCGATGTTTGAAGCGTATAGGTCTTCCCATGCACCTTGGTACTGGCCGGTGGGGCAGGATGGACGGTCCGCAACTCGATCGGCTCCTCCGATTTAGGAACCATGGCGTTATAGGAGAATCCGCCGATCAAGATCGGCAGAATGACCAGATATGCATAACGCAATATCCTGTTCCCCCCGGTCTTGGCATCCAAAACATTCATGATCGGCTGCTTGAATTTCTTCCAATCTTCTTCGTTCGCAGATACCCACATGAACACGCACACAAGGGAGACCGCTCCATACATGGCGCGAACACTGAATGGAATGGGCGGATAGATGCGAAACTTCAAATAGAGGAGAATGAATGCCCAAAAAAGAATCCCCTGCCAAAACCGTGGGAAGGCTATGCCCATGGCCGCCATCATATAGCTGATCCCTGTAAATCCCGCCACAAACAGCGTGAGCTCGAAGATCACTTGAGCCGGCATATACCCTTCGATCAGGCGCACGGTATTTGATGGCACGATTCCCACCGTCATTCCAGCGAGCAGGAGTATTCCGGCTGCTCCCATAAGTGCCGCGACTGACATTAATGCTTTCATCGGTGAACTCCGTTTACTCGATACAAGAGATAAATAGCCACGATCATGAAATCTTCGGCGGCGGCGAACCCGCCTTTACCTGTGACAAGTAATCGACGATCTTTTTAATCGCACCTGCGCTCAACTTCTGGCCAAATATCTTTGGCATGGTATTGTCCGGAAAGGGCTTCACCACGTAGGCGCTGGGATCGACGATCGACTCCATGATGTAATCCGGAACAGTCTTGGCCGAGCCCTTATATTCTTTATCCTTCATACGAAGCAGCGCATTCGTGCCCTCTTCAAGCACAGGACCGATCGTCCCCTTCGCGCCTGGAATGCCGGGGATCGTATGGCAGGCTACGCAAGTCGCCTTTTGAAAAATCACATCGATCGTCTCGGTTCCATCCGCCATAAGGGCGCTTGCCGCACCTCCCGCCACTTCTTCCTGTTGTTTAGGCCGATCCGCTTCGGGAATAAACTTCTCATACGATTTAACGATCTCTTCGAAGGATGGAGCATCGATCCCCTCGCGAAGATAGAGCCAGGTGTCCACAGCCGCTAATTCAGGAAGGCTCAGCGAGATTGGTGGTTTGTGAATGGCCGGCATCGGGCTTTCTTTATCATTGGTGCCCTTGACGCCGTAGCCTGCAACGACATAACAACTCGGACAGGAGTGGGATTCCGCAATATATTCTTGCCCATTCTCAGCCGTCCCAGCCCCAGGGAATGCTTCTTTCTCAGCAAAGTTTCTGCCGTCCGGCTTGCCCTTGCTATACTTTGGATCTTCTAACCGCTCCTTGCCAGCCCGTGCTGGAAGACCTACCAAGTTGGGAGCACGTTCACCAAGCATTCCGGCGTGGAAGGCGTGACAGAGAGGACATTGCCCTTTGCCGACCGCCCCCTGTTCTTTGTTCTTTCCAACTCCACCAAAAATAATCTTCTCTCCTTCATCGGCAAGTTGCTGAGAAGACATAGAAGCAAAATCCAATTTCACTTCTGCAGGAGGAAATCCACCTTCAACTTGTGGAAGCCAATTCCCATACCCTGATAGACCGGCGGCTACCAGGAACATGAATCCACCGATCTTGAACAGCGCGGCATGATTAGGGAAATAGATCCCCATCATGAAGCATGTCGTCGTGATGAGAACTAAGGAGACCGGAAGCATCCGGTTCGCTTCATAAAAGCTCCCCTTATAGTGGGCGATCGCAACCATCAACAAGATGGCGCCGATTGTCCCGATAAAAATCTTGAATATTGCGCTCTTCTTGGCAGCAGCATCCTTCGCTGCCACCAATGAATACACGAAAAGACCGGCGAGAAGCGCAAATAACGGCCACCCTATCGTTAGAGCTTCCTTTACTAAATCGCCCACGGATGTAACCTCCTGCGGTTCAGGTGGAGTGGAGGCGCGTATCCCGTGCCTTCACTCCGCCAACCAAAATCCTTAAAGATGATTAGTGGCCCCCAGCCGGCTGCGGCGCGCCGCCTGGAACCCCGGCCTTCGCCTCAACAGGCGCCTTCTTCATCCCGAGACTTCCCAGCCAGAAGACGAATAGGATGCTCACCCAGAAGAACAGTACATTGAATGAAATCATGTTCGCCGCGAACCCGACCGTATGCGTATAGGCCCATGGCGAGTTATCACGCATAATCTCGTTCACGTGCCAGAATAACCGGACCGAAGAACGGATGTACCCCATCAAGCCCATCATCCATGTAAAGGCCGTTGCAAGCATGATCAACGCATATTGCGATCGAACAGAGATCTTCCCCCATTCAATCGCCCCCATCTGCTTGGCGCCCTTCATCATCGCGGTATTCAGGGCAAACATGAAGAAGAGGCAGGAGAGTGTGGTGGCAACTTGTGGCACTGACAGACCCACCCGTACGTTTGCCGGGATGTAATAGCCATAGATCGCCAGCCATATAATGTTCACATAGGCGCACCCAAAGAAGACACCCATGAAAATGTTGCCGAATTTCGACCAGGATACTGTCGAGACTTTATTCCCTCGCATATACCAGACGAAGCTCAGAATGGTGGTCGTGATAATCACATTAATTCCACCATTTTTGGCCGACATGACACCGTAGTTTCCCAGCACCGGGTGCTGCTGTCCTCCCATGGCCTTGAGCTCAGCTGGAGTCATGACGATCGTGTGGGGGGTAATAAAGACCAAGTAGCCGCAGCACAAAACGAATACGAGATATTTGATGTAGCGTTGATATTTCTCCGCACCGCGCATCCGACCGAGCGCCTGCCAGAGATAATAGTTCGTGCTCAAGAAGAGAATGCCGATCATGGTGGCTTGAATAATGAAGAGCCAGGCCAGGAGCCCACCCATGAGCGTAATTCCCATCTGCTGGCGATAGGCGTACACCTCTCGCATCAGCCAGTAGCCGGCGAACGGCAAGGGAATCAAGAACGCCACGCCAAGCGCCATGGCGATATACCCCATCCAGTCATAGTGCGCACGATCCTCATCTGTCTTGGAGGCCAAAAACCTGTAGGCCGCGTAGGCCGCCACGACACCACCGCCGAACGCCATATTCCCCAAAATGCGATGAACGTTGAGTGGATTCCAGAGGGCCGTATGAATGACGTGCCAGATGTTCCCGAGGTAGCGGCCCTGCTCATCGACGCCGGCCGGCGACATCATGAAGCCGATCCAGGAATTCGCCAGGAACATGAGCAATGTGCCGATCACGTTCAAGATCACGGACATGCTCAAGTGAATCCACTTGAGGAACCCTTCCGTCATCTTGTCCCAACCGTAGTAGTAGATGTACAGGGTTCCGCTCTCCGCCACAAACATCAATGCATAGATATGCATGACCGGGCGGAAAATACTGGATAAATAGCCGAAGAATGCAGGATAGAGCGTCAGGAAGGTGAAGATCAGGATACCGCCAAGAATCGCCGTCAGTGAATAGGCCGTCAGGCTGATCTTAATGAAGTCATAGGCGAGTTTGTCATACCGCTTCGCCATCGCCTTATCTTTCGTTACGACCCCCATGAACTCAATCACCATGCAGAAGATCGGAACTGCGAGGACAAAGCTTCCGTAGTAGAGGTGCTGCTGATTGGCAAACCAGAGCAACACACGGCTCTCAAAGTTATACCGCGGATAGTCCCGAGGGCCATCGACAGTCTTCGGAGCCGGGGCGCCGACGACGATACCCTCCGTCTTATAATAGACGTCTCGCCCCTTCTCGACTTTCGCCTCACCCTCCTTCTTCACCTCATCAGGCGCGCCCGCGCCCATAGCCAGTGACGGAAGTGCGACGGCGATGGGGAGCAGGAGAAGGCCAACCATCGCGCACAGCGCCATGATTGAAAACAACTTCTTCCCGGCTACACGTCCCATGAATTACCTCCTTGATGCATTCTGAAAAATATCCACGTTCTATTTGCCTTATCCACAAGCCAGAGTCGGAGCAGCAGAACGATCAGGTTCTACTGTCGGAAGAGATACCAGAAGTCCAGCCCCTGCGAGTCCATCAAAAAATGGTCTACTGCGAGAAAATAAGAAATGCATACGACCAGCGACACTACGACGTAAACGATTGTCATGCCCATCGCACTCCCTCCCTAGACCTTGCGGACATTCAAAGAAAACCTCGCGCTGCAGCGGCCCTCATTAGCAGGGGCACTGAATTCCAGCGAACCAATAAAAAAACCACAGACCCACTGCGCAGGTAATGTAGAAAATCATCTTGCCGACTCTGACTTTTATTTCGCTATCCGGCGCTGCCGTGGCCATCGTGTCTCCTTCTCTCCTGATGCGACCAAAAGTCCCGCATTCGCTCAGCGACTTTATTGACACACAGTTATTCGTATGTTATTCAAAATTCCTTTTCGCACATGAATAATCAGAGGAAATTCGATGAAACGAAAATCAAAAGTGTTCGACATTATAGTTTTGGTCGGAATGGTTGTCAATATACTTGTGGCCGTGTTTCTCATTCTCTACTACTTTGATTTCTTATAGGTTTCGCGGAGTTTTTCACGCTGGGTTTTTCTGATTTTTCGCCAGAAACCGCACAGCGGAACCCGATCGTTTCATCACGAAAGTCCGCAACCAGTTTGCTCCGGCTGGTGATGCGAATATCGGATCCCGTGGTCGCATACCCGCCCCCGCGAAGCACCCGAAATACACCGTTATCCGGGCCCTGTGTGTTCTTTTCCGGAGCCTCTTCGAAGTAACGCTCACCATACCAATCGGCCACCCATTCCATCACATTACCCGCCCCATCCATGACACCATAGGGGCTCTTATCGGTCGGAACCGCTCCGACTGATGCGGATACTTCATGGCCATCCTGCACCCTGGCCCAATTCGCTCCGTTGGCCTGATCCACATCTCCCCAGGGCCACAGGCGCCCATCCGATCCTCGCATGGCCTTTTCCCACTCCGCCTCAGTCGGAAGACGCTTCCCTTTCCAATGGCAATAGGTCTCCGCATCCTCCCATGACACGTAGACCACCGGCTGATTCACGCCGCGCATCTTGCTCATATTCTTGGCGTAGCGAGCAGGGGGGCCGGACTTGCGATGTCCGGTGGCATCGACAAATTGCTGATATTGGAAATTCGTCGTTTCGTACCGGTCAATGGCAAATGCATCCAGCGCCAACGTGCGCTGCGGTCGTTCATCGAACCCGCCGTGATCGGTCCCCCGGATGAAGGGTCCTGCCGGGATCGAGATCATTTCTTCCGGAACCGGCTCTTCACGAGACACTTCATCAGGATTGAGCGGCACCGATGGGGTTGAATCTGGGGAACTAGGTTGAGACTCTTCAAACGGGGTCAGCTGGGTGCCACGGAGAATTCCCATGATTGGAATCGCGGCAAACGCAAGAATAGCCAGAAGAAACATGACCTTGAACTTTGTTTCGAGCATGGTGATTATGACGCCGCAGGACTGTCGTTCGTCTCCATATCATCGCTCGCACAGCGAAACCCGATCGTAATATCCGTCCGCCAACGCTTTGCCGCAAATCGCTTGGAAAGCCGAGCGTTATGCTCGGTCTCGCGCCATGACCCTCCTCGCACAACTTTCAAATCCACACTGTCCGGCCCTTTCGGATCACGATAGGGCGCCTTCTGGTAATAATGCTCGTCATAGGAGTCTGCCACCCACTCCGCGACGTTCCCGGTCATGTCATAGATTCCATAGGGGCTTCTGCCGGCTTCAAATGTTCCAGGAGGCGCGAGATACCGATATCCATCTTCACTCCCATCCAGATTGGCGTTGACGCGACCGTTCTTCATGGTGTCGCCCCAGGCGTATTTCCGCTTTCCCTCACCACGGCCGGCCTTTTCCCATTCTGCTTCCGTCGGAAGGCGCTTTCCCGCCCATTTACAATAGGCCGCCGCCTCCTCCCACGTCATGCTCATCGCGGCAAACTCAGGCTTCAGGAGCTTCGATTGATCGTCCTCAAACACTTCGATCTTGGGCAGCGCCCGCTTGGTCATTTTGGCAAACCGTGCATACTCCTCTTGCGAGACTTCTTTCTTATCGATATAGAACGCGCGTAAATACACTTGCCGCTCCGGCACCTCATCCGGGCCGCCATCTTTACTACCCATGATGAAGGGGCCTTCAGGGACCTGCACCATGTCCCGCCCTTCATCGCCGATCTTCGTTTTATACATGGAATAATCCAGCGAGGGTCCGCTGCTCGGCTCAGGTCGAGCCTCGGTCTTGATCGTCAAGGCCAACGCTTTCATCTGATTCGCCTTGTAGGACTCATAGACTAACAAGCCAATCATCAGGGCGAACGCCCCAAAGACAAACATGATCGAACCGATGAGCACTCCCTTATTTTCCATCGCGTTTTATACTCCTCCGGATGGTCCTGATACGAAGGGATCGGGGGGCTCCGGCGCAGCCTTCTTCTTTGCTGCGCGCATGTCCAGCAACATCGAAATCTGCACACCGAGAAATCCACCCATGGCGGCGCCGGCCCCGGCGCCTACGGATATCCTCTCCGTACCGGCAACGAGCCAGGCAAGCGCCCCTCCCAACAGGGTGCCCACCAAAATACTTGCCAGGAAACGCCGGCCACCCATAAACCCGATCACTCCGCCGAGCACGAGCCCAGCCCCACTCGCGAGCAGCATTATCTCGCCGCCCATAATGATCCCGATGAGCGTCCCAACGGTTCCCATCACGGCCATGCCGAGGAGAATATCCGCCGCCCGTACGGTCGCAGCTTGCCCCGTGCCTGACTTGGCCATGCTGACGGTCCATTTCCCTAGCAGACACTCGAAACGCGCGAAGCGTCGTTCGTTTCCGGACTCGGACGTTTCACGCTTCACGCTTCACGTATAACGCGGGTAGCCTGCTAGCGTCCCGCGCTCGCCACGATCGAACCAAAATCGATCTCTACGCCGGACGCGGCAATAATCGAGATGCCCCAGGCCTTGGCAGCCGGTTCATGCTTGTGAATCCGTTTGAAATCTTCGTACACATTCACGCGTTCTTCAAACCACTGGCCGGCCGCTTTCGTGCCGCTTTGCACTACGATCTCCGAGCCGCTGAAGATACCGCCTTCGGTCAGCGTGCCCTCGGGCTTCGTGGCACTCCAGACATACTTCGTAAACACAGGAATAAACATGAGATCTGTATCCAGCGAGGCATAGATCGCTGCAATCGGCTCAGCCGCGTCCGGCGCAGCTTTTTGCAGGCGCCAGCGCCAGGTGAGGACGGGAAAGGCCTTCGGGTCCCAATCGATCTTCTTTTTCTTGACCCTCTGCCCCGCATCCTTGGCCGACAGAAAGTTCACACCGTCCTCTGTCTGGACCTTATAGGCATCCCGCCCCTTGGACTGGCTTCGTTGGTTTTCATGCTCCCAATTCAATGGGAATCCTTCCGCGTCTTTCGCCTGAAAATCCTCCAGAACTAAGGATTGTCCTTGCGCCATGGCCGCACCCTGCATCGCCAGGCTTCCGCAGACCACCAGCCCGACCGCGAGATATCTCCAAATCATCGCCCCTCGCTTCATACTCTCACCCCTTTTGATGTTCATGCCTCTTGAGACGACGACGGCGCCAACACCCTCGTCTTTTCATCGGTCAGCTCTTCGCCCATCGCAGACGACTGATTCCGCTGACACATCCAGAAGAGGGCGAGCACCGCCCCCCAAAACACCATCATATTGAGTGTCACCATCTTCGCCGCGAACGCGAAGTCTGGGGTAAAGGCCCAGGGAGAGACATCGGCCATCAACTCACTCACATGCCACGCCAACCGTCCAGAGGAACGGATGTAGCCCATGAGACCCATGACCCAGGTGAATGCCGCAGCTAATCCGAACAGGCCCGCCATGCCCCTGAGTGAAATCTTTCCCCACTGGACCGGCCCATGAACGACCGCCCCTTTGAGCATCATGCGATTGAGGACCACCCCGACCACAAGGACCGTCAGCGTGGTTGCCGCCTGCGGTGACGACAGCCCCACGCGGAGCTTCGCCGGCAGATAGTACCCATACACGGAGAGCCAGATAATATTGACCGCTCCCAAGAAAAACAGCGCGCCGATGAGGATGTTTCCTTTCGTGACCCAGGGCACCACCATCGTTCGATTGGCGCGACGGTAATACAGGAAACTCATGGTGGTGATGAGAATCATGATGTTGACCGCGCCGTTCTTCGCCGACATCACGCCATAGTTGCCGACCACGGGATGCGACGCCCCTCCCACCGCCTTGACCTCACCGGCCGACATCCAGACGGTGTGCGGCGTCAGCCAAATAAACAGGGCCACCATGAAGACCGAAAGCAGTACTTGGTAGTAGGGTTGATACCGCTCCCCTCCTTGAAGGCGCGCCATGCTCTGCCAGAGGTAAAAGTTGACTCCGAGGAAGAGGACGCCGATCAAGATGGCCTGCACGACGAAGAGCCAGGTGAGTAGCCCACCCATCATCGTCACACCCATATTCTGGCTGAAGGCGTAGACCGACCGCATCAACCAATAGCCGGCAAAGGGCATCGGTAACAATGCAATGACCGTGACAAATAAGAAGATATGCCCAACCCAGTCGAAATAGGCGCTCTCTTTTTCGGTCTTACTGGTAAAAAATCGATAGCAGGCGTAGGCCATCACGACCGCGCCTCCGGACATAATGTTCGCCAGGAAGCGATGGACATTTAAGGGATTCCACAAGGCCGAATGGAGCAAATGCCATCCGTTCCCTAAAAATCTTCCTTGGGCATCGACACCCGCAGGCGCCATCATGAAGGCAGACCAGGCGTTCGCCAACAACAACAATGCTGTCCCAAACAGATTCGACAAGAGGCCGATCGATGCATGCGCCCACTTTGAAGCCGGCGTAATCAGCCTGTTCCAACTATAGTAATAGGTGATGAGCAGCAGCGATTCTCCGAGGAAGACGAACGCGTAGACCGGCATAAAGGTTTTGAACGTCCCGCCCATATATCTCATGAAGCTGGGATAGAAATAGAGAAAGATCCCCAGCATGATACTCCCGACCACCGCCGTGACCGACAGGGCCAGGAGGGCGACTTTTGCCAAATCGCGCGCAAGGCCATCATAGCGAAGTGCGAGTTCGGGCTTTTTGCTCCTAATCCCAAGAAATTCCAGCAACACACAAAAAATCGGCAACGCGAGAACAAACCCGCCGAAATACGTGTGGAGCTGGGTGATGAACCACACGATCAATCGACTGTCCAGCGACCCCATGCGTGAGTAGACCGTCTCCTGGGGAGAAGGAGCCGGCGGCCCATCGGGAATCCCTGCGGTCTTGAAATACAGATCGGTGGCATCTTCGGCAAAGGATTGGCTTTGAAGACCCCAGCCAATCCCCAATGCCGCGAGAACAGCCAACAATAGAGTGGAATACCCGATGACTCTGTATGCGCTCTTCTTCATGGCCATACTCTGAATGGACTGTCGTTCACCTGGGAAAGGAGTTGCTGGTTTCTAGTTTCAGGTTTCAGGTTCAACCTCGGAACTTCAGCGATCTGACACGAACAACTTGAAACTAGAAACTTGAAACTAGAAACGTACAACTTGAAACGCTTGAACAAAATTCGCTTCACGCGCCACTTGTCGATTTTCCAAGAATCCCCATGACGAAGGGACATCGGAGTAAGGCGCTCGACAGGGTCTGTCCCTGTTGTTCTTCTACTTGCCGGCGAAACCCGAGATAATAACAATACAGCGCCATCATGCCGGTCACGAATCCGCCGCTGGCCATCGCATAGGCTGTGGGAATCCCAGGCTGTCTCAAGACAAAAATCACCCATCCTGCTGCCACAAGATAGTATGTCGCGGCGAAGGAGAGTCCAGGCCACCACCAATATTTGAGCAGCTCGCCCGCCTTGGTCTGCACAAGCCCTTTAGTCCATGACGTCTCTGGACGAAGCCCGCCTAAATAGGCGCAGAGCGCGACTCCGCCCCCCAACACCGCCACAGCCGAGACCTGAATGAGGGCTGCAATCTGATTCGCCTCGACCAAGTGTCCCAGCGACGCGCCCAACGCACCGACCACGAGACCGACTGCGACCCAGGGACCGAACTCCATGGCATGACTGCCCACCATCGTACGGAGAGCCGCCCCGTCTGGAAATGTCGGAAACGGGCGGCCCATGAAGGCCATTTTACGTACATGACCGATCTCGAACGCATCCCGCGCGACAGAGGTGCAGGCAATAATGATCGCCATCATAGCCGGCCCATCAGGATGTTTGAGATAGTCATACCCAACGAGCCAGAGTAACGCCAAGACCAATAGAGACAACTGGACTCCATACACGAATCCAATCCAGCCGCCGAGCCAAAGCAGTACACGACTCCCATCCTCGCTCACGATCTTTCTCCATGCAGTGGCCCGACCGACGCGATAGGCTAGTAATGCCGTCACCAACGAGACCAGCCCGCTGACTGCCAATAACACGACCGGCTCTGACAGGGGCACCAACAACTTGGCCAACCGATAGACCGCAAACGCCACCAACCCAGGGACAAACATGACGATCCGCTTTTTCTTGCGCACAGAGTTCTCTGTGACAGCCAGACTGAGGCTGGGCAGTACTCGTAAGGCCATTCGATGCAACATAGTCGGCTCGCTAGACGTGAAACGTGAAACGTGAAACGAAGCGATCTCTTTTCGTTTTACTTTTCACATTTCACCTTTCACGTCTTCTGAGAGGCCATTCCAAAATACCGCGCCTTCACTTCTTCCATCAGTTCGACGGTGATACGCGTGCCGCCGCGATCTGCCGCTGTCCGCTCTAATTCGATGCGCGCCATGGCGCGCACCGGCGCCGGCACTTTATCCAATCGACGTTCCGCTTCAGGCTCCCACTCGATGCACTCGCCCGTCCTTGGACGGAACAGGATGTCGTACGTGACGACCCGTTCCCCTCTCACCCGCATATCCTGCTCGACTTCACTGCGCACGAGCGGAGCAAGATACGGAGGCATGCGATCCAACCGGTGGATCGCATCATCGGTCCACATCGTCCGATCGACAAGCCCGCCTGGCTGCCCAGCAGGAACATCGACCCCGACTTTTAAGCCACAGCCACGACATTCCGACCGAATGAACCATTGGGGGGTTCCATCCCCGTACAGACGTTCTTCAACTCCCTCTGTATGCATCCAACGACCGCAGCCACAGGTCAGCATGGTGAAGCACCGTGAGGCGTGAAACGTGAAGCGTGAAGCGTCTCGGAGCGCATGATTATCTGCCATCTCTGCATTGCGTGCGCAGCACCCATCACTTATCCGATCTTGCCAGGATACAAGAGATAGAGCATGGTATAGGTCGTGGTCCCGGTCACGAAGAGGACACAATAGACGACCATCGTGAACAGGCCGAGCGCCCGATGGCGACGCGCGCCGTTCGGCCAGATCCGTTGGATCGTCATCTCAACCGAGAACACGACAGCGATCACAGTCAACAAACCGAGATACACTTCAAATTTCCTCATTGAAAAATCGGCGGTGGCGATGCGCGATAAGAACAACAGGACAACCAGTGCGGTCAAGGTGCCAAAGATCACCCCGATCTTTCTCCACGTCGTCAGCAGCAACGCCTCCTTGAGCGATCGAACACCATCGACCACTTGTTGTGCGCGAAAGCCCAGCACGATCATATAGATCGCCATGACCAATCCGAGAATGACCAGGGTGATATGCACGATCAACACGGGAATGAAGACATAATCGTAGAGAGCTTGCGACCCACCGAAGCCTTCCTTCCCTTCAAACGCCAACACGCCTAATTGTCGAAATAAATAGTAGCTGATGAAAAACGCCAACATGGCGATCATCCCGCCGAACATCATCCAGTGATGCGCATCTGCCCGGTGCCTCCTTGCCTGGATCCAACCGATCACAAAGAGCCCCGTAAAGAACGTCGCCATGAGCTGGCTCATATCAGCCCCGACCGTGGCGTGGGTGCCGAAAAATCCCGGCTCTCTCAGCCATTCAAGCATGACGCCCTCGTCGTTCGTCCGTAAGCAGCTGGTTTCTAGTTTCAGGTTCCAAGTTTCGGGTTCGACTTCGGAACCTCAGCAATTCGTAACGAACAACATGAAACCAGGAACTAGAAACTCGAAACGATTGAGCGAGATACGCTTCACGCTTCACGCGACTTGCTCCCCTGCACGACCGCTGACGGTTCCAGTTCTTCAACAGTCGGAAAACCTGCTTCCCTCATCCACTGCATCGCATCTGCCGTCTTGTAGCAACCGCCTCGTTCTGTGTTCACCAGAATGTGAACGGCAAACGCGGTGGTCCAGGCAGGACCGGTTCCTGCTTCATTTAAAAATCGATCCTTGATGACCAACCGGCCACCGGGCGCCACATGAGTCCAGACCCTCTTCACCAACGATGCGTTCGTCGAAAAATCTTGATAGTGCAGGATGTCGGACATCAGGACGACATCGAAGAGCCCACCCAATGCATCGTTGTTAAAGTCGCCGGGACACAACCGAATCCTCGATTCCAATCCGGCGTCTTTCACCGTTCGTTCTGTGAGTCGGAGCGTCGCGGGCAAATCGAACACCGTGGCAGTCAGCTCTGGATAGGTTTGACAGAAGGCGATGGCATTCGTGCCGGCTCCGCCACCCAAATCCAGGAGTCGCACCGGCCCACTCAATTGCAATCGTTTGGCCAGATCCGGTCCACTCTGTTGCCCAATCCGATGGAGTACCGCCAGCACGTTGCTGCCTAACTCAGGGTCGGTCTCAAAGACATGCCGATCCACTGCCCTCTGTCCCGTACGAATCGTCTGTTCCAATTTACCCCAGTTGTCCCATTCTGCATCGTGCAGCAGCAGGAGATGTCCTATATATTGCGCGGAGTTGCGGGACAGATTTGTAGCCGCTGCCGTCGAATTCCTATAACAATCCTCGTCCTTTTCCAACAAGCGCATCGCGACAAGGGCATTCAGCAACAGTCCCAGCGTCGTCTCATGAGCGCCCAGGCGATCGGCCACGTCGGAGAGTCGGTTTCGCTTCCCATCTAATGCAGAAAACACGTCCAATCTGACAGCCGTGAGCAGGATTTTCGTCTCCCAGTAGTACCCCAGCTGGAAGATTTCCGCGAGCGAAAGCTCTCGTGACACACCACTCCTGTTCAGGCAAATGGCCTTGAAATTCTGGCATCTTACCTACATCGGAAACTGAAAGGCAAGGCGGCGGAAGCGGTGTGACCGGTCGGGAAAACACAAGGGGCAGCGGATTGCTCCGCTGCCCCTTGTTCGCGGGTTGCCCCGCTCAAACAAACTCGAGATTACTTGATTTCAGCCTTGAGGTTGGCGGTTCCGCCGTCAGCCACATCGACGTCAAACTCCACTCTCTTACCCTTCGCGGCGAAAGGATGCCAGGCCACCACCTTGTGCTTGCCGGCCGGCACATCCTTGATCTCAAACGTGCCATCATCCTTCGCGACAGCAAAGTGTGGACTCGTCACCGGAAGGAAAAATCCCTGCATGAACTCATGCTGGTCGCACTGTAAGCGATAGAACCCAACCTTCTCTGCTCCGCCACGGAACACCACCGGCTTATCGAGCTTGTCACCCTTCTTGGCCAAACCGATGTTGAAACCGGTGGCTGAGCTGGTGCCCTTCACCACAAAGCTATGCGGATTATGAAGGACACCTTCGAGCGACTTGGGATCCTCTGGATCGGCGTCATGGTTCTCAACCTTGAAGGACTTATTATTCACCACCACCCCAGCGAACGGCAGGAACTCGCAGAATTCCGCCACCACTTCAGTGCCTTGATACCCATCCATAAACGCTTTATCTTCGATGTCCATGACGGCAATCACTGCGTTCTTCAGACCACCATCTTTAGCGACCTCGACCTGCTTCAGGAATCGCTTGTCCCCATCCATCAACGACTTGTTGGGATTCTTGGGACAAAACTTGGGATTGGGGAACTTCGAGAACAAAAATTCCTTTTGCTCGGACTTTCCTGCGAAGGTCACCTTGCCGGAAATCGTTCCGCCCGCAAACGAGGTGAGAGGCGCCGCGACAAACGCGACGGCTGCCACCCCAAACATGATTGATAACGCACGTTTCATATCACTACCTCCATATGATTGACGATATACCCTGATTCCTAGTTCGCTGTTCCCTTCCTCATATCCACCGGCCTGATGAGAGAAAGATGGGAACGGCTTCCTCTCTGGTGTACTCGATCGATACCATACCGGCAAGCTGGTCTGGGACCGAGTATGTATATAAAATCCTACCGTATCCTGTCAATCTTAAACAAGGGGGCTGTCACGCCCGGTCGGCACGAACGCGCGTTCCTCGTGACGCGTATCTCGTCCAAGCGTTTCAAGTTTCATGTTCCACGTTTCAGGTTCGAGACCGGAATTTCAGCAATCCGAAACGAGCTACTTGAAACCTGAAACTAGAAACCAAAAACCAGCAACTCCACTCCCGAATGCCGCTGCACGCACAAGAACAGCCAATCGGCGATTGCAGCAAAAGGGCTCACGAACAATGTGGGCCGGCCTAGCTTTTGTTCACCCTGGTCAACCCCAGCAACTTCATCGACTCCTGCGCGGCAGCGCGAGCTTTGGTTGCAGGATTGAGAAGCTGCCCCGGGTCGGCATGAATGCCGATATCCGACACGCGGTGGCACAGCCGGATCATTTCATTGAGGGACGTGATCGCCTCGCCTCGATGAGGCTCCGATAGGGGGATCCGCTTGATGATCGTCTCGGCAATACGCGTGGCCTCTGCGCAATGATGAACGATGGCCTTGCCATCCCCCATGCCTCCATGCGCCACCATTTCTTCAAGGTTCTTCATCAGATCGTTGCCCTGCTCTTGCAGGCTCGCCGTCGATGGCTCTGATGCGCGCACCAGACTCTCGTCCGAGACAATGGGGGACCAAAGGGCAGCAATGCCTACCAATAGGACAAGCAGTAGACTTCTGTTCTTCATCCTCTGAAATAGGCTCACAACTTCTCCTTACCCGACATGGATTATAAAGACTTCACTGCGGCGAGAGTGACGGAAAATGAAATCGCTCTGAAGCGGGACAGCAGAGCCAGTCCCCTAGGCCGGCCCCGGCATCCCAAGTCTACCGCGCTCGACGTCTTGGCGGTTTCGTCACGAACACCCGTGTCTACTACGGATTATATCGGCCCTTTGGCGGCAGGGGGACAGACGTCAGACCCTTGTAGAGGCGGTGAAACTCTTCAGTCGTGAGGGTGTCATTCTGTAATTCGGCCAGAGCCGCTTGGTCGATAGGATATTCCACCGTGTCGTCATAGTTCGACGAGGCGATCGTGACAAATCGTGGAGGGAAGAGTCGCTCCGGCAGAAGAATTCCCACTCCGAGGTTGTATTTCAACGCCAACCGGATCGCTTCTCGCGCCTTGTCCGCTGGAACGTCTCGGCCCAGACCGATATTTTGCGGAGGCTGCCCCTGCCTAAAAAACTGAAAATGGACATTGGGCATCCCTGCTTGGACAAATTCTTCGGTCAATAGGGGAACCTGATTTTTGTACTGGCTCGCCAGTACAACCTCAATCCGACTCACCGGGGGCGCCGATACGACTTCAGCCGCAACCGTGTGAGCGCCCAGCACACCGGCACAGACAGTCAAGATCACCGCATGAACGTATCGAGAAACGATCATGGCTATTTCGCCTCAAAGCTGAATTCCAACGCTGCGGTGCCGTTCGCCGCCACCGTCACCTCTTGCACCTTCTCTCCCAGGGTCGGATGCCACGCCTTGATCCGATGTGTTCCTGCCGGAAGATCCTTGATCGTAAAGGTGCCCTCGATCCCGGTAATCGCATAGTACGGATTCTCAACGGCAAGCCCATGCCCCTGCATGTAGGGGTGCATACCGCATTGCATGATGACGGCATGACGCTTCCCAGTGAAACGGATGATGTCGCTCGTCCCTGACTCGGTCAGCGCCGGCCGGTGAAAGATAATGAAGACGTGCTCCTGATCCCGTTCATAGATCTGCAAATCATGCGCGACCCGATCGAGATTCTTCACCGTCAGAGGGTGATTCTCCCGCATGACCGATACGAACGGGATAAGCTGACAGATGTTCGCGTCCAATTTAGTTTCCGTCAAATCGAACGGTTTCCCTTTTTCAATGCCCTCGACCGTGACGATCACATCTTTCAGGCCTTGCTGCGTCCCGACGAATACTTCTCGAAGCAGCCGGTAGCCGGACCCATCGGAGAGCGCTCCGCAATAGACTTGATCGGGATATCGGCGAAGCTCAAACGACATGGGTTCAGGAAGTCCTCCAGAAAACTGCACGGTCCCTGTGACCGTGCCACCGTTCGACACCGGCGTTTCCTCGTACGCCCAGGCAGCGATTGGAGTACTCACGACAATGCTCAACATAATCGAATGACAAATCGAAACCGCAAGGCGCCATCCATACATAGTCATATTCACCACATTATAGACAAAATAGATGGGGGAACAAACAGGCTCCCTCATCATCAGCGTATTTCCCACCGGCAGCATACTCGTTCCGGCGGTATTTTACTGCGTTAACGGCCCGCTGTCAGCGCGTCTCTTACCTTCCAACCGTTGAGGTGCGGGAAACGGCCCCTCCGGGATTCTCACCCTCCGCCCTCTTCGTCGGCGGAACCTGAGGCATCAACGGAAGGATCCTCTGATCCTCAAGCGGCATGACCTTAAAGAGCCCCCATTGCCCCGCATTAGCAAACGCCGGGCGTTGGTTCTTCCACAGGTAGTCGCCGACGATCTTGTTGGGGCCACCTGCGCCGCCGGTCAGATAGGCGTTGATGACTTCCGATCCACCGAACTCCATCGTGCTGACTTGGTCGGCGCCCTGCATATAGGGCTCATGCGGCCACTCGTGGCCATCGACAGTAAACAACTGAACCTGCTCGCTGAACGCGCCCAACACATGAATAGCGACCGGATCTCCGACATGTGCCTGCAGCAAAGGCGTCGAAGGTGTTTCCCCGGCTTTAACGCAGCTGAAAATCTCCGACACTTCGCAACCTTTTTCTATCCGCCAGGCGGTCGGTTCTGACCGGTAATTCACGGCCGTGATGCCGGCAACCTGCTGGATATAGGGCATGAAGCTCACACCCACAATGTTATCCTCGTCCTGGAACATCAACGAGAAGGAACGGTAGTTCTTGCGGTTATCGTTCCCGGGGACCGTCCGATCCACGAGCACGTCGGCGCGCCAGCTACTCTTCATTGTGATGTCGTCGCCCGTCACTGGATCGCGGTAGCGCGATCCCTTGGGACCGACAATGATCGAGCCGAACAGCCCGTTCCGCGGATTCTCAACTACGTTCCCCCAATCTTGAATGAGGGCGGCCAGCTCCCCATATTCCGGATGGGCGTAGAACGTGTACGTTTTGCTCTGCCCAGGACCGATCGTCTGATCGCCCGGATTATTGCCGACATTGGCGCCGAACGAATCTTTCGGGTCGAACGCCATCATATCGACGTGGAATCCAGCCCGTTCCTTGGCCATCTCATTCTTGAGATTGATCTTCATGCAATCGCCGACATTCACATGCAAGGTCAGTGGGCTCGGCCTGAGTTCGCCTGCCTTGACCTTCCCGCGATCGCCGTCGAGCACGTACATCTTGCCCTGCTCGTTCCCAAACACCATCTTTCGTTCCAAATCGACTTCCATGACACCCGGCGCCCCTTCGTGGTACCGGATATTTTGATCGATCGCCGATACGTTGAAGCTCTTCATGGGAGCATCTGCCGGACAGACCGACGGAGCGGATTTTTGAATCTGCTCACGACTCGGCAAGGGCTTCAGATCCTTTTGCCTCTCATCGAAGACCCGGAAGAGTCCCCAACTGCCTTCCGCGAAATGGGAGGCGCGGCCGCTATAATAGAGATAGTCTCCGGCCTGTTTTTGCGGTCCCCCCGCTGCTGGAATCGCCGGATCGTACCGCTCTCCGATTGCCAGGTGAATCGTGCTGCGAGGCATGGCCATGGTCCCATATCGCTCCATCGGGAACCAATGACCCGTGACATGCCACGTATGCACTTCGTTGGCGGACCCGACCAAGGCGCGCACCAGAATTGGATCGCCCAGATAGGCCCGTAGCAACGGAGTGCCGGGATCGCCATGAATACCGGACACAAAGAGTTTTGACGGGTCAGGATTATTGGCTAAACGCACACTCAACGGCTCCACCCGCATGCTGTAGCCGCTTCCGGTGGTGGCTTCGCCGCCGTTCAGGAACCACATCGCTGACTTATTGATCCGCTCAGGGAATTGGTGGGACGGTGGTCCTTCAACGGTCGTCGCTCCCATTCTGGCTTGCGGATTATCGGTGGTGATCAGTTCCGCCGTTCGCGCATTACTGTCCATGATATGCATCATCACTTCACGGAAACTGCCCCGGATATGAGCTGAAACCGGTTCCAACGTGTGGATGTCTGCAATGGGGCCGCTCCGGATTTCTTTCCCGGTGAACGGATCGTGATAGGTCGAACGCGGCGGCTCGGTAATGAAGGCCGAGAAGAGACCGTGGCCCCAGGTATCGGTGCCGAATACATGGTCGTGCCAGTAGACCGTGCCGAAATCGGCATCGACGTACCAGCGCTCACGGATAAATTCGACGCTGGCGATATCGTTCTTCTTATGCGCGTATTTTAACGGCGCATCGAACGTGATGGTCTGTCCGGCAATGGATTTAATCCGCGCGACTTCGAAGTATTTGGGATCGTCCATACCCACGCCCAGCTCCGTATTCACATGGAACTTCGACGCATCGGCCACCGTAATGCTACGCGAACCGGCTTTCGTATCCGCCGTCTGCACTGTATTCCCCGGCAAGGGCATCCCCTTGGTGGGCTCAGGGTCCTTCAGCATGGTGAAGGCGCGCAACGACATGTCGTAGGAAAATCCGATCGTCGGACCATCGGACGCGCTGGTATCGAATTGGAAGAAGTGCGGATGGAGGTTGACCTTGTTGGCCCAACCGGTCCGCGCATCGTCAGGAATTTTATTCTTGTAAATCACATCCACGCAGTCATACACGTTCCCACGAATGACCAACGGCACCTGCTTGGCCGGATTCTTCCGGACTTCTGCCTCCTCCTCATGGAGCACGTAAATCATGCCTATCGGGTCTACGATGGCCGGCGATTTTGGCGTCGCTGTTTTCAACGTGATCGGTAAGGTGATTGAGTTGATATTAAAGGACTTGCGTGGTGAGTCCGCCGGACAGAGGCTCCAGGGACCCTGTTCGCCCGGCTTGGCCGGCTCGGTGCTCTTGGTCCCGTCCTCTCGGACGTGGAAGGGCTCCAGCCATGGAGCTCCGCCGTGATTCGGCGCAAACGGTGGCCGCTTGCCCAGATGCGGGCGCAGCCAGGGAAACGCGAGTTTCCCGGTTTGGGGATCGAAGGTAATCGCCGGACGTTTCAGCGGGGTCGGTGATTCATAGTCTGCCCACTTGTGCGGCGTCTCCGGTTCATTCAGCGCCAATGAACCGTCCCACTTCCAGTTCACCACCGTCGCATCGTTCGCCTTCGCCTGCTTTACCTGATCTTCCGTCTTCCCTGGCAACCCTTGCGGCGGCAGCATGTATTCGACCCAATCCTTGATCGAAACCTTTACCGGATTGGACTTCCAATCCGTCTTATCTTTCGTGACCTCATACTTCTTTCCACCGTACCAATCCACGGTGGTGCCGACCAGCTTGTCCGAGCTGACCGCGAGCTTCATCTTTCCCTTGCGATCGGGAAGCTCGACGAGCGGATACATCACGTCCGTCTGGAACCCGGTCGACTGCAACGTGTTGTAGACGCGCCAGAATCCCCACATCCCCGTCACATAGTGCTGCGGGATATGGCAATGGAACACAAACTCTCCGGCCAGCGCCTGCAAGCCACCGGATCCGCCTTCGGTCACTTCATCATAAATCTCCGACGGTCCGATCGACTGCACATCCAACCGATCCGAGGTGTCGCTGATGGGCGGAAACTTCACCGGGCCGTTCTTGGACAGGGTCGGATCGAGTTTGCTGGTGCCAGGCTGTCTGGCCCAACGGATCGTGCCGCCATGCAGATGGTGCGAATGCACGATTTCCGAACCGCCGATCATGCGGAACGTCGCCGGATCGCCCAAATATGAGCGGGGAACTGTGGTTGCGGGATCGCCGAACGTATAGGACCCGTAGCCCTGAGACTCATCGGAAAATCCAACGAGGTGCTCTTGCAGCTCAAGTCTCGTGCCGTGCGGTTCACTCCGATAGTTGAGCAAACGGGCCGCAGGCCGATAGGTGTCCGTATGCGGATCGCGCTGCGGTAACATATCGCCCTTGCGATTCAACAATCGGAAGGTCTCGTCACCGGCCTCATGATAGAAAATCACGAATTCACGGAAGTCCGACCCGTTGGCGATATCGATCATCGCCTCCCAGCCGCTCTTCATCTCCTCAGCGGTAAAGGGGCTCAGATGCCGCGACCCGCGCTGCTCGACCACGATGGAGCCCAAGAGGCCCAAGGAATATTGTTCCCTGCTCGCATGGCTGTGAAACGCGCGCCCGCCGACCTGAAGATCGATGGGGATGTACCACTCGAATTCGCCGGACTTCCCTGTCGGCACCAGGGCATCGGGATTATTGGAAGACGCGGGCTTACCAGTACCGACGACCAGCATCTGCGATCCGTTCACAATCATGTTGGTCGGTTCGTCGGCAATCTGATTGCGCAAGGTGATCCGGAGGCAATCCCCTTGATTCGCACGAATAACCAACGGTTGAATCAAATCGCCCTGCAAACCGTTCGACACCGCGCCGCCGGCAAACGTCGGATCTTCACTATCCCGTGCCGCCTGGTTTTTCGCTTCTTCCTCCCGCACCCCTGCCACATTCTCGGTCAGCACGTACATGTAGCCGGGATAGAAATCTCCAAATCGATTCACGGTAATTTCAACGTTGATCGTGGAAATATCGAAGGCGCGGACAGGAGCTTGCGCCGGACAGCGAGCCCCTTGCGTGACCTTTACTTTATCCTGATCCTCCGCGACGAGCAGCACACCCTGCTGCATAGCATGGGCCCCGGCGCCCTGGAACGGCCCTTTGCTCTGCACCTGCCGCTCAATTTGCTCGACGGCCTTCGCCATCTTATCCATCAGCATCGGACCAGCGGCAGGCTGATAGACCGGCATGGCCGCTTCAGTCTGCTGATCAGACGCGATATGCGCGTCATGGGACACAACCGCAGACGCGGGCTTCACCCCGGCGAACAAGAGACAAGTCGCAAGCCCCATCATCCCCGCCCCTAACCACTTCCTTGATGCACTCATACGTGTAGCCTCCTCCTCAATCGGTCACGATACTGTTTCGGCAAGTATCTCTTTCTGGCGTAACTTTCCTGTCGTAATTATAGGAGCCTAGTCTTATCGGGGGTATAGACCACAGACGAGGGGTTTGAGTCAAGAGGGGACCGTACACTAGAGAAAACATGAGCCTGCCGGGGGAATAACGTGAGATCGTGGAGACATGATCCCGCCCCCTATTCCACTGAGCCTGGCGAGTACTGTCGCTTCGCGAGGGACAGAGCGGTTTGGCGATTGAACACCACGCGTCCTTTGGATCAGAAGGCCGGAAGCATCTTCTTCAATGCGCACCGCTCCGTGTATGTGCGATAATGACGCCCATGTTTCTCAAACGCTGGCTGGTGGGCGATCCACTCAAAACCACACAGGCAAGAGACGAACGCCTGTCGAAAACCCTCGCTCTCGCGATCTTTTCTTCCAATGCCATCTCCTCCGTGGCCTATGCCACAGAAGAGATTCTGCTCGTGCTGGTCCTTGCCGGAACTGCCGCCGTGGCCTGGTCGCTGCCTATCAGCCTCGCGATTCTGTTTCTCGTCGTCGTCCTGACGATTTCCTATCGTCAAATCATCTACGAATACCCGGAGGGTGGCGGGGCCTACATTGTCGCCCGCAACAATCTCGGGGAACTGCCTGCGCTGACTGCCGCAGGGGCCTTGATGATCGACTATGTGCTCACGGTCGCGGTCAGCGTGGCGGCAGGCATCGCCGCTCTGACCTCAGCTGTACCGAGCTTGTTCGAGCATCGCGAAGCCCTCGGGCTGGGCTCCATTATCTTCATCATTGTCATGAATCTGCGCGGTGTGCGGGAGTCGGGGAAGTTCTTCGCCGTCCCCACCTACTTCGCCATCGGCGCCCTCGGAGTGATGGTGGCGATTGGAACCATCCAGGCCCTGTTAGGACAAGCGGTCTCCGTCCTTCCGGATCGCAACACGGCGGTCGAAGACCTGACGCTGTTCCTGATCCTTCGCTCATTTGCCGCCGGCTGCTCGGCTGTGACTGGGATGGAAGTGATTTCGAACGGCGTGAAGTCCTTTCGCCAGCCGGAGTCCCAGAATGCGTCAACCACCATGATTCAAATGTCGCTGGTTCTGGCGGCGTTATTTATGGGGATCAGCTTCATGGCTGCCCACCATGGAATCCTGCCCAAAATAGATGAGACGATCGTGTCTCAATTGGCGCGTATTACATTCGGCACCGGCGCCCTCTACTACGTGCTCCAAATTGGGACGATGCTGTTGTTAGTTCTTGCTGCCAACAGCGCCTTTGCCGGCTTCCCCCATCTTGCGTCGATCCTGGCGCGCGACGGCTATATGCCCCGACAGATGGCCACCTTCGGCGACCGCTTGGTGTTCTCAAATGGAATCGTGATTCTGGGAATCCTCGCCTGTTTCCTTCTGGTCCTCTTTCACGGCGACACGCATGCCCTGATCCCACTGTACGCCGTCGGCGTGTTCATCTCCTTCACCCTGTCCCAAACCGGCATGGTGCGCCGATGGCTGACCAAGAAGGGGCCTCATTGGCGGAAGAACCTGATTGTGAACGGCGTGGGCGCAGTCACGACCGGCATTGCCACGATCATCCTTGCCACCACGAAGTTTACCCACGGCGCCTGGATCGTCTTTCTCCTCATTTTCATCTTGGTCTGGATGTTCCGTTCAATCCACGCTCATTACAAGGCCGTCTCAGAACAGATCGCGCTCACGCGGGATCACCGTCCTCCACTTCCACGACGCAATGTCGTCGTGATTCCCATCAACGGCGTCAATCAAGCGGTCATTCGCGCGGTCGATTACGCGCGCAGTCGCCCCGGCGAGATTCATGCGGTCATGGTGGACGTGGACACGCAATCCACGGCGCGCATACAAATCCAGTGGGCTCAATGGGGTTGTGGCGTCAATTTGATCGCCCTCCCCTCTCCCTACCGTTCTGTCATGCGGTCCCTGCTCGATTATCTCGAAAAAATTCTGGAAAAGGAGCCCGATGTCTGGGTGACCGTCGTGATCCCGGAAATTCTTCCCGCCCATTGGTGGCAGAGCATCCTGCACAACCAACGCGCGCTGCTCCTCAAGACCGCGCTCCTGTTCAAAGAGCGCGTCATCCTGATCGACGTGCCATTCCATCTGAAGAGATGACCGTGAGACGTGAAGCGTGAACAGGATGCTGAAAAAGTCCGCCAGCATCGTTCTCGCATCGTTCAGATCCTCAACGTACCCCAGAGGGTACGCCTCCGGTCTTCACTCGCTGCGGCCTTGCTGAACGGCCTTTTTGAGCATCCTGAATCTCTGTTGATGTCAGTACCATGAAGTGAAACTCCAACGGTGAATTGTGCATGAACTGAGCTTCTTCCACAACCTGTTGCACATAGAACGTACAACGTGGATTCGGACATTTAGCCTTTGCGCTGTTGCCTTGTGCCTTGCGCTTCCGGCGCAGCAGGCGCTCGCCTTTAAGATTCTCGAACCGGCAGACGGGGCGACGCTGACATCGGGCGCCACCGTCACCGCACGTGTGGACCTCGGCAAAGATTCCAACATCGCCCAGGTCCGTTACTATTGGTATGGCGAGCAGGACGACACGTTGGTTGAACAGGAAGATGCCACAGCGACAGGCTCAATTGTCGCCCGGGCTGCACTGATCGGATCGTCCGACCATGACCCAGCTTTTGGCGGCCCATTGTTGGTGCCGAAAGACGGTATCGGGCCTATGCGATTGCTGGCTGTGGCAGAAATTTCACGAGGGCGATTGGAGAAAAGGTCGGTGTTCGATGAAGTTTTGGTGAACGTAGAACCCAAGGCTTCCCTCACCGCCATCGATTTCGAAACCGAGAAGCCATTACAGCTCGGGCGCGCCGGGCAATCCTCCGCATATGGTCACGTCGATTCCCTGGGCAAGATTTTCGAGCTGCCTGTCGTAGGTGACTTCGCCGATGGCGAGACTCGCCGGATCAGCGCCCCCTCCACGGGAACGAGTTATGCGTCTTCTAATGACAAGGTCATCAAGGTCCTCAAAGACGGCCTACTCCAAATCATGGGCAACGGAAAAATGACGCTCACGGTGGCCAACCGCGGCAAACAGGCTCAGCTCGAGGTAGAAGTAAACGTGAACGACGAGCCAAATGAACCGCCGGTGGCCGATGCCGGAGCGAACATGACCGTGAAGGCTGGGTCGAAAGTGAAACTGAGCGGCTTGAAAAGCCGCGATGCAGAAGGCGAAGCACTCTACTACTCATGGAGTCAGGTGCGAGGCAGCAAGATCGCGCTGCTGGACGTGGATAACGCCGAACCGTCGTTCCTCGCGCCGACCGTGTCAGAGAAACGCACCTACCGGTTCAAGCTAAGGGTGACGGATAAGAAGGGGGCGGATAGTGTGCCGGCGTTCGTCGATGTAGTGGTTGAGCCATAAGAGGCAGGAGCAGCTGGAATGCTCTCCGTGCTCGCGCAACGCGCGGCCTCAGAAGGATGAGAGGGGAGCGGCCAGGTGCCCTTCTTGCTCGCAGAACCAGGAGGGGATGGAGCCTGATGATCTTCTGTGCTCGCGCAACGCGCGGCCTGGGAAGGCCCTCGTTGGACGCGCGCAGTGGAAGATCAATCAGCCCCCATCCCTAGAGAGATAACGAGCAAGCTTGGAGGGAGCATCTATATCGCTCGATGCGCGCAGTAAAGGGCAGCCTCGGCCACTCCCTTTAAGAGAGGCATGAAAACCGAAAGCCCTGGTTGGAAGCGCGCAGTTGAGAGAATCCCAATCACTCCTGCCAATGGCCCGCTATGTCAACCCAATCATCCATACGGCGGCACTCCTATCAAGAGTGGTAAACGAAGGGAACCCTGACCTGCCTTGCTGGCTGGCCTTTTTGAGCAGCCTCAAACTGATCTCTCTTTTCGTTGCAGAAAGAGAGCAGACTCTGAAGCTCGTCAACAGGTGGAACGTCCAATTACAAGATCCTGCTGACTCAGGTTGCTCGCCTGGCGCGAAAAAATCCTCTCGATGAATTTTACGAGGCCGAGCGACGTTTTAGCTAACCGGGATTTTGCGGAGGTTGGGATTTGGCTGAGAATGAAATGGAGGCGAAATGCCGACCGCAGCAAAATGTCCGGTTGAGCGAATGGTTAGGCCCCGCCGAGCAACGGCTTTCCATTGACATCGCGTATGAGTAGAAGTTGGTCCATCCTCTGCATGGCGTCGGTGTCGCCAGAGATGTCGGTCATAAATTGCAATGTGCCTTCGGCGAGTTCAAGGCAAAAGACATCGACCTGCAGTTGGAGTGTGTTGTTAGATTGATTACAGTGAACCAAGCATCCTGCTGGGGGAACAACGAATTGAAAGTTGTTTAAAACTTGCCGTGCGTGTTGTTCAGTGATGTCGTCTCGTCCCTCGTGTAGGTAGGCACACCTTAAGGCATAGAAGTCGAATCCATTCAAGAATACGTGCTCAGAAAAGCGATCTGTTGCTGGCCGTGTGTATGTCGGCTGCATATATCTCTCGAACCAGGCAACGCATCTCGCCTTTGAACCCGAATTTGGATCCAACACCCAGCCGCAAATGTCTGGGAGCGCGACTGCAAGTGCGAGGGCTGCGTAGTGGTTCTCGGCCGCAAGGGCATCTTTGAGTGACTGCAGCAGGTGCTTCATTTGAGGGGCCTAACGCCCAGCATCAGCGGCGGCGCGAAGCGCCGTCAGCTGCATGCTGTTGTTAGGCGCCCCCTTCACGCGGACGCCCATTCCCCGGAAAGCAAGGCTGCTTGCTCCAGCACCGTCTGCGTAGCCTGTTCCTGCTTGTCCGGCGGATAACCGTGCTTGCGGAGGATACGCTTGACGAGCACACGTAGCTGCGCACGCACATTCTCGCGCAGCGTCCAGTCGATCGTGACGTTGTTACGCACCGTCTCGACCAGCTCCCGTGCGATGGCCCGCAACGTGTCGTCGCCCAGCACCTTGACCGCGCTGTCGTTCGTCTCCAGCGCGTCGTAGAACGCGAGCTCATCCTCCGACAGTCCGAGCACCTCACCGCGCGCGTTGGCCTCGCGCATCTGCTTCGCCAGCTGGATCAGCTCCTCGATGACCTGCGCCGCCTCGATCGCGCGATTCTGATAACGGCGGATCGTCTGCTCCAGCATCTCGGCGAAGGAGCGCGCCTGCACGACGTTCTTCCGCCGGCGGTTGCTGAGCTCCCCCTTGAGCAGCTTCTGCAACAACTCCACCGCGAGGTTCCGCTGCGGCATGCCACGTACCTCGGCCAGGAACTCGTCGGAGAGGATCGAGATGTCGGGCTTCGCCAGTCCCGCCGCCGCGAAGATGTCCACCACGCCTTCGGGTGCCACCGCGCGCGAGATGATCTGCCGTACCGCGTGGTCGAGATCCTCCTCGGGTCGTGCGTCGCCGGGCGCACGCTTGGCGAGCACCGCGGCCACCGCCTGAAAGAACGCCACATCATCACGGATGCGCAGCGCCTCGGCGTGCGGCACTGCCAGTGCGAACGCCTGCGACAACTCGCGCACGGAGCGCAGGCATCGATCCTTGCCGTCTGCCTGCTTCAGGATGTGCTCCTGCCCGGTCGGCAACAGGCCCAGCCGCTCCTGCGGCGTGCCGGTCGACCACTTCGCTCGGTCGAAGCTGTGGAAGAGGCCGCAGCAGACCTCGTACTTCTCCAGCATCACGGCGACCGCCTCATCCTGGTCGAGTGCCGTTCGTCCCGTCCCGCCGCTCTCCGTGTAGATCGCGAGCGCCTGCTTCAGCTCCTGGGCAAGGCCCAGATAGTCCACCACCAGCCCTCCCGGCTTGTCCTTGAACACCCGGTTGACGCGCGCGATCGCCTGCATCAGCCCGTGACCGCGCATCGGCTTGTCGATGTACATCGTGTGCAGGCTCGGCGCGTCGAAACCGGTGAGCCACATGTCG
>Ga0163149_10001059_pt1 | contig 35690 bp, 28 predicted proteins | sample OliLakLV19MP5G1_FD_148604 | JGI IMG/M metagenome (GOLD analysis project Ga0163149, IMG submission 148604) | Freshwater microbial mat bacterial communities from Lake Vanda, McMurdo Dry Valleys, Antarctica - Oligotrophic Lake LV.19.MP5.G1 | ecosystem: Environmental > Aquatic > Freshwater > Lake >... | reverse complement strand
GTTGTCTTCATTGAGACTTTGCAGGCCGGCTCCCGCAGAGCATCGTGGACAGAATAATGCGCCCGACTGAGTGTTAGGCATCTTGCATCCTCCCCCACAGCGCTTCGCTGTGGGGGGCGGGGGACCATCGCGCCTCGCGATGGTGGGCGGGGGGACGTCAGGCTGGCGCACCCCCTCCACCACGGCTGCGCTTCGCTACGCCGCGGTCCCCCGGCCCCCAACGAAACGCTGGGGGAGGATGCAGCGGGGTCGCATGCTCGGAGTGTTAGGCCTCTTGCATCCTCCCCCAATGCTCTGCATTGGGGGAGGGGGACCATCGCGCCTCGCGATGGTGGTGGGGGGACGTTAGTCCGTCGCCGAGGCCTCGCGTCTCGTCGGCGTCTCGCGCACGAGCGCTTACAAGTGGCTGTCGCGCTTCCGCGAGAGCGGATGCGCGGCGCTCGAGGACAGGAGCCGATCTCGCCTCACGCAGGATCGCGCGCGTCGGCCGCCGAACTGCATTCGAATGCGTGTGGCCGTTGTGCCTTCGCAATCGCATGATCCACGAGTACGACACCATTGATGCCTCAATCGTGTGGACGATGGTCATTGAGTACATCCCGCCGCTCGTCGCCGAGCGTGAGCGGGCGCTGGAAGCGTGGCCCGCGCTCCGAACTCGGGATGGTCGCCTGCGCGACCGTCGCAAAGTTCCTCGGCGTCGTCGAATCGGCCCGCCGGGCCGGGGAAGCGTGAGCACCAAAGCGGTTCGCGCAGACCGCGCCCGCACCAAACCCGGAAGTGACTACTCCGGCTCAATTTCCCGAACCTCGACGTAATCACGGAGTGATTGTATTTGACTCGGAGGAGGCACCTCTCATTCGTCTCGCCCGGAACGCCACTCCGCGCTGCGCGATCGCGTACGTCGCTTCGCACGCTGGCTGTACCCCTCGCTGAGGAGATCCCAATGACGTGGAAGAACCGATTGACGATCGTGGTGCTCGCAGCTTCGACATCGTTCGCTCTCGCGGGGACAGGTTCCGGAGATGTCGTCTACGTCAAAGCCTCGGCGGCCGGGAGCAATGACGGATCGTCGTGGGCCGACGCGTTCACGACATTCAACCAAGCCTTGGAGTCGGCGCAGCCCGGCGACCAAGTTTGGTCCGCTCTCGGCACCTACCCCGTGCCGACCGACTTTGGGTTCATCGCACCGGTCGGCGTGTCGCTGTTCGGTGGCTTCGTCGGCAACGAGGTTGCCGTCGGTCAGCGGCTTCCCACGAACCGTACGCATCTGACGGGCTTCCATCCATTCCGCGCCAACGTCGTGCTCACGCTCGACGGTCCAACGCGCGGCACGGTCGTCGACGGCTTCAAACTCGACGGAACGCTCACGATCGACCACGACGGCGGCGGCTTGGCCATCCACGGCGGAACGGTCACGGTGCGCAACTGTCTGTTCATCGACAACATCGCTGGCAGCGGCGCTTGCGCGTTCCTCTCGAACGCTGAAGCGACCTTCACCGACTGCGAGTTCGACAACAACTTCTGCCAGGTCGGCGACGGTGGTGGCATCGAGGCGGTCGGACGCGGCTCACTCGACGTCACGAACTGTCAATTCCGTGACAATCTTGCTCGCGAACTCTACGGTGTCTGCGGGCGCGGCGGCGGCATCTTCGCAGACAGCGGCATCGTTCTTCGCGTGCGTGATTCGCTCTTCGAGCGGAACCGTGCCTACAACCTCGGTCAACAGCTCGTCGCCACTGGTGGAGGAATCGCTAACCGCTCGTCAGACGCACGCATCGACAACTGCACGTTCATCCGGAACGACGCGACGCTTGGTGGAGCGATTTCAAGCGAAGCACCGATCGCCATTGTCAACTGCCTCATGGCGTGCAACCGCGCCGTCGAGCCGCCAGTCGCAACGCCATTCGAATCCGGGCAAGGCGGCGCTGTGTTTGGACCCGAGGGCGTTCCAATCACCATCACGAACTGCACGATCGTTGCAAACTGGTCGAAGCACACTGCGGGTGGATTATGGATGGACGGCACCGTCGCGAACACGATCTTGTTCTATAACGTCTCGCTGGTTGAACCCGGCGATACCCCGGAGCCGCTCGCCGAACAGCAGTCGCAGGGCGACATCGCGTTCATCTCTTGCACCGTCGAAGGTCTTTCGGTACCGAGCGCCGAGCATCCCGGAACTATTTCAGCGAACCCGAAGCTCCTCGCGCTGCCCATCCTCGCCAACCCGACGGCGTTCTATCCGACCTACACGCCGGGCGACCTTCATCTGCAAGACAATTCGCCGTGTACTGACGCGGGCGACAACAGCGTCGTGCCTGTTGGTGTCACGGTCGATCTTGACGGGGTCGCGCGATTCGTTGATGACCCAGCCGCTCCGAACGTTGGTGTGGGAACGCCGCCTTACGTCGACATGGGCGCCTATGAGGTGCAGTTGATTGCCTTGCCCGGCGACCTCACCGGGGACGGTTCCGTCGACGGTGCCGACCTCGCCGTCCTCCTAGGCGCATGGGGACAGTGCGGCAATTGCGGCACGTGTAGCGCCGACCTGAACGGAGACTGCATGGTGAACGGCGTGGATCTCGCGATCCTGTTGGGGAACTGGAGCTGAGGTCGATGCGCCGAATCCGACGAGAATCGCGCTGGCATTTGACGAAACGTGGGGCAAACTGTCCCGCGTCGCTAGAAAACGCAAGATTTTCGTTCGTTCCGTCGGAGGCTAGCGGCTCGAACTGCGCCTTGCTTGATGGTGGGTGCTGCTTTACGGCTGCGTATCGCTCGGCCATCGGCACTCGATTGTGCAAGGAGAAGTTTGGCGTGAACTCGGCTCGCGACGATGGTTTGTTCGGCGCCGCGCGCCGCGCTGTATTGAGCCTGTCCTGTCTGACCTCGATCCTCGGTGCCGCTGCCACTCCAGCCGCGTGAGGAGCGGACTACGAATTCATCAATGTCCTCGACAGCTGTGGGACCTTCAGTACGCAACTCGCCGGTCCCGATATCAACAACGGCGGCGATGTCTCTTTCCTCGCCTACGTTCCCGGTGCATTGGGCGATGGGGGCATCTATCTCACGCAGCAGGGGGTCCCGGTGCCGCTCGTCGATCACACCGGACCGCTCGCCTTCGGTGTCGCGAACAACCTTCTGTTAGCGACGAGTGTGAACGACAGCGGCAACGTTGCTTTCTCGACGCACGTCGAAGCTGTGAGCGGCGTCGGAATCTGCACGATCCGGCTCGGTGAGCCGTACAAGAAGGTGATTCAGAAGGGCGACGCGCTCTTCGGCTCGACCGTCAACAAACTCTTCTTCGAGTCGCGCGGTCTCAACAACAGTGGCGACATCGCCTTCCGCTACAAGCTCAACAACCTCGTGGAGGGAGTGGCGATCGCGAGGAATCTCTGGGCGAGCATTCCGGGCGACATCGATGGCGACGGCGACGTGGACGCTTCGGATCTCGCCGCACTGCTCGACGCGTGGGGGACCAGCGATCCGAGCGCGGACGTAGACGGCGACGGCACCGTGGGTCCGATGGATCTTGCGTTGTTGCTCGGCAACTGGGGCACTGAGACGGCTGCGGTCCGTGGCACGAGTCAATTGGGCTGCTCAGCACGACGTTCGACTTTTTCTGGCGCGGCTAGTGCGGAACTCTCGCTGTTGTGGGTAGCGCGTCGCAGTGTGCGTCGCGACGAACTCATTCTGGAGAACCGCATGAACCTTTGTACATTTCTCAGCGCGGTCGCTGCGCCGATCCTCTCGCTTGCGACGATTTCGCCTGCTGTAGCCGTCTCAACCTGGGATCGAAGCGCCGAGGCCATTTCGATCCTAACGAAACCCGGCGATCCTGCTGGGTTGTATCGCATTACCGGTGCCTTCAAGGTCGAGGCAAACGATGTGAGCCTTCTCAGCCTCGATACCAAGGTCACGATCCTGAAGAACGGTACGGCCATCGCGTCGCAGGTCTTCGACATTCAAGCGAGCGCTGGTGTCCTCGGTGATTGCGTGGCGTGTCCGTCACCGAACACGTGCGTTTGTGCGGAACCGAACGGGCCGTGCTCGTGCAGCGCTCTCTGGCTCACGTACAGCGTTCCCAGTGCGACGCCACTCGCAACAGGTGATGTCATCAAGTTGCAGCTCGCCAATGCATCAGGCAGCGTGGCCGACGCGAACCTCGCCAACGACTCGATCTCGCGCACTTTCGACGGCGCGATTTCGTTCTGGAATCGACGACTGCACTCGGCTGAACTCACTCCGACGCCCTGCCCGGGCTCGGCGAATCTGTATGACCTCTCGTTCGTCGCATCAGTCAACTTCAAGGGACTGACCGGTGCGGTTCCCTTCGACGGCAAGTTGACGTTGTTCGTGGATGGCGTCGTCGCGGCTTCAGTCGGTTTCTGCTCCGACAATCCTTGGATCGCGGCACCGAGTGCGCCGTGCAACTTTGGTAGTTGCGGCGGCGATTGCGGCACCGGCTCCTGCGCCGGATCGAACGTCCTTCTGACCTGTCAGGATATTGAACTCTACGGCGGTGCGATCTTGGCGTGCGCCTGCGCCAGCGATCCGTTGTCATACCTCATTTCCGGCATCGCGCTGCCGGGCCTCGCGCCGGGAGCGAGCGTGAAACTTGTCTTCTCGGGAAATCTCGCGTCGGGGTTGCCGGAGATTCCGCTTCTCAACGACGACAACACCGTCGCGGTCGCACAGGTAGGGCCACCGCAGCGCTGCGTCGCGGACCTGAACGGAGACGGCGAAGTGAACGCTGCCGACCTCGCGATAGTCCTCGGCGCTTGGGGGACTTGCCCGCGATGACGGGAAGCCCCATCCCGCCGCGGATGATCCACGCCCGCGCGGGCGTCGAATGAAATCGACCCACTCAATGGGTTGGGTCGACCCACGCTGAACGCGTCATAGAACCTTTCCATACGATCGCGTCGCCGCGGCGAAAGGTCGATCGGATACGCAGCAGAAGCGAGCCGTAATCGGCTTCGAAGAGCTCAATCGCGCCAGCCTATTCGCTGCGCGGTTCGGCGAGCATCACGCTGACGTCCGGGCTCTCGTCATCGGCAAGCGCCGAGAACGGAAGACTCAACACGACAGCTAGAACCAGCGAGGCATCCCTGTTGGCCCGGAGTCCAACAGAAAACTAACAAAGACACGAAGAGGGACAGAGGACGAATCCTCTGTCCCTTCGCTTTGTGTGAATCGTTAGCTCGGCAGCGTTAGCCGCCGCACTGGCACGCACCCCCGCATGGGAACTGCGACTCGCTCACGCAAATGCCGTCCCACTCAGCTTCGCAGCAGAACGGATCGATCTCGCACACGCATTGCGTGCAACCGGGTTGATCGCATCCGCCGAACCCATGCGGATCGCAGCAACTCGACTTCGGGCACGTTCCCCAACTTCCGAGCACGATCGCGAGATCCGAAGCATCGACGTTGCCATCCAAATTGAGGTCGCTCGGGGGTTGGTTCGTGTTCCACGCGCCAAGCACCAACCCGAGGTCATCGCCGCCGACCGAGCCGTTGCCGTTCACGTCACCGACGCACGGCACTTCGACCACGGCGCGGATCGAGTAAGTGTTGCTGAGATCGTTCCATTTTCCGGTGGCCGCAGAGGCGATCTGGGCGTAGTCCTCATCGCCGTCGTTGTTCGGCTCACCCGCGTTCCATTTCGTGTAGCTCGATGCCTCGCCGTTGACGGTCTGAAACGCGCCTTCGACGGCTTCGTCATGGCGACCGATCCACACGGCGATGGGCGTGCCCAGCGCGGCGTTGCAGACATTGATGCGAATCCACTCGTTTTCAGCCGCGCTCCTAACGATTGCTAGGTAGCCGCCGAGCGACGTCGCGGTCTTCTGCGCCTCGCTCCACGCCGCTGAGTCCAGCACGTAGTACCGATGCTTGTTGCTCGGATTCACGAATGGACCTGCAACCACCGGCGGAGCACACAGTGAGTTGGCTTCGCCCACACAGATACCGTCCCAACCGATGTCGCAGCAGAACGAGTCCAACTCGCAGACGACGTGGCAGCACGACTCGTCGTTGCAGCCCGGTCCATGCGAGAGGAAGCATGAGCCAGCGCTCGGTCCGCAGATGGATCGCTCCAATTCGACGACGCTGAACGTCGCTGACACGGAACCAAGATCGTTCCAGTCCCCGTTACTCGCGGCGAATGTCACGAAATCCTCGTTGCCCTGATTGTTAGGTTCGCCCAGAATCCAATTCAGGTACGACGATTGTTGACCGCTTTCCCACACGAAGGTGCCTTCGCTGACCTGATCCGTCAGGCCGAGCCACACATCATGCGCCGGAAGACCGGGAACGTTGTTGGCGAGGTTGCGTCGTAGCCACTCGTTCTCGATGCCGTCGTTGACCGTGACGAGTTCGCCGCCAAGACCCGCCGCAAACGCTTGGCAGATCGCCCACGTCTTCGGGCTGGTGAGTACATATCGATGACCCGTCGACGGATTGATGATGCGCGACGTCAAGGGGATTTGAACGCAAAGCGCGACAGCCTCGCCGACGCAGACGCTGTCCCACGAAACCGCACAGCAGAATGAGTCCGCTGCGCACACCGACCCACAGCAGGCGGCGTCGTTGCACATCGGTGCCCCATGCGCGAAGAAACACGATTCGGCACCTGGAGTTCCGCACAGCGCCGTCCCCTGCTGAATCGTCACGTTGTAGGTGAGACTCTCGCTGCCAGTTTGACCGGCGCCAGAGAGCGTCGCGTTCATGTCGATTGTTAGCACGTACTCGCCGTTCGCGAGGCTAAGTGTCTGGTTCCAAGCGCTATCGCTCGTGAAGCTGAGATTGACTCCCGGACCCACGAACGTGATCGCTCCATCGGTGCCGGTCTCGTCCAGCATCCCCAAGAACGCAAACGGCGTCGTCACGCCGGTGCCGAGCCCGCCCACCTTGAACTTGATCGTCTGTAACTCGTCGGAGATGGCGTGCCCAGCACCAGCAGCCTTCGTTGCGGACAACGTCGCGTTCGCCGTGAAACCGGTGGTCGCATTGCCGGGGCCGAGCCCGATCCAATTCGAGTGCGCGTTCAGACACGCCTGCGAGTTGCCGTCGGTTACGCATTGGTTAAAGTTGATGATGGTCGTGAACAGTTGCCCCGGATCAATGTTGTAGCTGGCCTCAACAGGGTCACCGCGTCCGTTCCACGCCGAAACGTTGCCCGCGCGATTGTCGGCGGTCGCTGTAATAGAAAGGGCCGCGATGGCCGAGTCGGAAAGAAAACTGAGGACGCTCAATCCGCTCAGAAGTGTGTGAGTGCGCATAGTTGGTCGTTCCTTGAAAGGTGATGTCGCCCGCGCCCCGACCGCTCGCGAAAGGAGCGCGGCGCCGAACATCACCTAGCCGACGGACCGCCAACGATTGCGACAAGGATTCCGAGAGAATGCGCTATTCCAAGCAAACACCGTATTAGGGCGCTCTCCACACCCGAAACGCTCGATCACCACCGCCGGTGGCGAGGTAGTCGCCGTCGCGCGAGAAGCGCAGCGCCCAGACGAACGACGTGTGGCCCGGCAGCGGAACGACTTCGTCCCACCTTGATGTGTCCCAGACGCGAACGAGTCGGTCTCGGCCGCCCGACATCAGACGCGAACCGTCCGGCGCGAATGCGAGCCCAAAAATCTCGCCAGTGTGTCCCCGCAGCGCGCGGATGCGCGCGCCCGTGCGGGCATCGCGCACCACAATCACGCGCGGCTCGTCGTCGCTTGGAGCTTCCTTCATCGCCTTCGTGCCCGCGAAGATGGGTTTCTCGCCCGCCAACTCCGTCTCTGACGACGCCGTCGCGATCGCGACGCGCCCGTCGGGCAGCGTGCCGAATGCGAACGAGCCGCCCGCCGTCGGCGCGACGCGCAGAAGCTCGCTGCCCTTCTCGCCATCGAGGACGACGACGACCGGTCGGCGCTGCGTCGGCAGCACATCACGAACGGCGACGACGCGACCATCGTTCGACGAGATCATCATCGAACTGATGAACTGCGGAAGTGGCGTCGGAATGACTTCGCCGGATGGGAGAAGACGCAGCCGCTGCGAGGGCGCCGAGTTTCCTTCAACCAGCGCGGCAGCGCGGCCGTCAGCGAGATAGCCCACCGATGCGACTGGCCCCTCGAAGCGCCACTGATCGGCGAGCGTCGCGTTGTCCACGTTGTTAGCCTCGTCGACGGACCTGAATCCGATCACATGCCCGTCGACGTCCATGACGACGATCTCGTCACCGCGCGGCGACACGGCGACACCCGTGAGTTCCAGTCGCGGCACTGTCACGACGTTCAGTCTTTGTCCCGTCGTCATGTCCCAGCGACCGACGGCGTGCGCCGCATCGACCGTGACGAGAATCGGCGCATCGCGGGCGATGTCGACAGCACCCCACGAACTCTGCGATGCCCGCATTTCACCCCAGGCAGCGCCAGGTGCGACTCGCCACGCTCGCACCGAGTGATCGAAAGCGGCGGACACCGCCCACGCGCCGTCGGCGGAGAAATCGACGGCGCGCACTCCTTCCGCGTGTCCGTCGAATGTTCGAAGCGGCTCGAGGGCCGGGACCGACCAGAGTCGCACCGTGTTATCCGCGCTGGCGCTGACCATCAAAGCGCCGTTCGAGGAGAATCGAACGCTCTGAATCTGATCAAGATGCTCGCGATTGAGTGCCAAAAGCCTGCCGGTAGCGACATCGAAGAGGCGCACCGAACGATCGGCGCCGCCGGTTGCGACGACTGCGCCGTCGTCGCTCAGGCAGATCGCATTGATGTCGCCGGTGTGGCCTGTGAGCGAAACGACGTGTCCGCTTCGCGCATCCCATACCACCGGAAGTCCGTCGGGCCCGCCGCCCAGCGCGATCAGCGCACCGGGTCCTGCGGCGAGCGCGAGATGACGCCCGCGATTGTGTACTTCGATACTAGCTTGCGCATTCGCTGTGTCAGCGCGATCGAGCGGCATGAAGCGAGCAACCGTTGGCCCGCCTGAAGTCGGTTGCACCAAGAGCGCCAGCGCCGTTCGCTCGAGGTTCAGCGCGGCCGCAGCGACGATGAGTCCCGCGTACGCCGAAGCTGGAATCAAACGCGCCGTCGAACCGTCGCCGGAACGAATCGTGATGCCCTCGGCAGCGAACCAAACCTCATTGCCGTCGCGATCGAGACTCCAGAGCGACGCGTCGGCGCTGGGGCTCGACGTCGTCGCGCGGCGCAGTTCAGTTGGCCAGTCTAACGATGTTATTGTCGCCGGGGCATACGCCAGCGCGCGGCGCACTGCAACCCAGGCGTCCGGATGCGAGACGTCCTCTGGTCGCGGTTGCCACGCGTCGATGTCGAGCGTGAGTCGTCCGTCGCTCTGATCGAGTCCGTGGCGCAGATAGCGCCACTCCCACCCGCGAAACTCTTCGGGCGCCGCTTGGAGATGTCGTTCGGCAGACACCACGTCGTGCGCCGAGAGCGCAGCGCTTCCGGCGGAAACGCTGGCGCGATAGGACTTCCAATCGGCGGCGCGGCGCTGGAGAATCGCCATGCCGGCGAAGATACTCGCGGCCGTCGTGCCAGCCGCGAGCGCGAGGATGGTCGCGACGGTGCCGAAGACGAGCGGACGATTTCGGCGCGTGAAACGATACAGTCGCTCGAGGCGCGTCGTCGGCTTCGCGAGAATCGGCTCGTCGCGCTGATATCGGCGCAGTTCCTCGGCAAGTGCAGCTGCACTCGGGTAGCGCCGATCGGGATCCTTTTCGATTGCCTTACTCACAATTGTCTCGATGTCGCCGCGCAGGCGCGGATCGACCAAGCCCAGACGCGTCGGTTCTTCCTCGCGCACGATGCGGGCTGCATCGGCGATCGGTCGGTCGCGCACGTCAAACGGTGGAGTTCCGGCGAGGAGTTCGTACAGGATCACGCCGAGCGCATACACGTCGGTGCGCGCGTCGATGAGCGACGGATCACCAGCGAGCTGTTCAGGGCTCATGTAGGCCAACGTGCCGAGGATCTGTCCCGCCGACGTGGCCAGCGTGCTGGCCTGCCCATCGCGCGCCGCGATGCGCGCGATGCCAAAGTCGAGAATCTTCGGTGTTGGCGTTGGCCCGTCTTCGACAACCAGAACGTTCGCTGGCTTCAGGTCGCGATGAACGACTCCCCGTTGGTGCGCATGATGCGCGGCGTCGCACGCGGCGGCAATGAGATCGGCAATCGCGCGAGGTTCAAGTCGATTGCGACGGACGTGTTCATCGAGCGTCGGACCGCGCACGAGTTCCATCGAGATGTACGGAACGGGATCACCACCGCGCGCAATGTCGACGATGCTGCCAGCCTCGTGGATCTGCGCGATGCCCGGATGCTGAAGTCGACCGAGCGTGTCGACCTCGCGCCGAAAGCGCCGTACAAGCTCGCTCGAGACCAAGTCGCTGCGCATGACTTTCAGCGCGACGCGCCGATGCGGCTGCTCCTGCTCCGCTTCGAAGACGACGCCCATACCTCCTTCGCCCAAGACGCTGAGTAGGCGGAATTGTCCGAGCTGGCGCGGCAAGGGTCCGAAGCGCGACTCGCTCGTCTCGAGATCTCCGACTGCAGCGAGAAACGCATCGTCGAGAAAACCAGCAGTCCGATCAGCGCCAGATTCTGCATCGAGTAGGCGCTTCACACGGGCGCGAAGCATCGGGTCATCGGCGGAGCACTCCGCGAGCACTCGCTCACGGTCCGCCAGCGGCAGCTCGACAAGCTCGTCGAAGACTGCTCGCTCACGACTGGCCGGTCGCTCATCCATTGCTCGCTCCCGGGGAATCGCCGCTCTCGCCGTGCAGCGCGTCGAACAACCAACTGCGCGCGAATCGCCAATCGCGCTCGACGGTTCGGCGCGTGATGCCTAACGCCTCGGCGATCTGCTCGGGGGCAAGACCTGCGAAGAAGCGGAGCATCACGACGTCGTGGGCCCGCGCGTCCGTCGATTGCAGCCTCGGCAGCGCTGCGTCGAGCGCGAGCATCGAATCTGCGGCGTCAGGTCCCAGCTCGCGGCTGTCCGCGATTTCGACATCGATCGACTGCGCCAGCTCGCGCACGCGCCGGTGTCCGCCTCGCCGCGCTCGTTCAACTAACACGTCGCGCATCGCTCGAGCCGCTGCGAAAAAAAAGTGCCGACTGTTTGCGAACGAGGCGTCGCGTCCGAGCAGTCGCAGGTACGCCTCATGAACCAGCGCGGTCGGCTGAAGCGTTCCGTGGTTTCCCACACGGCGCAAGTGCGCGGCAGCGATGGCGCGCAGCTCGTCATACACCAAGGGCACGATTGCCTCGGCGGCAGCTGCGTCGCCGGCGTTCACGGCTTGGATGAGTATCGAGAGATCACTCACGTGTGGTATGTTTCCGCGCGCGGAGGTGGTATCCGCACCTTTGAGGATACAGCCGACCGCGCGGTTGGCCGTCAGCTCCTATTCCCGAGCACAATCGCCAGGTCACTGCCGTTGACGATTCCGTCTCCGTTGAGGTCGCCAAGGATGGGCCGATTCGAGACGACGGAACCGTTCGCGATTTCGGTTGCCGAAAGCGCCGCGAGGGGAACCCGAGAAATCGAGCGGACGCCGAGCGGCGATTCGCTGTAGGCGCCGTGTAGGCGTGAGAGCATCGTGGACACACCTTTGCTCCCGGCCCGCCAACTCCAGATGCGGCCACAAGGCGCACGACGCTGCTCGGACTGACGTTTTGGTCGCGAGTTCAGCCGCAATTGCCGGCCGCTGAGCTGCATTCGAGTGGTGTGGCCGTTGCGTCTTCGTGTCCAGCATTTCGGGGACAGTCCACATCGCGCCTCGCGATGGTGCAGGGGGGACGTCAGGCGGGCGCACCCCCTCCACCACGGCTGCGCTTCGCTTCGCCGCGGTCCTCCGCCCCCCAACGAGACGCTGGGGGCGGATGCGGCGGCGCATGCTCCGAGTTGCACAGCACCCATGCGCCCACCCGCGAGTTCTAGATGCAGCCTCAAGGCGCACGACGCCCCTCGGACTAACGTCTCATTCAACCGTTCAGCAGTAGACGCCGACCGCCGAGCGGCACCCGAATGTGTGTGGCCGCTGTGGCTTCCCTCCAGGGGCGCGAGCGCCGAACCAGACGCCTCCGAAGAGACCCCTCGAACATGACTGCGGCGGCTTGAGCTCAGCGCACTCTCATCTACGTTATGCAGCTCGTTTCGTAGACTATTTCGAGTCGAGGCAGTATCGTCGCGCCTCACAGCTCGGTACCCTGACTGCGGTTAGCCGCTTCCGACGGAAATAGGCTGCGGTGTTAGGCTGACCAGTCTAATTCCGCGCACGTACCCACTCGGTGCGGGTTAATTACTAGCTTGGCGGCCAGCCTCTCTTGCCGCACTCCAATTCCATGCTCCGTTGCGCCCGCTGCGGCTTCGACCTGCGTGACTGCGATCCCGGCGGGGCATGTCCGAAGTGCGGCTGCCCCATCAGCGAGTCTGTAGCCGAGTCGCAATCGGCGCGGTGGCAGGTGACATGGCGCTCCGGATTCGTCCTCGCAACCACACCGATAGCTTGCATCTTCAGTCTCTCACCTGACTACTAGGAGTCTCCTGCATCACTCACCATTGCCGTCGTCGGACTCGGCGCGTGCCGTATCGCCGCGCTACACGCTCGTCGCTCCGCATCCAGAGGCGACGTGCTCATCTCCTACGCCGCGTTGGTGGCGGTCGGTATTGTGATTCTCCTCTCCATCCTAACGTGGCTCGGTGCTCCCTCAGCTGTTTTGGCGTCGAAAGCCACATCCTCGCCAGAGCCGCCTAACAATGCGCTAATGCCGACACGCACGTGCGGGTTACGATAGTCGCGAGGCTTTCAGCCTCGGCCGTAAGTGCGTGCAGCACAGCTCGTAGGTCGTTAGGCGGATGAGTCGACACCAGCCAAAATTCCGCAGATTTCGACGCGTCGCTGGATGCGAGATCGCCGGACTAATCACCGCGATCGCGGTCTCCGTGCTGGGGATTCTTCGCGAACCATCGCTCATGCGGTCGACGGCGCGCGGTGCTTTCGCCTCGACTGGCGATGCATTCTGGGACTGGTCTCTGTACTCCTTCTCCACGTTCGGCTGTTCGCGCTTCCGATTATCCTGATCCGGCTACAACGCCGCATGTGGCAACGACACGTCGGATCGCGGTCCACGGCCGCATCCGAACTCGCTTTCGCCTTGGGCTCGCGCGATCGCGCCGCAGGGCTTGCAGCGGCACGAGCGCACGTTGAGGCAGCAGATGATCAGCAGAGCAGCCGTGGCAGACCGCAAACTCCTTAAGGATGAGTCTGCTGTTCTGACTTCTGTGGCGGCTGTTCTTAAAACGAGCTACACCAACAGAGTTCGCAGTGCGGGTTAGTGAGGAAGGCAACGCATGGGAAGGGGCGGAGTCTGTGTTCCTTCGCGTTGACCGAGAGTACGATCTCGCCACCGCGCCACAGACAGTTCCCTATGCTCGACACCCGTCGCTCTCTGACCTCGATCGTACTCGCAGCCGTTGCGACATTCGTGACCTGTTGCGCAGCGCCTTCACCCGTGCCGAAGCCGCCAGAGGTCGCGGCGCGAACCGTGCCCACGGTGCCACTGCCCAGCGTCGACGAATCGAAGCCTCGCGGCTACCCCGGGATCCACAACGCGGTCGCGTATCACGATGGGTTCGTGTCCGGTAGCGTCCCCGAAGGTGATGCGGGCTTTGACACGCTTGCTGGAATGGGAGTGAAGACCATCATCAGCGTGGACGGCGCGGAGCCCGAGGTCGACAAGGCGAGCGCGCGTGGCATCCGCTACATCCACCTTCCGATTGGGTACGACGGCTTCGACGAGCAGCGCAAGCTCCAGCTCGTCCGCGCTACGCGCGATGCGATGGCCGATGGTCCGGTCTACATCCACTGTCATCACGGGAAGCATCGGAGCGCGGGTGCCGCTGCGACCATCGCAACGAGCCTGGGCTGGGAGTCGAGCGAGACGGGCGTCGAGCGGATGAAGGTTTCCGGAACGGCCCCGAACTACACCGGGCTCTACGCGTGCGCGACGAGCGCCGTGCCGTTGACTGTCGTCGTCATCGACAGTGTGCCAGCGGGTTTCCCCTCAGTCTGGAAGCCATCGAGCTTCGTGAAGGGGATGGTGGAGATTGACGCAGTCACTGAGCACCTCAAGACGATCGAGAAGGCTGGCTGGGTGTCGCCAGTAGACCATCCTGATCTTGTTCCGGCGGCGGAGGCGGGTCGGCTCGCCGACCTTCATCGTGTTCTCGCTGAGACTGAGTACTCCAAGCGGAAGCCAGAGGAGTTCATTGCGCTCATGCACGAGGGGAATCGTCGTGCCCAGGCGCTCGAAGACCTTCTTGTGAATGGTGAGAAGGACCCGGCGAAGCTAACAGCCCAGTTCAAGATGATGAGCGCCTCGTGCAAGGACTGCCACGTGAAGTACCGAGATTGAAGGCGCTCGCTGAGATTTATAGTCGACCGGCGTCTCCCTCAATCTGGCGAATCAGCCAGCGTCGAGGTCGGCGGCGGTCAGCCTCGGGTGACGCTGTAGTATGCACCAGTGCTGTGTTAGGCAATCCCGTTGAGGGCGACGGTAAGTGCGCCCGTAACGGGCTGCTAGCGCTTCAAGGAGAGGATCGTCCGGCGGCCTCCTCGTAGACCGCAAGGTTTGCAGCGAGCTCCGAGCGCCGCGGGACAAGTCGGGGATCGTCGGGCCATCGCGCCAGCGCCTCGCGTTGCAGTACGACCGCGCGACCTCTTCGGTACGGAGTGCCGATCGCGAAGTCTGCCGCGGCGACATCCAGAAGGGCTACGGAGTTCGGGAGTAGGGAGGCATCGCGCATATACGCCGTCCAAGAATCATCGCGCGGGTCAGACTCGACGTTGCGGATCTCAGTCAGCGCGCGGTCGGTGAGCGCAGCGGCGTCGCTCGGTGAAAGAATGGCGATCAGCCTCGCGAGTTGGGCGAGCGGCACCGCCTCGTCACGGATGCCCTTGAGTTCAGCGCCCTTCAGCGCGACCGCAACCGCTTCCTCACTCTCGCCCGACGCAACGAGGAGTTGGACACGAGCCGTCCACGCCCACCACGGCGGCGACAGACCGTCGACATGCGCGAGCGGGACGGCGCATGCGCGCTCGGCCGCTGTCAGCGCGGCGGCGTCATCCTTCGCATCGGCCGCCGCGATGTAGTCGTTCGCCGCGCCGCGCGACGCGAGCCGATCACGCTCGCGCCGGTTGGCCGCATCGCGCGCCGAGTCGATTCTCCAAGATCCATCGACGATGGCCGCGAGCGGCTGGTCGGCGTCGATCGGATGTCCGAACCACGCCAAACGGCTCTGCCGATCGATGATGAACGTGCGTGGCACAGCCAACTCGCGCAATGCGACGAGGTATCGATCGAGTGTTTCGCCTTCGACATCGATGGCGACGCTTCAGTCGCTCGCAGGCACGTTCCCAACGCGAGAAGGCAAGTTCGACGGATTGCGGCAGCCAGCCGCGTGGGCTCTGCCGGAACCCTGCAGCAAGCCGCAGCGAAAACGGCAGCCAACCCGCTCGTCGGATTGAGGGCGGACGGGGCTGCCGAACATTTGGCCGCGCTACCGGCCCCAGCACGATTTCCCGCCCGCTTCCCGTGGCGTGTCTTCGGGCCTCCTCAGCACGACCCCAGAAATGCGAGATAACCCGCATTTACAGGGGTTTTGCAATAAGTCGGGGTGACGGAATACCAGTGAGCTTTTCTTGGAATGCGTCACGGTCTGGGAGCTGGGCATTCGGCGTTTGCTCGCTGGAGACGCCGGTTGCGGCGGGAGGGTTTCCCCGCGCTTTGCCCCTTTTGAGGGCTCGGCATCTCCAATCCTGAACCGGCGCAGTCCATCTTGGATCAATGGTGGTCCGTGGTCATGCCCCTCGCCGCCTCGACTGCTTTGAGCGAATCGAGCAGACGCATCGCTCGCGCCGCGATCGGCTCGCGGTCGAGGGATGCCGGGATAGTCCGGCCGATGACCTCCTCCAGCGCCTGTGCCTGATGGAGGAGAACGCGGCGGCGATTCGGGCGCTGGGTCTGCCCCTCCAGCGTTTGCAGCGCTTCGACTAGGCGCGCAAGAACAGCCACGTTGCCACCGGCGTTCTGGCGGATCTGGTCGAAGGCCAGTTCCACCATGCTCACGAACGTGGTTCCGCGCGTAATGACCCGCAGTTCTCCTTCGTCAAACCGGCAGGGCGATTCGATGCCGCGGGCGCAGAGCCTGACGAGAATCGCGGTCAAGTAGTCGAGGGCCATCACCGCGGTCGTGGTGTCGTTGATCCCGGGCGAGAGCGCCTTGATCGCGACATCGACGATCTGTCGGATGCCGTAGGCCGCATCCTGGACTGTCGTCCGCTGCGCGTTGATGTCGTAGGCCGCGCTGAGGCGACTTATGACCGCTTGGGAAGGCGTGCCTGAATCGACCGCTGTGAGGATCGAGGCCAGCGGCATCCCCTCGACGACGAAGTCGCCAACGCGGTGCTCCATGCGGACGACGGCCTTCTGTTCCCGGGCGATGGCGAGGAGCGACTCGGCCTCTACACGCTGGATGTACCCGGTGCGGACGGCCGGTGTCGCGTGCCAGCGCCGCCGCGAATCGGCGCGCGAAGGGTCTTGGTCGGAGTAATACTCATCCTGGTACCCCACGCCCTCGGGGAACAGGCTGTCGATGCGCTCCACAGTCTCGGAAGCGATGCGCGACAGGATGTGCGACGCCTGAATCGTCGTCGCGATGTGGTGGATGAAGTAGATCAAGTAGCCGATCCCGATGAAAGCGAGCACGACACCGCCCAGAACCGCCATCGATGGAACGAACTCGATGTCGGGCCCTTCGCGGATCGTGCGCAGCACCACGAGGCAGTAGGCGAAGATGCCGACGAACACGCCCAGCACCGTCTGGTTGGTGCGGTCGTTCATGAAGTTGCGAAGGACTCGCGATGTGTACTGGCTGGAGGCGAGCGAGAGCGCCACCAGCGTGATCGAGAAGACCACGCCAGCAACGGTGATCATCGAGCTCGCCACGGCCACGAGCATCCCGCGGGCACCCGACGCGCCCGCGCCGAAAAGACGCGGCCAGTTGTAGAACACCCGATTGTCGATCAGCGTGTCGGCCTCGATCAGCCCGATCGCCAACAGCACGGCCAGCAACACCAGCATTCCGGGCACAAACCAGAGACTTGATCGAAGGGACTGCCAGACACTCAGCACTTTGGCCATGCAGCACGCGCCTTTCGGGAGTTTCTCGCCTAGAACGAACAGTCCAGAGTGTCCGACCTGTTTTTCGCCCGCTGAGGGTTACGGTGAGTTTGGGTCGTGCTGCGAATAGATACAGTAGGAGCGCGTTCGCTGCCGCACCTGATGCATGCGGTAGTCCGCAACGTGCATGAGTTGGCATTCCTCGGCAGTGCACGGCGGGATCGGGTCATGGCGGAATCTCATCGAGGCCGCCTTACGATGATTGAACCGAGTTCTCCGTTGCTTCATTGTTCAAGGAAGGATCTCCGCATGAATCGGATCAAGAAGCGCCAGCGTGTAGGATCGGGTTTACCGGGATCGCCAATGGTTGCCCCATCCGGTCCCGGAGCGGGTCCGGCGCGGCCCGCCGGAGTCTCGCCACGCGGATCCGGCCGCCTCAGCCGTGCCGTTCGTTCATCGCGGTCGAGCGAGAGTTCGGCGCGGCCAAAGCCAGCCCCGAAGTCTAAGCCCCAGCGCAAGTCAGCGAAGACAACGCGCAAGTCATCCCGGCGGAACAAAGACGTCTGAGCTGAGCGCTGGCGTCGAGATCGTCCACCCCAATCTGGGGAACCGCATTCACGATCTGTGTCCAGCAGTCGTCGCGGCGCGTGTCGATCGCTCAGCACCACAGTGATTCATTGCGCATCCGCGGGGAGTTCTGTTGGGAGATTGCATCATGCCCGGACCCTCGCACCGCCACCGTGGGGTTGTGTTGGCCATGTGTCTTGGGTGGGCGCTGTGGGGGCTTGCCGCGGTTGCCGGGGGGCAGGGCGCAGTAGGTCCCGGCGACGTTCCGCCGCCCCAACCCGCTCCGGCCACGGCGGCGGATATGACCGCCAGCGCGACAACACTGGCGATCGAACCCGTCGCGCATGATGCGGCGATCCGCGACCGGCTGAAGAGCGTGCTCGACGCCACCGGCTGGTTTCCCGAGTCACGCGTGCGAGTCGAGAATGGGGTTGTCTTTCTAGGCGGTCCGGCGAACTCCGAAGAACTGAAGAAGTGGGCGGGTGATCTTGCGCGGAATACACAGGGTGTCGCCGCCGTGGCGAACCAGATGGAAGTCGCCCGCGCGTCAGCCTGGGACTTCAGCGCGGCATCGAGCGGACTGTCCGGACTTCGGCAGGACATCGCCGGGGCGATGCCGATGGTGATGTTCGGGATACTCACCCTTGCGACGTTCGGAGTGGCAGCGTGGTTTGCAGCCCGGGGCGTGCGGGCCGTGCTCCGCGGGCGTGTTCGCGCCAAACTGCTGCGCGAGCTCCTTGCGATGAGCGCGGGCGTGACCGTTCTCTTTCTCGGTGCGTATGTGGTTCTCCGGATCTCAGGTCTGACGCAACTGGCCCTGACGCTGGTGGGCGGAACAGGCTTGGTGGGGCTGGCGCTAGGCATCGCGTTCCGCGGGATCACCGAGAACTACCTAGCAAGCATCTTTCTGAGCGTGCAGCGACCGTTCGAGACCGGCGACCTTGTCGAGATCAGCGGCGTGACGGGGTACGTGAAACAGCTGAACATCCGCACGACCGTGCTGATGACGCTCGACGGCAACCTCGCGCAGATTCCCAATGCGACGGTGTACGTCAGCACGATCCGCAACTTTACGACGATGCCGAATCGGCGCGAGGACTTCACGATCGGCATCGGGTACGACGATCCGATCGACCGTGCCCAGGAGGTGGCCCGCCGTGTGTTGGCCGATCATCCCGCCGTGCTCAAAGAGCCGGAGCCGTGGGTGCTCGCGGACAGTCTGGGCGCAGCGACGGTAAACCTAAAAGTGTATTTCTGGCTCAACGGGCGCGAGAATAGTTGGCTCAAGGTGCGTTCATCGGTGATCCGTCTTGTGAAACGGGCGTACCAAGAGCATGGGATTTCCATGCCCGATGAGGCTCGCGAGGTCGTGTTTCCAAGGGGTGTGCCGGTGACGGTGCTTCGCCGAGCCTCCGATCCGGTATCGGAGGCTCTCCGCGCGGTAACGGCGTCCGAAGAAGTCGCCAAGGTTTCCATCCCGTCGCCTTTGGGACGAGCGCATATCGCCGTGGGATCGGGCGATGCAACATCGGAGGCCGAAGGCGGGCTCGCGACCGAGTCCGATGACCTCAAGAACCAGGCTAGGCGCTACGACCGGCCACACGAGGCGGAGAATCTGCTCGGGCCGCGCACCGACGAGCGACCCGACGCATAGCGCTGCATCGAAACGACGAGGCGATGACAGCGATGAGCTGTGTTGGCCTCGGGAAGAGAGAGTTCCTCAAGGTCCTCCGGGTGAGACGCGCGTCTTCCGCTTCACCAACGCAAAAAAGTGCTCGGTCACTTGGCTCCGTGTGCCGGAACCCTGGAACTAAGCGCGACTTGGCCTTACTCGATTTCACGGCCGGGAAGCCCTTCTTGCAAGGCGAAGGCTGTTCAGCACAACGGACACGCTGGAAAAAGCCATCGCTGCACTAGCGATGATCGGCGAGAGCAGCCAGCCCGTAAACGGGTAGAGCACGCCAGCCGCGACGGGGATGCCAAGAGCGTTGTAGACGAACGCCCAGAATAGGTTTTGCTTGATCGTGCGCATGGTCGCCTTCGACAGGGCGATGGCTTCGGGTACCGAGCGAAGGTCACCGCGGATGAGCGTGATGTCGGAAGCTTCGATGGCCACATCCGTTCCAGTGCCCATCGCAAGTCCGATGTCGGCTTGCGCGAGCGCAGGTGCGTCGTTGATGCCGTCGCCGACCATGCCGACCACAAGGCCCTGAGCCTGGAGCTGCTTGACGTGCTCGACCTTGTTACCCGGCAGCACCTCGGCGAACACCATGTCGGACGTGATGCCGACTTCCCTCGCCACCGCAGCAGCAGTCTTGGCGTTGTCGCCGGTGATCATCGCCACGCGCAGGCCCAACTTCTGCATCTGCTCGATGGCCGCCTTGGACTCGGGCTTGACGCGGTCGGCCACGGCGATCAGCCCCGCGGGCTTGCCGTCGATCGCGACGTACATGGGCGTCTTACCCAATGTCGCGAGTTCGCCTGCGAGCGCATCGAGCGCCGATGTGTCCATCCCGCGGTCGTTCAGCAGCGCCCGCTTGCCGATCAAGACCGCGCGACCTTCCACGGTCGCTTCGATGCCATTACCGACGACGGCCTTGAACGCGGTGGGTTCCGCGAGCGTGAGGCCACGCGCCTTGGCCCCTTCCACGATCGCGGCGGCGAGCGGGTGTTCGCTCCGCCGCTCAGCGGATGCCGCGAGCCGCACGAGGTCGGTCTCGGTGACGCCGGGTAACGCTCGCACATCAGTCAGCGCCGGCTTGCCCTGCGTGATCGTGCCAGTCTTGTCGAGGATGATGGCCGTGAGTTTGTGCGCCGTTTCCAGCGCCTCGCCGCCCTTGATGAGAATGCCTCGCTCGGCTCCGCGGCCGGTGCCGACCATGATCGCCGTGGGGGTCGCAAGCCCTAGCGCGCAGGGGCACGCGATGATGAGAACGGACACGAACGTTAGTAACGCCATGCTCAGCCGCGAGTCAACCGGAGCTGCGAAATACCAGACGACGAACGTGACGATCGCGATGCCCAACACCACTGGCGTGAAGTAGCCGCTGATCGTGTCCGCCAGTCGGGCGATCGGAGCTTTGTTCCCTTGGGCCTCTTGCACGAGGTGAACGATTTGCTGGAGCGCGGTGTCCTTGCCGACCTTCGTGGCTCGAAAGGTCAGAGCGCCGGTCGCGTTGATCGTCGCCCCGAAGACCGCATCACCGGGCTTCTTCTCGACAGGGACGCTCTCGCCCGTCAGCATCGACTCGTCGATGGCGGAATCGCCGGTCTCGACTTTGCCATCCACGGGGATCTTCTCACCCGGGCGAACGATGACCGTGTCGCCGACGATCACTTGCTCCACCGGGATGTCCCGCTCCTGCCCCTCCCGCACCACACGCGCGGTCTTGGCTTGCAGCCCGATCAGGCGCCGGATCGCGGCGCTGGTGTTGCCCGTCGCACGTGCTTCGAAGAGTTTGCCGAGCAAGACGAGCACGATGATGACGGCGGCGGCCTCGTAGTACACCGGCACCATCGCCATGCCGCCCATCGTGCTGCCCTGGGCCGCCGCGAAGAATCCCGGCCAGATCGTCGCGGCGATGGAGTAGAGGAAGGCCGTGCCTGTGCCCAGCGCGACGAGCGAATCCATGTTGGCCCGGAAGTGCTTCAAGCCCATCCACGCCATCCGGTAAAACTGCGCCCCGCACCACACCACAACCGGAGCGGTGAGAGCGAGCTGGAGCCAGTTGATCCAAGGGTGATTGAAGATCGCGATCTTTCCATGCGACATCGCGATGACCAGCACAGGCACCGACAACACTGCGCCGACGATGACCTTGCGGAGCAAGACCGACTGCTCGTCGGCATTGACGTGCATGTGGGCCGAGTGATCCTCTTTCACTTCACCTTTGTCCATCGCATGCCCTACGGGCATCGCCGCGTGCTGTGCCGCGGTCATGCCGGGCATCGCATCGCCGTGTCCAGCGTGTGCAGCAGCAGGAGTCGCCGACGACTCCGGCAGCACCGCGTCATACCCGGTGCTCTTGACCACCTTGACTAACTTCTCCGGTGAAATCGCGGCGGCGTCGTACCGCACCGTCGCAGTTTTGGTGGCGAAGTTCACGCTCGCCTTTGATACACCCGGCGTCTTGCCCAACGCCTTCTCGATTGTGTTCGCGCACGAAGCGCACGACATTCCGGTGAGGGGCAAGTCCACCCGCTCGTCCACGCGCTTCGCCCCGCCCGGCTTCGCCGAAGCGGCCTCATCCACGTGCATGGAATGCTCATTGGGCGTCGTCGTCGGGACGGCTGTGTCGTGATGATGCTCGATGGTCATGTTGATTCTTGGCCTACCTAGCAATCTTGCCCATCACGTCCATCAGTTCGTTGCACATCGCGTCTGCCTCCGCCTCGCCCGCCTTGAGGGCCGCCTTCGCGCAGTGCTTGAGGTGGTTCTTAAGCAGGTTTTTAGCCACGGCCCGCAACGACTCCTGCGCCGCGGCGATCTGGATGATGATGTCGGCGCAGTAGCGGTCTTCCGCGACCATCCGCGCAACGCCGCGAACCTGCCCCTCAGCCCGCTTGAGGCGAGTGATGTTCGACGCCTTCAGCGCGGCGTCACCGCCCACCGCCCGGCCGCCCGGGCCGGTGGTGCGTGCGGCACCCGAACGCTCCCTCGTTGTCGTGCGTTTCTGGGGCATGAAGCGTTCCGATGCGACCGTTCACTACAGACGTTCCGAATCTCAGCCGCAGCACGAGGGTTTGCCGCCTGTTGCGTTCGGGTTCGCGCTCACCGCGCTAGAACCTCCGCAGCACTCGCCGCTCTTGAGAGCGTTGTCCGACGACGCGGTCTCGGCGGCTTGGCTGGTGCGGGCTGTGTAGCCGGCCTCCGCGAGCGACGCCTGCGCGGCCTTCACCGCCGCCGGTTGCGTCGTCACAATCTGGGCGCTACCGATCGCGACTGACTTGACCTCGAGCCCCGGAACGCCAGCAAGAGCCTTGGTCACCTGAGCGACACAGTGGCCGCAGGACATGCCCTCGATGACGAGCGTGGTGTTCGCGGCGGCGATGGGAGTGATGCTATTCATGAAATGATCTCCGTTCGAAAAGGTAGAGGGCATGATGGCTCACCACGAGACATGATACCCCCTAGGGGTATGCACGAGTCGTGTGGCGGCACAAAAATCCACGCGGGATCACGTCGGGAAAAAGCAGAGTCACGATCAGCATAAAGAGCGCCCCACGTGCTCTTTCATTGGTCTAAAAGCGCTGGGCGGTTTCCGCCATACCGGTGCAAGTCACGCTAGCGACTCTCGCTAGCCGCTCCCTTCATCATCGAACACCCGTCGATTCCCTTCTTCATGTTCGCGCGCATTTCAGCCGGTGCAGAGTCCATGACGTGCTGCATCATGTGCTCGTTCATGTCAGCGCCCATGCGCATCATGTGAGCGCGACTTTCGGTCCGCTGGGTGACGAGTTCGCTGATGACGGCGGCCATCGCATCGACTTTGGTCGAGCTCGAGGCCTCGTTCATCGTGACGACCAGCCGCTCGAGGCGTGCGTCGGCCTCCTTCTGCTTCGACGCCATGTCGTCGCACATCTTCTTCATCGCCGCGCATCCCTCGGGGGTTGCTGGCATACCCGTCGCTGCCATCTTTTCGGCATGGCGAGCTCCCGCACCGGGCTGAGCGGCCCACGCGAGTGAGAGGCTGACGGTGCTTAGCAAAGCGGCGATGACGGCGGTGTTACGGCTGCGGATCATGGAGGTGCTCCCTTGGAGGATGAGTTTCAGTCGGACCAAGCGCACGGCTGGTCCTCGGCATTACACGCGCGGAAGGATTCACGTCCTCGACAGTTGCGATTCAGTACCTTCGCACCGTCAGGACCACCTTCCACGATCAGAGGATTGTGGCAACGCGCGGAGTGTCGGCCACCAAGCACATGCCCCAATTGAGTTGCAACACCACACGAGTTCGACGACAGGTTCGTCATTCCTGCAACGGGGGGGGGCGACATCGCCGAACGTGTGACCGGTGATGACGGCGGCAACGCAGAGGGGACACTGGCCCCGACAGTCACCGCCAAAGGAATGACAAACGGCCTGATGAGATTGACGATCCGCGGCGTGATCGCGGACGCCGTCGCGTTCATCGACATCTGCATCGGGGCGGGAGGCGATTGGGCGTCGATGCCGCGCGCCGGTCACTTCCGCTTGGGACGGCGCGGAACATCGAGAGAAGCGTGATGCCGATCACGGCGAGGCTGAACAACTCAAGCGAATTGGCCCGGAGCCATACGGATTCGCGGGTCTCTGATCGGCCACTTCGGCGCTCTTCAAGCCCAGTCCAATGATCGCTGTCCGATGATCACTAGTTTGAAACCGACAAACGTGGTCGCGATCGCGATGAGTTTCACGACCGGGCTGCCGGAGTTGTTGAGCATGAAGGCGAGTCGCGGGGCAGGATGTAGAGCCACGGTGTGGCGGTGATCGGTCCGCGCCTATGCATAAAGTGTTCTTTCGACCTGAATCAATGGCGGTCGTACTTCGCTCTCTTTACGGCGGCGCCAGCTTGTGTGGTCGTAGCGCACCCTCGGGCGGATTGGGCGCGCCGGAACCGTCTTCAGCAATTCCCGCTGCCCGCAGCGCCGCATCCGTTGCGGTCAGCGCGAGCGTCCCCGCCGGGGGTGCGTACCACCCGGGGTCCACCACGTCGCGCGCGACCGATTCCCGCACCTTGAAGATCGTGAACATCCCGCCCATCGTGATCTCGTCGTAAGGGCCGATGCCGCCGACCATCGGCGTGCTGTTAGTAGGCACCGCCATGCCCATCTCTGTCATGCCCGCCATACCGTCCTGGCCCATCGTCATGTAGCCGGGCAGGAGCTTGCGTACCTGCGTGTCGAGCCCGCGCGAGTCCACGCCGATCGTGTTGGGGAGGCCGTGCCCCATCTGCGTCATCACGTGGTGCGTCATGTGGCAGTGCATGGCCCAGTCGCCGGGGTTGTTAGCGACAAGTTCGACCGTGCGAGTGCTGCCCACCGGGACTAACACAGTGGTTTCGGGCCAGCGACCCGCTTCGGGGATCACGCCCCCATCGGTCTCGGTCACGGTGAAGTAGTACCCGTGCAGGTGGATTGGGTGATGATTCATCGCCGAGAGATTGCCGATGCGAATGCGCACCCGTTCGCCGACCTGCGCCACCAGCGGGCGCGTCGCCGGGAAGCACTTGCCGTTGATCGTCAGGAGGTTGAAGTCCGTCATCACGTTCGGATCAGGGCGCGACGCCCCTACCATCAGCGCCCACTCGTGGAGCATGAGCGCGTAGTCGCGGTCGGGACGCGCGCTCGCTTTCGTGCGCGGGTGGATCACGAACAGGCCGGTCATGCCTAGGCCCATCTGCGTCATCTCGTCGTGGTGAGCGTGGTACATGCATGTGCCGTGCTGCCGCAGCGTGAACTCGTACATGAACGTCTCGCCCGGCTTGATAGTCCGCTGCGTCAGTCCGCCCACGCCGTCCATCCCCGACGGGATGAGCAGGCCGTGCCAGTGCGTCGCCGTCAGCGCCTTCAACTTGTTAGTCATGAAGATACGCACGCGGTCCCCCTCGCATGCCTCGATCACCGGCCCGTGCACCGAGCCGTTGTACCCCCAGCACGTCGCCTTGAGCCCGTCGGCGAACTCATGCTCGACCTCCTCAGCAACTAGGTGAAAGACCTTCACGCCGTCGACGACCTTGTACGGCAGTGTCCACCCGTTGGGGACGAGCACGGGCGTGTAGTCACCTCCGGGTTCGCCGAGGGGGAAGTTGTCGCCCCCGCCGTGCGCAGGGGCTGGGACAGCGTGCTCGTCGTGGCCAGCGTGCGCTCCCTCGGGGTGCGCAGCGGGTCCGGTCTGGGCGGCGGCGCGGCCGGCAAGCAGCAGCGAGCCACCCGCGAGAGCACCCGCGCGCAGCAGGCCGCGCCGCGTGAGTGTGTTCGGAGACAGTCGGACGATCAATCGGTTGTTAGGTGTCTCCATTTCAGTGGCCTCCCGCGCGGCTGTTTCCCGATGACGCGCCGGTATTCATGTTCGAGTCGCGTGTGGGCTGCGACATCGGCGGCATCCGGCCGCTGAGGATGAGTTCGAGTTTCGCTCGCGCAAGCCAGTAGCCGCGCAGAGATTCGACATACAGCACGCCCCCTTCCACCTGATCGCGCTTGGCTTGCAAGAGTTGGAAGGCGCTGACCTGCATGGCGTTGTAGTGGAGTTGGCTCTCGTCCACGATCTTTTCACGGAGCGGAAGCATCACCTTCTCGACGTAGAGCGCGCGGTCGCGGGCCGAGAGCACGGCGGCGTGGGCCGCGCGGACTCGAGCGCGGAGCGCGACGGCGGTGGCGTAGTAGTGTTGCGCGGCCTGCCGGAGCCGGGCGTTCGCGGTCCCGATCTCGCCTTGTCCTTGGTCGAAGAGTGGGATGGGCAACGACCACGACGGACCCACCGACCACGATCCGTCGAAGTCTCTCTCGGAGGCGACGCCGGTGTTGAGCTCTTGGAGCAGCGCGAAGGGCTTGGCGATCCCCAGTGTCCGGGCCGCGACCTCGACCTCGCGACGGGCAAGTTCCAGGTCGCCGCTGCGCTCGACGGCCCGGGCTTCCAGTCCCTCGCTAGGGATCTCGTCCGCCGGGATGGGAGGCAAGCGTCCAGCGATCCGCCAACCCACGGAATCGCCCCACAAGCCCATCAGTTCGTTCATGGTTTCGCGGAGTTGGACCACGTCGGCCTCGGACGCGGCGAGGTCGAGTTTGGATTGCTCGTAGCGAGCCCGCTCGTTGAACAGGTCCAGTTCGCGGGTGTTCCCGGCGGCCCGAAGGCGTTTGGCGAACTCATACGAGGCAGCCATTCCCTCGGCGACAGTGCCGCGAAGCTCGCGTCGTTGCTCGGCGGCTTGCAGTTCGTTGTACGCAACCCGCGTTTCGCTCGCGAGGTCGAGTACCGCGCCGGTCACGCGGACCTTCGCGGCCTCGAACTGGGCCTGCGCGCGCCCCTTGCGCAGGGGCATGGAGAGGAGACTCACGAAGTCCTGTGATAGGTCAAGGACCACATCCGTTCCGCCGCCAGCGGTGGCAAATCGTACTTCGCCGCTCAACACCGGGTTCTTCAGCAGCCCGGCCTGCACAAGGTCGGCTTGGGCCAAGTTGAGGTCTTCGTACACCGCTTGCAGATTGCGGTTGTTCAGGAGTGCGATCTGCACCGCGCCGTCGGCGCTCAGTTCACTCGCGAGCAAACCGCGCACAGCAGCGCGCGCCTCTTCGTCTTCCGGCGAACCGTTGTCCCAGTGGACCTTCTGCCCGGTGCGCTCGGAGACGCATCGCTGCACATCGTCAAATCCCATCCCGGGCTTCATGCCCGCGCAGCCGCCCACCCAAAGGCCCGCCGCCGTGATGACAAAGAGAGCGAGATGTCGCTGGCGATGTCGCTGGCGGGGTGGCGTTCTCATTCGTGCCCGCCCTCCTTCCTTCACTTCTTCGGAACGAGTTTCATGTTGCACTTGGGGCAGCGCCCCGGCTCCTTCGACACCACTTCGGGGTGCATGGGGCAGGTGTAGAGCGCGGCATCGGGGGCGTTGCCCTCTAAGGCGGGCTGCATGTGCTGTTCATGTGCCGAAGGCGTGGCCATGTCCCGCATGGGCACGGGCGCGGGCGTCGCCGCAAGAGGATCGGCCTTCGTCAAATGGAGCGTGCCAGATCGTTCCTCTATCGGCGACCCGGCGGCCATTGCGCTCGCGGGATGGGTCTCCGGCAGGTTCGGCTCTGTGTACCGAGCGGCGCACCCAGCGATGAGCAGGGTCACTGCGAGGCCGAGGGTGGCCGTGGGAATCGGGATGCGTCGTCGGGACTTCATGGAGGGTTTGCTTTGGCGGGTGTCAAAGCGCATCGCGGGCTTTTGCCCGCGATGCGCGGCTGTTTACTTGCCCTGGTGGTTATGGTCGTGATGATCGTCCTTCTTGTCGTGACCTGCGTCGGGCTTCGCGGGGCTTACCTTGCGGGCCTCGTCGACCATCGCGATGAACTTCGCGGGGTCCTTCTCCACGTCCTTCTTGCAGTCGTTGCAGCACAAGCGGATGAGACGTCCGGCGACCACGAGGTCCACAGGCTTGCCCATGTCGCCGCCGAGTTTCTCCTTGCTCACGGGGCACGTCTTGAGGACGTAGTCCTTGCCCTGTTGCTCGACCACCGCCTTGTCGAGTGAGGCGAGGAACTTGACCGGGTCCTTGAGAAAGTCAGCCTTCTCGCTGTCGGCCCCGAGACGAATGAGGCGATTGCCATAAGCGAACTCGAAGGGCCTTTCGGGGAGGCCCTTGCCCGTCACGACGGACGTCTTCAGCGGGTAGAGCGCGGCCTGATCCTTGATGATCTTCTCGTCGATCTTGGTGAGGTTCGCGGCTAGGTCTTTCTCGAACTTCGGCGAACAGGCCGGGCAGCAGAAGCGGACCTCGCGCCCGTCATAGATCTTCGTCACAGGGTCACCCATCGTGCCCAGTTTCTTCGCTGTGATCGGGCAGGTGTCGAGGGGGTACGGATCGCCGATGCGCTCGACCGGTTCAGCGCCCTTGGTCGCGGACGATGCGGGAGCGGGCTGCTTCTCGGATTGCGCCTGGGCGGAGCCCATCACGAAGAGGGACAGCGCGGCGCTAGCCGCGCAGACGATGACGCGTCGATTCGCACTCATTCGCGAAAACTCCTTCCGGTACATAGGCCGGAGATTGGGAACGCGCCAGAGAACAGTCGTGCAGATGTGCGAGCTGTTAACCGGCGAATGGGGTCTGCCGCCGGGCTCACCCGGTCAGGGCACGATCAAGGAGGATGGAGACTATGAGAAAGACGCTCGGCGACGCTGCTGGCGTGCCGGGCGAGGCTGCGTGCCGCACAATGAGCGCGCAATGTAGGCGCAGCAGCGAACTCGTGGACCGAGTCGTCCAGTTTTGTAGCTGAAGCGCCCTGAAAAACGATCGCCTTGCAGGGGCATTTGACGAGAGCCACCCCGTGGTTTCCTTCGACCAGAAGAGCAAGCAGCTTGTGGCCGAGACGATGACATGTCGACGCGGCTGACGAAGGGGGACTTCGCGCGTCCGGTGCGTGATCTAGTGGACGTGCACTATCGACAGGCGGGGCGGACCACGATGGCGCGCCAAACGATCGGACGACGCATCGCCGACCAGCCGACGCTGCGCAAATGCGCGACGACGCGGGAGTCCGACCGCAACTGGAGGTTCACCCGCATCGACTAACAATTTAGGGACCGACGACGCGCGAACAAAGCTACCGCGTGTCTACCTAGAGATTTTTGAGACGCGATCCACAAGCATGAACGGTCAATATCTGAGAATCGCGTCCCCCTTCCGCCACGCCGATTTTTCGATCACTCCAGTCACTCGCGGATTCCACTGTCCGCGCCGCGCAGTACTCTGAGGCGAGGAGATTTCAGAGTAATGGCCAAGAACGCGACTACCGACACTCTGCATCAGCCTGCTGGTGCCATCAGCCGAGCCATGGGACTACGGTTTGCGCAGTCGATGGAAGTCCGGCCCACCATCGATGCGACGAGCGGTGCCCAAGATGGCGTACTCGCAGTCGATCCGACGTTAGGCCCTTGGTCGGATGAAGACAGCTGCGTGCTCCGTTCCGTGATGGCGTGGCGGCTGGATCCGAAGAACGACGGCCGCGGGCGCGCCGCGCTGCTTGTTGAATCGCTCATCCGAGACGCCCACCGAACACTTTGGGCTGGCGAGCACTTCCTGCATGCAACGACACTTTGGGAGCGATTCGTCGAAAAGAATGCGCTGGGGGCACCGGGGCTTCGGTCGAACGAGCCGCCCGTACTCAAGGGCTCGGACACCGCCCGACCGGGCGAACGCGTTCGTCCACTCATCACAGGGTTCGAGGGATACATTGACGGCCGCGAGCAATCGTTCGTTACCGTCGTCTCGTGCGATGCGAAGATCCCTGGGGTGACTCAGCTCTTTCGACTCCGCATGAAGTACTTCGGTTTCGCGTTGCGGATAGACGAACACGTTGGGCTCGATCGTCGCGGTCGAACGAGTGTTCGCCACGTCATGCACCTTGAGGTCCGCACGGATTCGGACTCCCTCGTGACGTTCAACGCAAAGGGCAGTACGAAACTCGGTGGCCGTTCCCTACTCGCACTCAATCCACTGACCGCTGGTGTGAGCCTTTGGGATCCGATGTCCCTCCCGTTGCATCGCCCCTACGAGCGCGCCGACGAATCGTCCTGGCGATCGCGATGCATCGAGGCGGGCTGGAGTGACGATGAACTGACGACGGCGCTCGCGCCGAGCGCGCGGCTTCGGCATCGCCCGCTGCGCTGAAGTAGCTCCGAGCCTGACTCGCTCGTACATAGCATGGCGCGATGTTAGCTAACCGCTCGTGGCGAAAGTTATTCGCGCAGAACGTAGTGGATGCAAGCTCGGGGGGCCCGCGCGACGAGTGCGTTCCGCTTGATCGAGGGTACTCGACAGCCGCTTGTATCTTCCGAAAGCGCTGTCCATGCTGCCTGACGTTGACTTGTCGACTTGGTAAGCGGATACCACGCCGGGTCGTCACTGAGTTCCCGACCGCGGCGCTGGATAGCGGAAGATCTCGATCGTCTACCCGATCCGGTCGCGTCGCGCTGCGTTGGCGGCGTCGATCGCCCCACGGGTCGGCTGGCGGGCGGCTGGGTCTTGGGCTGGCGGCGGATTCGATTTCGGATCGGGTGTTCGATCGGGGGTTGGGTTTGGCTGCGGCTTACTCGCGATGCGGCGCTGGTTGAACATCCAGTCAAGCACACCATCGGGGCCAAAGCGATACGCGGGCGTCCAACTGTTGTGGCCGACCTTCTCGTACTCGCGATACATGGGAGTCGTCGGCGTGGATGTCTTGGGCTGCGCTGCCTTGATCGCGTCGCGCATGGCCCGCGAGAGCTGTACCGGGACAACCGGATCGTCGCTTCCATGCACGATGTAGAACGGAACACCAATGAGGCGCGATGCGGTGGCGGGGTCTCCGCCGCCGCAGATCGGAATGACCGCGGCGAACAGGTGCGGCCGCCGAGCGGCGAGATCGAATGCGCCGAAACCTCCCATCGAGAGGCCTGTCAGATAGATCCGTTCGTGATCGATCGGACGTGCGACTAACACCTCGTCTATTGCCTGCATCACCGACCGCATTGACTTCGTCGGCTCAAGTGCGAAGGTCGGCATGACCCCCTTCTCGCGGAAGGCTTGCAGATCGATCAGCGCCCACGACTCGTCGCGCGGGCACTGCATCGCGAGGATGAAGCACGGGGCTCGGGCCTGAAACTCGGCGCCTGCCGCCGCGCCGACAAAATGCGTGAGCTGGGCGCTGTTGTCGTCGCCGCGCTCGCCGGCGCCGTGGAGAAAGACGACGAGCGGCACGCGCTTCCCGTCCACGATCGCTGACGCGGGCGGCTCGACGAGGCGGTAGCGATAGGTGACATCGACCGAACCGTCAGGCTTATGGAGCGATGCCGTACCTTCGGCGATTGGCGGATGCGTCGCGGTCTGGGCAACCGGCACCGCTGGAGGGACCAACGCAAGGAACCCGACGGCCAAGAGTGGGGCGAAAGAGTGCACGGCGGGATCGTACGAGCCACCGAACTTACGAGCGTTCAAAGGCCGACGCCCGCCGCGGAGGATTGACCTAGGGCGCTAGATATTGGGGCTTCGACATTGCGTGTTGTGCGTCAGAACAAGCTGATGATTTCTCGTCTAATGAAAGGAGGAGATCATGTGAAAAGTAGGCAACACATGGAGCCGACCGCGCGGCGACGGCAGCGGAGTCGGCGTCGGAGCTGCGGGAGGCAAAGCGATGAGCCGCAGTGCGTCCTGCGATCGTGCTTGGTCGCTGGCATGGTTCCTACACCTTCCAGTTTCCCTTGTCGTATTTGGCGTGCGTCAGGGCGATCCGGATGTTGACGAGCCGGAAGTCGTAGCGAACGCGGGCCACGAGCTGGCACTTGTTGCCGCTGATGTTGAAGACTGTGAGCATCTCCCCGCGTGCCGTCCCGACGCCATCGGCGTGCGCGTAAGTCTCCTGAGCATCCTGCAGGCTGTTCCACTCGGCACCGGGCACGGTCATGTACCAACCGCGAAGTGTCTTCTCCGCGTCTGCGTGGCGTTGCCAGATGCGGCGATTCGGCCCGTGCGGCCGATTCAGGCACCGAAGGCCGCGCGAGCAGAATGATGCGCTTTGGTGGAGGAGGGCAACTGGCTTGTCCTCCCGAATGCCCCGACTTTCAGACCGCCGATTGTTCGGACCTCGCCAGCCACTGCGCAAGGGAACAGCTGCCGATCCATCTCGATATCGCATTGATGGGTCGGCGACGTGCCCTCGACGGCGCCGTCGATCTCCGAAAAGTGATCGTGTCCGGTACTTTGTCCTCGTGAACATCACCGCATTCGCCGCGTCGGCTACCTGACTTGGAGAATTGCAACCTTCCGCGAAGCCACAGCCCGCATCAAGATCAACAAGCTGCTCGAAGCATCCGGCTGGCGATTTTTTCCCGAAGGCAACCAGCCCGCGAACATTCGGCTCGAACCAAGCGTTTCGATCAAGACGGCCGAGCTCGACGCGCTCGGCGAGAATTTCGAGAGGACCGGCAAGGGCTTCGTTGACTTCCTTCTCCTCGACGCGAAGGGCTTTCCGTTCATCGTCCTCGAGGCCAAGGCAAAGGACAAGAATCCGCTGGTCGGCAAGGAGCAGGCGCGAAAGTACGCTCGCTCGCAGAACTGCCGCTTCGTCATCCTCTCGAACGGCAATCTGCACTACTTCTGGGATCTCGAGCGAGGCGACCCTTACGTCATCACCTCGTTTCCAACGCCCGATTCCGTCATCGGCTACCAGAAAGTTACCCCTGATCCGCAGCGTCTGATCGCGGAGCAGGTGGGCGAGGACTACATCGCTCTCACGCAGCGTCCGGGCTACCAGTCGGAGGCCGCGTGGCGGAACGAGGCGGAACGGCCCGGCTACATCCAGGCCAACAAGCTCCGTTTCCTCCGACCCTACCAGCTCAAGGCGATTCACAGCCTTCAGGCGGCAGTCAAGGACGGCAAGGACCGCTTCCTGTTCGAGATGGCTACCGGCACCGGCAAGACCCTGACCGCCGCCGCTGTCATCAAGCTCTTCCTGCGCTCCGGCAACGTACGGCGCGTGCTGTTCTTGGTCGACCGCCTCGAGCTCGAGGATCAGGCGAAGAAGGCGTTCGCCGCGCTGCTGTCTGCCGACTTCCAGACGGTCATCTACAAGGAGAATCGCGACGACTGGCGCCGCGCAGAGATCGTCGTCACCACCGTGCAGTCCCTGCTCTTCAACAACAAGTACCAGAAGCTCTTCTCGCCGACCGATTTTGATCTCGTAATCTCCGACGAAGCGCATCGTTCCATCGGCGGCAACGCTCGCGCGGTGTTCGATTACTTCATCGGCTACAAGCTCGGCCTGACCGCGACGCCCCGCGACTACCTGCGGCGCTTCGACGTCTCGAACCCGGGAACACGCGACCCGCGCGAGACCGAGCGTCGTTTGCTGCTCGACACCTACCGCACGTTTGGGTGCGAGAACAGCCAGCCGACCTTCCGCTACTCCCTGCTCGACGGCGTGAAAGAGGGCTACCTGATCAACCCCACGGTGGTCGATGCCCGCACTGGCATCACGACCCAGTTGCTCTCCGAGCAGGGCTTCGTCGCCTCGTTCACGGACGACACCGGCGAGGACCAGGAACAGGTCTTCACGCAGCGCGAGTTCGAGAAACGGTTTTTTCTGACGCCACCAACCAGCTGTTCTGCAAGACGTTCCTCGAAAACGCCCTGCGCGATCCCGTCAGCAGCGAGATCGGCAAGTCGATCATCTTCGCCGTCAGCCAGAGCCACGCGCTCAAGCTGGCGCAGATCCTCAATCAGATGGCCGACCGCATGTACCCGGGCAAGTACCAGTCGGACTTCGCCGTGCAGGTGACCAGCCAGATTCCAGATGCCCAGCAGTTCAGCATCAACTTCAGCAACAACAACCTCCTCGGTTCAGGCAACTTCATCCCGGCCTACAAGACCAGCAAGGCGCGGGTCTGCGTGACCGTCGGGATGATGACCACCGGCTACGACTGCACGGACCTCCTCAACCTCGGCCTGTTCCGCCCGATCTTCTCGCCGACCGACTTCATCCAGATCAAGGGCCGCGGCACCCGCAAGCACGACTTCCTGGAACAGCTCTTCGACGACAGCCTCAAGGACGGCGTGCAGAACCCATCCAAGACGGCCTACAAGCTCTTCGACTTCTTCGCCAACTGCGAGTACTTCGAGGCGGAGTTCAACTACGACGAAGTGCTGAAGCTCCCGCCGCCTAGGGGAACGACCGGCGACGAAGGCGGCGGCCAAGGCCCGGTGGTAGTGGGCGGCACCTACGAACATCTCGGCGCTGACATCCTCTCCATGGTCAAGGAAGAGACCATCGGCTACGAGGGATGAAGATCGACCGGATGTTCTTCGAGAAGTTCGAGGACACCGTACGCGCCGACGACACCATCGCCGCCGCCGTCGAGGCCGGGCAGTGGGACCGCGTGATCGACTACGTGAATCGCGAGGTCTTCGACACAAGCCCGAGGAGTACTACACGCTCGACAAGCTGCGTATAGCCGCTGCCGTGGACCGGCGCCTGACCCTGCGTGAGATCCTCGAAAAGGTTTTTGGGCTGATCCCGCGCTTCAAGTCCAAGGATGAACTGCTGGAAGAGGAATTCGCCAAGTTCATCGCCGACACCAAGCCCGACGAGGCCACGGCCATCCCGGCGATCAAGACCTACTTCAAGGCCTACGTCACGAGCGGGCGCGTGCGCGACATCATCGACAGTTTGCAGTTCACCGATCTCGCGACCAACCCGGTCTTCTCAACCCGCGACTTCAAGGCCGTGCCGCAGAAGTACCGCACCCTCGTCCCGGAGTACGTCAAGGATTACGTCTCCTTGAACCAATTCGCCGCATAGGAAGAGCGCATGACCAAGCCACGTAAAGCCACCGTGAGCGTGAAGGGGACCGCAGTCACGGTTCTCGTCCACCGCGAGCAAGACTACATCTCTCTCACGGATATCGCACGGCACAAGGACCCAGAGCGGACGGACTACCTGATCTCGAACTGGATGCGAAACCGCAACACGATCGAGTTTCTCGGCATCTGGGAGGCCCTGAACAACCCCGGTTTTAATCCCATCGAATTCGATGGGTTTAGGAAAAGCGCGGGCCTGAACAGCTTCATCCTGACGGTCAAGCAGTGGGTCCAGCGGACGGGGGCGGTCGGTCTCGTGTCCAAGGCCGGGCGCTACGGTGGAACCTTCGCCCATAAGGACAACTGAAGTGATTTCGGATGGCTGATTGCTGATTTTGGATTTGGAAACCAAAGACGATGGACAAGGCTGAATTGAAGCAAAGGACAAAGGTTTTCGCGCTGCGAGTGTTGAAGCTCGTGGATGCGTTGCCGCCAACGACGGCGGGGCGCGCCATCGGCAACCAGCTTGTGCGCAGTGGAACCTCCGTGGGCGCCAACTATCGCGCTGCCTGCCGTGGCCGATCCAGGGCTGAATTCATCGCCAAGATCGGAACGGTCGCCGAAGAGGTCGACGAGTCCGCCTTCTGGATGGAACTGATCGTGGAAGGCGGACTTCTGAAGCAGGAGCTTGTCCTGCCGTTGCACGCGGAAGCCGAAGAACTCACCGCCATTTTCACCGCCTCAGGCCGCACCGCTAAAACCAACAATCAGCAATCCAAAATCAAAAATCCAAAATGTTAGACACCGACACCAAACGCCGCATCGACACCGCCCGCGACATCCTCGTGGGCAAGGTGCCCGACCCCAAGAGCCAGGTCGAGCAGATCACCATCGCGCTGATCTACAAGTTCATGAACGACATGTA
>Ga0163149_10001054_pt1 | contig 35728 bp, 24 predicted proteins | sample OliLakLV19MP5G1_FD_148604 | JGI IMG/M metagenome (GOLD analysis project Ga0163149, IMG submission 148604) | Freshwater microbial mat bacterial communities from Lake Vanda, McMurdo Dry Valleys, Antarctica - Oligotrophic Lake LV.19.MP5.G1 | ecosystem: Environmental > Aquatic > Freshwater > Lake >... | reverse complement strand
CTCTTAATCTTTTGCTTAATTATAACTATAATACTTAGATTTAAAATTAACAAGTTGGGAAAAGAGTATATTAAATACCTTTAAAACGATCACCGACTTTAGCTCCGTTAGGAGCATAATATTGGTAAAAAAACAACCACTCTCTGTGATTGAGTGCCGAAGGCACGAGATTAAATATCTTTAAAGATATAATGCTCATCGTATTCGACCTCGAACTCCTTTAACAATTCTTTATACTCTTCCCTAAACGATTTTTTACCGTGGTGCTCTTCTTGCTTTTCTATATAGGAAATTACAACAGGCAACGTTGATTTATTATAAGCAAAAGCACCATAACCCTCCTGCCATGAAAATTTCCCTCTTACAAATCTTTTATCATTTATCCATTTCGATGACCCTCCCTTTATGTCCTGCATAAGGTCAGACAACGATTGAGCAGGACGCATCCCAACTAAAATATGTATATGGTCTTGCATACCATTAATAGCAAGCAATTTATGATTGTTGTTTTTAACAATTCCTGAAATATATTTATACAGTTCATCCTTCCACTCTTTTTTTATAATACACTCTCGATTCTGAACCGCGAAAACAGCATGTATATGAATTTGCGTATAAGTATTAGCCATTTGAATTTTATTTCGTCCCTAAGGGACTCAGCTTTCTTTTTATTCTCTATTACCGATATTTTGTTCCCACGGAACAAACTCAATAATTGTCAAATTTAATCTTAATCAAAAACAATAAACAATAAAACGCAACTTCCTTTGAAGCTCCAGTAGGAGCGTAATATCGGTAAAACTAAATCAATACGAGTTATTGAGTGCCTTAGGCACGGGATTAAACATCATTGCAAATATAACACTCAGTATAAATTTGATTTCGTCCCTACGGGACTCTATTTTCTTCTTTATTCTTTTTTACCGATATTTTGTTCCTACGGAACAAGCTCAATATTTGTCAAGTTTAATCTTAATCCAAACAAAAATAACAAAACACAACACCGTTTGAATCTCCGTTGGGAGCATAATAGTGGTAAAAACCACTCCGTCTAGCAATAGAGTCCTGTAGGCACGAAATGATCCTTTGCCTCACCATATCAAATGAAACCTTTGATAATGATATAAATCATATTACTATATTTATTCCTAATTCTATAAAATGGAAAATCAAATTGAGACACTTGAGTGTGATGAGACAGAAAAAAATAGTGATGTTGAGGAACAGTCAATTATCAGTGTAAATAAATTTATTTTTCTTTGCATCATAACACTTGGACTTTACCCAATCTGGTGGTTTTATAAATCGTGGCGCTTCTTTCAACAGAAAGATCAACTTGATGTTATGCCTGCCATGCGTGCATTATTTGCAATATTTTTCATCATCTCTTTGTTTGACCGCATACTTAAATTCGCACAGCAAAAAGGGTATAAGGAGGCTTACCCCCCTGTTGGATTATTCTTAGGCTTTCTTGTCTCAAATTTATTTGCCCAGATTCCCAACCCAGTTTGGCTTATTTCATTTTTCAGTTTTTTATTTCTTATTCCACCTTTTAAAGCACTCAATTATGCAAGGCAAAATTCTCCCGAACTAATGGTCTTAGAACAAGAGTCGTTTAACGGACGACAAATTGCACTTATAGTAATTGGAGCATCTGTTTGGATATTACTGTTATTGGGATTAAGTCAACAACCTTATTGACACGATCAGTAAAACTAATTTGTACTGCCCGTTCGTGGAAAAGGAACGACGCGAACACAATTGAAAACGTTGAACTTTTCCCGAGCTTGCCGAAGGATTAAACTAATATAATAGCTTGTGTGGATACCTTTTTATGTGAAGGTCCTTGATGATTTTATAAAGCATATCTCTGAACTCCTCCATATTTTCTTTTTTAACTGCAGAAATAAAAATACAGGGATCATTGAGGCGGCTCATCCAACTCTTTTTTAAATCAGCAAGACTTATATTTTCTTTTGTAGAAGGAGTAAGGTCGTCCGCTTCTTTCTCAATAAATGTATACGCATCTACTTTATTAAAAACCATAATGGTTGGCTTATCAAAAGCGCCAATATCGGTAAGCGTTTGTGAAACTACATTTATCTGGTCCTCGAAATGAGGGTGAGAAATATCTACAACATGTATTAATATATCCGCTTCGCGCACCTCGTCCAATGTTGATTTAAATGATTCAACTAAATGAGTTGGAAGTTTGCGAATAAAACCCACAGTATCCGATAATAAAAACGGGAGGTTGCCAACTACTACTTTTCTCACTGTTGTATCTAATGTTGCAAACAATTTATTTTCTGCAAACACATCCGACTTGCTCAGCAAATTCATTATGGTAGATTTTCCAACATTGGTATAACCTACCAGCGCAACACGTATCATCTCTCCCCTGTTCTTACGCTGCGTTGCCATTTGTCTGTCGATATTCGAAAGTTGTTCTTTAAGCGCTGTAATTTTTTTTCGAATATTACGCCTGTCTGTTTCTATCTCCTTCTCCCCTGACCCACCACGCGTTCCTGTTCCACCACGCTGACGCTCCAAGTGAGTCCACATACCAGTTAAACGTGGCAGCATATAATTATAATATGCTAACTCCACTTGTGTTTTCGCGTGAGCGGTTTTTGCACGTGAAGCAAAAATATCAAGAATGAGATTTGTACGATCAAGGATTTTTTTTCCAATCTCCTCTTGCAAATTCCTCATTTGTGATGGAGAAAGTTCATCATCGAAAATAACCATGTCAATGTTATTTTCATCAACATATTTTTTTATTTGCTGCGTTTTCCCGGAACCAATATAAGTTGCCTTATCAGGATTCTCTAATCGTTGGGTAAAACGCCGCACAGGTTTTACGCCTGCCGTCTCAGTTAAAAAAGCCAATTCATCCAGGTACTCCATCACCTGCGCCTCTTCCTGCTCACGGTGGATCAGCCCAACTAAAATAGCGGTCTCCTGTTTCTTCGCGGTATCGTGTAATTTTGTCAATTTATTTTTTTAGTGTTTCAACGTAATCCGCAACCATTTTTATCTGAACATCTGTAAGCGTTCCATTAAATGGCGCCATTGCTCCTTTTCCTTCAGCAATCACAGTCATAATAGTTGTGTTGTCCAATTGTGATAAACTAAGATCAGTTGCTCCCATTGCTCCTTGCTTACCATCACTTCCGTGACAGCTTCCACATTTGCTTTCATAAATATCTTTTCCACTTGCAGTTTCAGTTACAGGCACTGATGTTGAAGATTTTTTTGACATCTCAGCCATGCCGTACGCGGCAATGATCATTAACAATGATAAAATGGCCAAAGCCTTTTTCTGCTTTTTAAATCCTATTACTGCAACTGGTATAGACGCCAACACAACAACAATTTTAATGATCAACAAAGGTTTTATCTCGGGAACTTGGGTAACCATATAAATACCCGTAAGTAAAAACAAAAAACTAATGATCATTTCAGGCACTTTTGTCGCCTTGGTCATTTTCTGAAGAGCTTCTGTTTTGTTGGCTACTAACAGTATGGTTTTAATAAGATACAACAGCAAAAACAGGTTTACGGATATTAAATGTGTGTAGAATATGGTTTTGTCCATTTTGCCTGATTTGAGTAGGTGTCAAAGGTAGTAAAATAGGATGAACGGAAAGGGTAATATGGGAAATTTTGGTAATTTAGCCCCTCATTTATAAATACCTGTTTCATGAAATTTTGTGTTCGTATTGCTCTCCTTTTCCTATTCGTAAACGGATATTCTCAGGAAACTTTCCAGGTGAATGGAACTACTAATAAAAATCACAACTACTATGCATTCGTCAATGCAACAATTTATATTGATCATGAAACGGTGATAAACAACGCTACTCTTCTCATCCAGGATGGAATAATAAAAGAAGTTGGTACAGCGGTTAAAATTCCGAATGGAACGGTGGTTCAAAATTTAAAAGGCAAAACTATTTATCCATCATTTATAGATCTGTATTCCAACTACGGCATGCCAGAGGTAAAAGCTCCTAAGCCTGGCATGTATCCTCAAATGGAAAGTAATGTTAAAGGCGCTTATGGATGGAACCAGGCAATACGTACCGATGTTGATGCATGCAAACATTTTACGGCAGACAATAAAAGCGCAGAAGAATTAAGAGGATTGGGATTTGGCGCAGTCCTTACTTCTCAAAGGGATGGAATAGCACGTGGTACGGCGGTATTTGTAACACTTGCAAGCGAACAGGAAAATAGTACAGTATTAAAAGACAAAGCAGCCGCACTTTATTCTTTTAATAAAGGAACATCCACGCAGGACTATCCTTCATCACAAATGGGTAGCATCGCACTTTTAAGACAAACTTATCTTGATGCACAATGGTATGCCGCCAATGCAAACAAAAAAGAATTTAATATTTCTCTCGAGGCTTGGAACAGCCAGCAAGGTTTACCGCAAATTTTTGAAGCAGATGATAAGCTCACAGCACTACGTGCCGATAAAATTGGTGATGAATTTAAAGTACAATACATCATCAAAGGAGCCGGTGATGAATACCAACGTATTGATAATATAAAAACTACAAATGCTAAATTTATTTTACCGCTTAATTTTCCATTGGCATTTGATGTTGAGGATTCTTACGCCGCGTTGATCATTAATCTCGATGAAATGAAACACTGGGAATTGGCGCCAGCAAATCCATCTTACTTCGAGAAAAATTTTATTCCCTTTTCGCTTACAACAGCCGATCTTAAAGAAAAAAAAGATTTTTACAAAAACCTCCGCAAAGCAATAAAATTTGGCCTTTCAGAAAAACAAGCCCTTAAAGCTCTTACATCTACTCCCGCGGAAATGATGGGGATGAAAGACAAAGTTGGTACTATTAAAAAAGGAGCCATTGCTAATTTTATTATTTGTTCAGGAAATATTTTTGATGAAAAAAATACCATTTACGAAAACTGGGTACAAGGGTTGCCATATATTCTTGCCAACAAAGATCAATTTGATATTCGCGGAAATTATGATCTCAAAATTGGCAATGAAGCAAAGTATAAACTCAACATTAGCGGTGAGCTAGAAAAACCTAAAGCAACTGTTACAGGCGGTGACACAGGAAAAACAACAGTCAATTTGACCTTCGCGAATACATTGATCTCATTAAATTTTAAAGAAGGAGATGGAATGATAAGGCTCAGTGGATCCATCAGCGAATCACCAAGCATGAATTTTTCCGGTAAAGGTCAATTAGCAAATGGAGATTGGGTTAGCTGGTCGGCAACTTATCAGTCGGCATTTAAACCAGAAGAGAAAAAAGACACGGCACAAAAAAACTCAACTGAGCTCGGGGAAATCATTTATCCTTTTACCGCTTATGGCCGCCCGATAGAAGATAAAAACGTGGTAGAAAAATTTAAAACACGCTGGGATGCGGTGATAATTAAAAACGTAACGGTATGGACGAACGAAGCCGACGGAATTTTAAAAAACAAAGACGTTTACATCACCGAAGGGAAAATTGTTCGTATCGCAGATAATATTGAACCCACCAAAGGTGCTTTTGCAAAAGTAATCGATGGAACAGGGAAACACCTTACCTCCGGTATTATTGATGAACATTCGCATATAGCAATTAGCAGAGGAGTTAATGAAGGCACACAATCGTCCAGTTCAGAAGTGAGAATTGGTGACGTAGTAAATTGTGACGATGTAAATATATACAGGCAATTAGCAGGTGGTGTAACTACAGCACAATTATTACATGGATCAGCAAATGCGATCGGGGGACAATCCGCGATAATTAAATTACGATGGGGAAAAACGCCTGAAGAAATGAAGTTTCAGAATGCGGATGGATTCATAAAATTTGCATTGGGCGAAAACGTAAAACAATCCAACTGGGGCGATCAGAATGTGGTTCGTTTTCCACAAACACGAATGGGAGTGGAACAGGTTTATTATGACTATTTTACTCGCGCTAAAGAATATGAAAAAGCTATCAATAATTATAATAGCGCCGAAGGCAAAATAAAATTACTTACTGGTCCACCCAGAAGAGATATTGAAATGGATGCATTGGTAGAGATTTTAAATAAAAAACGTTTTATCACTTGCCACTCATATGTTCAATCTGAAATAAATATGCTCATGCATGTGGGAGACTCTATGGGTTTCCGGGTAAATACTTTCACTCACATTTTGGAAGGATATAAAGTTGCTGATAAAATGAAAGCGCATGGAGTTGGCGGATCTACGTTCTCCGACTGGTGGGCTTATAAAATGGAGGTTAAAGAAGCGATCCCATACAACGCGACAATATTAAACAACATGGGAGTGGTAACTGCCATTAACTCCGATGATGCTGAAATGGGAAGAAGATTAAACCAGGAAGCAGCTAAAACTGTAAAGTATGGCGGACTTACGGAAGAAGAAGCATGGAAATTGGTAACACTTAATCCCGCTAAACTTTTACACATCGACAATAAGGTTGGAAGTATAAAAGTTGGTAAAGACGCCGACATGGTTCTTTGGTCTGATAATCCTCTTTCCATTTATGCTAAACCAGAGAAAACATTGGTGGATGGGATTATTTATTATGATATTGAAAACGACTTACAATTAAGAGAGGAAATCAAAACTGAAAGAGCAAGGCTGATACAAAAAATGATCGCCGAAAAAGATGGCGGAGAGAAAACCCAGCAAGCTAAAGGCAAAAAGAAAAAATTATATCACTGTGAAACGCTTGGGGATGGAGAGTTCGAATAAGTTCCGAGTTTAAAGTTCAAAGTTTAAAGACAATATTAAAAGAATAAAAATGACAAAAAAATTATTTACCGCTTTAAGTATATTTTTACTAGTACCATTTTCAATAAATGCACAAAGACCAGTTCCCGCAAAAAAACAAGTCAAAAGCATTCTTCTTATTGGCGGCACTGCACACATCGGTGATGGAAAGGTTATTGAAAAATCTGCCATTGGTTTTAAAGATGGAAAAATAACCGTTGTTAGTACAATGGCTGAAGTAGATAAAAGTGCCTTTGATGAAACCATTGACATTACCGGCAAACAGGTTTATCCGGGCTTCATTGCACCAAATGTTTCTCTTGGACTTGTTGAAGTCGGTGCAGTTCGCGCAACACGTGATGTATCAGAAGTTGGAGCATACAACCCGCATGTACGATCGCTCATCGCATACGACACAGATTCTAAAATTATTCCTACAGTACGTACCAACGGAGTTTTAATCGCACAGGTCACGCCTCGTGATGGTATTTTCTCCGGCACCTCCAGTATTCTAGAACTCGATGGTTGGAACTGGGAAGATGCTGTAAATAAAAAAGATGACGGAGTGCATTTGAATTGGCCCTCAGTTTTTAAACGCAGCGGATGGTGGGCAGAACCAGGGCCAATAGAAAAAAACAAAGATTACGACAACAACATTAATGCAATAAAAAAATTCATAGCCGATTCTAAAGCGTACAATGAAGCGACAGAGAAAACGGAAAAAAATATACGCTTCGAAAGCATGAAGGGATTATTCAATGGAGCTCAAACTCTTTTTATTCATAGCAATTTCGTAAAAGAGATCACAGAAAGCATCAGCATTTGTAAGGAAAGTGGAATTAAAAAAATTGTTTTGGTTGGTGGAAAAGATTCCTGGATGGTGACAGATTTTTTAAAACAAAATAATATTTCAGTTATTGTAGAACGCATACATGCATTGCCCGACAGAAACGATGATGATGTTGATCTTCCCTACAAGCTTCCAACCCTGTTACAAAAAGCGGGCGTGCTTTTTTGTTTAAACAACGAGGGAGATATGGAAAATATTACGACCCGTAATTTACCCTTCTATGCAGGTACGACAGCCACCTATGGTTTAACTAAAGAAGAAGCCCTGGCATCAGTTACTTCTAATGCCGCAAAAATTTTAGGTATAGACAATGTGGTTGGCACTTTAGCTATTGGCAAACAAGCTACATTGTTTGTTTCAACAGGCGACGCATTGGATATGAGAACCAATAATGTAGAACGCGCTTATATACAAGGTAAAACAATTGACTTGAACAATGAGCAGAAGGAACTTTACGAAACGTACAAGAAAAAATATGAGTTGAAATAACTCAATGTACGACAATCACCTTTTGTGATTTTATTGCATTGCCCTTATTGTCGTTGAGTGTTAAAAAATAAAAACCGTTAGTAAAATCTCCAGCATTGATGCTAACCTCATGGTTATTCTCAAAATGTTTTTCAAAAATTGTTTCACCGTAAATATTCTTTAGTAAAACGGATCCCTGTTCAATAGTTTCATTTAATATAACCCGGATATTATCATTAGCAGGATTAGGAATAATTTGCATTCTCACCCCTTCAACATCATTTGAAATGCTATTTAAGAGGGGATTGCGCATCACTCTAATATCTGCATCAGAGTTTAAAAATATATTTGTCTTCCTGTCAAAAGCTATAAAATAAACATCTCCATTGGGTGCTACACACACATCACGGAGCCTGCCGTACTTAAGCTTTGTTGAATCATTATTATAAATCAAATAATTAGCTGTGGAAATTACAGAATCCCCCGTTGCATTAAGTTTATAAGCCTTTAATCCTCCCCTGGATAAACACGCTTCCAATATCGTATTTGAAAATTCCGGTATATAATTAAAATTATAATAGTCTATCCCGGAAGGAGGATTGTATGAAATGTTTTTTGCATGCTCATACGTTTGATATTGCGCCAAGGCACACAATGAGTTAGTGGTGACAGCATTATCGCCATCCCAGCAGGGCCAGCCATAATACTTTCCTTTTTTGATCAGGTTTAACTCGTCACGTTTATATTCTCCATGCTCTGAAGCATATATTAAACCATTGGGCAATTGTAATAATCCTTGCGGATTACGATGGCCATAAGAAAATGTATAATCACTTGTATAATTATCGCTCGGAACAGAACCATCCAAATTTATCCTTAGTATTTTGCCGCGCTTCTCACCTATTGTATCTGTCTCAGGTCTAAACTCAGGCGTACTTACATATAACTTTCTGTCCTGCCCCATTATTATTCTCCCACCCACATGTTCACCCGGACCACGATCATGTATATAATCAAATATTTTCAGCGGCTGCGAAAGTGTCTTTGTGTGAAAAGAATAGGTATACCGAAATAAATTTACAAGATGTCCGCCCGCATAATGCAATGCGGTATCTATCAAAATAAAAACATGAGGCGTATCATTAAAATCTGGATGCACAGTGAGACTCAGCATATACCCGCTGTTAACAAATAGCAGCGTATCCACTTTTTGAGATGCGGGATTATATCTTTTTAGTTCAGCCCCATCAGTAAACCATAGTGTCGAATCTGGCCCCCAAAATAGATCCCAGGGGTTGTAACACTTTACCGAATCAACTACAATTACAGTATTGACATAGGTGTTACCTATTGTATCGAGAAATTGAGCATTACAAATGCTCAGTGATAAGTAAAGGATAAGTGAACAACATATTTTTTTCATTTTAGTATATTCAAAAATATAGCATATATGGTGTACAATTAAACGTATTTTATCAGCCAATTACGTGTCTGAATGAGAGAACTCTATCCTTTATTAAATTAATAAGAATATCGAAAACGTATAAAAAATCTCCGAAAAACCGGCAGGAAATATCTCTCTTTAGAATACTTATTGAATAACAATTTTCTTCACAATGATTTTCTCTCCGTTTTGCATATTAAGAAAGTACATTCCTTTAGTTTGTTTACTCAGATCAACTTGTATTTTATCAGTTTTTCCAGACTGATTTATTTGTGCAGAATAAATACTATTGCCCAATACATCCAAAACTGTGATCATTCCTTCAGTAAAACTATTTTCAATAATAAATACTCCATTTCCTGGATTGGGGTAAATAATTATGTGGCCGTAATCTAAAATTGATTTGATACCAGAACATACATCTACAACTATTTGGGAAGAATTTGTTGTGGTACAAAAATTTCCATCTGTATAAGAGTAATCAATAGTATGCATTCCCACTCCGGCCAAAGCCGGACTAAAATTTCCCCCACTTACACCGCTGCCAGAATAAGAGCCACCACTAGGTAAACCACCGGACAGAGAATAACTTCCTGTACTTACGCAAACTGTATCAGGGTTAAGTAAAAGAGAAACAGAGGGCAGGGAATTAATCGTGAGTGTAGTAATATCTACATGGTTACAATTATTAGCCACACTGAGTGTATCATAATATACACCGGCCGTCAACTGATAACTTCCTCCCAATAAAATACTATCTCCCGAACAAATTGAAACTGCTTGGTTAACAACGGATAAAGGATTTACTGTTAAAACCACACTAGTTGAAGTATCCGGATAAGGATAGCTTCCTGATACTGCACACCGATACTGATATCCATTCATTCCTATCACCGTATTCGCAACAACCAAAGTATTTGTTGTTACACCGCTATACACAATATTATTTGACAAATTTGTAAATCCCGATCCCGAGTTAACCTGCCATTGATAAATCAGGTTAACTCCATTTGCATCAATAGTAAACATCGTATCCTTGTTAACACAAATAGATACATCGGATGACTGCGAAGTAACAATAGTTGGAGGAAATACTTCAATAAGATGAGTGAAAAGAGGAACCCGTCCATTTGTACCGTTAAAATCAAGCTTTTTTGCAAAGGTGCTCGTCGTATAGTCATATTCAAAAAGGACACCCGATCCAACATAATCTGCTCCACTAAAACTTGTCATTCCATATAATTTTCCGTTCGATGAAGCTTGTAACAACGGGCAAATAGGATTGTTTCCATTTATGTTACTGAAATCAAATTTTTTGGTGTAGGTGTTTGTAGTATAATCGTACTCAAAGATGGTTCCGGAATTGTTCACCCCTCCGGTACTGGTAGTGCCATAAAATTTTCCATTAGAAGCCAACATTAAAGAGCCTCCCGGATTCCCACCGCTTAAACTAATAAGATCAATTTTTTTTGTGTAGGTATTGGACGAATAATCATACTCAAAAATTACACCCAGGCCATTTGCTCCGCCATAACGAGTCACCCCGTATAGTTTTCCATTAGGAGCGGAAACTAAATGCCCCATTGGAATACTTCCGCTTGCAGCGCTCAGGTCAATCTTTTTAATGTACGTATTAGTAGAATAATCATACTCAAAAATTACACCAAGAGCATATGCCCCGCCATTGCACGTCATTCCATATAATTTTCCATTAGGGGCATGAAAAAAGGAACCTGTTGGCCCTTTTCCGAGCGCATTACTTAAATCAATCTTTTTAAGATAAGTGTTTGTTTTATAATCATATTCAAAAATTACTCCTCCGGCATTTAAACCTCCAAACCGAGTCATTCCATATAATTTTCCGTTGGAAACAAGAATCAAATTACCGGTAGGACCTGAGCCATTTGCAGTACTGAGATCAATTTTTTTTGTATAGCTGCGTGTATAATAATCGTATTCAAAAATTACTCCAGCGCCATTTGCTCCCCCACGGTAGGTCGTTCCATATAATTTTCCTTTAGGCGCCTGCATTAAAGAACCATGTGGATGACTTCCACTTATGCTGCCAAGGTCAATTTTTTTTGTGTATACGTTTGTCCCTTTATCGTATTCAAAAAGTACTCCCACGTCATTTGCTCCGCCAGAAACAGTCACTCCATAAAGTTTCCCATTACTGGCCAGCATTAAAGTTCCATCTGGATTTTTTCCGCTTGCACTGCTCAGATCAATTTTTTTTGTGTAGATGTTATTGGAAAAATCATATTCAAAAATTACTCCGGCATTGTTTGGATTATTACCAGATGCCATACCATATAATTTTCCAACGGAGACCTCTATTAATGAGCCCATAGGATATCTACCATCTGTACTATTTGAAATAAAATCTACTTTTTTACTATATGCGTTACCTATATAGTCATATTCAAAAAGTGCACCGGCTCCATCCGTTCCGCCAGCATAAGTCAAACCATATAATTTTCCGTTGGAAGCCTGCATTAAAGAACCGTATGGACTTTCACCGTTTGAATAGCTCAAATCAATTTTTTTTGTAAAGGTGTTGGTTGCATAATCGTATTCGAAGATAACTCCCGAATTATTGGCCCCGCCATAACTTGTTACACCATACAACTTATTATTGGAAGCCTCTATTAAAGCCCCAAAGGGGTTCTCTCCATTTGCACTGCTCAGATCAATTTTTTTTGTATACGTGTTGGTCGTATAATTGTATTCGAAGATCACCCCTGAGTTGTTTGTCCCTCCATAACTTGTCATGCCATATAATTTACCATTTCCTGCCTCCATTAAGGAGCCGTATGGCGTTTTTCCGTTCACGCTGTCAAGATCAATTTTCTTTATATAGAGATTTGCAGAATAATCATATTCAAAAATAACGCCACATTTGTTTGCCCCTCCACTATAAGTAATACCATACAATTTGCCGTTAGATGCTTTCATCAAAGAACCACTTGGATTTTCTCCATTTGCCCCGCCAAATTCGCTTTTCTTAGTATAGCTATTTGAAAAAATATTGTATTCAAAGATCACTCCTGCACCATTGGAACCGCCAACACGGGTCATACCATATAATTTTCCATTGGTTGCTTCACATAACTGTGCATAAATCGGATTTTCTCCCGGCATGTTAGGAGAAAACGTAGAAAGCACCTGTAGATTATTACCACTACTATCAGTTTTAAAAATAGTTCCAAAACCATCTCCACCCTCACTTGTCATTCCCAATAAAGAAGGCTGCGCAGAACCATTTAAGGTGATGATAATAATATGCGAAAAAAAAAGTAGAAGTTTTTTCATAGAGAAAAGTGTATTAATAATTTAAACGATGTTACTTATCTAATCAGGCTAATATTACCTGTTTTAATAATTTCGTCTGTATCACAGGTTATTTTTAACAAATAAGAAAACACCGCACTATCCATTGGCCTCCCCTTATATATTCCGTCCCAGGTATTTGCAAGGCCACTACTTTCAAAAACTTTTTCTCCCCACCGGTTAAAAATAACAAAATGAATGATACCCGATTTACCATTGGAATATAGTTGCAATGCATCATTCTGTCCATCGCCATTGGGTGAAAAAGTATTCGGAACAAATATTTCGACGCTATTATCGCACGGAGTTACTACAGAAACCGCTATTGTATCATAAGTAATGCAACCATTGCTATCAATTACTGTAAGAATATAACTGGTTGTAGCAGTAGGTTGTACAATAATATTCGATGTGGTTTCACCGCTGCTCCAGGAATAACTGTTATTGATTACAAGTGGTGTTCCAGCGACTATACTTTGTCCGGTTGTTATAGAAGTATCATTTCCTATTTGAATATTAAGAGGGGAATATACAGTCAATATTATTGTTGATATGCTATCGCATCCATTTGCAGCGAGAAAAGTTTGCGTATATATCCCGAAGATATTTTGACTTGCTCCATGTATCATAGTCGATTGTCCTTGACAAATGGATTGATTGCCACCGGTGTTTATGTTGTTGATAATGGTAAGATTAATGGTAAGTATGCTATCACATCCAAATGAGTTGATTAGTGTTTGAGTATATATTCCGCTTGCTGAATAAGTTTGGCTATTATGAGTATAACCGCCACAAGCACTGGGATTTATTATACCACTATTACTGTGGTTTACAATAAGTGTAACATTAGACATACTATCACAACCTCTTATGGCTGAAAATGTTTGAGTATATACTCCCGGCATATTTTGGTTTAATCCATGAATCAGGGCAGACTGTCCTGCACAAATATTTAACACAGCATTAGTAGTTATCGGGTTATTAACATTTAATCTTACAATAGATACGCTGTCGCACCCATTGTATGCAACAAAAGTCTGTGTATATACTCCCGGTGTAGTACGGCTTATTCCGTGTATGAGAGCTGGTTGCCCTAGACAAACATTTTGAATATTTGTGGTGTCAATATTACTATTTACAGTAAGATTGATCGTAAGCAGACTATCACAACCCACTGCATTGGCAAGTGTTTGAGTATAAACACCGCTTATAGTATAGGTTTGACTACCCTGGGTATAACTTCCACATGCAATAGGATTTATTGCGGCACTGCTTGTATTATTTACCGCAAGCGTGACTGCCGATATGCTGTCACACCCTCCTGCCGCCGTAAATGTTTGTGTGTATATGCCGGGAGTATTTTGGATTATTCCATGTATGGGAACTAATAGTCCCTGACAAATAACCTGACTGCCGGAAGTGTTGATTATATTACTTGTTACAATATTAGTTATAACGCTGTCTTTTTTACATGAAGTAGTAAGCACCAGTTTAACGTTATGTGAACCCGATGTAACGTATGTTATAGTTGGATTTATTTCGCTCGAATTTACAGGGTTGCCTCCCGGAAAAGTCCATTGAAATTTATATCCTGAAGTATCGCAGGAGTTACTTATCGCCGGTGTAAACGCAACAAGCGTACCCGCACAAGAACTTGTACTATTAGAAGTATAACTCAATCCCAATACCTTTCCCTCACAAATATTATTACATAAAGAAATTAGAAATGCTTCACCTGAAAAAGTAGACGGTCCGGCAGAAGCTGTTTGAAATGCGCCAGTTGTTACCGGGTAACCTCCATCTGTTGAACCAGTGATATAAACCGAATTACCAAAAGCAGCTATTCCACCATAATAATCCATATCATCTTCTCCTGTTCCTCCAACATATGTTGCACACAACTTCTGACCTGAAGAAGTAAATTTTACTATTAACTGATCTTCACAAACACCACCATTGGGATTTACAGCAGACCCACCATTAAACAGAGGTTGCCATGCACATGCGTCAACAGCAATATTTGAGGTGGCATCTTCCTGCTCCATCACAAAATAAATATTGTCATTATCATCTACAGCAACGCCCATACCGTAATCATTTACACCTCCTCCAAAAAATGTCCCCCAGATCAACATACCTGCCGGGCTAAATTTGGCGACAAATGCTTCTGAAGTTCCAACCGAAAATAATACCGTTTGGAAAGCCCCCGCTGTGACAGGAAAATCAAGTGATTTTGTATCTCCCGAGATAACAATATTACCCATATTATCCAATAATATGCTTTTGCTATGATCTTCATTACTTCCACCACAATAGGTAGACCAGATTGGATTTCCTCCTGGATCAAGCTTCAATATAAAAGCATCATACACGCCACCGGCGTGTGCCATTTGAAATGCACCGGCAGTGACCGGAAATAAAATACCCGCATGTCCGGTTACATAAATATTATTCACTGCATCTGCAGTAATTCCATAGCCCTCATCCCACGTACTATTTCCTCCGCAATATGTTGCCCAACTAAGCACTCCTGTAGAATTAAACTTTGCTACAAAAACATCTGAAATTCCCCCACCATAAATTGCCTGAAATGCGCCCGTACTAACAGGAAAATTGGATGATTCTGTTCGACCAGTGACAAGTACATTGCCTGAATTGTCAGCTGCAATACCAAGACCAAAATCAGCGGAACTCCCTCCGGAAAAAGTGGCCCACAACATTGTTCCTGAAACATTAAACTTAACCACAAATGCATCTCCAGATGCACCAATATGATTTGTTTGAAATGCTCCCGTCGAGACAGGGAAATCTCCTGATCTTGTTTCTCCGGTAATAACAACATTGTTTATATTATCGGTAGCAATAGACGCACCCCAATCCGTGGTACTTCCACCGTAAAAAGTGGCCCAATGTCTCGCTCCGGAAGAATTAAATTTTACTACAAAGGCATCATATACTCCATTCATTGCAATTTGACATGCTCCGGGAGTCACTGGAAAACCCAGTGATTGTGTACCACCAGTAATAAGGACATTGCCTGATGTATCTGTAGTAACACTTGCCCCATATTCGTTCGAACTTCCTCCACAATAAGTTGCCCATGGATCAATAACCAATGAATATTGAGAATTAAAAGATCCAAACTGAAAACTCAAAGTTTTTCCTTCCAAGAAATATTGCGCGTCCACGTCAACAATTTCTCCATTTATATTTTGAAAAACTTTAGGAAGGTTCTCCGTAATTTCGCTAATACTGTTTCCGATTTTTAATTTCCCGTTTTCTATTTTAAAATCATCTGATCCATTGTATTTGAGTCTTATGTCTGCCGGATTACCTCCTGGCTTTACAACAATATCATACTTTACACCTTCCCTTTTCCCTCCATAAAAAACAATATCAATATTGGGGTAAACATTTTGATAAACTATCCTGTTGTACACATTAACAGCTGTTATTCCATTGGAACAATGAGCATAATAAAAATTAAGGTATCCATCTACCAAATCAGATGCAAGAATATTAGGCACAGGATTTCCCCCTTCAAAGTCCATATCTATGCGATGCAGTTTAAGCAGTCGCTTATCTGCTAACTCCTGTTCTTTCTCCTGTTTACTACTATATGATAATTCTCCTTTTTTTTCCAGTTCTTCGAGTTCGATTTTTACCTCCCTGGTAATCTCCGCCATATTACTCAACGCATAACTTATTCCAGTTCTTCGCAAATACACCTTGACACCTCCTCCATCCCCAACATACATAACATCTGGACGCAAATTATTACCCATATCAACAACCTGCCCTCTATTCTGAACGAACTGCATACCATTTCCACGCAATTGAGAATTGTCCTCATCAGAGAAATTACTCTTCGAAAGTTGAGAATAACCCTGAATTGAAAGGAAAATAAATAGAAAAAAACATGGACAGTAGACTTTTCTCATTTTCATTTATTCAATTTTATAAAGAAGGGCATTTGCCCAGTTTAAAAAATTGATTTGTTTAAAGTTCAATTTAATGAATTCGCTAATGGGTAAAAAATTTTATTTATGATATCTAATAAATACTTTTACTCAGACCAATTGGTACAATACTGGCTTACTAGGCGAAGCATCATTTTCGAAACTTGCGATTTGAATATTTAGCAGGCAAATACCATCTTTTATTATCTCCGGAACATAAATAAATTCCGTTATTGTTGCATCCAATACCGGTGCAGCAGGATAATTCCAAAATGCTTTGTGCGCCAATAATTTTCCTTCATCCTTTTCTTTATCTACCGAAGGAAGATCTATCAATAAATGTTTGATGCCGCTTTTACGAATGTATTCCGTTGCGTCATGATGAATATAAGGAGGATTTGAATTTGAATATTGCCTTTGTTTTTTTGAATCGTCATTTGGCAGGGTTCTGATGATTATTGCTTCTATACCATCTTCCAGTTTACCTAATTGAGCTTTAGTAATAACAAAATCGTCCTCAATTTTTTCCGGCGCAATACTCACAAGCTTTGCTAAAAAAAAGAACTTTTTTAGTGATTGGTTTATAGAATAGTCTTCATTACTTATGTGCCCTACACACTCCGTGTGGGTTCCATTTCCATGCGGATTAAAAAAAATATTTTTAAAATTTACGGATCCGCCTTGCTTCACATCACCCACCCAATCACCCATACGCACAGGTTCAATTTTCATCGGATCAACATACCAGGCACTCGCCGTTTTAGGATCAGCACTTAAAGGAATGGAAATGTCAATTGGGTCTGACAGATCAGCCTTGTGTTTTTTATCATTATGTGTAAACTCTATGACCATGTCAATATTTTTCACTTTCAATTAACCGACAACTGATAACTGATAACCCCGTTTCTACTACTTATGTTTAGGCGGCTTACTTCTATCCAACACTAAACGCGTTACAATTCTGTTGTTGATTATATGCTCATTGATTATTTCATCAACATCACTCAGTTCAACACCAACATAAAAAACTCCATCAGGATAAATGGCAACAGTTTGTCCGTAATCGCATATATCCAAACAACCGGCCTTTTGTGCTCTTAATTTCAATGGCAAATGTTTTTCTTTTAGTTTAGCTTTAAAGGCATCTACTATTTCCATTCCGTGTGCTTCGCCGCAACTTAACCGCGGAGCGCTTGCTGCACGTTGATTAGTACAAATAAAAATATGCTTGTCGTATACCACTTTATACCTCCCTGTTCATTAAACTATTTGAAAATAATGATAATTGTTTTTTCTTTTCTTCGTCCGCACCAATTGAATTCAACGCTTCTAGCGCCCTATTATATTGTTTGATCATTTCTTCCTCTGCCATTTTTTTTACCTCCAGTGTGTTATAAATTCCAACCACAGCATTAACTTTCTCCTCTTCATTAAAATCAATAGCATTGACCCATTTATGTAATTCCCTATTAATAACTGCGTTTTGTTTCGACAATTCAAGCGCCTTCAATAACAAAAAAGTTTTCTTATTTGAAATAATATCTCCGCCCTTTTGTTTTCCAAATTTATTTGTTTCTCCGTACACATCAAGAATATCATCCTTTAATTGAAAGGTGATCCCTACCTGCTTTCCGAATTCATACATTTTATCCGCATCAGCAGAATTTGCACCGGCGATCAATGCCCCTATTTTAAAACTGCCTGCCAACAACACCGCTGTTTTTAATTCGATCATTAAAAGATAATCTGCAATGGTAACTTCATTCATGGTTTCGTAATCCATATCCATCTGCTGCCCTTCACAAACTTTCAAAGCAACAGAATTAAAAACATCTATGATCTCACTCTTATTTTTTACGTTAAGTGTATTTAACAATTGATACGCCTTCACCAACATTGCATCTCCTCCAAGTATAGCCACATTTGTATTCCATTTTTTATGAACAGTTGCCGCATTCCTTCTCAAAGGTGCAGCATCCATAATATCATCGTGCACCAATGTAAAATTATGAAACAACTCCACCGTGATGGCAGCAGGCATTGCATTTGTTACTGCACCGCCAAAGAGATCACAGCCCAGCAATACAGCTAATGGACGGGTGCGCTTTCCTCCCAATGTTAACGCATACTTTATTGAACCGTACAGCTTTTCCGGCGAGGAAGGCAATTCCTTTTCAGAAAATTTTTGTAACTCTTTCTGAATAGCATCCTGAAAAAGGGAAATATTTTTCAAACCTTGCACCTGCATTTAATTTATTGAGTCAAGAGAATTAAGATAGGTACCATATCCACTCTTCAATAGCGGCTCGGCAATTTTTTTCAATTGCTGGGCATTTATATATCCCATTTTAAAAGCAACTTCTTCAATACAACCAATTTTTAATCCTTGTCTTTCTTCTATCACCTGCACAAATTGCCCTGCCTGTGTTAAAGATGCAAACGTTCCTGTATCTAACCATGCGGTGCCTCTGTCCAAAATACCAACTTTAAGTTTTCCTCTTTTAAGATATTCTTTATTTACATCTGTAATTTCATATTCCCCGCGCGCACTTGGCTTTAAATTTTTTGCGATATCAATCACGCTATTATCATAAAAATACAAACCCGGTACCGCATAGCTCGATTTCGGCTTCTCCGGTTTTTCCTCTATAGATATCACTTGATTTTTTTCATCGAACTCCACTACGCCATAACGCTGCGGGTCGGACACGTGATATGCAAACACAACACCACCATCAGGATTTTGATGCTGCTGAAGCAAACGGCCCAATCCGCCTCCGTAAAAGATATTATCTCCTAACACAAGAGCAACATTATCCTTTCCAATAAATTTTTCGCCGATCACAAATGCCTGGGCAAGTCCATTCGGGATTTCCTGAACTGCATATGAAAATTTACAGCCGATATTTTTCCCATCGCCTAATAAGCGTTCGAAATTAGGCAGATCATGCGGTGTAGAAATTATCAATATTTCGTTGATCCCTGACATCATTAATATCGACAAGGGATAATAGATCATTGGCTTATCATATACGGGCATTAATTGTTTACTGACAGCGAGTGTCAATGGATGCAAACGTGTCCCGGAACCACCGGCAAGAATTATTCCTTTCATGCGATTTTTTTTAAAATTATTTATGTTTTAATTTTTCTTTTCTTCTGCCGCATCTACAATATCCGTTTCGTCTTCATCAACTTCCATGATCGATTGTTGCATCAATTCCTTATTTGACATCCTTCTGTCTAAGGTCAATAAGAAAGCAGGCAGTAAAATTAAATTAGAACAATAAGCTACTACTAAAGTAAATGAAATTAAAATTCCCAGAGAAGCTGTACCCCCAAAACTTGATGCTGCAAAAATTCCAAACCCATAGGCAAGTATTATTGCAGTATATATCATACTGACTCCGGTTTCCCTTATCGTGAGTAACACCGCCTGCTGAATGTTTTGGTGGAGCCTGTATTCCTGCCTGTACTTGGAAAGAAAATACAATGTCCCATCAGAAGCGATCCCAAATGCAATACTAAAAACAAGGATAGTGCTTGGCTTCAAATAAATTTTAAAATATCCCATAAGACCGGCGGTAATAATTAACGGTATTAAACTTGGCAATACCGAAATAGCGATCATGCGCGGCGACATAAATAAAGTATACAGCACAATAGAAATAATAATTACAGCGAGGAGCACGCTCTCCAATAAATTTTTTACTAAAAAGTCATTCCCCTTTAAAAACATTACGCTGTTGCCTGTAACAGTAACAGAATATTTATCCGCTTCAGCTAACCATTGGGCACTTTCTCTATCATAATTAAAAACGCTATCTATACGTGGCTTTAATTCAGCAACTAATTCTTTGACTCTTAAAGAACCTATGTCGGCCATTTGTACACTTACCCTTGTAAACCTTTTAGTGCTGTCTAAAAAAGCATTGAAGGAATTCTTTTGCTCTTTTGCATCTGTTGCATATTGCCCAATTTGAGCAAGATCCAATGCGCCGGGCAAACGATAATATTTCGGATCGCCATCATGATAAGCCTGGTTAGAAAATTTTATTGCATCAACCACCGATACCGGCCTTGAGAGTTCATTGTATTGACCCAGAATTTTGTAAAGATTATTTATTTTATACAACGCCTCACCATTATCAGCAAAAACTCCATTTTCCTTTTTTGTGTCAACCGAAATTTCAAAAGGCAATACTCCGTTAAAATTTTCTTCAAAATATTTAAGATCAACATATACTGGATCCTTTTCAGGAAGATCATCGACCACAAATCCCAATGCTTTTATTTTAAACATTCCCGCGATTGCAACAATAAGCAACACCACAACTGTACTATAGATCCAGGAGCGTTTGTGATGGACAATATTCATTATTTTTTTGAGCACTTTTTTCATGCCTTTCCCTTCCAGGTGTTTTAGGTGTTTGGAAGATGGTTCAGGCAAATAGCTAAATACAATAGGGATCAACATCATTGAAATGGCGTAGGTAACTAGTACACTTAAAGAAGCTACTAATCCAAACTCAAAAAATATCTGGCTGTGCGTAAAACAAAAAACCCCGAACCCAATTGCCGTTGTAACATTAGCAAGAAGCAAAGAGATGCCAATTTTTTCTATCATGCGTGTTAATGAACGCGCCTGATTGTGGTGTTTTGCAAACTCAGTATGATATTTGTTTAGAAGAAGGATACAATTGGGAACACCGATCACAATTAGCAAGGGCGGAATAAGGCCGGACAAAACAGTAATTCTGTAATCTAATAAAACAATAAACCCAAACGACCAAATAACACCCACAATTACTACCAGCAATGAAAAAATAACGGGTAAAAAGGACCTGAAAAAAACTAAAAGAATAATAGATGTTACAATTACCGCCAGCGCAAGAAACATCACCATTTCGTGAGCTATCATCCTCGCTATTACCGTTCGGATATATGGCAAGCCAGAAAAATGAATCTCGCCGGGAAATTGATCATTGAATTTTTCTACCTTTTCTTTGATCTCATCCACAATTTGCAAACGACTTTTATTATTCAATTTCTTTTTATCGAACGTGATAGCCATTACTGTTGCTCCTGTCTCGGTATTATGCAGTAGCCTATTGTAAAAAGGCAGATCGGCTATCCGTTTCCGTATGCAATCCAAGTTGGCCTGTGTTTTTGGCTTTTCAGAAATGAGTGGAAGGAACTGAAATTTTTTAAGGCTGTCGTTTTTTACAAGGTGGTATAGCCGTGCTACAGAAACGACTTCCTGGATACCATCAATATTTTTTATATCATTACTCAGATCATACCAGGCATCAAATTTTTTTGTTTCGTATAATCCATCTTCCTGCATTCCAACAAACAACACATTGCCATCCTGCCCGAATTGTTTTTTGAAATATTTGTAATCAATATTTGTTGAGTCCGTCGCGGGAAGTAAATTGGCGAACTCATAAGTTAATTCGGCTTTCAATGCCTGCCAGCTCATAAAAATAGTTATCGCCGCCAAAACAAAAAGAATGGCTAACCTATTTCTGAGAATAAAGCGGGCAATTTTGATCCACATGAGTAGATAGCTAATTTACAAGTTTATGCCCAATAGTCGCTGTTTTCTGAAAGAATTTGAAGTAATTTTACTTTTGGCGTAATATTTGTCTTTAGCCCATTAAATACCAGATTATGAAATAGCCATGCATTAAGGAACAACTTGAAAATGAATATGGCGTATTCCATCTGACAATTAAAACTTAAAAAACTACAGATGAAACGCATTTTACTTTACTTATTTATAACATCCCTCATTACTTCTTGCACGAGTTCATTGGAATATCTACAAAGCGGACACTATGATGCCGCCATAGAAAAATCAAGACGCAAGATCATCAGAAAACCTAAAGACAAAGAAATTTTGGTTTTGGAAGAAGCATACAGAAGAATAAATAACCAGGACAAAGAGCGAATTGAGTTTTTGAAAAAAGAAGGTCATCCCGGAAACTGGGAATCCATTTTCGATATATACTCTGGGATGAGCAGCAGGCAGGAGTTCATACGCCCATTGCTTCCGCTTCACATTAAAAGTAAAAATCGTGATGCTGTTTTTGAAATACTGAATTACGACAACGAAATTATTAATGCAAAACAAAAGGCTGCGGAATATTTTTATGCCCGCGCAACAGTGTCACTTGAGAAAGGTGATAAACAAAGTGCACGTTCTGCTTATAGTGATCTCATGCGCGTAAAACATTATTACAGCAACTACAAAGATGTTGATGCATTATTACAAAAATCAAAAGCGATGGGAATGAGTTATGTGGTTTTTAAAATGGTAAATAAAACCCCATTCCCATTACCTCCTGATTTTGAAGAAGAATTGACCAAAATCACATTGGCAGAATACAACAATAACTGGGTAAACTACGATGTGAAACCTAACCCGAATATTAAATACGATTACACCATAATGGTGAATATGAAAAATATTGACGTAAGTCCTGATCTGGTGAAGGAAGTTTATTTTGAAGACAAAAAAGAAGTGCCGGATGGATATAGTTACGTGCTTGATGCAAGAGGCAATGTGAAAAAGGATACTTCGGGAAATGATATTAAGACCCCTAAATACAAGACCATACGCTGCAGAGTGATAGAAACTATGCAGAATAAAAATGCGACCATAAATGGATCAATTGATTTTATCGACAATAAAACAGGACAGTTAATTAAAACAGATCCAATTACTGCGCAGCAATTTTTCGAGCATCATTCTGCAATAGCCATTGGAGATCTTGCAGCGCTGCAACCGGTAAATTTTGACAAATTAAATTACAAACCTATACCTTTTCCTCAAGGTGGCGATATGGTTTTAGCAGCCGGACAAACATTAAAGGGAATGGTGAAAAATATTATTTGTAATAATACGGGGCAATTCTATTAACCCTTCGACCTCGCTCAGGGTGACAAAGAAAAATTATGAAAAATTTATTTATTGTTTTCGTTTTTATCAGTTTGATTCTTCAATGTGAAGCGCAAAACAGTGCTAAGTTTCAAATTGATTCGATAGAATTTGATAGTGCCAAGGTTTATACAGCAGCTCACCTTTCAGAAAAGAATAAAAAATATCTTCCATGGCCGGATGAATATATTGCAGTAGATTCTCTAAGCGGAAAAGTTTTTTCTTATGAAAAAACAAAAGAACTTATCAGGATAGTAAGTGATTCAACGAATTATAAAGCATGTTTGCACGAAAAATGTTTTGAGACAGAATACTATTATGTCTTTTATAACAATGGCCAAATAGTTTTGGTTATTGAATTTGCCACCGATTATTGCGCTGCAATCGGCACAAAGCAACTTTTAAAAGGGCTTCAACATATGCGGGAAACTTGTCAATATGGTGGTAAAACACACAGCCTCCGATTGTCTAATGATGGACTCACCATTTATAGACAATTTTACAATTCCGTAAAATAAGAATCGTTAAAGCTCCTTTATTATCGCCTCATCCAGCGGCTTTACTTTTTTATCAAAATATTTTAAAAGCTTGCCATCTTCCCCAATTAAATATTTACAAAAATTCCATGTTGGAGCATCGCTGTTCCAGCCATTTAACTCTTTTGTAGATAACCATTTATATAATGGGTGCTGTTCTTCCCCCTTAGTATGCAGTTTTGAAAACAATGGAAATGTTACTCCGTAATTTTTTTGGCAAAAGGAAGTAATTTCTTTTTCGCTACCAGGCTCCTGCCCGCCAAAATCGTTACAAGGAAACCCTAATACAACTACCTTAGAACCATTTTGCTCATGTAATTTTTGCAAATCGGTGTATTGTGGTGTGTACCCACACTCTGAAGCTACATTAACGATCAGCATTTTTTTTCCTTTATATTGAGCCAAAGTTCTCTCTTTACCATCGATGGTAACTACTTTAATATCATAAATAGAACTCGTCATAGTTGTATTTTTTAAATTAATATTTGCCGGATCCGTTTTCGCTTGGTTACAGGCAGTAAATATCGTCATCGTAAGTCCTGCAATTGTTAGAAAAAAATGTCTTATTCTCATTTAAAATCAAGGTTATTTCCACCAAAGTTAGCAATCATTTTTATATTGTTTTTAGCCCTCCTTAAAATTGTGTTTTCCCCTCTAATTATCCTATATTTGCAACCCTTTTTATTAAGTTAAAAAGTTTAAAGTTTGAAAGCCAGAAAACTTGTTTTTCCTTTCCAACTTTGAACTTTAAAACTTGAAACTTTGAACTTATGAGGTATCCCGAATATAAAAATTTGAATCTGTCCCAAATAGGCAAGGACATTAAAAAGTATTGGGAAGAGAACAAGGTTTTTGAAAAAAGTATAAGTACACGCGAAGGCGCAGAAACTTATGTTTTTTATGAAGGTCCTCCTTCTGCTAATGGTTTACCCGGCATACATCACGTTATGGCTCGTGCCATTAAAGATATTTTTTGCCGTTACCAGACCTTGAAAGGAAAACAGGTAATGCGTAAAGCGGGATGGGATACACATGGCTTACCAATAGAACTTGCCGTTGAAAAAACATTAGGAATAAAAAAAGAAGACATCGGTACAAAAATTACCGTTGAAGAATACAATAAAGCCTGTAGAAGAGAAGTATTAAAATACACTGATAAGTGGGAAGAGCTTACATCCATAATGGGATATTGGGTGGATATGCAAAACCCCTATGTGACTTTCGATAACAAGTACATAGAAAGTGTCTGGTGGCTTTTGAAAAACCTTTACGACAAAAAATTATTATACAAAGGCTATACTATACAGCCTTACTCTCCTGCGGCGGGTACGGGATTGTCTTCACACGAATTAAATCAACCCGGCACTTACAAAAATGTAAAGGATACGAGTGCGGTTGTTCAGTTTCGCCTCACCCCAACCCTCTCCAAAGGAGAGGGAGTTGAAAAAATTAAACAAGTCCTCCCCTCTGGGGAGGATATAGGTGGGGCCTATTTCCTGGCTTGGACAACGACTCCATGGTCATTACCGTCTAACACCGCATTAGCAGTAGGAAAAAATATTGATTATGTATTGGTGAAAACATTCAATCCTCACTCACATAAATTAAATCATGTTATCCTTGCAAAAAATTTATTGGGCAAATATTTTTCAGAAAAAAATAAAGAATTAAAGTTTGAAGATTATAAACCAGGAGACAAAGCAATTCCATTCGAGGTAATAAGAGAATTCAAAGGCTCTGAATTAGAAGGAATCCATTATGAACAACTACTTCCATTTGAAGCAAATAAACTTGTTCAGCTTGATGGAAAGAACCTCCCCTTTGGAGAGGCAGGTGGGGCCGTAGTACTGGGCGATTTTGTGACAACAGAAGATGGGACCGGAATAGTTCACATTGCACCCAGCTTTGGTGCGGATGACTATGCCGTTGCGAAAAAAAATAAAATAGGATCACTTACACTTGTCGACAAACGTGGAAAGTTTTTACCTGAAGTAAAAGATGGGACCTTCCTTTACGGTGAAGAGTTTGTGAAAGAAGACTACCTGAATGAAGAAGAAAAAGCAACGGAGTTAAGCAGACAAAAAGAAAAACTGCAAGGCATCATCAAAGATACCAGCAAGTTAAATTACTTAAGTGTTGACGAGCGTATTGTATTGAGGTTACAGAACGAAGGCAAATTATTTAAGAAAGAAAAATACGAACACAACTACCCGCATTGCTGGCGTACAGATAAGCCAATACTTTATTATCCTCTTGATAGCTGGTTTGTAAAAGTCACTGACAAAAAAGACAGAATGGTGGAGTTGAACAAATCCATTAACTGGAAACCGGAATCAACAGGTACCGGAAGGTTTGGAAACTGGCTTGAGAATGCGAACGACTGGAATTTATCCCGCTCACGTTTCTGGGGAATACCCCTTCCGATATGGCGTACAGAGAATGGCACGGAAGAACTTTGCATCGGATCTGCTGAACAATTAAAATCAGAAATAGAAAAATCAGTGAAAGCAGGATTTATGAAAAATAATCCGCTTGGCGATTTTAATGTTGGTGATTTTTCAAAAACAAATTATGAAACATTTGATCTGCATAAACCTTATGCAGATGAAATAATTCTTGTTTCGCCTTCCGGAAAAAAAATGTCAAGAGAGAGTGACCTCATTGATGTATGGTTCGACAGTGGTGCTATGCCTTATGCACAGGTGCACTACCCTTTCGAAAACAAAGAACTGATAGATAAAAAAAAATATTATCCTGCTGATTTTATTGCCGAAGGTGTTGACCAGACACGCGGATGGTTTTATACGCTTCATGCAATTGCTACCATGTGTTTTGACTCTGTCGCTTACAAAAACGTTATTTCAAACGGGCTTGTATTGGACAAAAATGGAAATAAAATGAGTAAACGCTTAAACAACGCGGTTGATCCCTTTGAAACCATTGAGAAATACGGCGCCGACGCAACACGCTGGTACATGATCGCCAATGCCGCACCTTGGGACAATTTAAAATTTGATATCGAAGGAATTGCCGAAGCACAACGAAAACTTTTTGGCACACTTTATAACACTTATAATTTTTTCGCTCTGTATGCGAACATTGACAGTTTCAAAGTAAACGAAAGCGATACAGTACCGAATACACAACGCGCTGAATTAGACCGGTGGATCATTTCAAAACTTCAGACACTAATTGAGATCGTTACAAAATCATACGATGAGTACGAGCCGCACAATGCTGCAAGGGCGATAGAAGAATTTGTTGCAGAACACCTCAGCAACTGGTATGTGCGTTTATCACGCAGGCGTTTCTGGAAAGGAGAAATGAGCCTCGATAAAAAAGCTGCTTACGAAACATTGTATGAATGCCTTTTTACTGTAGGACAATTGATGAGTCCTATCGCTCCATTTTTTGCAGACTGGTTGTATAAAAACCTTTCCGAAAATAATACGGATTTAGTTTCTATACACTTAACCAAAATAAAAACTGTAGATAAAACACGTCAGGATAAGGAACTGGAAGAGAGAATGGAACTTGCACAAAAGATCACCTCCATGATTCTTTCAATACGTAAAAAAGAAAACATACGTGTTCGCCAGCCTTTGACTAAAATTCAGATACCGGTAATAAACGATCAATACAGATCAAAAATTGACGCCGTAAAATCACTTATACTTTCAGAAGTAAATGTGAAAGAAATTGAATTTGTTGACGAGTCGAAAGTAAAGATCGTAAAAGACCTAAAACTCAATTTCAAAACATTGGGTAAAAAATGCGGCAAACATATGAAAGCAGTCCAATCGCATGCACTTGAGAATGCTGATAAAATTATTACCTCAATAGAAAAAGAAGGCCATTATGATATTGCATTTGACGATGTAAACATTTCACTGCTTCCTGAAGACGTGGAAATTCTACCCATAGACATTCCGGGTTGGAAAGTAGCTAACCAAGGCCCTCTAACCGTGGCTTTAGATGTAACATTGACCAGCGAATTATTGGAAGAAGGCATAGCCCGGGAACTGGTAAATCGTATCCAAAATATGCGAAAAGACAAGGCTTTTGAGGTTACTGATAAGATATTGTTAAAAATACAGTCGAACCATCGAATAGATTCGGCGGTTTCAAATAATTTAAATTATATTTGCTCCGAAACACTGGCCTCATCGCTGGAACTCGTTGCAAACATTGACCCTTCAGAGGGTTTGTTAGTGGAGGTAAACGATGATGTAAAAACATTAATATCAATAAGTAAATTAAATTAATACCTAATACAATGGCGAAAAAAGTCACAAAGAAACCAGCCAAAAAAGCTTCTAAGCCTGCTAAGAAAGCTTCTAAGCCTGCTAAAAAAACAGCTAAACCTGCAAAGAAAAAACCAGCAGCTAAAGCAAAAGCTAAACCTGCTGCGAAAAAGGCAGCAAAAAAAGTTACTAAACCAGTAAGTAAAAAAGCGCCTGCTAAAAAAGTAGTTACAAAAAGGAACGATAAACCAGTTAAAAAGGTAGTTGCTCAAAAACCGGTTGCAAAAACAGCTCCTGTTAAAACTCCTGTTGCGAAAGTGACTAAACAGCCAATCGCAAAAAAACAAGAATCAAAAGTTGACTCTGATTATGAGGATTCAAAAGCTGAAAGTTCTGGGTCAGCAATGATTGAAATAAAAGAACCTAAGGTGATAAGGCCAAATAAACTTAACCCTGTATTGCCAAAACCACAGATAAACAAGGATACAAGAATACGCTATACTGATAAGGAACTAGCTGAATTTAAAGGATTGATCCTTAAAAAACTTGATGAAGCTCAACGTGACTACGATCTTTTAAAAAGCACATTGTCTCACAAAGATGATCACGGAACAGACGACACATCACCAACTTTCAAATTATTGGAAGATGGCTCTGATGTAATGTCGAAAGAAGAGACAGCTCATTTAGCTTCAAGACAAGAAAAGTTTATCCAGAATTTACGTAACGCGCTTATCCGTATAGAAAACAAAACTTACGGAATTTGCAGAGTTACCGGAAAACTTATCTCTAAAGAAAGATTAAGAAGCGTTCCACATGCTACGCTTAGCATAGATGCTAAATTGGAACAAACCGCTTAAAAAAGAGGTTTTTATTTTAAAGAGGGGCTTTTTTAAGGCCCCTCTTTTTATTGTAACAAAAGTGTATCTTTGCGCGTCATACCCCAAACCTAAAAACCAAACATGAAAACAACAATTCGTTTAGCTACAATTTTATTTTTATTTACAACTATACTTTTTGACGGTTGTAAAAAAGGGGAAAATGATCCTTTTTTATCACTAAAATCCCGTAAAGCAAGAGTGGCAGGGGAGTGGAAACTTACTTCAGGAACTATAACTTTCTCCAGTAGTGGATTTTCCGGGACAGCAACTTTGGATGGCGTAAACCTTACTGCTGATGGTTTTTCAACACCATATACTGTAGCATTTGAACTAGACAAAGATGGCACCTTTAAAAGAACCACTACTGATGATGGGGATATTGAAATTGAAACAGGAACATGGGATTTTAACAGCGGTGTTGGTGAAGCTAAAAAGAAAGAGCTATTGGTCCTTACAACATTGACTGATACTTATGATGGTGACACAGAGACTTACAGTGGATCCGACGCACCTATTGAGACATTTGTATTGGATGAACTTAGAAGTAAAAAAATGGTGGTAACAATGGATGGATCCTACAACGATGGAACAGACACTGAGACTACGACTGGTTCATTTACTTTTGAACAATAAATAAATACGGGTAATTCAAAAAACTCTCTCCTAACGGGGAGAGTTTTTTATTACAAAAGAAATAGATAGTATATTTTGAAAAGAGCGCTAATAATAATTTTTTTAGTACTATTTATTGACCAATTTGTTAAATGTTGGATCAAGACCCATATGTTCCTTGGTGAAGAATACAAAATCCTTGGCAATTGGTTTATTATTCATTTCACCGAAAATAACGGAATGGCTTTTGGTATGGAACTGGAAGGGCAATATGGAAAACTATTACTAAGCTCATTCCGGATTCTTGCAGTCGGAGCCATAGGCTGGTATCTTTTTGATATTTCAAAAAAGAAAATGCCGACAGGATTAATTGTGAGTGTGGCATTGATCTTCGCAGGGGCAATTGGCAATATTATAGACAGTATTTTTTACGGAGTGCTTTTTAGTGACAGCGATTTCCAAACGGCTACTTTTTTACCGGAAGGCGGAGGTTATGCAGGGTGGCTTCACGGCAGGGTTGTAGATATGTTTTACTTTCCGATCATCGAAGGACATTTTCCTGATTGGTTTCCATTTTGGGGAAGCGAAGAATTCATTTTTTTCAGACCCGTGTTTAATGTAGCCGATTCATCAATAACAATAGGTGTTTTATTGATCATTTTATTCCAGAAAAGATTTTGGCCGGAGAAAACAACAGAACCTGTGACGGAACAGGCAATTGAAAGCACCGCTAATACTACCATTACCAGCATTGATCCTCCGCAGCCTGTTTAATGTTTTAACATAATAAGAACGCCCCCGAGTACTCGGGGGCGTTCTTATTATTAATTAAAAACTAAAAATTAAACCAATTTTTTCTGGATCAGGTATTCAGCTATCTGAACAGCATTTGTTGCAGCACCTTTGCGCAAGTTATCCGCAACGATCCACATATTCAATGTTTTTTTCTGTGTCTCATCCCTGCGCAATCTTCCAACCAATACTTCATCCCTACCCTTAGCATCCATTGGCATAGGATATTTGTTGTTCTTAACATCATCTACCAGTAATATACCTTTAGTTGTAGAAAGTATTTTTCTAACATCCTCGAGCTGAAAGTCTTCAGCAAACTCCACATTTACACTTTCGGAATGTCCGCCAACAACAGGGATACGTACGCATGTAGCAGTAACCTTTATTTTATCATCATCCAATATCTTCATCGTTTCATTCACCATTTTCATTTCCTCTTTGGTGTAGCCATTTTCTAAAAATGAATCTATATGAGGAATAATATTTAAATCGATAGGATATGGATAAACCATTTCACCCTTAATGAATTTTCTTTCATTCATCATTTGTTCAACAGCTTTTATTCCTGTTCCGGTTACGGATTGGTAAGTTGAAACAACTATCCTTTTGATCTTATATTTTTTATGCAATGGCGCTAAAGCCAATACCATTTGAATGGTGGAACAATTAGGGTTGGAAATAATTTTATCTCCTTTTTTTAATGCTGATGCGTTTATTTCAGGGACAATTAATTTTTTTGTTTCGTCCATTCTCCATGCAGAAGAATTATCAATTACTATAGTTCCTGCATCAGCAAATTTTGGTGCCCACTCAAGTGAAGTAGCACCTCCAGCCGAAAATATTGCAATTTTCGGTTTCATAGCTACAGCCTCTTTTATGCCAACAACTCTATATCCTCTACCCTTAAACTTTATTTCTTTACCAACAGATTTTTCAGAAGCAACCGCTATAAAATCAGTTACCGGGAAGTTTCTCTCTTCCATTACTTTTGTCATCACCCCACCAACCAAACCGGTTGCTCCTACAACTGCTATTTTCATGTATGTGGCTTTTAATTAAACTTTTAATTTCGCCAAAAATACTACATTTACCCGTTCAATATTAAAAGGACCTGTTATTTTTATGCGGACTGCCACCGTTTTATCGCTTTTTTGTCCAATTTTGGCCTTTTCTCAGGTGTATGACAACTTTGCAGACACCAATTTTACAGCTAACCCTATCTGGCTGGGAAATACCTCAGCATTCATAATAAATACAAGCAATCAACTGCAAATAAATAGCTCAGGATCAGATACATCGATATTATACACCAGCTATAATTCATCCTTAAATAACCAGGAGTGGAGGGTTTGGGCCCGACTTGCGTTCTCACCATCGGATAATAACCTTGCAAGAATATATTTAAGTGCTGATCAAACAAATTTAGAGGGTGCATTGAATGGGTACTTTTTACAAATGGGTGAAAACGGATCGTTCGACAGTGTTGATTTGTGGAAAAAAAGTGGCAATTCTGAAGCAAAAATAATTGATGGCATTAATGGACACACAGCAAAATCTAACAATACATTAAATATTAAAGTTACACGCGACAGTGCGGGTTTATGGAAATTGTATTGCGATACGCTGGGTGGTTTTAATTATTTAATCGAAGGAACTGTGTTGGACACCACGCATAAAACGAGCAGTTATTTTGGAGTTTACTGTAAATACACCGGCAGCAATGCAACAAAATTTTATTTCGATGATATTTATGCGGGACCAATTGTAATTGATACCACAGGACCAAATGTTGACTCTGTAGATGTGATCAGTTCAACGCAATTGGATTTATACTTCAATGAACCTGTTGAACAATTATCTGCCGAGAATACCGCAAACTATGTTGTGAATAATTCCATTGGCACTCCTTCATCGGCCGTATTAGATGCAGGCACTCACCAACTTATACATTTAACATTCGCATCAAATTTTTTGAGCGGCCAGCAATACATTATTACCGCCAACGGAATAAAAGATATACTCTCCAATACAACACTTAGCAGTGCAGATACTTTTTTGTTTTATGAAGCATTACCCAATGATATCGTGATAAACGAGATTATGGCCGATCCAGATCCTGCTCTTGGATTACCAAATTATGAATACATTGAACTGCATAACACATCAACTTTCCCAATAAAATTAAATCAGTGGACTTTTACTTCGGGATCAAACACAAAAATAATTCCTTCATTTGTTTTATTGCCTGATAGTTTTGTTGTGCTTAGTTCAACATCCGGCTCAGCTGCATTATCACCAATTGCAAACGCAATTGCCTTGAGCAGTTTCCCTTCTCTTACCAATACCGGACAAACACTTATTCTAAAAAATAATTCAGGAACAATTATTTCCGTAGTATCATATACTGATAAATGGTATAAAGATTCCAACAAAGAAGAAGGAGGCTTTGCTCTTGAACAAATTGACCCTCTTAATCCATGTGCCGGAGAAAATAATTGGAAAGCTTCATTGAGTTCATCAGGTGGCACTCCGGGAAAAATAAATTCTGTTAATACTTCTAATCCTGATAACATTGACCCTTATATAATAAGCGCATCTGTTATTGATACTACAACCATACAATTAAATTTTAATGAACCTATTGACAGTGCGAGCTTAAACAACATTTTAAATTTTTCTATTAATAATGGCATTGGGTCGCCAGCAACATTGCATTTTATTCCGCCCTATTACTCTTCGATTATTTTAACCCTCTCCACTCCCCTTCACAAAAAAATAATTTATATTGTTACATTGAGTTCAGCGATTACAGATTGCAAGGGTAATACATTTTCTACTTCCCATTCTATAAAAATTGCCATTCCCGAACATGCAATTGCAAATGATGTGGTGATCAACGAAATACTTTTCGATCCCAGAGACAATGGAGTTGAGTTTGTCGAAATTTATAACCGATCAAATAAAATTTTTGAATTAAAAAATCTGCGAATCTCTTCTTATGACACGATTACATCACAACTAAGCGACATTAAAATAATTTCGCCCAATGGAAATCTCCTTTTCCCCGGAGAATATAAATTGCTGAGTACAAATTCTTCTATTGTAAAATCACAGTATAGTACCACTGCATCCAATGAAATATTTATTCAAACATCTTCCCTCCCAGCACTTAATAATGGTGGAGATATAATTGTTTTGTCAGATACATTGATGAACATTATTGACAAAGTAAATTATTCGCCAGACATGCATTATCCATTGTTAACTGAAACAAAAGGAGTTTCATTAGAGAGGATAGACTTTAACAGATATTCTGAAGAAAAAAGCAATTGGCATTCGGCCGCTTCAACAGTTGGTTTCGCAACACCGGGCTATCAAAATTCGCAATACATACAATACAACGGAAATACAAACATTGGAATATCCTCTGAAATATTTTCGCCAGATAATGATGGGCATAATGATGTACTAACAGTTCATTACACCGTTGAAGGACAAGGTTATACCGGAAATATTATTATTTATAATTCCAATGGCGGTCTTGTTAAACATCTTATAAAAAATGAATTGCTCGGAGCAAAAGGCGAATATTCATGGGATGGTACAAACGAAAGCAGGCAAAAGGCCCCAATTGGCATATACATTGTTTATTTTGAGGCTTTTAATCTGGAAGGAAACATTGAAAAACACCGAATTCCGTGCGTTTTAGGGGGAAAACTACAATAATGCATAATCATAGGCAACTTAAGTATCATTCTTTCGTCTTTTATGTAAAAGAGCTTAAATTGCGTTTCGTTTTAGAAGGCTAATGACAGAAAGCGAAATAATAAAAGGCTGCATAAAGCAGGACCGCAATTGCCAAAAAGCTCTTTATGAGATGTTTTATGGCAAAATGATGGGAGTATGTTTACGTTACGCGAAAGACAGAGACCATGCACAGGATGTTTTACAGGATGCTTTTATGAAAGTGTTCGATAAAATAAAAAATTTTAACAGCACAGGATCTTTTGAAGGATGGGTAAGAAGAATAATGGTGAACACAGCAATTGATGCGTTAAGGAAAAACAAACAGGAATATTCAATTGTAAGTACGGTACACGCCCAAAAAAGAAATGAAGATCCGGAGGAAGAAACGAGTGATGATGATATTTTAAACCATGTAACGAAGGAAGATGTGTTGAACGCAGTTCATAAATTATCACCCGCTTATCGTGCAGTGTTCAACTTATATGTTGTTGAAGAATACTCGCACAAAGAGATAGCGGAAATGTTAGGAATAAGCGAAGGAACATCTAAATCGAATTTTGCAAAAGCAAAGTATAACTTAAAAAAACTATTGATACACTTAATACCGCAGGCGAATGATTGAAAACTCTACTCAACAAAATAAATTAGATTCCTTCATTAAAAGTTCGCTCAAGGAAATGGAGGCTCCTATTGATATGGGCAGCTGGGCGAAAATGGAACAACGCCTGGATGCAGCACCATCTTCATCTCCTTTGAAAGGAAGTAAAATGATGTTTGGAGCCCTTGCAGCAAGTGTGATCATCATAGGATCTGTATTAACATACTCTTATTGGCCTTCTGGATCTAATGAGCCTGCTGCTATTGAACAAGTTACAGCTCCTCCTGCTAATATACCTCCTACGTCTTCAGAAGCTACAACATCTGCGCAAGAGTTAAATGCTCCGGAGAGCGCCGAAACTTCTTTACCTATCAATACCGAAAAAGAAGCAGAGCCTGTTGCAGAGACAAAGGTTAGCGATGAAAAACCAGAGATTATAGAAAAAGAAATTGCTTCAAAAAAAGAAGAAAAAATTAGTGAGAAAGAAAACAAAAAAACAGGTTTGTCAAAAGAAGAATTAGAAAAAGAAGAATCTGAAAATTTTATTGATGTATT
>Ga0163149_10001047_pt1 | contig 35792 bp, 32 predicted proteins | sample OliLakLV19MP5G1_FD_148604 | JGI IMG/M metagenome (GOLD analysis project Ga0163149, IMG submission 148604) | Freshwater microbial mat bacterial communities from Lake Vanda, McMurdo Dry Valleys, Antarctica - Oligotrophic Lake LV.19.MP5.G1 | ecosystem: Environmental > Aquatic > Freshwater > Lake >... | reverse complement strand
GACGAAGCCGATCGCGGCCGGCGACCGTTGTGATGCGGTGATCGCAACCCTTCGATCCGCCAACGATCAGCCTTTCGAACAACCGAGGCTGAACCTTGCGAATAGCCGAGGTTGAATCTTGCGAATAGCCGAGCCCCGTCTTCACGATCGGCCGGCGTGAACAGGTCAGCCGCCCCGCTCGACCCGCGCCATCAGCGCGGCGAGTCGGGCCGGTTCCGCGGTCTCGGCGTAGCTCTCGCGGCCGCGCTCGACGTAAGCGCGCGCCTTTTCACCTGCGCGCGGCGTCGGCAGGTTCGAGCGCTGCAGTAACTCACCGTCACGAGACGGATCGAGCACCTGCACGATGCGACTCGCGACGTACGGCTTCCACGCGGCGCGCACCATGTCTTTCACGTCGGGAGCATCGGGCGAACCAACCACGGTCACGCGAATCGGCTCGTGGAAGAGCAAGTCCACTGCCCGCGCATATCCCGCCGTGAAGTGTCCATGCCGCTTCCAATCGCTCGCGAAGCTCGCCAACGCCTCGCGCGCCGTGTCCGCGTAGTCCGCATCGCGCGTCAGCGACGCGAGCCGTAGCAACGACTCGGCCATCACCGAGTTCTCGAGGATCGAGCGATCGCGCCGCTTCAATCCACCGCGCGCCGATGGGTCGTACGCCGTGTCGAAGAAGCCGCCGCCGGGGCTCGCGAGCTGTTCGATCGCGGCATCCGCGATCTTGCGCGCGGGTTCGAGGTACGCATTGCGCCCCGAGTGCTGCACCGCGTCGCACAGGGCGCGCAGCATGTACGCCTGATCGCCGAGCAGTCCCGGCAAGTGATAGCCGCCGTCCCAGTAGTGGTACATCCCTCGCGCCGGGTCGAAGAGTTCGGCGAGCAGGAAATCGAGCACGCCCTCGGCGCGTTCCGCATGCCGCGGCTCGGACAAGACCGACGCGGCCTTGAAGAGCGCGCTCGCAGCGATCGCGTTCTGGTTCGCGAAGATCGTCGAGTCGCGCTTCGGCACTCCGCGCGCGCGGCGTTCCTCGATTGTGCGCAAGTTCGCGTACGCGGGATCGGCGTCCTGGCTGCCGCGGAACGCGCGCGTCTCGGGGTCGTAGAGCGTGTTGTCGAGGAACGCGAGCACGCCGCGCGCTGTCCGCAGGAACGAGTCGTCGCCCAGGATCTGCCACGCCTCGAGGTAGAGGTGCAGTCGCTGCGCGTTGCCGTCGAGCACCTTCTCGTGGTGCGGCGCGCTCCAATCCGCGCGCGTCGCGTAGCGGTAGAAGCCGCCCTCGACCGTGTCGTGGATCTGGCCTTCCTGCATGCCGCGCAGAGTCCGCACGACGAGCTGGAGCATCTCGGCATCGCCGGTCTGCGACCAACGAATCAGTGCGAAATCAAGCGCTTCGGCGTGGGGGAACTTGTGCTCGCGGCCCCAGCCGCCGTGCGCGGGGTCGGCGGTTTCCACGACGGCGCGCGCGACGTGTTCGACGATCGCGAGCGAGAGTTCGCCGCCGCTCTTGCTCGACACTTCGGCCAGCGCGCGTTCGCGCTCGAACACGGCGATCCTCGCGCGAATCGTGTCCCGGTGGCGCGCGTGGTAGTCGGAAATGACTTCGGCGCGCCGCACGAACTCGGGGACCTCCAGGTACGTGTCCGCGGCGAGCATCTCGCCCGTGTCGTCGAGCCACGCGAGCGTGGGCCAGCCGCCTTTCGAGTAGCGCGCGTCGAGGTCGGGGCGGCGATCCTTGTCGACCGTGATGCACACGAAGCGCTCGGCGAGCAAGCGCTCGACCCGCGGGTCGGCGAGGACCCGGTCGTCGAGGTCGGCGCACCAGCGGCACCAACTCGCGCGTACGAGGAGGAGGACGGGGACGCCGCGCTGACGCGCTTCCGCGAAGGCACTGTCACTCCAGTCGAGCCAGCTCACCATGCGCGGCAGCGTAGGATCCGGCGCGGTCGAAGAGTACGGAGTCAGGCTCCCCTCCGCCGTTTTCCCCGCGCCGGAGCCGCGCTCCGGCGCGGGGAAAACGGCGGAGGGGAGCCTGACTCCGTACTCTTCGACCGCGCGACCGCGTGCGTCAGCCGGCTTGGCTCGCCGCGCGCTCGGCCAGCACGGGCACCACGATCTTCTTCCAGTCGATCTCGGGGCACTCGCCGTAGAGTTGATCGAGCGCGTAGTACTCGCGCGCTTCCGGCTGCAAGACGTGCACGACGACGTCGCTGTAGTCGAGCAGGACCCACCAACCGAGCTCCGCGCCTTCGGCCGGCGAATGCTTCTCGCCCATCGCCTTCAAGCGGATGTGGATCTCGTCGTGGATCGCCTTGACGTGCGGGCGCGAGAGTCCGCTCGCGAGCACGAAGTAGTCGACGACCCGGATGTGCTCGGAAACGTCGTAGACGCGGATGTCCGTGCCCTTTTTCGCATCGGCGAGTTGAGCAGCGAGGGCCGCGAGGACCTTGGGTTCGATGATTCTGTTCTCCGCGTCAGGAATGGCCGCGGGGACCCTGCCGGCCCCGCTACCTCGAATTCTAGCCGCGCGGTACGGAGTCAGGCTCCCCTCCGCCGTTTTCCCTGCGTGCGAGCCAGCTCGCACGCAGGGAAAACGGCGGAGGGGAGCCTGACTCCGTACTCACGGCGGATCCATCGGATCGCGCGATGGGGCCACGTCCACCGAGGCCGGCACCCGCCGCCGGCGCCGGATCCAGCGCCACGCAAGGAACCCGACAACGATCGCCGCGACGGCGATCAAGACGATGTGATTGAACTCGGAGACGGCCTTCGCGGCGCCCTTGAGGTCCTCGCCGAACTTCTCGAAGAAGAGGCGGGCGACCCAGATCGACGTTGGCACCGACACGAGCACGCCCAAGCTGTCGAGGAGGATGAACCGCGTGTAGCTCATGCCGAGCGTGCCCGCCGTGAAGTAGCCGGGGATGCGCAATCCCGGCAGGAAGCGGCACGTGAAGATGGCCCAGTTGCCGTTGTCCGCGAACTTGCGCTCGAGTTGCGCGAAGCGCTCGGGGTGGAGAACTCGTGCGACCCAACGCGTCTTCAGGGCCGCGAGTCCAAAGCGTCGTCCGAGCCAGAAAGGGAGAGAGTCGCCGAGCAGGATCGCGGCCGAGCACACGCCCGTGATCTCCCAGAAGCCGACGTGACCGTGCGCGACGAGCAGCCCGCAACCGATCAGCGTGATCTCCTCGGGGAGAGGCAGTCCGAGACCGCACAGCATCAAGACCGTGAACGGCGCGAGGTAATGGAACCTCGTGAACCACGTCGTCAGGTACTCGAGAGAGTCCGCGAAGAATCCGCCCAGCAGGAACACGGCGCGAGATCGTAGCGAGCGCACCGCCCTCGCGCCGGGTCCCGATCAGCGCGCAGCGTCCGCTTCTTCGCGGGCGAGACGCGCGGCTTCGGCGGCGACCGGCTCGCCGGCCGCTGCGGCGCGCTCGAAAGCCTCGGCGGCGCGCGACCAGGCATCTCGGCGCGAGATCGGGATCGAACGCTCGTCGTCGTCCTGGTTGGCGAGCGAGATGTGCACGATCGCGGCCTTGAACGCGACCGGTCCCGGATCGCGTGCTTCGCGCTCGCCGCGAGCGAGGATCGCGAGTCCGAGCAGGACGGCGCGACGTCGCTCGGCCGGGTCGGCGGTTCGGCGCGGTGAGCCGAGTTCGTAGACCGCGTGGTGGGCGAGAAATGTCCATCCGCCGGGGTTCTCCGGATCGAGGAACAGCGCGCGGTCGGCGTGCTTCCACGCGCGGGCTTCGTCGCCCGCGGTCGCGGCGGCGTCGAAGCGGCCCCACTCGATCCCGGCGGCGAGAGACGCGAACGGACCGAGCAGGCGGCTCGCGAAGGTGCCGCGCGCGGTCTTGCGCTCGGGCGGCGCGCTGTGGATCGTCCACCACGCGAGGACGCCGCCGATAGCGAGGAGCGCGATGCGCACCGACGACTTCACGGCCGTCCCTCCGCGCCGCGCCGCGCGAGATGGAGTGCGATGAAGGCGACCAGGGCGAGGCCGAGATATTCCAGTGCGCCCAGTGGTGCGGGTGCGCGTCCGTCGGCCGCGATCGCGAGATTCTCCGCCAACTTCGCGCCCGGAAACGTACGCGGCGCGGAGTCGCTGAGCTGGATCGCGAGCGCGTACGCGGCAACGACTCCCGAAGCCAGCCACGGTCGGAGCCACGCGCCGAGTCCGAACGCGAGGAGTGACCACGCGAGGACCGCGATCGCGATGCGCGTGGCCACGCGCACGCGCGCCGAGCCGGCGGGCACGACGCGCCACAGCTCGACGTGCTCGGACGTGACGAATCCGCGCGCGCCCGGTTCCGGGAGAAAAAGTTCGAACTCGACCACCCCCGACCCCCGCGGGATCTCGACTTCGACGCGGCCACGCGGAAGCACGCGTGCGGAGCCTTCGTTCACCGACGCCGACCCCGCGTCGGAAACTCCGCGGGGCGACGCCGAATCCACGCGACGGCGGGCGCGCAGTCGGACTTCACCGCCCGCTCCCGCCGCGATCGACAGCGAGATGTCGATCGAGGCGTAGAGGCCGACGTCCTCGCCGATGTTCGTCGACCACGCGAGCGGCGCGCCGTGCTCGACGAGCGCTGTGTCGGGGCCAGGCGCGTTCGCGACGAACCCGTGCACGGGGTTGGCGTGAGCCGGTCCGAATGCGACGAACGCGCTGAAACAGGCCAGGATCAGCGCGATCGCGGTCGTAGCGCCGATCGCGCGCGACAATTCGCTCTGCGCGATGCCGGTGCGCGAGACGGATACCCAACCGACTTCGCCGCGCGTGCGCAACGACGCGGCGCGGAAGACGATGCACGGGACGACGAGGACGAGAAACGCAGTCCAGGTCGATTCGATCCACCTTCCGGCGAGTTCCGGCTCGGGGCGTATCCCGTTGGCGTCGGCGAGTGCGCTGGCATCGCCGTCTCGATACGCGAGGAACCCCGCGGCTACGAGGGCCAGGAGAACGCTCCCGTGCGCCATGCGACGCAGCGCGTGGACAGCGAGTCGCGTGTTCAAGTCGTCGCGCGCGCCAGTCGCCGATAGACCTCGAGCAGTCCGCCGTGCGCGAAGACCTCCGCGGGCGGCGCCTGCTCGGCGATGCGGCCGCTGTGGAGGATCGCGACTTCGTCGCAGCGACTCGCGAGATCACTCGCGGCGTGCGAAGCGATCACGACCGTCGTTCCGACAGCGCGCGCCGCGTCGAGCACGTCGCCGAGCACGACGAAACCCTCGGCGTCGAGGCCCGCGGTCGGCTCGTCGAGAAGCACGAGCTCGGGATCGTGGATCCAAGCCTGAGCGATGCCGAATCGTCGCAGCATGCCGCGTGAGGCGCGACCGAGATATTGACCTCGGTGCGCCGTGAGACCGACGCGTTCGAGGCGTTCGTCCGCGCGGCGTTCGAGATCGCGCCCGCTCAATCCGTGGATCGCGCCCGCGAGCCGTAGCGCCGCGCGGATCGACATGTCGCGCGGGAAGAGCGTGTCGTCCGAGAGCCAGCCGATGCGGTCCTCGCTCGCAGCTCGCGACGGTTCCTGCCCGAGTACGCGCAGCGTGCCCGCGTCCGGATGCTCGACGCCGGCGATCAGGCGCAAGAGCGTCGATTTGCCCGAACCGTTCGGACCCGCGAGCCCGAGGGTCGAGCCGCGCTCGAGTCGCAGGTCCACGCGCGCGAGAACCGGCGTGCGCTTGAAGCCCAGCGCGCGCGCGTACGACTTCGCGACGTCGGCGATCTCGAGGGCGGGAGTCGTCGCGGTCGTCACCGGCGCGGAGCGTACCCCGGCGCGAGCGGCGCGCGCACGTGTCGGGCGCGCGCCGTCCGGATCCGACCTCTCGGAGCGTGTGAAGAAATCACACGCTCTCGCGACGCGCAGCGTCGCCACATGAATCCGAGAGCCTGTAGACTCGATTTCTTCACGGGCTCTCAGGGCGAGAACGTGATCGCGAGCGCGTCCGAGCTGTTCACGCCGAAGCCCGGCGCGTCGGGATCGAGGAACACGTACTGGTAGTGCCAGGTCGAGCCCGGCAAGACCATGCCGGCCGGGATCGACTGGGCACCAAAAGTCACGCCCAGGAACGCGGAGCCGCCGATGTTCGAGTCGATGAAGCGCAGCCCGAAGACCGCTCCGCCGACGCACTGCACGCCGTCGCCGAAGGGGATCTGTGTCTGCGTCGTGCCCTGGACGAAGCGGCCGCGTGCGTTGCGCGACCCGCCGTCCACGCACAGCTCGAGCGAGTTGCTCGTCACGCTGGCCTCGCCCATCGCGAGGATCGACGCCGCGCGTCCGGTCGAGTTCGCATTCGGTGTGCAATAGCGCGCCCCGATCGGCGTCGTGTCGACGACGCTGATCCAACCGTTGAACGAGCCCCACTGACCGACGGCGACCGCGCGGTCAGCGCTCGCGGCGACGCCGTCGCACCACTGGTAGAAGTTGCTCGAACCGACGGCTTGGTGTTCGAACGTGCGACCGCCGGTGCCGAGGTGGAACACGCTGACCTTCGTCGTCCCGCTGACGACGGCGCGCCGCATGTCGGGCGTGAGCGTCACGTCGGTGGGACGCGAGCCGACGATGGTCGTCGTGGAGGCGAGGTGGAGCCTTCCGCGCACGAGGTTCCAGAACCAGGCGCGCGTGTCGGCCGTGTTCGCGATTCGGGTGAGCGTGACCGCCGCCTCGTTCGAGGCCGCGACCGTGTCGAGCCCCGCGAGGTAGCCGTCGTTGCCCGACGGCGCCGCGACCCAGTCGACGGGCGCGAGCACTCCCGGAGCGCCCAATTCGTCGAGGCGGAAGAGCCCGACTCAGGCTCCCGTGCGGACGAGCGCGAGCCGTCCGTTCGGTGTGACCGCGAGGTCGTGCGGCCTGCCCGGGATGCGGCCCGACCAGCGCGTTCCGGCCCAGTCGATGACCTCGACCTGCGTCTCGCCCGGAGCGGCGACGCCGGCGACGTTGGCCAACGTGACGACGAGTTCGTTCGTGACCTCGATCGAGTCCATCGCGGTGTCGGAGAACGGGCCCGGATCCCCGGTGAGCCCGCCGCCTGAGGCCCGAGTCGCCGTGGCACCATTCAGGTTCCAGACGGCGATCCCCAGCTCGGAGCGCGCGATGGCGCGCGTCCCATCGCTCGTGATCGCCACGTCGTGCGGCGCCCCGCGCAGGTCGCCGCGGCCGCCCAGGGCACCGGTCTCCGCGATCACCGTCGGCGTGCCGGAGAGATGTTGCAGGTCCCAGATCGCGACGCGCGTGCTGGCCGGAGCGAATGGCGTCGCCGGCACGATGGAGAGCGAGATCGCGTGACGGTCCGTGACGGCGACCGAGTCCGTGTTGAACGAATAGGGCACGGTGCCGTCGTAGTCGTAGAGCGGCGTCGCGCCGGCATGGAATGCGAGCTGCGCGCCGTCCGACATGCGGATGACGAACGTGCCTCCCACCACCGTGCCGGAACTGTTGCCGCCGCGGATCACGGCCAACGTGCCGTCGGGCGTCATGGCGACGTCGTTCGGGCGGAAGCCCACCGGGACGTGCACGAGGAGCGGGCTCGCGATGTTCGTGAGGTCCAGGATCGCGGCGCGGTTCGCGCCGAGGACGACGGCGCGCGTGTTCGAGACCGCGACGGCATCGAGGACCTTCCGCACAGCGAATCCGAGGTCGGAATGTTCGCGAGGGCCTGGCCGGTCGCGAGGTCGTAGACCCGCACGTAGGGCCCCGAGCAGTTGGTCCGGACCACGGCGTAGCGCTGGTCGGGCGTGATCTCGACGTCGTCGATGGGCAAGACGTTCGAGAACGAGGACTCGAGGGTCTGCGCGTCGGCAGCGCTTGCGAGCGCGAACAGACCGAGCCAAGCGGCGGGCGTGAGGGGAGTGGACATGATCGATCTCCGGGGACTGAGCGCGCTCCAACGGCGCGCCCGGCCGAAATGCGGCCGACGCGTTAGCCGGGTAGGTGATCCGGGTCACAGCGACGCGCGGCACTTCGCGATCCGGTCCGGAGAGGCACGGGCCGTACCCCGTCGGTCGCGATCGCGACCGGGGAGGAATGCCGAACTCGGCTCGGCTACCGACTCACCTCCCCATCTCCACGGCGTCAAGGCCAGTTCCTGCCACGCTCGAGCGTGTTCTCGGACGTTCACTGCGGCGCGACATGGTCCTGCAGGAAGGCTCGGACGATGTCGATCCACTCCTCGCGCTGCAGGAATCCACCGCCGCCGTGACCGCCGCCGGTTTCGAGCAACGCCTTCGGTCCGGGATGCGCGGAGAGGAGTCGGCGGCCGTGGTCGAACGGCACGAGCTGATCCTCGGGGCTATGGACGACGAGGAAGGGCACGCGCAGCTCGCCGACCTTTTCGATCGAGGCGTACTTCGCGCGGTTGATCCAGCGCACGGGCAGCCACGGGTAGACCTCCGCGCCGACGTCGGCGAGGGACGTGAACGTGTCCTCGACGACGACGGCGGCGCATGGACGGCGCCGCGCCAGCTCGATCGCGACGGCGCCACCGAGCGATTCACCGTAGAGCACGATCCGTCGCGGCTCGAATCCGCGCGCGACCGCGTGGTCGAGCGCGGCGATGCCGTCCAAGTACGTGCCTTCCTCCGACAGAGTGCCGCGACTGCGCCCGTACCCGCGGTAGTCGAACAGCAACACGTCGTAATCGAGCAACCGGAACGTCTCCGCGAGCGACAAACGATTCTCGATGTTCCCGGCGTTGCCGTGGCAGACGACGACGATGCCGCGCGGGCGCTCGGCCTTCACGTGCCAAGCGTGCACGAAGGCGCCGTCCACGGTGCGCAGTTCCAGGTCCTCGAACGCGGAACCGATCGCCGCGGGCGTGCGCGTCGGCGGTGGACCCGGGTACCACACGAGGCGGTCCTGGAAGAACCAGGCGACGAAGCACACGAGGAGATAGAGCGCGACGGGAACGGCGAAGATCCAGATCAACACGCGTCGCATCATCGGGTGCGCTTCGACGCGCGGCGAGATTCTTCCACGCCGGCGCGGAGAGGTGAACGACCCCGGCCTCGCGCATGTCGAGGCCGTTCCCCGGGGCGACGCCCGTTCGGACCCGGCGGAACCGCTGAATTTCGGCCGCTTTCCGGTCGGCACTCCCGGAACGGCAGTCGTTCCGGGTCGGGCAGGGGTCGGTCGCGGCGGCGGATCATGACGAGCGCATTGTGGAGAGGACCCCGAACCCTCGCGTGGGCGCGCGCGCTACTCTCTGGTCGATGCCGCGCATCTACGTTCTCTCCGGGCCCGACCTCGGGCGCACGTTCGACGTCGTGGACGGCGCCACGTTCGGGCGCACGGCGGACTGCGCCGTCACGCTGCGCGACGCGTCCGTCTCGCGCACGCACGCGCGACTCGAACGGGACGGTGCGGCCTGGCGTGTCGTCGACGCGGGCTCGCGCAACGGGCTCTTCGTCGGGACGGAGCGCGTGGCGAGCATCGCGCTCGAGGACGGCGACGAGTTCCGCCTGGGCGAGGTCGTGTTGCGATTTCGGGCCGAAATCGCGGCTATTTCCGCCCCTGGATCCCCCGCTCCGCCGACCGTCGTCGTGCCGCACACGGGGAGCCCGTCACCCAAACCCGAGCGCGCCGCGCCGGCCGAGATGCGCTTCGAAACCCGTGGGCCCTCGCGAGGCTCGCCCGCGGACGAACCGGTCGAGATCGAGCTCGAAGGCGATTGGGGCGCCGCTCCGCCTGCGCGCCTCGACCGCCCGACTCCACGCCCGACACCGGAGTCCGTTCCGTCGCGGGCCGTCCGCTCGGACGCGAGCGTCGGGGCGCCGACGGCCGCGACTGCGGCTCCACGTTCCGCCGCGAACGAAGAGCGCGCGCGCAAACTCGCTGCGGCCGGCATCGGATCGAGTGGGCGCGGATCGGAACGCGACGCGCGCGGCGTCCTCCAATTCCACAAGGTCGCTCAAGCGGACGGCGTCTTGCGCCAGGACCTCGGTCAGCAGTCGACTTGGCTGCGCACGCTCGTCCTCGTCCTCATCGCCGGCGTGATGGTCGCCTTGGCGTGGTTCGGCTATCAGGCCGCTACTACTGCCAAATCGCAGTTGGTGCCGACGGAAACGCTCGAAGACGAAACGCTCGAAGACGAAGCGCGTTGATGGCGCCGTGCGTCAGGGACGCGCGCCGAGGGTGCGCTTGTGGAGTATCGCGACGACCTCCGCGGGATCCGGCCAGCCCCCGCCGGTGAAGTGCGAGAGGAAGCTCTTCTTCTTCGACGCGACGAGCTCGCCATCCGCGAGGACGTCGAACTGCCCGGACGATCCCTTCTGGATCTCTACGTCGAGGCCCATCTCCTCGCGGATGTGCGCGGCGAGACCCGCCGCGCGTCGTTCGAAGCCTCAAGCCGTGCAGTAGAGGATTTTGATCTTCATCGTGGGCATCGATGCTACACGAGTTCGCGCCAAGCTGCGGCCAACGAACTCGCTACGCGATCCCACGTGAACCGTCGTGCGCGCACGGCGGCGCGCTGGAGCTCGACGGGGGTCGCGACCAGCGCGCGTCGGATCGCGATTACGCAAGCGTCGACGTCGTCGGGCGCGAATCGCGGCGTGTCGGGCCCGGCCACTTCGGGCAGCGCCCCGGCGTCCGCGATCGCGAGGGGGGAGTGCGCGAGTTGCGCTTCGATCGCGCCGATGCCGAAGCCCTCGAGCCGCGAGGGGAAGACGACGGCCGAGCATTCCGAAAGGATCCTCGGCAAGTCGACGTCGTCGAAGGCTCCGCGAAAGTGCACGCGCGCTCCGATCCCGAGTTGCCGCGCGAGTGCCTGCAGACGCTCGAGTTCGCCCGGCTTCGCCGCACCGTGGAGATCGAGATCGGGCAGGGAACCATCGCGCGCCAACGCCGTGATCACGACGTCCAGGTTCTTGCGCGGCTCCAGGTGCCCGATCGCGGCGAGTGGTGCTCCGGATCTGTCCATGCGCGGCAGCGGATCGAAGTGATCGCCGCCGTTCCCGATCACGCACGCATTCAACACACCGAGTCGTGCTGCGATCTCACGCGCGGTGAAGTCGCTCACGGTGAAGACGCGCGCCGCACGGCGTGCCGTTCCACCGATCACGGGGCCCGCGACGAGTCGACGAGACAGAGATGCTCCGGCGAGCGTGATCGCGCGCAAGTCGTGGATCGTCAGCGTGAACGGCAGGCCGATCGAGAGCGGAACGGGGAAGTGCGCCGTGTGTACGAGATCGAACGGCCGACTCGACTCGCGCGCGTCCGTGATCGCCGCGCGCAACGCGAAACCCTCGGCGGCAGCGCGCACGATCGGTGGGCCCGCAGGCACGCTCGTCACGATGCGTTCGATCTCCGGCGGCAGGTCGAACGGGATGCGTTCACGACCTTCGAGGACGGTCAGCGATCCTCCGTCCGCCGCGAGGATCCGCGCGACACGCGGCAGGAGTTCGGCGTTGTGCCGCCGCACGCCGCCAGGCGGTTGGCCGAGCACCACGCCCGAAACGAGGACGCGCGGAGCCCTCACGCGAGGATCTCGCTCCACATCGATTCGACGAGCGACGCGGCGCGGTCCCACGTGAACTCAGCAGCGCGAGCGCGACGTCGCTCTGCCTCGCTCGCGTTGCTCGCGAGCGCGCGCACGAGGCCGTCCGCGACCGACTCGGAATCGTCTGGATCGACGGGAATTCCAGTCATTCCAGCGACTTCGGCCTGCGCGGTGCCCCGTGCGACGACGACCGGTGTCCCAGCCGCGCCGGCTTCGAGGACGGGTAGCCCGAATCCCTCGGAGCGGGCGAGGACGAGCACGGCCGCAGCGGAACGATAGAGCGCCGCGAGTTCCGCATCGGTGACCTCTCCGACGAAGCGCGCGCCGCCGTCGCGCGCGACGCTCACTTCGACCGCGCCTGTGATGACGACCGTGAGCCGTGCTCCGCCACGTCGCGCCAGCGCCACTGCGCCCGCGATCGCGGTGTCGGCGCGCTTCTTCGTGCGACCACCTCCGGCGCACATCACGAAAGCGCGCTCGCGGAGATCGAAGCGTGCGAGCACGGGTTCGTCCGCGCCGCTCGCGCTCGGGCCGAAACACGGATCGAGCCCCCAAGGCACGACACGAATGCGCTCGGGCCCGATTCCCGAATACATGCGCACGTCGCGAGCTGTCGCCTCCGTGGCCGTGACGACGCGATCCGCTCGCCGCGGTCCGATGTGCGCCCACAATCGATGTCGCCAGCCGGCGTTCTCGGTGACGCCGTGGAGCCAAGGCAGTTCGTGGATCGTTTGCACGCGCCGTCCCGCGCCGCGCAACGGGAAGGCGGAGAGCATCGAGTGGATCCCGTCGAGACCGAGTCGGGCTTCGATGCGCGGCAGTTCGACTTGACGCCAGCGCGGGGACGACAGCCCGCTCTCGGGTGACAAGCGCACGACCTCGATTCGGCCGCGACTTTCCAAGGCATCGACGAGACCGGCGACGACGCGTACGACGCCGCGCGGATGGGGGCGATGGAGCGGCGAAACGTCGAAGCCCAGGCGCATCGGCGGCGCTACCCTACCGCCGGTGCCCACGACCTCGTCCTCCGTTCCCGCGCGCGCCATGCTCGTGGCCGCGGGGTGGCTCGTGATCCTTTTCGGAACCACCGCGAGCGTCCCGTTCCTCTCGGAGGACTGGACGCAGATGGAACTGGCACGCGGCTTCGAATCGATCTTCGGTGCCATGGATTGGGCGCGTGAACCGCTGCGTCCGCTCCAACACGCGTTCGTGTGGTGCCTCGCGCACGGCGGTCTCGATCCAGCTCTTGTGCTGCCGGCCGTGGCGCGCGGCGTCGGCTTCGCGCTCTTCGCCGTCGCGTGCGGCGCGCTGGTCCGCCTCGCGCGCGAAGCGGGATTCGCGAGCCGAGCCACCGGTATCGCCTTGCTGCTCGCGATCTCGTTCCCGAACGTGAAGGCCCTCTCTTGGCCGGCCGCGATCGGCAGTCCGGGGCGAGTCGCGTTCGAGCTCGTCGCCCTGCTCTTCCTCGTGCGACGCGCGCGTGGAGGCGCCGCCGGGAACGGCGTCGTCGGCGTCGCCGCGTTCGTCATCGCGTTGGGATTCCATGAGAGCGCCATCCTGCTGCCCGTGATCCTCACCGCTTGGATCGCCTGCGTCGGCGCCGCGGACCTGCGCAGCGGAATACGGCGCGCGATCGCGGCGCTGCGCGATCCGTACGTCGGCGCCACGTGTGGAATCGCCTTCGTACACGTGCTCCATCTCGTGTTTTTCCGGCCAGGACGTGTACACGGCGCGAAAGAGCTCGCGGCGTTACCCGCGAACGTCGCGAAGGCGATTCTCTCACTTGCGCCCGAGTCCGTGCGCGACATCGGCATCGAAGGCCTGCGCGGGAACCGCGGCACGATCGGAACCGTGGCTGCTTGCGTTGCGGTCGCTTGTGTCGCCCTGGTCTTCGTGCTCGCGCTGCGGCGCGGGGGGATCCTGCGATTCGCGAGTCTCGCGATCGCGCTGGATCTCGGACTCGCCGCGGGCACCGCCGGATTCGTGCAGCGCTACGCCATACTCGCCTCGGCTTTCGCCGCGCTGGGCCTCTCGGCCTGGGCGACGACGCGCGGAAGGATCGCGGTCGTCGCCGTGCTCGGAGCGACGTGGATGTACGACGCGCACGTCGACGCGCGTGAGATCCGCGCCGCGGGGCGTGGAGCAATCGCCCTCGCAACGGAAGTGCGCCGCCTGCCCGGCTCGGGCCCGCTCGCGATCGTGGGAGTTCCGGGACTGGTCGGGGCCGAAACCGACGTGCCGTTCTTCAATTGGGGTGGGACGATCTTCTTGCGAGCGCACGGCGTCAGGCGATCCGTCACCTTGCTGCGTGAGCGCGTTTTCGCGACGAACAGCGATCAGGAGTTCGTTGCCGACGACGGACTGCGCGAACTCGGCGAGAAGGGCGTCGAGCTGCGGCGTTGGACAGGTTTCGAGAGCCCATTGGCCGAATGTCCGCCCTGAATGGCCCCGCTCGCTCGAATCGGATAGGAACGAGGCATGCGCTCACTCCTCGTTGCCACTCTCCTCGCCGGGCTCCTCTCCGGCTGCTTCATCTCGCGCGACCGGGCCAACGAACCGCTCGAGAAGTCGAAGATCGACTCCCTCGCGATCGGCACGGCGACCGCGACGGACGTCGCGAACGAACTCGGCGCCCCGAGCGAAGTCGTCCAGCTCGGCAAGCGCAGCGCTTGGCGCTACGACTTCACGACGACGAAGATGTCGGGGTTCACCCTGATCGTGATCAGCTTCCTGAACACGGACAAGCGTTCCGACCGCTGCTGGCTCTTCTTCGACGAGTCGAACGTCTTGCGTCACGTCGGGACGACGCTCGACGCGGAAGACACACGCTACGCCATGCCGTGGCAGGACGTGGATTGAGACGCGCACTCGTCATTTTCGTCGTCCTGGTCACCGCGAGCTGCGTCAGCTTCCAGTACCAGCGCGAGATCGTCGAATGCGAGCCGCGAGCGGCCGTCGTCGAGGGGCTCCTCGCCGGCACGACCGAACTCGAGGACGTACTCGTCGCGCTCGGCGCGCCGATCGACGTATGGGAGGGGGCGAACGGGAACCCGGTTCTCGCCTACGGCGGCCTGCGATCCCGCGAGTGGAACGTGGAAGTCAGCGTGCCGATCGCCGACAGCGGCTCGGCCTCGCTCTCGTACAGCGACACGACCGCGAAGACGCGCGGAACGATCTTCGTCTTCGATGCGGAACTGCACCTCCAGATCGTGCGCTCAGGTCTGCTCGGTGACTTGCGCCAGACCTTCGCGCGGCGTCGTCCCGCTTCCATCGACGACGGCGACGACGGGGCGAAGCGGCCGTGAGCGCGGGCGCCGACCGTCCCGAGCAACGGACGACGTGCCCGCTCGACTGTCCCGACGCGTGCGGCGTGCTGGTCGACGTGGATGAACGCGGTGGCTTCGTGGGGCTCCGCGGAGACGCGCTGCATCCCTGGTCGAAAGGCGTTCTGTGCGGGAAAACCGCGCTCTACGGCGAAGTCGTGCAGGCGGAGAACCGCCTGCTCCATCCGCTGATCCGGCGCGGCGAGAGCCTCGAGCGCGCGTCGTGGGACGAAGCGCTCGACCGCATCGCGGCGAAGATCGCGCCGCTCGGAGTGGGTGAAACTCTCGCGCTCTCGTACGGCGGCTCGATGGGTCTCGTGCAGCGCAAGTACCCGAACCGCGTGATGAACGCGCTCGGCGCGACACATCACGACGGCGGCATCTGCGACGCGACGGCCGATGCCGGATACCAAAGCGTCCTCGGGCGGGTTCTCGGCCCCGACCTCGACGACGTCGAGCGCGCGGATCTCCTCGTGCTGTGGGGCTCGGACATCGCGCGCACGGTGCAGCACCTCCAGCCGCGCGTGAAACGACTGCAGGAACGCGGCGTTCCCGTCGTCGTGATCGACGTGTGGCGCACCGACACGGCTCGCGACGTCGAGCGTCGTGGAGGACGCGCGTTCGTCATTCGTCCAGGAACCGATGCGGCGCTCGCGCTCTGCCTCGCGCGGCTCGCGTTCGAGCGGGGGTCGGTGAACCGCGCTTACATCGAGGAGCACTGTCTCTCCGCGTCGGACTTCGAAGCGCACGCACGCTCGGCGCACGACGTGGCGTGGACGGCGCGCACGACCGGACTCGCAGAATCCGAGATCGCGGACCTCGCGCGCCTCGTCCTCGCCGCACGCCACCCGTTCGTGAAGACCGGCGTCGGCTGGACGCGGCGCCGCAACGGCGGGAACTCGATGCGCGCCGTCTGCGCGCTCTTCGCGGTGCTGGGACACGGGGAGCGCGTGCACTTCGAGAGCTATGCGCACTTCGGCCTCGCCGAGGACGTCGTGCACCGTCCCGACCTGCGACCGAGCCGGGCGCCGACCGAATCGGTCAGTCAAGTCGGGCTGGGCCGAATCCTCGAATCGGGCCGTTTTCGCGCGGCTTTCGTGTGGTGTCACGATCCCGCCGTCACGATCCCGGACAGCGCGCGTTTCCGTCGAGGTTTCGCGCGCGACGATCTCTTCACGGTCGTGCACGATCACTTCTTGACGGAGACGGCGGCACTGGCGGACGTCGTGTTGCCTGCGACGATGTTCGTCGAGCACGCCGACCTCTACCGCAGCTACGGTCATCGCGCGGTGCAACGCTCGCGGGCGATCGCGAAGCCGCCGGGCGAGGCACGCTCGAACGTCGAGACGTTCGCCGCGATCGCGAAGCGCCTCGGGCTACCGCGCGTCACGTGGGACGTCACGGCGGAGGGCCTCGTCGACGAACTGCTCACGGCGTCGCGCGAGCGCTTCACGAGAGCGGAGTTCGAGAGCGTTCAGCGCGGCGAGCCGGTGAAGCTCGCACCGCGCTCACTCGACGGTTTCGGGACGCAGAGCGGCCGCATCGAACTCGCGAGCGACACGCTCGCCGCTTCGGGGTCGACGCGGTTCCCGAGCTACGTTCCGGACGAATCGCGCGACGATCGCGGGGCGTTCCAGCTCGTCTGCGCGCCCTCCGTGCACACGCACAACGCGACGTACTCCCACAGCGCCCGGCACGCGAAGAAGGCCGGGAAACCACGCGCTTTCTTGAACCCGAGCGACGTCGCGCGCCTGTCGATCGCGGCCGGCGACAGCGTACGTCTCGTGAACGAGCGCGCCGCAGTCACGCTCCGCGCGGAAGCCGATGCGTCGATGCCCAGTGGAACGGTGCGGGTCGACGGATTGCCGCGCGCCGCCGATGTCCCTGAAGGACACGGGATCAACGCGCTGGTCTCCTCCGGCGTGAGCGATCTCGGCGGAGGCAACGTGCTCTACAGCACGCGCTGCGACGTCGTCGTCATGCGCTGATCTCGAAGTGTCGCGCGCGAGCGCGGAATCGACACCGGGGTGATGCGACTCGGGCAGGACGGCCATCGGCGCCCGAGCCCACGCGTGCACGACTCCGCTCTCCGCGTGGATCGGCAGCGCGCGCAGCCCTGGATTCCGAGCCGGGACGATCCGCGAAGGGTCGCACCGAGGCCGCGCGGATGGCTAGACTACGCGCCGATTCAGGCTCGCGGGCGCCCCATCCGCGTCGCGGCCTCACGGAGCACTTCGCGTCATGGCATTTCCGCGCACACCTACTTCGAGTGCCGTTCGCGCTACGGCGTTCGGCACCACCCTCTTCCTCGTCGCCGGCTGTCAGAGCGAAGTCTTCGGCGGCAAGGACACGTTCTCGCCGCGCGTCGAGATGCGCGACTACGCGCAGGAGAAGATCGACGCCGGTGGTCGAAAAGGCGACGTCTACGGCCCGAACCAGCGCGATCCGTCGGCCGAGCCGATCGCGGGCCTCGTCGAGGCCGTTCTCGCGTTCCAACCGCGGCCGTCGAGCGTCGCCTGCTTGCCGCTCGTTTCGTACGACTTGAAGGCGGGGAAGCCGTGGGTCTCCGAGTTCGGCGTCGCAGCCGCGGACTCCGTCGCGCGCGCGCTGAAGGACAAGGGTTTCGCGGGGCTCGCGTTCGCGACCGACGACGTCGGCTTGCGGATGACGCAAACGAACGTCTCGCGCACGAGCTTCACGACGCTCGAGGCCGTCTCGGCGAATGCGGAACGACTGGGCGCGGACCTGGTCGTGTTCGGGACGATCCGCCGCCGCGACAGCGTCGGTGCGCTCGATCGCGACGTCCTCTCGTGCGAGATCCAGGCCTACGACGTCGCCGGACGACGCGTGGCGACCTCGGCGCGCTTCGAGATCCCGAGCGACGACGTGACATTGCGCCGTGCTTGGGACTTGGCGCAGTCGGAAAGCGCGTGGATGCCCGATTCGCGCTATGGCGTCGCGCAATCGGGGCCGGCGCTCGCGAACGAATTGAAGCGCGTTTCGGGCGACCTCGCGAAGTCGCTCGGGAAGACCATCGATCCGTCCAAGGTCGAGGGATCGGTCTACGTCGCGCCCCTCGACGTCACCGCGTTCTCGTCGGACGTAGCGATCCTCCGTTCCGCCCAGGGGGCGTATGCATCGGAAGTCACGCGGCGGATCGACGCGGCGAAAGCCGCCAACGTGCACGCCGAATACGACGGGAAACTCGTGCTCAACGGCACGGAGTTCCCGAACTTCCAAGCAGCCGAAGCGCACTTGACGCAGCTCACGGCGAACTACCAGGCGACGCCGGCCGCGCGCTTCGCGATGAGCTTCGGGTCGATGCTCAAAGATGCGATCAGCGAGCGCGTCCTGCCCGCCGGAAAGGCGGTGAACGACCTCGCGAGCGTCGGACCGATCGATCGCGTCCTCGTCGAAGGCGAACTGATGCAGGGCGGACTCGCGAAGAGCGCCGGCGCGCGCGAAGCCCTGCGGAACGCCGGGATCGGACTCGTCGTCGCGTCGCGCCTCGAGCGCATCGGGGACGCCATCTCGATCCGCGTCGACGCGTACGACCTAGCGAAAGGCCACGCGATCGGCGACGGGACGTCGGCGATCCCGAGCGCGCTGCTCCCCGAACTCCAGCGCGCACTGGCCCCGGGTCAGCAGGCAACGAAGTCCACGGCGGCGGCGCCGGCGACTTGGCCTTCCGTCTACGACCGCGTGAAGAGCGGCGTCGTGAAAGTCGATCACTCGAAAGGCAGCGGTTCCGGATTCATCGCGCGCGACGACGGACTCGTGATCACGAACCACCATGTCGTCGAAGGCGACGTCAAGGAACTGACTGTGACGCCCGAAGGCGGAAAGCCATTGCGAGCGCGCGTCGTCGCGACCGATCCGTACTGGGATCTCGCGGCGCTCGCGGTGGATGGCTTGCCGCAGGCGTCCCACGTGTTCCAGTTCGCGGACGATGTGCGCGTCGGGACCGAGGTGGCCGTTCTGGGACATCCGCAGGACAGCCTGGGTTGGGTGCTCACGCCCGGATACGTGAGTTCTCTCCGCGAGCTCGTGCCGACCAACGACGGCCGCGCACGCCCCTCGCTCATGTACACCTCTCCGACGCGTCCGGGTTCGAGCGGCAGCCCGGTGCTCCTCGCCGACGGCCGCGTGGCCGCGGTCCACTCCATGGGAGCCCGCGCGCAATCGATCACGGATCCCTCGCAAGTCACCGAACTCACTGGTTTCGCGCGGGGAATCCCCGCGCTCCAGGCGCGCCAGTTCACCGAGAATTCGCCGCGTCCCTAGAAGCCGGATCAGGACCTCATCCACATCAACACTCGAACCATGAACATCACACGCTTCGCACCGCTCCTCCTCTCCGCTGTCGTCGTCGTTGCGCTCGAATCCTGCGGATCCACCGGTCGCGTTCGCGGCGAGGGTGAAGAACAACTCGTCGGCGACAAGCGCGCCGGAACGCTGACCTACGACGAACTCGTCCAGCAATCGACGAGCAAGCTCGTCGCGCAAGCCGGCATGCAAGCGCGCGCGCAAGGTCCTTACCGCGTCGCGTTCTTCGGCCTCGACACGAAGGGTGCCGAGGAGCTGAAGGATCAACTGCCCGCGATCTACGAGCAGATCGAGGAGATCCTCGTGAACTCGGGCCCGTTCACCGTTCTCTCGCGCAAGGCCGTCGACCGCGCTCGCCAGGAAATCGGCTTGCGCGACTTCGACGATCTCTTCATCCAGAAGAACCGCGACGCGTTCCTCGGTGTCATGGGCCGCGACTCACAAGCTCCTGACGTCCTCGTGTACGGCACGACGACGACGCAGACGACCGACAGCTCCGGCGGTTGGTTCTCGCGCGACACCAAGGAGCGCCGCTATTCGCTCTCGCTCGAGATGATCGACGCCGCGAAGGGCACGATCCTCTCGAAGGTCAGCGGCAAGCAAGAGATCGAATACAAGAAGTAGCCCTGGAGCCTGTGAAGCATTCGATCGTACGGGCAGAGCGAAGCGGGTGGCGCTGCTGCGCAGCGCGGAAGCCCGCGACTTCTCCAGCGACTCCGAGTGGGCCCAGGTCCCATCCGCGTACCTGGTTCGCGGCGTGCGCCGCGGCGATCCTCGCCGCGGCGTGCAAAGCGCCCGATCAGCGCATCGCGCCGTTCACGAATGCTTGGGGGAACGCTGAGTTTTCCGAGGCTGAATCGAAGATCGACGGGCTGGTCGCCGAGGAAGCCGGCGTCGAACCGAAGCTCGTCACGGAATCGCGCGGACTCGACGAGTCGATCGATCCGGCGAAAGGCGACACGTTTCTCTTCCTACAGGAGAAAGCGATGACGCGTCTCGCCGCCGGTGACACGGACGCGTCGATCGATCTCCTGCGTCGGTCGCGCGACGTGCTCGAAGCGCGCTACGAGGATTCCGATGTCGCCGGCTGGCTCTCGGCCGGGCTCACCGACGACACGTTCATGGAGTATCGCGGTGCGGACTACGAACACGTGGTCACGCCGGCGCTGCTCGCGATCTTCGCCTTGCTCGAAGGCGGGCAGGATTCGTACGCGTACGCGCTACAAGTCGGCGAAGTGCAGGAACGCATCCTCGGCAGCACCTTCGGCGACGACGTGGACGGCCAGGGCAATGGCTACAACCCGCGCAAGACCTACCAGCGCGTCGCGCTCGGCGCGTACGTCGAGGGGCTCGTTCGCGAACGCGAGGGCTACGCAGGCGAAGCGCAGAAGGCCTACGAGCGCGCGCGCGAATGGGGCGGCGAGGTGCCGGTCGTCGTCGAAGCGTGCGATCGCGCGGAGAACGGCGCCTATGCGCCCGTTGGACACGGAGTCGTGCACGTTTTCCGCTTCGCGGGTCGCGGTCCGCGACTGGTGCAGAGCAGTTCACCGGTCACGGACAGCGCGCTCTTCCTGGCCAACATCGGCGCCCTCGTGATCGGGGAGAACGTCGGCTTGCTCGGGCAGATGAACGTGCCCATTCCAGCCGTGTTTTCCAGCGATTTCGGCCTCCCAGAACTCGAGGTCCGCACCGGTGGCGCTGTCGTGGCGACGTCGTCCACCGTGCTCGACGTCACGTCGGTCGCGGCGTTCCAGGTCGAAGCCAATATGCCTTGGATCCTCGCGCGCGCGGTGATCCGTCGCGGTGCGAAAGCCGTCGCAGCGAAGGCCGCTCAAGATGCAGTCGAGAAGTCCAACGACAGCGGACTGGGGCTCTTGGCCGGCATCCTGACGAACTTGGCGCTCACGGTGGGCGAGAAGGCGGACACACGGAATTGGACGGCGTTGCCCGCGCGCTTCCAAGTCGCCCGCTTCACACTTCTTGAAGGCGCGCACGAGCTCGACCTCGGTGGCGGAATGCTCGCGAACGTGCGTGTCGCTTCCGGCAAGGACTCGTACGTCGTCGTGGTCCAGCCCGATCTGTCGAAGCCCGGCGCGATCGTCACCGACGTTTATTCGCGGCCGGTTCCGAACGCGCCCTAGCACCCACTTGGACCTCGGACTTTCACAGCGCGTCGTCCTCGTCACGGGGGCCTCTGGCGGCATCGGTCGCGCGCTCGCCGAGGCGTTCGCCGCCGAAGGCGCGCGCCTCGTGCTGACGGGGAACGAGCAGATCGGGGAGCTCGAACGCTGGCTCCACGGCGCAGGGATTCCCGATGCGATCGCCGTGCGCGCCGACACGACCGATCCAGCGTCGATTCAAGCGGCCTTCGAGGCTGCGCGCGCGCAATTCGGTCGTGTCGACGTCGCGATCGCGAACGCAGGCAAGTGGACGCCCGAGTTCGCGTTGCTCCACGAAGCTTCCGTCGATCGCATCCGCGACAACTTGTCGACGAACCTGCTCGGCACGATCTGGACCGCCCGCGCGTTCTTCCAGACTCTCGCGCATACGGGTCCACATCAAGACGGGAGCGGCGCGAGCTTCGCGATGATCGGGTCGACCGCGGGGCGCTTCGGCGAGAAGGGGCACGCCGAGTACGCGGCGTCGAAGTCCGGCATGTACGGACTCCTGCGCACATTGAAGAACGAGATCGTCGAGCTCGATCCGTTCGCGCGCGTCAACTTGATCGAGCCCGGTTGGACGGTCACGCACATGGCACGCGCCGCGCTCGAGCAGCCGGGCGTGATCGAACGCGTCGTGCGCACGATGCCCTTGCGTCAACTCGGTCGTGCGCAAGACGTCGCGCGAGCCGCGCTGTTCCTCGCGTCGCCCGTCATGTCTCGTCACGTCAGCGGTGAAGTCATCACGGTCGCCGGCGGGATGGAAGGTAGAACGCTGTGGGACTCGGACCGCATCGACGAGGACTCGATTCGGCGACGCGCGCGTGACGTGTGAATCGCAGGGGTGAACGAGGTTGACACGCTCAACTGACACCTTCATCAACTCGGGCGCGGCGCCAGTGTGCGGTCGTCGCGCGGGCGCAGTTCGCCCAGGACAGTTCGGCGGCTCGTGCGCGCCCGCGCTGCGCGAGGTCGGCGGCGAATTCGCGGTCGGTGAGCACCGTGGTGAAGGCGCGCGCCAAGGCCTGTTCGTCGCGGGGATCGGGCAGGAGAGCGCCGTCGGCCATGACCTCGGGCAAGGATCCCGCACTCGATGCGACGACGGGCACGCCGAGTGCCGCGGCCTCGAGCGGGGGCAAGCCGAAGCCTTCGTCCAGGCTCGCGAAGAGGAAGGCGCCGGCGCCCGCGTAGAGCGCGCGCAGTTCACTTTCGGGCACGAAATCCAGGCGTACGACGCGTTCGCGAACGGCCGAGGTCGCGAGGGCTTCCTCGAATTCCTCTGCGCCGGCTCCGCGCGGGCCGGCGACGACCCAGCGATGCGGTGCGCCGGCGCGAACCGCCGCTTCGAACGCGCGCAGCATGCGCGTGTGGTTCTTGCGCGTGTCGATGCGCGAGACCGTGAGCGCGTACGGACCAGCAATGGGTGACGGAGCGGGCGCACCTCCGCGCAGGACGTGATCGCAGCCGAGGAGCGCCACGTCGATGCGCGAACGCTCGACGCCGAGCGTGATCGCGATGTCGTCCGCGACGAACGCGCTCGGCGCGAGAATGCGCCGCGCACGCGCAACTTGTGCGCGGATGCCGGCGCCCATCTTCTCGGCCGCCTCGTCCGTGAGACCCGCACCCGGACGCGCCCAAATGCAGTCGAAAACGATCGCCGTCTCGATCGCGCGTCTCACGGGCAGCACGTGAGTCTGCGTATGGTGGAACACCTCCGCGCCGCCGACGAGGTCGTCGGCGCCGCGGCCGAGTAGCGCGCACGCCCGCGGGATCCAGCGCGACGGGAAGCGCAGGCGCGAGAGCTTCGTTCGCGTGCCGAGGCCGAGCTCTTCACGCTCGACTTCACTCTTCGCGAGTGTCCAGCCGAACAGGCGCAACTCCGGTGGATCCTCGATGTGCTGGAGCGCGCGGACGAGCTCGCGCGTCGCGCGTCCGATGCCTTCGCGGTTCACGAGCGCCGTGCGGTAGTCGATCGCGACCTTCATGCGAGCGCTCCGCGCACGAGCGCCGACGAGGCCGCGAATCCCGCGAGGAAGAGCAACGGACCACCGATCCAACCCCACGCGCGCCAGGCGGAGCGCGCACCGGCCCGCGCGAGAGCGACGCCCGCGAGCACGGCCACGAGGATCTCGGTCGCGAGCGTCGCGATGCCCGCGCCCTCGATGCCGAGCGCCGGAACGAGCACCGCGTTCGCCGCGAGATTCAGTACCAAGCCCGCTGCCGCGATCCAGAGCATCGACCGACCACGTCCCGCGGCGACGAGCGCCGTCGTGAGCACAGCGCCCGCGTGGATGACGGCCACGGCCCCGAAGAGCCAGGCGAGGCTTGGCGCTGCGATCGTCGCGTGCGCACCGAAAAGGCTCAAGAAATGGCCCGAAAATGGCGCGGCGGCTCCCGCGGCGAGTCCCGCGATCGCGAACAGCGGCTGGCCCAGACGCGCGGCGGCTTCGCCGAGTCGGCCGGCCGCATGCTCGCGCGCGAGCCACGGCAGTGCCGCCTGCGAAGCGTAGAGCGCGACCATGATCGCCATCGAGAGGAAGCGCACGCCGACGTTGTAGGCTCCGAGTTCGGCTTCACCGCGCAAGGCGCGCACGAACAAGTTGTCGGCGTAGAAATAGGCTTGCTGACACAAGCTGGCGAATCCGAGCGGGGCCGCGGCCGCGAGCACCGCTGGCCAGGGGACGTCGCGCGCCTTGCGAGCGGGGAGGTGTCGGCGGCAGGCGAAGTACAGGAGCGCATTGCCGAACGTGCTGCCCAGCGCGACGGCGCACAAGTAGTGGGCCGGCTCCGCGTCGCCGAGGGCGCGGAGGACGAGCACGAAGGCGAGCGACGCCGCCGTCGCGATCGCGCGGATCGCGACGGGAACGCCCCACGCGATGCGATTCCTCAATACGACCGTCGAGAGTTCGGCGACGTGCGTGACCGGATACAGCGACGCGAGGAGGATCCAACCCGCGGCCGGCTCGTCGAGCACGATCGCGCCGCCGCCGACGAGAACGACGCCCAGCAACCCCGCGACGAAGCGTAACCGCCGCGCGGCCGCCAGCACTTCGGGGATACGCGACTCGTCACTCGCCGTGCTCTGGACCGCGACTTGGCCCGTCCCGAAGTCGACGAATGCGTCGAGGAACACGAACACGGCCAGATAAAACGTGTAACGGCCGAACTCCTCGGGCTCGAGGTGCCGCGCGAGCAGCCAGAGCTGCGCGAAGGTGCACGCGGATCCGAAGATCCGGCCGAGGACCAGGAAGCTCGTGCCCCGCCAGACGCGCCTCGGGACGGCGGCGGTTTCGAGCGACGGGGGCGTTTGCGACACGGAGCGGGGACTCTACGAAGCGCGAGCGGGAGACGCGCGCCCTTCGAAGGTAGGATCAGGCCAGCACGGCCGGCGGCGCGAGACGCCCGAGGCCGAGGCCGCACGATGCACTCCAGGAAGCGGTTCGACATCGGTTGGATGGACCTCCTCGTGGGGCTCGCGGCGTCGACGTCGCGCTCCGACGGCTCCGATGCGTGCGCGCGCATCGAGCGCTGGTTCGACGATGGAACGGGCGACGCCTTCGCGTGTTTGTCCGTGCGCACCGGGCTGGACCTCTACCTCGAGGCGCTGGCGCTGCCGCACGGCAGTGAAGTCCTCATGTCGGCGCTCACGATCCCCGACATGGCGCGCGTGGTCGCGCGGCACGGACTCGTCGTGGTGCCCGTCGACGTCGATCCGACCACGTTGGCACCGAGGCCCGAAGCTTGGCGTCGCGCTGCGGGCCCGAAGACGCGCGCGGCGATTCTGGCGCACCTCTTCGGCACGCGCGTCTCGCTGGATCCGTTGGTCGAGCTGCGGCGCGAGCGCGGGATCCTCGTCCTCGAGGACGACGCGCAAGCGTTCACGGGAGCCGATTGGCGCGGAGATCCCGCCGCGGACGTCTCCATGTTCAGCTTCGGACCGATCAAGACGGAGACGGCGCTGCAGGGCGCAGTCCTCCGCGTCCGCGATCCCGCGGTGCTCGCGCGGATGCGCGCGATGCACGCGACGTTGCCCAAGGCGAGTCAGTGGGAGTTCGCGAAGCGCGTCGTGAAGTACGCCGGCCTCGTCGCGTTGACGTGGCGACCCGTCTACGCGACGTTCGTCGCCACGTGCGAGATGCGCGATCGGTCGGTGGACGACGTGATCCAGAAGACGGTGCGCGGATTCCCCGGCGGTGATCTCTTCCAGAAGATCCGGCATCGTCCGAGCACCGCGATGCTCGCGTTGCTCGCGCGTCGACTCGAGCATTGCGACGGAGGGCGCACGGCAGAGCGCGCGCAGATCGGCGAGGAGTTGGTCCGCGCTCTCGACGGTGCCGCGCTGGTCCCCGGATTCCGCGCGCCGCTGCGCACGCACTGGGTGTTCGCCGTCGCCGTGGATCGGCCGGACGAACTCGTGACCATGTTGCGCGAGCAAGGTTTCGACGGCACGCGCGTCGCGACGCTCACGGCCTTGCCGGCGCCGGAGAGCCGGCCCGACACGGATCCGCGCGAGGCGCGTGCGCTCGTGTCGCGACTCGTCTACGTGCCGCTCTATCCCGAACTCGGTTCGTCGCGTATCGCACGTATGGCGGGCATCGTGCGTCGACACGCGGGCTCGGCAGCGGCCGCGCGACTCGACGCGGAGCCGACGCCCGCCGCCTGACGCGGGCCCGCGGGATCTCGGAACTCTTTTCCGTCGAGCGGGGCCCCGAGTCGTTTTGTCGGCGGAACTCGAGATCCGCTGCTTCGGATCTCGTGCTCCGAACGCCGATGGCTTGGTTGGAAAACCATGTCCTCGTCCCCGCGCTCGTCCCGCCGCGTCTCCCGAACGCGAAGCGGAGGGTTCTCCCTCGTGGAGATCGTCCTCGTGTTGGCCGTCGTCAGCGTCGCGTCGATGATCTACGCGCAGACCATCGCCTCGTCGCGCCGGCTCGATCCGATCGCTGAAGAGACGGCCATTGCCGCGGATGCGACGCGCGTCGCCATCGAGCTCATTCGCGCGCAACCCGTCGGCGAGATCCTGGCACTCTTCGACGGCGAGCCCAGCAACGATCCCGGTGGTGCGGGCACGGCTCCCGGCGCCACGTTCGTCGTCGCCGGTCTCGCGCCGACGCCGGGCGGCGCGCCCGTCGGCAGGATCGAGTTCCCATTCCTCGATGGGCGACTCGCCGAGGACCTGGAAGACGAGATGCTCGGCATGCCGCGCGATCTGTCCGGCGATGGCGTGGTCGACGCTCTGGATCACCGAGCGGACTGGGTCGTCCTGCCCGTGCGTGTGCGCATCGAATGGATCCCGCGTGCCGTCGGCACGACGACTCGTGACTTCGAGATCTACACCATGATCCCGAGGCTATGAAGCGCAACCTCGAGACGACGCTCCGCAGCGGATTCACGCTGCTCGAGATGGCGGTGGCCCTCGTGCTGTTCGCGCTCGTCGTCGGCAACGTCTACACGGTCCTCGGTGGGACCTCGAAGGCGATGGGGGAGCGGAGCCTCAACTTCGAGGCCGACACGCAGGCGCAACGCGCGCTCGATCGCATCGCGCTGGCGATCGTCGGAAGCTTCGAGAACTCGATCTACGACACGTCCGAGACGCCCAACTCGCAATCGGTCATCAATTACGAGGAGTACATGGGCATGGCTGACCTCGACGGCGACGGCATCAGCGAGCACGTCTTCAGCGACCCCATGCGCATCGCGCTGACGGCGGATGCCGGAGGCGAAGTGACCTGGTTCGAGAGTCCGGGGGTCGAGGACGAGAAACGCGTCGTGTGGGTCAAGGACGTGCCGCTGTTCGCGAACGGCGAGATCGGCGCGAATGGAGTGGACGACAACGGCAACGGGCTCGTGGACGAACAAGGGCTGGCTCTGTCGAAGAATGGCAGGTCGGTGCGCATCTCCCTCTCGCTGCGCCATGCCGACGGAGCCGGGGGTTTCCTCGAACGCCAGCTCACGACCACCGTGACCTGCAGGAACTGAGGTGTATTCATGAAGATCCGGTCGATCTCCAGCGCGCATGTCGGTCGTCGCGGAGGTGCGATGGTCGCGGCGCTGCTCGTCGTGTTCGCCGTAGCGACGCTCAGCATGATCCAGTTGCAGCTCGACCTGTCGAAAGCGCGCGAGCGGCGCACTGCCGTCGACACGAAGCGCGCCTTCTACATGGCCGAAGCCGGCTTGGCCGAAGCCTTCCACGGCATCGCCAGCGGTAAGAGCGGGAACGTCGGTACGCCCGAGGATCCCGCGCAGTTCGGGAACGGGATCTTCTTCACGACGGCCGAGGAAGAGGGGCTCGGACGCGTGACCCTCACGAGCACGGGCTTGTGCGGAGCAGGTCGATCTACGTTGTCGATCGTGATCGAGCGCACGAGCAGTTCGGTCGCAGCCCTCGGCTTCTTCGGTGAGGAGTCGGTGGACGTCGAAGGCGGCGCGACCATCGACAGCTACGATTCGCGGAGCGGTCCGTACGTGGCGCCATTGCGGACCAATCCTCCGCCGGTCGGCGCGAAGGTCGGCAGCAATCAGAGCCTCATGGTCGGCGGAAGGAAGGGCACGACCGATGTCTACGGCGACGCGCAGCCCGGTCCCTCAGGCGTGCTCGTACGTGGCAAGAAAACGACGATCTCCGGCTCGACGGCGCCGTTCCTCACCGCGAACGTGTTGGACCCGATCGTGGTGCCGACCTATCCCCTCCAGACTTCGATCACGACGTCGCTCCTGAGGCCGATCGCCACGATCCCTGCGGGCGAGCGGGCGTTCGACACGTTGCGCGTCACGGCGCTCACGAAGCTCGTGATCACCGGTCCGGCGCGCATCGTGGTCGGGGATCTCGTCGTCGATTCGCTGGGCGAACTCTACGTGGATGCATCGCGAGGACCGGTCGAGTTCTACGTCACCGATGAGCTCGCGCTGAAGTCCGGCTCCAAGTACCTGAGCACGGCGACCGATCCGCGCTCCGTGTCGTTGATGGTCTCGGGGACTCGAGCCGAAGTCGCGGGGACGGGCTCGCTCCACGGCACGATCTACGCGCCGGCCGCGGCGCTCACGATTCCGAGCTCGTTCCAGGTCTACGGTGCCGCTTCGGCGAGGCAGCTCACCATTGCCGCGGACGCGAAAATGCACTTCGACACCTCGCTCCTGGAGGCCGGGGCGAACGAGAGCGGATTGCCCCGCATGCTGGGCTGGCAACTCGTGGAGCTGCCGAACGTCCCGGTCGTGAAGTTGCGCCACGACGCCTTGAACGAGCTCTTGAAGCAGGGCAAGAGACCGAAGAAGGGGAGCAAGTCGCACTTCGACATCGGGGTGCTGCCGCTCTGATCCGATGCGCATCACCCTGTCGAGTTGGCGCGTGACGCATTCGGGGATCGCCATGGCGATCGCCGCGGCGTCCGCCATTGCCGGCGAACCGGGTGCTCGAGGTGCCGCGCACCGCACCGCGACTTCCGTGTTCGCCGACCTCGTCGAGTCGCACCGATCGGGGGCGAGCGCGCAGAGTGAGTCCCTGCTCGACGCGTTGTCCCAGCATCCGCGCCCCGTTCTGCGCGCGATCGCGGAACGCGCGGCCGAGCCCGATCGTTCCTTGGACGTGGCCAACGCGGCCCTCTTGATGCTGCGTCGATTCGGTGCTCACGAAGACGTCGCCCTCGGCGCAGCGCTCCATCGGGAGGGAGCCGATGCAGAACTCCAGGCGACGTGGATCGCGATCGCAACGCGTGATTCGCGAACGCTGACGGTGCTCGACGGTCTCGTGCGCACGCTGCCGGGAGAAGTGCAGGCGATCGCTGTGCGCACCGTCGAAACGGTCGGCACGCCCGAAGCCGCGGAGTGGCTCGCGCGCTGCGCGCAGCGCGTGCCCGAGGTGCGTTGCGAGGCGCTCGCGCGGTTGGGTCGAATGGTGGAATCGAAGCCGTTTCCAGCACCCGAGGAAGCACTCGCCGTCGTGCGCAACGTCATCGGCGGCATTGGATCGGAGGCTTTGCGCGAGGCCGTCGTAGCAGCCGGACGCATGGAGGACGGCGATTCCATCCCGCACCTCGTGGCCATGCTCGCGGAGGAGGATCCCGGCCTGCGCGCGGACGCGGCCTGGGCTCTCCAGCGCATCACGGGTCTCAAACTGCGCGAACGTCGTGAGCGCTGGGAAGATTGGTACGCATCCGAGCTCGCGTGGTGGCGCGACCAATCGGATCAGGCCTTCGATGACCTCCAGTCTCCGGAGGCGGCGGAGAGGACGCGGGCACTCATGGAGATCTCGAGCCACAGGGCCTCGCGCGATCGACTCGCCTCGAAGGTGATCCCGTTGCTCGAGCACGAAGAGCCCGAGACCGCGAAGCTCGCCGCATGGACGCTGCGGGTCCTGCGGTCGAAGTGCGCCGTGGGGCCGTTGATCCGCGCCCTCGACCGCAGCGACCCCGAGGTCGCGCGCGAGGCCTGGCACGCCTTGCGCGGAATCACGCGGAAGGATCTTCCCGAGGACGCAACTCGGTGGCGTGCAGCCTGCCCCGGCTGAACGAACGCTCAAGCAGCGCTCGTTCGGTGGTCGATCCCTACCGTCCCGCCCTACCCCCGCCATCCCCCGGCGAGTCGCCCGGGAACACCCATGCAGAAGAACGAAAAGCGTCGCGACCGGTTGGTCCGGCCGCGACTGCAACTGCGGCTCATCCTCGCGTTCCTCGGTGTCGCAACGACGGCGATGCTCCTGCAGTTCGTGCTCTTCGCAAGCGTGATCTCGCATGCGGCGAGCGAGCTCCCCACGGACGGAAACATCCTGCTCGAGCGCACGACCGGGCTGTCGACCACGGTCTTCGTCGTCTCGTTCTGCGTCCTCTTGCCGCTGTGCTTCTTCGTCGGCGTGCTCGTGACGTTTCGTGTCGCCGGTCCGCTCTATCGCTTCGAGAAGTACCTCGAATCCGTAGCACGCGGCGAGGATCCCGGTGTCTGCCGCATCCGCAAGGGCGACGATCTCCAGGAGTTCTGCGTCGTCCTGAACGCTGCGATGTCGCGTCTCCGCAGCCGAGACGTCCTGCGGGATGCGCGCGAAGCCGCACGGCCCCTGGAAGAAGCCGCTTAGAGCGCGGAACGAGACCACGTGTCCCTGCGCGCCAAGATCCTGCTGATCCTCGCTGCGATCGTCGCACTCTATGCGGCGATCGATCATCTCGTGCAGCGCAAAGTCGTCTTCGAGAGCTTCGTCCAGTTGGAAGAAGCCGCGGCGCGCGCGGATGCGCAACGCGCGGTTCGCTCGATCGAGGGTGAAATCGCACACCTCGTACGCAACGCGGCGGCGACCGCGTCGTCCGAGGAAACGTACCGGTTCGCCGCCGAAGGCGATGAGCGGAAGCTCGAGGAGAGCATCCTGCCGCAGGCTTTTCGCGGCGATGATCTGAGCCTGCTCTACGTCTGTGACCAAGATGGGCGCGTCGTGTGGGGACGCGCGTTGGACACGCGCACCGCGGAGCGCCGCGAGGTGAGCTTGCGGGACTTCCCGGCGCTTCAACTCTCCTCTGCGCACCCCTTGATGCTCGGATCGGAACGCGAGCGCGCGGCCGGAGTCTTGATGACCGAAATCGGTCCGATGATCGTCGCCTCCGAGCCCATCACGGGCGCGAAAGCCGATGCACAGTCGCGCGGATCGCTGATCCTCGGCAAGCCCCTCGACGACGTGCTCGTCGCTCGGCTGTCGAAGCAGCTCGGGATACCGCTGCAGGTCTGGCCCATCGAGGCCAGCGGATTGCCGGACGAGATCGAGTCCGTTCGCGACGAGGTCGCCTCGTCACTCGATCCGGTGGTGCGCGCGCTCGACGACGACCGCTTGGCGGCCTACGCCAGCATTCTCGACGTGCGCGACTTCCCGATCCTCCTCGCCCGCGCCGAGACCACGCGCGAAATCACGAAGACGGGCGGACGTTCGGTGCGGTACGCCCTGACGTCGACGATCGCAGCCGGCGTCTTGATGCTTCTCGTGCTGCTGAACTTGCTGCAGCGCGCGGTTCTGACTCCGATCGCGGCACTCACCGAACACGCGACGGCGATCAGCCGCAGCGAGGATTTCACGCGGCGCATCGCTTCGGATCGCAAGGACGAGATCGGCGTCCTCGCGCGCGAGTTCGACGGCCTCATCGAGCGCATCCAGCAATCGCGCGCCGACCTCGTCAAGGCCGCGCGCGCGGCCGGCATGTCCGAGATCGCTACCGGCGTGCTGCACAACGTCGGGAACGTGCTGAACAGCGTGAACGTCAGCGCGAACCTCGTGGCCGAGCGCGTGCGCGCATCGGCGACGAACGACCTCTCCAAGGTCGTCAAGGTTCTCGAGCCCCACGCCGAGGACCTGCCCGGGTTCCTGTCTCGCGATCCGAAAGGCCGCGCGCTGTTACCGCTCCTGCGTTCGATCGCGACCGATCTCGAAGCCGAACGCGGACGTGTGCAGGGCGAAGTCAAGTCGATGTGCGAGGGCATCGAGCACGTGAAGGAGCTCGTGCAGGCCCAGCAGGGATACGCGGGCCGCTCGGGCGTCACCGAAGTCGTTTCGATCGCGGACCAATTCGACGCGGCGATCGACTTCACGGGCCGCGCGCTGCAAGGCGGCACAGCGATCGAGTTCGTGCGCCAGTACGACCCGCTGCCTTCCTGTCGGATCGATCGTCATCGGCTGATGGAGATCCTCGTGAACCTGATCCAGAACGCTCGCCAGGCGACGCAAGAGGCGAACGTCGCGCCGCGGATCACGCTGCGGATCCGCGATCTCGGAGAAGGACGCGTGCGCTTCGAAGTCGAGGACAACGGGGTCGGCATCCCGGCGGAGAACGTCGCGCGCGTCTTCACGCACGGTTTCACGACGAAGAAGGCGGGACACGGATTCGGCCTGCACGCGTCGGCGAACGCCGCGCGCGAACTGGGTGGAAACCTGACTGCGGCCAGTGAAGGGACAGGGCGCGGTGCGATCTTCGCGCTTGATCTCGTCATCGAAGCGCCGACCTCGGCGGGAGTTTCGGCATGAGCGGCGAAGCGAACCGACGGATCCTCGTGATCGATGACAACGCCTCGATCCACGAGGACTTCAGGAAGATCCTGGGCGACCCGTCCGCCTCGCGGACGAACCTGGCCGACGCGCGTTCCGCGTTCTTCGGCGGAGAGGAGGACGCTGTCCCCGCTGTCACCTACGAACTCGACTCCGCGTTCCAGGGCGAAGAAGGCCTCGCCAAAGTGGTGGCGTCACTCGCGTGCTCACGTCCCTACGCGATGGCGTTCGTCGACGTCCGCATGCCGCCCGGTTGGGACGGCATCGAGACCTTGGCGCGCATTTTCGAGGCCGATCCGCGTATCCAGGCCGTCATCTGCACGGCGTACTCCGACCATTCGTGGGACGAGATCCTCGCGCGACTCGGCCGCTCGGACCGCCTGCTCATCCTGAAGAAGCCGTTCGACAACGTCGAAGTCCAACAGTGCGCCAGCGCGCTGACGGAGAAGTGGAACACAGAGGCTCGCGAGCGACTGCGCATCGAGGAGGCCCGCGCGGCCGAGCGCGAAGCGCGGGCCTACGCCTCTTCGCTCGCGACGACGAATCGTGCGCTCGAGACCGCTCGCGCCGTGGCCGTCGCGGCGGCCCAGGCGAAGTCCGAGTTCCTGACGAACATGAGCCACGAGATCCGTACTCCGATGATCGCCATCCTCGGCGCCGCGGAACTCCTGCGCGACGGCGCCCTCGTCGACACCGAGCGCGCCGAGCAACTCGAGGCGATTCGCGGCGAGGGCCAGAGCCTGCTCTCCATGCTGGGCGACATCCTCGATCTGTCCTCGATCGAGTCGGGTCGCCTGCTCATCGAGAAACACGACTGCTCCCCGGGCGCGATCCTCGAGGAAGTCGTGGCCGCGCACTCCGCTCGTGCCAAGGCGAAGGGACTTCGGATCTCGGTTCAGTGCGGCGGATCCGTGCCCGACGCTCTGCGCACGGATCCTGTGCGACTGAAGCAGATCCTCGCTCACCTCGTGGGCAACGCGATCAAGTTCACCGACTCGGGATCCGTGCGCGTCGCCTGCGATCTCGAGAGCGCCCTGGGTGGCGAGCACCGCTTGCAGATCGTCGTCGCGGACTCCGGGGTCGGAATCACTTCCGAGCAACGCAGCCACTTGTTCGAAGCGTTCTCGCAAGGAGACGGTTCGCTGACTCGACGTCACGGAGGCACGGGCCTCGGGCTCGCGCTCTCGCGTCGTCTGTCCCACGTCCTCGGCGGCGACCTCGACGTCGAGAGCATCCCGGGCTCGGGCAGCACCTTCACGCTCAGCCTGCCTTGTCCCGTCGAGACGCCCGAGTCGGGCCCGAAGCGTGCGTCTCCCTCGGGGTCCGAGGGGCTGAGCGGCCAGATCCTCCTCGTCGAGGACGTGATCGCGACACAGCGCCTCTACGCGCTCTACCTCCAGCGCGCAGGCGCGACGGTGGACGTCGCCTCGAACGGTGCGATCGGCGTCGAGAAAGCTCTCGCGTCGCGCAAGTCGGGTCGCTGCTACGACGTGATCTTGATGGACATGCAGATGCCGATCCTCGACGGCTACAGCGCCGCGCGGAAGCTCCGCAGCGCAGGCTGGACCGGACCGATCGTCGCCGTGACGGCGCATGCCCTGGCCGGCGACCGTGATCGCTGCATCGAAGCCGGTTGCGACGACTACCTCGCCAAACCGGTCGAGCGCGAACGGCTCGTCCGCACCTGCCGCGAGTGGATCGCGCGCAGCGTTCCGCCGGCACTGCCCAACCCGAGTCCGTCGCGCGAACTCGCTCCCGGCCCCTCGACCAGCGAGTGAGCTTCGAAGGGGAGCACTTCGCCCCTTGTGATCGGTGCCTCGGGTCCGGAGAATCCCGCACTCTCCCTCCCCGCACCAGGACCGCCCGAATCGAGCCCTCCCCATGCCTGCATTGAGCGTCTTCGGTGCCCAGTGGGGCGACGAAGGGAAGGGCAAGCTGATCGACCTCCTCGCGCGCGAGGCCGACGTCGTCGTGCGCTACCAAGGCGGTCCGAACGCCGGTCACACGGTCGTCGTGGGCCAGGAGAAGTACGTCCTCCACCTCATCCCGTCCGGGATCCTGAATCCCTCCACGGTGAACCTGATCGGGAACGGCGTCTCGGTCGATCCGATCAAGCTGCTCGAGGAAGTGGACGGCTTGCGCGCGCGCGGCGTGAAGGTCGACGGCACGAACCTGCGGCTCTCGGCGCTGGCGCACGTCATCTTCGAGCACCACCGCGTGATCGACGGCTTGGCCGAGCGTTGGCGCGGCGAAGGTCGCATCGGCACGACCGGTCGCGGCATCGGGCCGTGCTACGCCGACAAGGCCGCGCGCGTCGGTTTGCGCGTCTGCGACCTGCTCGAACCGGATTTGTGCCGCGCGCGATTGCGCGTCGTCCTGGCCGAGAAAAATGCGCTCATCGAGCGCGTTCACGGTGAAAAAGGGCTCGAACTCGACGCGCAGCTCGACCGCTACGTCGCGATCGGCGAGCGACTGCGCCCGTTCGTCGCCGACGCCGGCGCCGAGGTGCGCGCGGCGCATCGCGCGAAGAAGCACATCCTGTTCGAGGGCGCGCAGGGCGCGATGCTCGACATCGACGCGGGCACGTATCCGTTCGTCACGTCCTCGAACACCGGCGCGAACGGCATCGCCGCGGGTGCGTGCTTCCCACCGCGCTGGCTCGACCGCGTGGTCGGCATCGCGAAGGCCTACACGACGCGCGTCGGCGAAGGCCCGTTCCCGACGGAGCTCGACGACGCGGTCGGCGCGCGGATCCGCGAACAAGGGAACGAGTACGGCTCGACGACGGGTCGGCCGCGACGTTGCGGTTGGTTCGACGCGGTCGCGGTGCGTTACGCGCTCGACCTCTCGGGCGCGGACGGTTGGATCGTGACGAACCTCGACGTCCTCTCGGGCTTCCCGGAGATCCAAGTCGCGACGCGTTACGCGATCGACGGCCGTGAGACGCGCGATTGGCCGGCACACTTGCCGTCGATCGACGTCGCGAAGCCCGTGTACTCGCGACACGCCGGTTGGAGCGAAGACCTGACGCGCGCGCGGGTCTACGCCGACCTTCCGCCCACGGCGCGCGGGTACATCGAGTTCCTCGAGCGCGAAGTCGGCGCGCCGGTGCTCATGATCTCGGTCGGCCCGGAACGCGAACAAGTGATCCAGCGCGGTACCATCCGGCCCGCATGAGGATGTGCGTCAGCATGATCCGCGTGTCCCCATGAGCCAGAAGCAGTCCGCGCGACCCGACCTCGGCGGCCCGTTCCCGGCCCACATCGCGATCATCATGGACGGCAACGGGCGCTGGGCCGAACGCCAGGGCTTGCGTCGCATCTTCGGTCACAAAGAAGGCATCCATTCCGTCCGTGAGATCACGACGGAAGCTGCGCGGATGGGCGTCCTGAGCCTGACGCTCTACGCGTTCAGCCACGAGAACTGGAAGCGGCCGGCGCCCGAGATCCGCTACTTGATGTCGCTGCTGCGGCGCTTCCTCGT
>Ga0163149_10001043_pt1 | contig 35903 bp, 28 predicted proteins | sample OliLakLV19MP5G1_FD_148604 | JGI IMG/M metagenome (GOLD analysis project Ga0163149, IMG submission 148604) | Freshwater microbial mat bacterial communities from Lake Vanda, McMurdo Dry Valleys, Antarctica - Oligotrophic Lake LV.19.MP5.G1 | ecosystem: Environmental > Aquatic > Freshwater > Lake >... | reverse complement strand
GCTTTGCTTAATGTTTGCGCAACGAGTAGGCTTCGCTTTTTCTGCGCAGACCCCGCAGTGCGACAAACATAGCAAAGGACAAACAAGCTTGAAGTGATAGCCCGATAAGGCGCCCAAATAATAAAAAATACTTTTTGAGGTTCGACTATTTAGTATTCTCGCTTTCACCTTTTGCAATGTATTATTCGCGCAAAAAACCATCACAGGAACTGTAATTGCTTCCAGTGGCAAAACCTTTACACTAAATTGCAATCAGCCCGATCAACTTCCAACTAACACCGATACCTGCAGTATATCAAAAGATATTTCGAAAACTAAAAATCCATTTGGAATTACCATTCAAATCGGCTGGATGAGTGTGGCTGATGCTTTTTTTGTAAATAGAAAAGGAACCGTGTTGACATTTACAATTATTCGCGAAACCTCCAACATTGTCATCAACGGAAAAAAGCAGGAGCACTTTGTAAAAGGAAAGAAGATGAAGATCGTTTGGAAATAAAATCAATTATAATTGATATCTTTACTGTATGGTCGCAAATATTTTTCATAAAGGGATATCCTATCAGGTAGATTTTTTTAAACCTATAGACATTTCAATTCCCTTAACAAGCAATAAAGATTGCGTAAGCGCATGGTATGTTGAGCCCATGAAAATAAAAGCTGTTGTTGCAGGCAATTGGGTAGGCGATGTAAATAAAGGAGGAAGTGTAAATTTTAGGAACATTACGTTTAATCCTCACGGCAACGGAACACATACCGAATGTGTTGGGCATATTAGTAAAGAAAACTATTCCATTAACAAAACACTTTCGCGCTTTATGTTCATTGCCGAAGTTGTAACTATTTTACCCGAAGAATTACAAAATGGTGATTTTGTAATCACACGAAAACAATTAGAAACTGCTTTAAAAGATGCAGAAAATACAGAGGCAATTGTGATCCGAACTTTAAGCAATGGGTTGAATAAATTGCACATGCAATACAGTAACTCCAATCCCCCATATATTGTAAGTGATGCCATTAATTATTTAAACGATAAAGGCGTTGAACATTTACTCATCGATCTTCCAAGTGTAGACAAAGAAAAAGACGATGGTAAATTAGAAGCACATCACGCGTTTTGGAATTACCCCGCAAACACGCAAACACAAAAAACTATCACCGAAATGATCTATGTTCCAAACGAAATAATCGACGGAACGTATTTACTAAACATTCAAATCGCATCGTTTGAAAATGATGCCAGCCCGAGTAAGCCCTTACTTTATAAGATCTATTAATTTCATTGTCGCTACGCGAATCTTATTTTTAGACACGAATTACACTAATTTTCATTAAACTGTGTTTTGCAGAAACGAATTTAACTAATCATATTTATTACACCCATTGAACCAATAGGCGCCAATGATTGGCGTAATTAGCGAAATTCGTGACAAAGGAATCGTAATTTTTTTGCCATGGCAGTTCGAGTGATTTTTGCCTGCCTCCTGCAAAAATTGTATCGAGAACTATTGCTCCGCTTGTCTGCCCGCCAATAAATACATTACAGCCATTCGCACCGCCACGCCATTTTCTACTTGTTCAAGTATAATTGATTGTTTGCTATCGGCCACGTCGCTGGTAATTTCTACCCCACGATTTATTGGGCCCGGGTGCATGACGATTATTTTTTTAGAAAGCTTATCCAGAATTTCTTTATTTAAGCCGTACATCATGGTGTACTCTCTTAACGTAGGAAAATATTTAATGTCTTGTCGTTCTAATTGTATGCGCAACATGTTTGCTACATCACACCATTCCAACGCTTTTCTTAGATCAGTTTCTACCTCTACACCCAAGCTGGTAATATACTTCGGAATTAAAGTGCTTGGTCCGCACACTTTTACTTTTGCGCCAAGTTTTTGCAAGCAAAAAATATTTGAAAGTGCCACGCGCGAATGAAGAATGTCTCCAACGATTACCACTTTTTTTCCTTTTAAGTCGCCCAACTTTTCTTGCATCGAAAAAGCATCCAATAAAGCTTGTGTTGGATGCTCGTGTGCACCATCGCCTGCATTTACAATTTTGGCATTTATTTTCTTCGATAAAAATATGGCCGCGCCCGGGCTGCTGTGTCGCATTACGATCATGTCCACTTTCATGGCCAAAATATTATTTACAGTATCAACAAGCGTTTCTCCTTTTTTAACCGAGGAGTTAGAGGCAGAAAAATTAATGATATCGGCGCTTAAACGTTTTTGCGCCAGTTCAAACGATAAACGTGTTCGGGTTGAGTTCTCAAAAAATAAATTCGCTACCGTAATGTCGCGCAACGAAGGAACTTTCTTGATCGGACGGTTAATGACTTCTTTAAAATTAGAGGCTGTGTTTAAAATGAGTTCAATGTCGGCTTTGGAGAGATCTTTTATTCCGAGAAGGTGGTTTACACTTAAGTGACTCATCTGTTTTTGAAATGTATAATTTCAAAAATTAAAGGTAACGCAAATTTTTGGAAACACCTAATGGTTTGATAGAAAAAGCCTGGAAACATTGAGGCTCTAAGGAAGATAGCGCTCTTGAATAACCTTGATATGGTGTAAAGCGTGCCCGCACATCATATATCCTATCGAAAGTACGGTAACATCGCCAAGCCCGGTTGTGCCTTTTATTTGGAGTTCTTTAGCGCCCAATTGTTTGAATAGTAAAACACTTGCTTCGCGAACCGCTACAAACTCCTCACACAACAAATTAAAATCGGTATTTTTTAAATTGGCATTGGCCGCGTATGTATTCTCATCAAACGCAGGAAGTAATTGTTTTTCCCCGCGCGCAAAACATAAAGCGCGATAGCATAAAATGCGTTCGGTGTCAATCATATGATTCAATACTTGTTTAACTGTCCACTTTTTATCGGTGTAAGCATATTCTGCTTCCGAATCAGGAACGCTTTTTATAAATGCGCTTACCCATTTTTTGCCTTCTACCAATGCATCAACTATCTCATCCTGTTCAACAAGATCAATGTAATACGAGTAATAAGGTAAGTGATCGGTTTGCTTTGGCTTCATTACTTATCTATCAGTGTAACTTTATCTTTCCCATCAAGCTCTTTCCAATCTACTTTCACATTTTGTTGTGCAATAGAATCAATGGTAATGCCTGCATATTTTGCTTGAATAGGAACATGACGTTGAAAACGACGATCAACGAGTACTAATAACTCAACATCGGCCGGTCTTCCAAAAGCTAACATGGCATCTAAGCCGGCTCTAATGGTGCGGCCCGAAAATAAAACATCATCCACCAAAACCACATTTTTATCTTCAATAATAAAATCAATGTTGGTACTATTGGGGATCAATTCTTTTTTTCTAAAATCATCTCTAAAAAATGTGATGTCCAATTCTCCACAGTGCACTTTTTTATTTTTCAATATCTTTTGTAACACTTGCTGAATGCGCTTGGCCAATAAAACACCACGTGGTTGCAAACCAATGATCACCGAATTATTAAAATCACCATGCACTTCTATCAATTGATGGCAGAGGCGAAGTATAGTGATCTCAAATTGTTTATCCTGTAATAAAATGCGCGGTTTCACTGCCTGAATTTGAGTTTAAATATACGGATTTTACTTTGTTTTAGTGCTGCGCGAAAGCTTTGTTATATTTTTATTCATTTTTTTATTTGGGCGTGCCGGCATAGCTCACCCCACACAGGCTGGAAGTTCGCTCGCCGTTGGGCTTTACGCTTCGGCCTACTTGCAAAAACAAAATGCCTGTGCGCTGCGGTGGCTTCCTTTGGGCGCCTCCTCGCTGCCACGGCATCTTTTGTTTTTGCCGCGCAGGGCCTCCGCTGCAATCCCCCACGCAGCAGTTTGGAAAGTGTTAGTGTTTTAATTCCCGAGCGGGACATTTTGTCCCGCAAGAATCCTGTTTTCTGTACCGAAATAACACTCAAGGTTTTTTCTGCGCTTCAATTTTGCGATATGCCGCGTGAGGGATTGCAGCGGAAATACTTTTTGCGCCTGCCTCTTTGGCGCAAAAAGATTGAAGCGTAAAGCCCGACCCCTACAAGCAAAAATGCTTTCCAAATAATTTCCAAGGCATTTTGCTTGGTAGGGGACACGCCCAAAAAAGCCATAGATTTCTAGGCCATTTTACGTTATCTTGATCTACTCCCTATCCTTGCTATCAAGGATCAGTGTAACAGGACCATCATTTACCAATTCTATTTTCATGCCGGCACCAAACTGCCCTGTTTGTATAGGTTTTGAAATTAAAGCTCCAAGTTTTTTTATAAAAATTTCGTAAAGCGGAATAGCAATATCGGGTTTTGCAGATCGTAAAAATGAAGGGCGATTACCCTTTTTTGTACTTGCAAAAAGTGTGAACTGACTTACCACCATTACCTCACCGTTTATTTGATTTACATCTAAATTAAGTTTGCCCTCCTCATCTCCAAAAATGCGCAAAGTGCTTATCTTCGATGTCAGCCAATCTATATCTTCCAAGCTATCAGGCTCTTCTATGCCCACTAAGACCATCAAGCCGGCCCCAATTTGACTATATACTTCATTATTTATTTTTAACTGGGTTTTTAGCACTCTTTGTATAACGATACGCATAATTTTTTTTGTAAATTTATACCAAATGTAATTAAGGTTTAAAAATAATAAAAAATGAAAAAACTCATTGCTCTTTGTTTAGTTTCTGTGATTATTTTTTCGTGTAAAAAAAAGGCGGATGACCCCGAACCACAGCCTTTACCAACCACTACAACAGGTGCTTCCGCCTGCCCTACGTGTAATTTTCCGGATACCGTTTGGACCAATACTCAACCCGGCCCAAAGTTGATATTTAAATTCAAATTTGATAGTACACAAGTCCGTTTAAATAATTTGGGTGTGCCCGCATCTGTAGGAGCAGGAAATGGCGCATATTCTCCTGTATTCAATGGTATGAGTGCGCATTATATCGAATTAGCACAAAATGATCTTACCGCAGTTGGTAGCGGTGTTAAATTATATCATGCTCCTGAAACGAGCTGTGGAGGAACACCTGCCATCGTGCATTGCCAAGGTTATGTTGTAAAAGACAATGAAATATTTTTCTCAGTTCCGATCACACCTTCTGTTGTTGGAACCTACAAATGGTTAAGAGTATCGTTGGCCTATCAAAATTATGATATCAAAGTAAAAACAACTTCAGCAGGTATTATTATCGGAACCATTGCCTCTTTTGTAGGCTATAATACTTACATTTCAAAATATAAAATGCACAGTGCGATAATGACACCAACCACGGGCGGTGTTGGAAATCACGCGCAAGGCTATTGGGGTTTTTATACAAAAGTTTTTGGTGTTGATTATTGGGCCGATGGACAAGCACCCGCAACAACAGTGGTAAATCCAAATGCAAGCTCGCCAATTCCTCCCGGAAGTTGTTTGGTTACAGGAGAGTTTGTAACAACAGTTTCGCCAACAGTTGGAGCACCCTTAGTAATTACCGGAAGTGAAACGTCAGATATTATTATAACCGTTTCACTATCAACCAATAAAAGTTTTGAGTGGAACGAAATTACATTTGACGGATATTTTCAGCCGGAAGTTGGCGAAAAACCAGTGGATATGGGAATTAGAGGAATGATACCAAAATACTAAAGCATTAAGCAAATGTTATTCAAAGATATTGTTGGCCAGGCCGAAGCGAAAGATAGATTAGTAAAAATGGTGAACGCCCAACGTCTTCCTCATGCGTTATTGTTTTCAGGAAAAGATGGTTGTGGACATTTATTAGCAGCCATTACTTTAGCACAATATTTATTTTGTAAAAATAAAACCAACAACGAACCCTGCGGCACTTGCCCTGCATGCGGAAAAGTTTCAAAATTAATTCATCCCGATCTGCATTTTGTTTTTCCGATCATTAAAAGCAAACACGTAAAAACAAGTAACGACCTTATTGTTGATTTTAGAGAAGCATTTTCGCGCAATAATTATTTAACGATTAATGATTGGGTAGAAGAATTAAATGGCGAGAATAAGCAACCCATCATTCCGGTTGAAGAATCCGCCGACATTTTAAAAAAACTAAGCTATACAAGCTTTGAAGGCTCTTATAAGATCATGATCATTTGGCAAGCCGACCGAATGAATTCGGAAGCGGCTAATAAATTATTAAAGGTGTTAGAAGAACCAACCGACGACACTATTTTTATTTTAATAGCGAATGATACCGAACGATTAATGGCCACCATTTTATCACGCGTTCAGCACATTCCGTTTTATGCCGTTGAAGAAAAAGAAATCGCAAAAAATTTGATGGATCGCTTAGGCGTTAACGAAACAGCAGCACTGCAAGCGGCTTTTTTAAGTGAAGGAAATTTTAGAGAGGCATTAGCTGCCTTGCATAAAGATGATGAAGGACTTTCGTTCTTGTCTCACTTTCAAAAATTCATGCGATTGGCAGTAAAATTCGATTCAGATAAAGCTTTACTTTGGGTAGAAGAAAATGCAGGAAACGGACGAGAAAAGCAAAAACAATTCATTACATATTCATTGGCTGTTTTTAGAGATGCGTTGATGTATAATTTTGGCGAAAGATCTTTAGTGCGTTTATCGGGAACCGAAAAACAGTTTCTCGAGAAATTCGCACCATTTATAAATCAAAAAAATTATCAATTACTTATCGAGGAATTCAATAGCAACTTTTATTATATAGAACGAAATGCAAATCCCAAGATCTTATTCATGGATCTTTTATTAAAAACAACCGAATATATAAATCTAAAGTAAGTCATGAGATCAAGATACATACTAATTTGTTTTTTACTCACCGGAAAATGCATTCATGCCCAAGGAAAATTAAAAGGCCTCGGAGATAAACTAAGAGACATTAACCCCATCACAAAAAAGATGGATAAAATGCGAGATAACTACGATGAAAGTAATTTTAATTACGCTATTTCCTTTTTAGATAATAGTGCTTTGTTTGAAGCCGAAGAAAAAGGGAACTCACTCACAACCGGTTTTACAAGTGGCTTAACTGCTAATGGCTCAAATTCAGGAGAGAATTTAGCTTATAATAATATGCGCCAAGGCGAAATGCTTATGGCATCTAACCGCATGTATATGGCCGAAGTAGCATTTAAGCGTTCGGCCGAATATTATATCCGCGCCGAAAAAATGAAGGGCAATACTACATATGCGCAAGTAATAAGCGACATGGCATTGTTATATCAAAATAAAGGACTTTATGCTAAGGCTATGCCTTATTGCGATTCGGCCATTGGGCTTCGTAAAGCTATGGATAATAAAGTGATGATAGCCGTTTCATTAAACAACAAGGGCGTTTTGCTAAAGGACATGGGAAGTTATACCGAGGCCGAAACATATATAAAAAATGCGCATAAGATCCTTGCCGAACAAAAAGATGAATTAGGAAAAGCGCTTACCAGTAACAATTTGGCGATGGTGTATGTTGACATGAACAAATTAAAAGACGCAGAGATGAATATGGATAGCGCAATTGCCATGGCAGGAAGAGTGCTTGATCCAAATTCATCTAACTTCATAAAGATCGATATAAATTTAGCACAGGTTTACCGACTTCAAAAAAAATACGATAAAGCTGAAGAGATCTTTAAAAAAGCAATTATTGTAAAAGAAAAAAAATTAGGTGTACATCCCGATCTGGCGCATTTGAAAAGTGGTTTAGCGCAATTGTACATTGAAATGGAGAATTACAAAGAGGTAGAGAAACTATTACAAAGTGCACACGATATCAATAAACGTAAACTTGGCGATAAACATCCGCTTACCGTAAAGATCTTACAGGAGCAAGCAAACTATTATCGAATTGTTGGAAATAACGAAGAAGCACTGACGATGATAAAAAAAGTTCTTGAACAAAAGAAGGAGTTGTATGGCGAATCTCATCCATCCTATTTGCAGGCCTTAGAACAAAAAGCCATCATTCAATGGAATTTAAAAGATATTGCGGGCGCTAAAGCCTCTTTTCAAATTGTTTTAGATAATACGCAAAATTACATTACTAAGTTCTTTAATACCCTTAACGATAATGAAAAGAATTTGTATTGGGAAAAGACGCAAAACATGCTGCAGCGGTATTATGCTTTTGTGCTTTCAAATTATAAAACTGATCCAGAATTAGTAAAGCAAATGCTAAACACACTTATTGTTACCAAAGGATTTTTATTGAATGGCTCGTCAAAATTACGCAACAGCATTTTGCAAAGTGATGATGCTGAACTAAAAAAATTGTATAAGCAGTGGTTAGACACAAAGGAAAATTTAAATAGCGCATTTCAATTAAGCAAAGAAGAATTGGCGCAGGATAAGATCAACTTGGATAGCCTACAAAAGAAAGCCGATGAATATGAACGTTTGTTATCGCAAAAAAGCGCCTTGTTTGGAGAAAACAGTTCAAAAGGAATAACTTCTTACGAAATCATCCAGCAATCATTAAAAACAAACGAAACGGCTATTGAAATTGTTCAGGTAAATGAATACAAAAATAAACTCACCGGCCGCTCCTTATATATGGGCTTGGTTTTAAAGAATAATTCTCTTGGTGTGGTTGAAATGGGTTACGCCGATACCATTAATAATTCCATTAGTATTTTCAGATCAAACATTATCGATCAAAAGCCCGAATTATTTATTTATCCGATTGCATGGAAAGGCATTGATTCGAGTTTGGCGGGAATGGGTAGAGCGTATCTTTCATTAGACGGCGCTTACCATCAGCTAAGTATCAATTCAATAAAGGATAAGGGCGGAAAATACATCTTAGATAAATACTCTATTCAGTTTGTGGGAAATATTAAGGATATTATTTCTGTAAAAAAAGACGAAGACAAACACGAGAAGCCAAAAACAGCATTTTTAATTGGGAATCCTCTTTATGGTACGCATGATCTTATTCCACAATTACCAGGAACAGAAAAGGAGGTTAAGAATATTACCGCCACTTTAAAAATATTAAAATTAACTACAACAACTTTGTACGGAAAGGAAGCTACCGAAACAAAAATGAAGAACATTAAGTCGCCCGATATTTTACATATTGCTACGCACGGTTATTTTTTAGCCGACCTTTCAAAAATGGAAACCAATAAAGTATTAGGAATTGATATAGCGGTTGCAAAAGAAAATCCATTATTGCGCAGTGGTTTATTACTGGCAAACTGCGATAATGTGTTTGATGAAAACTATCGTGCAACAGGCGCGGACAATGGCGTACTAACGGCGTATGAAGCCATGACATTGAATTTAGACAAAACCGATCTTGTTGTTTTAAGCGCTTGCGAAACCGGATTAGGAAGTGTAAAGCAAGGCGAAGGAGTTTATGGATTGCAACGCGCATTCTTAATTGCCGGAGCAAAATCCATTATTATGAGCTTGTGGAGTGTGAGCGATGAAGCTACAATGGAATTAATGACGATGTTTTACAGCAACTATGCAAAAACGGGAAACAAACAACAAGCATTTGCAGAGGCACAAAAGAAGTTAAAGACAAAATATAAGGATCCTTTCTATTGGGGTGCTTTTGTGATGTTGAATATTTGAAGAACAAGCAGGCTTGCAGTCCTTCGGCTCCGCTCAGGATAAACTCCAAGCGAGCCCGCCTGCCGGTAGGCATGGGCGTCCAAATTACAATAAAGTATTCCTTAAAATGCTATATTCTGTAGCAATCAATCCATAGGATATTTCATATCTTTATATTTATAATGAGCGTAACATCTAAAGTTAAAACAACTTTTTTTTGCCAAAACTGTGGTGCGCAAGCGTCCAAGTGGGTTGGCAAGTGCGGCAGTTGTGGCGAATGGAATACCTATGTAGAAGAAATAATTCAAAAGGACACTAAAAATTCGCGTTTGCAGGTTTTCTCGTCAAACAAAAACGGTAATGCAAAATCAAATACTTCCATTTTATTAAATGAAGTTGGCACAGCAGAGTATCCTCGCATAGCCGTTCCCGGTAAAGAATTGGCAAGGGTACTGGGCGGCGGAATAGTTCCCGGAAGTTTAGTTTTGTTTGGCGGAGAGCCCGGCATTGGTAAATCAACGTTAATGTTACAATTAGCCTTGCGCTTAAAAAATTTAAAAGTATTATATGTAAGTGGAGAAGAAAGCGAACAACAAATAAAAATGCGCGCCGATAGAATTGGCTATACAACAAATACCTGTTTTATTTTACAAGAAACAAATACGCAAAATATTTTTCAGCAAATAGCCCAAATTCAACCACAATTGGTAGTTATTGATTCTATTCAAACAATTCACACATCCTATATTGAAAGCAGTCCCGGAAGTGTAAGTCAGGTTCGAGAATGCGCGGCTGAATTTTTACGATTCGCAAAAGAAACAAATACTCCGGTGTTCATGATAGGCCATATTACTAAAGAAGGAAGTTTGGCCGGACCAAAAGTATTAGAGCACATGGTAGATACCGTATTGCAATTTGAGGGTGATCGCAATCATATTTACCGTTTATTGCGTTGTACAAAAAATCGTTTTGGAAGTACTAATGAAATGGGTATTTACGAAATGAATGGTGATGGCTTGCGTGAAGTATTAAATCCATCCGAAATATTAATTACCGATCGCGATGTACCTACAAGTGGAGTTGCTATTGCTGCAACTCTCGAAGGAAACAGGCCCATGCTTATTGAAACACAAGCTTTGGTAAGCAGCGCTGCTTATGGAACTCCTCAAAGAAGTTCAACCGGTTTTGATCTGCGAAGATTATCTATGTTACTAGCCGTTCTTGAAAAACGTTGCGGATTTAAATTGGGCATAAAAGATGTATTCATAAATATAGCAGGCGGTATTCGTGTTGAAGATCCCGGAATTGATCTTGCTTTACTTTGCGCCGTTTTAAGTAGCAATGAAGATATTCCAATTCCGCAATCGGTGTGTTTTAGCGGCGAGGTTGGATTAACCGGCGAGATTCGTCCTGTAAATAAAATTGAACAACGCGTTAGTGAGGCCGAAAAATTGGGATTCAAAAAGATCATTATCAGTTCGCATAATTTAAAAGGCCTACATAAAAAAACATTTACCATCGAGATAGTAGCAGCTTCTAAAATTGAAGAAGTATTTAGCTTAATTTTTTCATAAATGACCTGGATAAAAAGAATATTTGGTGTAGCTATGTTTTTTGCAATGTATGTCGTTGCCAATTCACAAGTTTCAAAATTAGACAGTTTATATCAAAAATTAAATATTGCAAAATCTGATTCGCAAAAAGTAGAATCGTATAGAAATCTGTATCACTATTTTAATGATAAGGAAGATTGTAGACAGTACAAAGAGATCGGAGAGAATGTTTATGATCTTGGCGTAAAGAACAATAATGATTACTGGAAAGGTTTTGGTTGCCGGATAATAGCGGATTACTTAAACGATCTTCAAAAAGATGAGGAGGCTCTTAAGAAGTATTTAATAGCCATTAACTTCTTAGAAAAAACCACCGAGTATCTTTCTTTGTCTTCAGCATACACAAATTTGGGTAATGTATACTATTATGTTTATGGTCCCGACGCAGCTTCGGTTTATTATAAAAAAGCATTGGGTATTTTAAAGAGTCATAATATAAATGATGTTTCAAGTATCACCAATTTAAATAATAACTTGGGTACTTGTGCCGCTTCTGAGAAGAACTACGAATTAGCGAAATATTACTTTCGGAATGCCATGGATTATTGGGTAAAAGACAAGGATAGTTTAAGCATGGCTTCAGGATATAATAATTTAGCAAATATCTATCGAGAAAATAACCAGTTGGATTCGGCAACAGCATATTTTAAAAAAGCGTTGGACCTAAAATTGAAATTTTCAAGTGGTGATGGAATAGTTGACGGATTTATTAATTATGCAAGCGTTTTTCACTTAAAAAAGGATTTTAAAAAAGCTAAGGATGTTTATTTAGCCGCTGAGAAATATGCAGATACCAATTCAAATACCTCAAGCATAAGGAATTTATACTTCAACACATCAGTGTGTTATAATGAACTTAGAGAGTATAAAAAAGCAAATGAATACCAAACAAAATACTCTACGCTTTTAGCAAAGTATAACAGTGAATTAAGCGTGTTGTCGCTTAGTAATACTGGTGCTGCATATACAGATAGCATCCTAAGCGCTGGCGAAAAGCAGATCGCGGATCTGCAAATTGAAAATCAAAATGCACAACTTGAAACAGACAAACAACAAAAGATATTTTTAATGATCGGTTTGGGTATTGTATTAATAGGCGGAATACTTTTTTATAACAGATATAAAATAACGAAAAAACAAAAAGAGATCATCGAAAAACAAAAATATTTGGTGGAACAACAAAATATCGAAATAGTTTATCAAAAAGATCAGATCGAAGAAAAACAAAAGGAGATCATTGATAGTATTACCTATGCTAATCGGATACAAAATGCCGTACTCACGAATGATAGCGTTTGGCAAAAAATATCAGCACAGAATTTTGTGCTTTTTAAACCGAAGGATATTGTAAGTGGCGATTTTTATTGGGCCTATGAAACGCCTAACAATAAAAGCATTTGGGCAGCTGCCGATTGCACAGGCCATGGAGTTCCGGGCGCCTTTATGAGTATGCTTGGAAATAGTTTGCTCAACGAAATTGTGATCGAAAATAAAATCCACAAAGCTTCCAAGATATTGAATCGTTTGCGCTCAAAAATAATGTTGGCGCTTAGTAAGGAGAACGAAAGTCAGAATGACGGAATGGACATTGGTTTATGTGTTTGGGATAAAAGCAATAATACACTTGAATTCGCAGGAGCAAATAATAATGCAATGATTGTACGCGATAATACTTTGCAGGAAATAAAAGGCGATAAAATGCCCGTAGGGAATTATCACGGCGAAGAAAAATCATTCACTTCTAACGAATTCAAGCTTCAAAAAAACGACGCTATTTATCTATATACCGATGGCTATGCCGACCAATTTGGAGGCCCAAAGGGCAAGAAGTTCAGGTATAAACAGCTCGATGAGCTCCTGTTAGCTAATCATGCTCAGGATATGAGTCTGCAAGTCAAACTTTTAGAGCAAACGTTCTTAACATGGAAGGGTGGATTAGTTCAAACAGATGACATTTGTATTGTTGGGATAAAAGTGCTAACTTAAGAGTTCTGAAACAGTTATCTATCATATTAGCGATATTTACATTGGCCATAATAATGGCTTTTGATGACCCTATTTCGCCTAAAAAAGATAAACCAATTGAAAAAGGCCTTACAAAAATAATAAACAACGAAAACGAGCCATTACTATGTTCGTGTATTATAGGCGTTTGTGATCCACTAACTAAAGTGAGTCACAATTATGTATTCGATAAGCAAATGTACGACTTCAAATGCGATACAATTGCTCAAGTAAAATTTTGGCGCAATATCATGAATTTGCATCAAGATACCTGCATCATTAATGTTGCAACACATCGTAATGAACTAAAACGCATTCATAATAAAGAGTGGAGTAGTTTGCCCGATGAACAAAAAACGTGCTTTAAAGATAGCGTAAGAACTGCTTTAGGATTAGATTCAACACATCGTATTCTTTTAACTACCGGAAAAAAATTCTTCTATGATTTTGACAGAGCATTTATCCAATTCGAAAAAGGAATTAATTGCTTTATCGATAATGGAGTCGATCCATGGTACGCGCAATCTATTTTACTAATAGAAAGCCCTAACAAATTACAAAAGTCAAATGCAGGCGCTTATGGCCCTTTTCAGTTAATGAAAGATGTAGGGCGTTTGTTCGGTTTAAAAGTGAATCGCCACATGGATGAGCGTGCCGATTTTGAACGTTCGGCCTATGCGGCAAGCAGCCTTCTAAAAAAAGTATGCATCCCAAAAACCAGAGCAATGTTGGATAGCCTTGGAATTACCAATTATAACGAAACAGATCTTTGGTTCCGTTTACTAGTAATGCATTCCTATCACGCCGGCTCAGGCAATGTAAAATTGGCTTTAAAAACATTTAATCCTACTACCGGAGATATGAATCTTATATATAACCTTTGGAAAGCCGAGACACGTCATTTTAAATCAGCCTCTCAAAACTACTCTCAATTAGTTTTAGCTGCGCATTTAGAAATGAATGAACGTATGAAAAAACAGATCATTTACCTTTCATCTGGCACTTCACAAAAAGCACTTGGCTCAGCCCAAGGCTATAGCAGCAATAATTGAATTTTTTATAAGTAGCTGATTTATAGCGTGAAAATTAACTTTATCTAAACTCGACAATTTCTCGTTCACTAACTCAAAGCCCCTTTAGGGTAATTTTATCTCCAAAGACTAAAAATCGTTTAAATTTTTGTTTAAATTAGAGTGTTGTTAACTAACTAATGCAAAACTCAAAACACATACATATGTCATTAAAACTGATGTTCAGTATTTGCTTCTTGTTATGCTTTACAGTTTCACGCGCTGGTGAAAATCCTGCAACAAAAAAGGTAACATCAGGCGATACATTAAAAGCACCGTCTCTTGGATCTCTATTAAATAAGGACGAATCTATTAAATGCACCAGAGCAGAATTACTTACAAAAGAGTTTACTGTAACCGGAGATAAAAGCTATCCCGAATTATTACGCATCACTTTCCAGGATCTGGAAAGAGGAAGTCGCGAGATCGTTTTCCAAAAAAAAATCGTAGAGAACGACGAAGTAAAATTCTCATTTCCTCACGCCCTTGTTAAAGAAACCGCCATGGCAGTTCTTATCGTTATGAAAGGCGATGGAATGTTCTTTAAAAAGATCGATATCGTTGATTAACCCCCTCTTTTGTTAAATTAGTGTAATCGATTAACCCCTCATTCTTAAATAGTTTTAACTTTGAAGTATGAAATTAAAGCGTTGCAGATTCACGTCAATATTTTTTCTAGTCAGCTTTTTTATTTCTGTAAGCACTAATATCTGTCTTGCATCAACTGTTTCTTTGCCCGAGTCCGTTAGCACAAAAACAAAAGATCATCTTCACGTAAGCGAAGGCGTTTTTAATGTAAACATCAACGATATTTTATTTGAAGAGAATGAGAATGAAGACGAGAAAGAATTTGAGGCGGACCTCTTTGTGATCCTCATACCATTTTTTCTTCAAACGTTTTCTCCAACAACATCAAGTTGTTTTTTTTATCAATCATCCACATCTGTAATTCCTACAGAGCAACCCATCTACATCCAAGTTTCTAATTTCCGTATTTGATCCGTTACACCCTTTTTGTGGTGTTGAGCTAAATAAGCTCACGACTATTAATTCATTTATTTAATAATCATCCGAATTCGTGCGTATGCATGTTTTGGAAAAAAATTAAAAGAACTATGTTGAATAATTCAAATAATAAAATACCTGCTGATGGATTCGCAGGATTAAAAGAAAATTTTTCAAAAGACGCATTGTCTGGCTTCCTTGTATTTTTATTGGCCTTACCATTAAGTTTGGGTATTGCAAAGGCCTCCGATTTTCCGGCGATCTTCGGATTGGTAACAGCTATCATTGGCGGCGTAGTAGTAAGTTTTTTTTCGGGCTCACGTTTATCAATTAAAGGTCCTGCCGCCGGTTTAATAGTTATTGCCAGCGGTGCTGTGTCTTCGTTTGGTGGTGGCGAACAAGGTTGGCACTTAACACTTGGAGCAATTGTTGTTGCAGCTTTGATCCAAATTTTATTTGGCGTATTTAAGTTGGGTAAACTTGCCGATTTTTTTCCGGGCGCGGCTATTCATGGAATGCTTGCAGCTATTGGCATCATTATCATTTCAAAACAAATTCATACGTTGTTAGGTATTGATCCTGCTTTACTTAAAGGAAAAGCTCCTTTAGAGCTACTCGCCATGATACCACAAAGTATAATGCACGAGAACGCGCACATTTCCGAGATCGGCATTTCATGTTTAGTGATATTGATACTTTTTAGTTTTGTAAAAAATCAGAAGATCAAAAAAATTCCTGCACCACTTGTAGTATTGCTAGTAGCAATTCCTTTCGGAATAGTTTTACATATTAAAACCGAAGGCGCTGTTGCTAATTTTGCTTTGGTAAAAATAGGAAGCGTTGTAGATGCGTTCAAAGGTGGTATTATGAACGCCAATTTTAGTGGCATCACTTCTCACACGTCTATCTTTATTGAATACGTGATATTATTTGCATTGATAGGAAGTTTAGAATCATTACTTACTGCAAAAGCAATTGATCTTATTGATCCATACAAAAGAAAATCAAATTTCAATAAGGATCTTATCGCTATCGGAATCGGTAATTCAATTGCCGGTTTACTTGGTGGTTTACCAATGATCAGTGAAGTTGCACGTAGTTCCGCCAACGTTTCCAATGGTGCAAGAACCCGCTGGGCTAATTTTTTTCATGGTTTATTTTTGTTATTGGCAATTGTGATGGCTGTGCCGCTTATTGAAATGATACCTAATGCAGCTTTAGCGGCCATGCTTATATATGTTGGCTTTAGATTAGCACACCCAAAAGAGTTCAAGCACATGTTACATATAGGTGTAGATCAGTTGGTGATCTTTGTGGTTACTATTATTATGACACTTGCTACTGATCTTTTAATTGGCGTAGGAAGCGGAATTTTAATGGAGTTCATATTTAATACCCTCAGTGGCGCAAAACCAAAGAACTTCTTTAAAGCACGGGTTGAAATGGCTAACGAAGAAAATCAAATTACCGCTTTTGTTAAAGGTGATGCCGTGTTTTCGAATTATCTGGGATTAAAAAAACAATTGAATTCTATTGAGAAAGGAAAACAGCTTGTTATCGATCTTTCATCATGCAAATTGATAGATCACACCACGCTTAATTCGCTTCACGGTTTTCAGCAAGAGTATGAATTGGAAGGCGGGCATGTAGAAATAAGAGAACATTCATCTCATACTGCAAAAGGACATACGCCAACTTCAACCAAGGTTCGTAAACAAAATTAAGGATACTATCACTGTTTTGAAGACCTTTTTCTCATAATTTGTTTGGTCTTTAAAGTTTGGGTGAGCAATCCACAGGATTTAAAAACTCATTTTAAAAAAATAGAAAATGAAAAAGATAATTTTAATAACGCTTTTTATAAATTTTGCACATATAAAAGCACAATCACCCGGCACTCGTTTTAAGGATGGACTGAAGATCTATTTAAACGACGATAGCACATGCTATATAAAAGGAACTGGTTTAGCACAAATATGGTTTAGGTATAATGATAATAACCCGGGCTCCACAATTTTTGGAACGCCAAAAAGAGAAACCTTTGATGTTGGTTTAAGACGTGTGCGATATCAAATTTTAGCGCAGATAACAAATAAAGTATTTTTTTATACGCAATTTGGTATAAACAACCAAAACAATATTTCTGCGCGTAAATCACAATTATTCTTTCATGATGTAACTGCCGAATACGACATGCGCAAAGGATATCTTGTGATCGGTGGTGGATTGAGCGGCTGGAATGGAACCGCGCGGTATTCTTCGTCTTCAGTAGCAAGTATCCTGGCGCTAGATCTTCCAATGGTTCAGGAAACAACCAATGATGTAAGCGATGAGTTTGTGAGGAGATTGGGAATTTACGCAAAAGGTAAGCTTGGGAAATTTGATTACCGTTTGTCAGTGGCAAATCCTTTTCCGGTACAAACTACCACAACAATTCCGGGAGGAGTAGCTGTTGCAGCGCTGCCCGCTACAGGAAGTAATGTTGCGTATTACTCAACTAAAGCACCGCAATTAAATTATCAAGGATATTTTATGTGGCAGTTCTTCGACAAAGAAAGTAATCTGATGCCATATATGAATGGATCATATCTAGGAAAAAAACGAGTATTTAATATCGGTATGGGATTTGCGCATCAAAAAAATGCGATGTGGTATAGAAATGGAGTAGGAGATACAATTTCAAAGCCATTGCAGCAATTTGGTGTTGATATATTTTTGGATCACTATTTAAATAAGGAACAGCAAACGGCCATCACACTATATACCTCTTTTTTAAATTATAATTTTGGCCCAAATTATATTCGCAATGCAGGTGCAATGAATACAGCAAATGGAACAAGTGGTACTGCGGCAACTTTTAATGGCGCCGGAAATGCATTTCCGCTTATTGGAACCGGTCAAGTGATCTATACACAAGCAGCATATCTGTTCAAAAAGGATCTATTTGAAAAGCAAGGAACGTTGCAGCCATACGCTTCGTTCATTTACGCTAATTATCAAAAATTAAATGTCCCAATGTTTGTATATGATGTTGGTGTTAACTGGATCATAGCTTCACAAAATTCGAAGATATCATTAGATTACCAAAGCAGACCCATTTTTAAAGCAAATGCAAACGGTGAGATTGCAGAAGTGAAGAATGCGCGAAGAGGGCAAGTAGTTTTACAATATCAAGTAACATTTTAACATGGAAAAACAAGTAGAGATAAAAGAGAAACCTTCACAAACAAAAGTGTTTGATGAAGAGGAGGTGATCAATGACCTAAAGCATTATTTGCCGGCCCAATCACCATTAAAGGATTTTATTCACCACAATACATTGCATGCATTCCAAAATTTAAAATTTGAGGAAGCTACACGCAGAGCGGCAAAAATGTTCGGCTATAAAGTTTCGCTTCCCTTAAAGGAATTTAGAGAATTGTATAAGAACAAAAAAATACTACATGCAAATCTTGAAAGGGTTATAATTGATAAAAAAGGGCAAGAGCATTTGCAAACGTGGTTGCATAACGCATTAGAAGAGAAATATGATACTTCAAGTATGGCCCGTATTGGTGAGTTGAGGTCAAACTGGAGATCGAAATACTATTTGAATCTTGATTCGGTAACGCATCCAAAATTATTTAGGATATTATGTAGCTATCTAGATCAGGGTATTGCCATTTGGAAATTCCCGGAGGACGATAAAGGTTTTTTAACCACACTTCGTGAGATAGAAAAAAACAGCCTGATAAGCATGTTCAACTCAAAACGGGTAAGGGAGCGTTTTATCAATAATCGTTGTGAGATACCCGAATTATTAAAAGAACTAGTGGGAGATCAACGCTTGTATAAACAATACATTTTTGATCAGCAATTTGCGCATCAAGGGTGGAGTGGTATGGTTTCGGTGATCGAAGATCAACCTCAAACGCTTCTAGACCTGAAAAAGATCTCAATCAAAGAATTGATCATTTTAGAATGTCTTTTGGAAATAGATACGCTCGACCAAAAATTTGGAAACGATTGGGCTCCATTAAGATTAAGGGTAACAAAAAAGAGAACCGAACTTTTTGATGATGTGCCTGCAACAGAATTAAGCGAAGTAAAGTTCATTTGGCAAACGGCTTTTGAATGGTCGTACTATGATAATGTTTTGAATGGCTTAAAATTGACAAGTATTCAAGCAAAAAAAAATTCTCTGGCGTCTTTTCAAGCGATGTTTTGTATCGATGATCGTGAATGCTCGTTAAGAAGATACATTGAGGAACAAAGTCCGCGTTGCGAAACATTTGGAACACCCGGATTTTTTGGAGTAGAATTCTTTTTTAAACCAGAGCATGGAAAATTTTATAGTAAACTTTGTCCTGCACCACTTACACCAAAATTCCTGATAAAGGAATTAAATACAAGTAGGGTAAGAAAAACAGATGTACATTTTACAGGAAAAACAAATTCTCTATTTCGCGGATGGCTCTTGTCAATAACTTTAGGCTTTTGGTCGGCATTTAGATTATTCTTACAAATTTTCCGACCAAAATTAAGCCCCTCGGCCGCCCTCTCTTTTAATCACATGGATAAATGTTCGAAGTTAACTATAGAGAATACGCATCATGCAGATATTGAGAACGGATTGCAAATTGGTTTTGCGATTGAGGAAATGGCTGCGCGTGTAGAAGGCTTATTAAAAAGTATCGGCCTCGTAGATTGTTTTGCACCTATTGTGTATTTAATTGGCCATGGTTCCAGTAGCGTTAATAATCCGCATTACGCTGGATATGATTGTGGTGCTTGTTCAGGAAGGCCGGGTTCGGTGAACGCGCGCGTGGCATGTTACATGGCCAATAAAAAAGAAGTACGACAAATATTAGCCCAAAAAGGAATTCTTATACCGGGAACCACGCAATTCATAGGAGGATTACATGATACCTCGCGGGATGATATTATGTTTTTTGATGATGAGGATCTAACACCGCACAATCTTACGCTTCACAAAAAAAATGTAGTAGGTTTTGAAAAGGCGTTGGATCTTAATGCAAAGGAGCGTTCGCGTCGATTGGTTTCTATAGATACAAAATTAAGCGCAGCGCAGATCCATGAAAAAGTAAGAACACGCTCGGTATCAATTTTTGAACCTCGCCCCGAATTGAATCATGCAACAAATACATTGTGTATTGTTGGCGGAAGACAGCTCACAAAGGAATTATTCCTCGATAGGCGCGCATTTATGAACTCATACGACTATAAAATAGATCCTGACGGGAAGATTCTTACAAATATCATGAAGCCATTGGGGCCTGTTTGTGGAGGCATTAATCTCGAATATTTTTTCTCTAGAGTTGATAATCAAAAATTGGGAGCGGGAACAAAACTTCCGCATAACGTGATGGGATTATTTGGCGTGGCCAATGGTATTGATGGAGATCTTCGTCCGGGTTTACCAAGCCAAATGATAGAAGTACACGATCCTATGCGATTGCTTATGTTAGTGGAACATTTTCCGGAAGTTGTTCTTAAAACCATTCAATCGATGGATACCATGTACGAATGGTATATTAATGAGTGGATTAATCTGATCGCCATTCATCCTGAAACGAGGGAGTTTTATGTTTTCAAAGAAGGAAAATTCGAACTGTATGAACCCACACAACAAAACATAAAAGTTGTGCCGGATATTACACCCTTCCTTGAAAGCACTTTAGATAATATTTCTGTTCATTTAATTAGAAAATAACATGCAACATATCATTCAACTTTTTGTTCTATTACCTATTATTGGATTCATGTTTAGTTTGGTGATCCCGCGCAAGAACGAAAAATTCATTGCAAATGTGGGCATCTATATGGTAGGACTCCATCTTGTTGGTCTGATGGTCTTTACGTTTTATTGGTTATTTAACGGACATGCTACGGTTGATTTTAAAAATCTAGTTTTGTTCCGAGCAAAAGATTACGAATTCTTCATCAATCTTCATTTTGATAAGATCACTATTGTATACATGTTAGTTGGTTCTTTCTTAACTTTTTTGGTTACTATTTATTGTAACTATTATTTGCATCGCGAGGATGGATACAAACGTTTCTTTAATACCATCATGTTCTTCTACACGGGATATACAGTAACTATTTTTTCGGGTAATCTTGAAACATTATTTATTGGTTGGGAAATATTAGGGATCTCTTCCTTTTTATTGATCGCTTTTTATCGCGACCGATATTTGCCGGTAAAAAACGCGGTCAAAGTATTTTCTATTTATCGCTTAGGGGATGTTGGATTGATATTGGCCATGTGGGCTTGTCATCATTTGTTTCATAAAAACATTACCTTCTATGAATTACAAAATGCTTTATTGGTAAGCGAACATTTAGCAGATCATACCATGATAGGATTTTTTGTGGCGGCTATGATATTAGTTACCGCGGCAGCAAAATCAGCCCAACTTCCTTTTTCATCATGGTTGCCTCGAGCTATGGAAGGTCCAACACCATCAAGCGCCATTTTTTACGGATCATTATCTGTTCACTTGGGTGTTTTCTTATTATTAAGAACCTATGAATTATGGGAAAACCAGATCTCTGTTCGTATACTCATAATTGTATTAGGCGCTTTAACCAGCTTTATTGCAACTGGCATCGCGCGCGTGCAATCATCCATAAAAAGTCAAATTGCTTATGCTTCCATTTCACAAATTGGTTTGATATTCATTGAGCTTGGCTTTGGATTACAAACATTAGCGCTCATTCATTTTGCTGGGAACGCATTCTTGCGAACATATCAATTATTGGTTTCTCCTTCAACGGTAAGTTATTTGATCAGAGAACAATTCTACAATTTTGTCCCTAAGCCAAAGAGTATAGAAGATTCTTTATCTAAAAAAATGAAATATACATTTTACATGCTGAGCTTAAAGGAATTTAATTTGGAGACACTGATTTATATCATGTGGCGCCCTTTAAAAATTATGGGACGAAGTTTAAATTTTGTGAGCGCTAAAAATGTTCTCTTTTACTTTATTCCGGCTTATATTATTGGTTTGATCTTTTTAGTGTATGAAGATCATATCCCTAAGGTAATTCATGATCATATATCAACGGTTCTTTCGTTCATTGGTTTTATCATGGTATTAAAATCCTATACCGAACGTAAGAATGTGATCTTAGCTTGGACACTCATCATTATGAATCACTTTTGGATAGTTCTGGCAGTTTCTTTTAACGAACATTATGTTTACACACAATCTTTATTATACCTGAGCGGAATTGTTGCCATGGGAGCTTTGGGATATATTATCATTACAAAGCTAATTGCAACTGAATCACAAGTTAATCTTAATCAATTTAACGGCCATTCGTACGAGCATCCTAAATTTGCATTTGTATTTTTACTGGCATGTTTGGGTTTAACGGGCTTTCCTATTACGCCAACCTTCATCGGCGAAGACATCATCTTTACACATATCCGCGAAGACCAAGTGGCATTGGCGTTCTTTATCGCCTCTAGCTTGATCATTGATGGTATTGCAGCTATAAGAATTTATGCCAGAGTATTTTTAGGACCGCATATAAAAACCTATCACGAAGCTGCGTACGGGTCTTCTTAAATAAAAAAGCCCCAAAGCTTGCGCTCGGGACTTTTAATTTATAGAACAGAGAGATTTAGTTCACCACTAATTTTCCTCTGCTTGCAATGGTATTTTTGTTTGATACAGTGAACGTATATAAACCTTTGCTGTAATTCTCAAGATTCAATTCTGCTTTTCCACCATTCATAAGAGTTGTTGATACATCGCGTCCCATAGCATCATATAATTTTACGCTGCAATTATCATCAAATGTAAGATCACTCACTTCAATAGTTACATTACCTGAAGTAGGATTAGGATACACTTTGTTTTCAAGTTTACCTGCAGTTAATTCGTTAACCCCTGCGCTCAACCCAATTGAACTTAAAGGCATGCGTACAATACGAGCTCCTGAGGAAGTATTTACACCTGCAATAATATTGCTACCACTTACAGTAACACGTTTCATTAAATTCTCAAAATTACCAAAGTTCAAACCTACATTATAACGAGTCCAGCTATTACCACCGTTAGTAGTATACACAAAACCCGAATCGGTTGCTGCAAATATTGTATTTGTATTATAAACGTAAAAATCATTGATGCCATAAAAACCATTATCATCACCAATATTGTAAGCGCTTGCCCAATTAGCACCGCTATTGGTTGACCTTACAATTCTACCTCCAATTGTACCACAGTACATTGTGTTTCCTGAACTTGCTAAACAATTATTGTATTTATGGCAATTTTGTGTTGGTGCACCTGTAGAACTTATTGTCCAGGTAATACCTGCATCAGTTGACTTGATGATGTTTGATGCTGTTGTTCCTGCAAATAAAGTTCCTCCAAGGTTGCGAATACATGTTACAATCATAATGTTTGTTGGAGCCGATTTTAAAGTCCAAGTTCCGCCAACAAAATGAAATATTTTGAAACTCGTAGGGCTGTTAGGACTTGCCGAAGCGATCACGGTTCCGTTTAAGGATGTCATTGATTTAATAATTAATGAAGCTGACATTGTACTTGGCTGTATGCTCCAATTATTACCGGTTGTAGAAACATAAACCGAGTTGCTTTTAAAAGCATAAAGTGAACCTGAATTAAATGTGCCAAATATCAAACCGGCGGTTGGAACTCCTGTGTTGCTATTAGCCCATGTTGCACCATTATCGGGTGTAGAATATAAGCCGTTTGTGCCGCTTATTAAGCCATCGCTGGAAAATGCGCTTCCAAAAGCAGCGGTAACATCATTGGAAGTGTTATTGCCGGTATAAACCCATTGGCTAAAACCTGCAAAACAACTCAATGTAAATACAGAAAGTAAAAGTTTTTTCATCTCTTTAAATTTAAAATTAGTAAAGCAAATATAGTCTAAATACCGAAAACTACAATAGGTCGTTAGCCAAATTCGCCAGCTCGCTACGCTCGCCTTTTTCAAGGGTAATGTGGGCGTAAAGTGGCTGTCCTTTTACCTTGTCTATCAAGTAACTTAGGCCATTACTTTGTGTATCTAGGTAAGGAGTATCTATTTGATAAATATCACCCGTAAAGATAATTTTTGTGTTTTCGCCGGCACGGGTTATGATCGTTTTTACTTCATGTGGTGTTAAATTTTGAGCCTCATCCACTATAAAGAAAACATTACTTAAGCTTCTTCCACGAATATAGGCAAGCGGACAAACAACTAGCTTTTGGTTCTCCACCATTTCATTTAATTGTTTATGCTCTTTATCTTTTTCGCTGAATTGACTACGAATAAATTTTAAATTATCCCATAATGGTTCCATGTATGGATTTAATTTGCTGTTCACATCACCGGGCAAGTAACCAATGTCTTTATTACTCAATGGAACAATTGGGCGAGCTAAATATATTTGATGGTAGTTTCTTCGTTGTTCTAAAGCACCTGCTAAGGATAATAAAGTTTTACCTGTACCCGCCACACCTTGGATGGTTACCAATTTTAAATTTGGATTCATAATCGCATCCAATGCAAATGCTTGTTCGGCGTTTTTTGGAATAACACCAAAGGCCGCTGATTTAACAACACGATGAATGGTATTCTCATCTTTGTTATAACGCGCCAACACACTTTGATTTCCGTTCCTTAAAATATAATAATGATTTGGAATGATCTGATTCTTTTTCAAAACATCATCCGCTTTACAAAAACCATTATTGTAAATACTTGTAATGGCATCTTGTTTTATTTTTTGTATCTCGCTTCTGCCAGTGTAAAGTTCATCAATGGTCTTTATTTTACCGGTCTCGTAATCCTCCGCATTTAAGCTTAACGATTTTGCTTTGATACGGAGATTAATATCCTTAGTTACCAAAACAACTTTTCGTTTAGGATTTTGTTCGGCCGTATATAAAGCTGTATTTAAAATGCGGTGATCCGCTTTTTTATCATCAAAGATGCGCTCAGCATTTATTTTGCTAGAGGTATGCATTTCAATTTTAAATTTGCCGCGCGTTGGACCATTAATAGATGTCCAATCTTGTAACGTATTATTGCCGCTTAACTGATCGATGTAACGAATGAATTCGCGGGCCGAATAATTTTTTGTATCGTTACCTTTTTTAAAATTATCAAGCTCTTCAAGAACGGTTATGGGAATCACTACATCATGCTCTGCAAAATTTCGCAAGGCATTGTGATCGTAAATAATAACTGAGGTGTCAAGTACAAAAATTTTAGGAAGTTCTTTCCTGCTCGAGGATTGTTTCTTTGTGGCCATATTTTAAAAAACGATTTGCACTAAATTAGAGCTAATTGAAAGCTTATTTGGCGGATGAGTTTATTTTAATAAACAGTAAATTGTTTATTTGTGCCGCATCTCAGGCCCAGTCCATTTTTCAACACTTTTCAACATCAAACCCGTGGTTCCATCAATCTGTTACCTTTGTTTTTTTAAATCCCATGAGCCAGTCAAAATCAATAAAAAGCGCCTTAATATCAGTATATTATAAAGACAATCTAGAACCAATCATAAAAAAGCTGCATTCGCAAAGTGTAACTCTTTACAGTACCGGCGGCACTTTATTGTTTATCCAAAAACTTGGAGTTCCGGTAATAGCAGTAGAATCGCTCACAAATTATCCCGAAATTTTTGGCGGACGAGTAAAAACATTGCACCCTGCTATTTTTGGTGGGATCCTTAACAGACGCGACAATCCAACCGATATCCTCGAAAAGGAACAACATCATATTGGAGATATTGACCTTGTTATCGTTGATCTTTATCCTTTTGAAGAAACTGTTGTTTCAGGAGCCTCAGACGCAGATATCATCGAAAAGATAGATATTGGCGGTATCTCTTTAATAAGAGCAGCTGCAAAAAACTTTAACGATGTACTTATTGTTTCTACAAGAAATGATTACTCTGATCTTTTGAGTTTGTTAGAAACTAAGAATGGTAAAACCGATTTAGCCGACCGCAAACGCTTTGCCGCTAAGGCTTTCGCCACATCATCTCATTACGATAGCGCCATTTTTAATTACTTTAATAAAACAGAAAAATTACCGCATTTCCAACAAAGCGTTCAACAGGGGCAAGTGCTGAGGTATGGTGAAAACCCGCATCAACAGGGTATTTTTTACGGAAACCTGGATGCGATGTTCACCAAATTGAACGGAAAAGAATTGTCGTACAATAACCTTTTAGATGTGGATGCTGCGGTTGCCTTGATCTCTGATTTTAAAGGAGCCGAACCAACATTTGCTATAATGAAACATAATAATGCCTGCGGATTGGCAAGTCGCCCAACCTTATTGCAAGCCTGGAAAGACGCACTGGCTGGCGATCCGGTGTCTGCCTTTGGTGGAATTTTAATCACCAATACCGAAGTAGATGCTGAAACTGCAGCAGAAGTGACCAAACTTTTTTGTGAAGTAATTATTGCGCCTTCTTATAATGCACAAGCTTTGGAAATATTAAAGAGCAAGCCTAATCGTATTATTCTGACCCAAAACGAAGTGGAATTGCACCACCGCTCGTTTCGCACTCTGTTAAATGGCGTAATTGAGCAAGATAAAGATCTTAAAACAGAAACTGCAAAAGACCTGCAAACCGTTACCACCAAGTCTCCAAGCGCAACTGAAGTGAATGATCTTTTGTTTGCTAATAAATTGGTAAAACATACAAAATCAAACACTATTGTTTTGGCAAAAAATGGCGCTTTATTGGCTAGCGGAACAGGCCAAACATCAAGGGTAGATGCTCTGCGTCAGGCCATAGTAAAGGCTCAGAGCTTTGGCTTTGATCTTAATGGAGCAGTTATGGCCAGTGATGCATTTTTTCCTTTTCCGGATTGCGTGGAGATAGCAAAAAACGTAGGCATCACTGCGGTTATTCAACCTGGTGGTTCTATAAAAGATAAAGACAGTATTAGCTATTGCGATGCCAATGGAATGAGTATGGTGTTTACTGGAAATAGACATTTTAAACATTAAGGTTTTAGAGGCAGGAACCACAGAGACGCGAAGCTTCTCTGTGGTTCCTGCCTCTAAAAAATAAAAGTAAAACCATTGCAACTTTATTGACAGCACATCAGTATAAAAACAAAGACCCAATTAGCGAACTAGTTCACTAACTCATTAAATTTAGAATCTTAACTTTATTAACAATAATTCAGTATAAAATTCGAAAGACCACAACTCACTAACTCACCAATTCACTAACTTTACCACATGGCTCTATTAGATTTTTTAACCCAAGATATTGCGATCGACTTGGGAACCGCTAACACAATCATCATTCATAATGATAAAGTTGTAGTGGATGAGCCGAGCATTGTTGCGGTTGATAGAACTACAGGAAAAATTATTGCAGTTGGTCGCGCAGCACAAATGATGCACGGTAAAACTCACGAGAATATAAAAACTATTCGTCCATTAAAAGACGGAGTTATTGCCGATTTCCAAGCTGCTGAAGAAATGATCAAAGGAATGATCAAGATGATCAATCCCGGAAATAAATTTTTTAAGCCATCATTGCGAATGGTAATTTGTATTCCGAGTGGTATCACTGAGGTAGAAAAACGTGCGGTACGTGATAGTGCTGAACACGCGGGTGCAAAAGAAGTTTATATGATCCACGAGCCAATGGCTGCGGCAATTGGGATGGGAATTGATGTGGAAGAACCTATGGGAAATATGATCATTGATATTGGTGGTGGTACTTCCGAAATTGCCGTTATTGCTTTGGGTGGAATTGTATGTGATAAATCAACACGTATTGCTGGTGATGATTTTAACGCAAACATTGAAGAGTACATGCGCCGTCAACATAATATTTTAATTGGTGAGCGAAGTGCCGAACGCGTAAAAATTGAAGTTGGTGCTGCTATGACTGAGATCGACAACCCACCTGCAGATTACGCTGTACAAGGGCGCGACCTCATGAGCGGTATTCCAAAAGAAGTTTATATCAGTTATGTAGAAATTGCCCACTGTCTAGATAAATCCATTTCAAAAATTGAAGAAGCGATCCTTAACGCCCTTGAGATGACACCTCCCGAATTGGCGGCTGACATCTATCGCAAAGGAATTTTTATGGCAGGTGGAGGTTCACTTTTAAGAGGTCTCGATAAACGTATCTCCATGAAAACAAAACTGCCCGTTCATGTGTGTGAAGATCCATTGAGGGCGGTTGCACGAGGTACAGGAATTGCACTTAAAAATGTTCATAAATTCCCTTTCCTTATCAAGTAACAAAGCCCCTTCCTTACTAGCTTTAAAACAATGTACTCCGGGAAACTAATTTCCGGATTTGCCGTTTAATCATATACGTTTTAATTAGCTGAACCTTGCGCAATCTTTTAGCATTTTTAAATAGATACCATTTTATTTTTGTGTTCTTGCTTGCGCAACTTATTTGCTTTTGGATGATGATGCGCGGAAAAAATTATCAAGGGTCACAATTAATAAATTCTTCGAATGCTGTTGCGGCAAATATTTACGCGGCAGAAGCAAATACTAAAGAGTATTTTTCGCTGAGGCAAGAAAATTTACGATTAGCTATTGAGAACACTCAATTAAGAAATCGGATGAAAAGTAATTACCTCGCTTTTCCTACCAGAGAATTTAGAATTAACGATACTGTTTACAAATTGCAATATGAATTCATTGATGCCAAAGTAGTGAATGCCTCAGTTAACAATCGTAACAATTATATTACCATCAACGCCGGTTCGGCACAGGGTGTTACAAAAGAAATGGGTGTGTATAATAGTTTGGGAATGGTTGGATTTGTAAGAGACGTATCTGAGAACTTTGCCACCATTATAAGTATTTTGCATAAGGATTTTGCCGTGAATTGTAAATTGAAACGCGATGGAAGCTATGGTCCGCTTATTTGGGATGGAAAAGATTATCAATATTGTTTGCTTACCGATATTCCAACACATGCAAAAATAAGAAACGGAGATACCGTTGTGTCAAGTTCACTGTCAAGTTATTTTCCCGAAGGCATCATGGTAGGAACTATTGATAGTTATGAGCGGCGACAAAACGAGCAATTTTATACCATCAAAGTAAAACTTAGCGCCGACCTTAAAACACTCAATTACGTTTACGTGATCAAAAATAATTTCAAAAGAGAAAAGGACTCACTTGAAAAAACAACGCAACCAATAAAATGAGCAACAGGATCGTTATAAACTTAGGTCGCTTTATCATTTTGGTATTGATGCAAGTTCTCATTGTGCGTAATATCAATTTAGGAACGTATTTTATTATGTTGCCGTATGTGCTTTTTATTTTATCGCTCCCGTTTGAAACACCGCGCTTATTGATCCTTGCTCTTTCATTCACCATTGGCATTACCATTGATCTATTTTACAGCACACCGGGTTTGCATGCGTCTGCTTGTGTATCGATGGGCTTTACCCGATATTATGTTTTAAAATTTGTTTCACCGCGCGATGGATACGACGTGGTGGTTCAGCCTACCATTGAAGACATGGGCTTGGAATGGTATTTAAAATATGCGGGTGTTTTGATCTTTGTTCATCATTTATTGTTTTTTTATTTTGAAGTGTTTCGCTTTGATGAAATTTTTAGAACTCTATTCAGAGTTATTTTAAGTAGCATTGGAACGTTTTTATTAGTTTATCTTATTCAATTTTTGTTTTACTCAAAACGGCTTAACAAATGAGTATCGCAAATTCGCAATTGGGCGACCGCAAATATTTCATTGGAGGATTCTTTATCCTTATTGTGATTATATACATTATACGATTATTTTATATACAGCTCATCGACGATCAATATAAACTTGATGCAGATAATAATTCGCTGCGTAAACAAACCGAATACGCGGTTCGCGGCTATATATATGATCGCAAAGGCAAATTATTGGTTTATAACGAACCTTCCTATGACTTAATGATAGTTCCGCGCGAAACAAAAGGTTGCGATACCATGGGCTTATGCGCTATTTTAGAAATTACCAAACAAGAATATTTAAAGCGGATCAAAAAAGCATGTCAACATCCTAACTCTCCGCGTAAGGAAAGTATTTTCGAAAAACAATTATCAAAAGAAACGTACGCCGTATTGCAAGAAAAATTATTTCAATTCAATGGGTTCTTCTTTCAAAAACGAACGATCAGAAAATATCCTCGACCAATTGCAGCACATCTTATGGGTTATGTGGGTGAGGTAAGCAAAGAAAAAGCCAAAAAAGATCAGTATTACAAAGAGGGAGATTACATTGGTAAATCGGGAATTGAAATGAGTTACGAAGAAGCCTTGCGCGGAAAAAAAGGATCGCAATTGGCCATTAAAGATGTGAACAACAAAACCGTAGGGCGCTACATGCAGGGAAAATACGATACGTTAGCAATTTCCGGTAAACCTTTATATTCATCCATCGATGCCGAATTGCAAGAGTACGGCGAGAAATTAATGCGCGGAAAAAAAGGCGCCATTGTGGCCATTGAACCAAGCACCGGCGAAATTTTATGTTTGATCTCGAGCCCAACTTACGACCCAAATAGTTTGGTAAGCGGAAAAGAACGGAACAAGAGTTTTGCAAAAATGTATGCCGACACTATTAACGTTCCCTTGTTTAACCGCGCACTAACCGCCATGTATCCTCCCGGTTCTATTTTTAAATTGATAGATGCACTGATTGCGCAAAATGATGGCGTTATCAATCGCAATACATCTTACCCCTGTCAAATGGGGTATCCACCTATGGGAGGAAAACCAAAATGCCACGCACACGGTGGAGGAAAAAATTTGGTGGGCTCCATTGCAGCGTCTTGTAATTCATATTACAGTTATGTGTTCAGAGATATTGTAGATCAGCGGAGGTATCCAAAATTTATTGATGGATATACACATTGGCGTGATATGGTAAAGACATTTGGTCCCGGAAAACGTTTGGGCACCGATCTTCCTCATGATAAACCCGGCAACGTACCGAGTGTAGAGTATTACAATAAAGTATTTGGAAAAGGTGGTTGGAGAAGCAATACCATTGTGTCGTTAGGAATTGGACAAGCGGAGTTAACCTTAGTTCCATTACAAATGGCAAACGTGGTTGCTATTATTGCTAACAAAGGATTTTATTATACACCACATTGCATTAAAGGTGTTGGTAAAGAAAAATATTTGGATCCAAAATTTAAAGAGAAACATTATGCAGGTGTTCAAAAGCAAGAGTATTATGATATTGTAATTGAAGGGATGGAAGCTGCTTTGCAACCGGGCGGAACTGCCTTTGCTTCGCGCTTAAAAGACATTGTGGTTTGCGGGAAAACAGGTACAGCACAAAATCCGCATGGAAAAGATCACGCGGTGTTTTTAGCCTTTGCGCCAAAAGAAAATCCAAAAATTGCTATTGCCTGTTTGGTAGAAAACGCCGGTTTTGGCGGTGTGTGGAGTGCTCCAATTGTAACTTTATTAATGGAAAAATATTTAAAAGGAAAAACCGATAGACCTGAATTGGAAAAGCGCATCATGGAAGCAAACCTTATTGACGTAAGTATTAAGGCATTAGATAAATTGGATTAATGTTAAGCCGGAATCAAAATAGTTTATTTTACGGTGTAGATCGCGTTACCATTATTTTGTATGTGGTGATGGTGTTATTTGGTTGGCTTAATATTTATGCCGCTGTTTATAACGAAGCACACAGTAATATTTTTGATCTTTCGCAAAAATATGGAAAGCAATTGATGTGGATAGCCGGTGCTGCCATCATTGCATTTTCGGTTCTATTAATAGATGCTGATTTTTTTACTGCCTTTTCGTATGTGTTTTACGGTATATTAATTGTGGCAAATATTGCCGTGAGGTTTATGGGCCGAGAAATAAAAGGCTCGCACTCCTGGTTTCGTTTTGGCGATTTTGGTATTCAGCCTGCGGAGTTCATCAAATTTTCGATGGCATTGGCATTGGCAAAGTTTTTGAGTAATCAGCAAATCACAGTTAACCAACAATTCAGGTTGAGGTGGCGCGACCTTGTAAAAAACTACAAGAACACCTTTATTGCCTTAGCAATTATTTTAATTCCGTTAGTACTTGTAAAAAAATTGCAAGATGAAACCGGATTGGCCATTGTGTTTGTAGCATTTTTTATTGTATTGTATCGCGAAGGCTTATCGGTTGGTTTTTTAATGATAGGCATGCTGGTGGCCATTTTGTTTGTGGTGGCGCTTGTAGTTGCTAATACAAGTTCGGTTTTAATTTCGTTAGGCGTTTTGGCCGCGCTTTCGTTCTTAATTATTCCTCGCAACAAAAAAAACCTATTAATGGTAGGTTTGGTTTACGTGTTTGCCGCAGGCGTTGTGCTTGGTTCAAATTTTATTTATAAAAAACTAGAGCCGCATCAAAAAGACCGTATTGATGTATTGCTTGGAAAGAAAACTGATCTAAAAGGGGTGGGCTATAATGTGAACCAAGCAAAAATTGCCATTGGCTCAGGAGGATTTTTTGGGAAAGGATATTTACAAGGCACGCAAACCAAATACGATTTTGTACCCGAACAAGAAACCGATTTTATTTTTTGCACAGTAGGCGAGGAGTGGGGCTTTTTTGGAAGCACCATTGTTATTTTTTTGGAACTCTTTTTGATTTTGCGCGTCGTTTTTCTTTCCGAACGACAGCGATCCTCTTTCAGCAGAATTTATGGCTACGGAGTTGCAAGTATTTTATTTTTCCATTTAGCCGTAAACATTGGCATGACCATTGGCCTTATGCCTGTAATTGGAATTCCATTGCCGTTTTTTAGTTACGGCGGCTCTTCGCTTTGGAGTTTTACTATTCTGCTTTTTATTTTTATTAAGCTAGATGCGAATAGGTTGCTTATTTTAAGGTAGGCTCTTTAGATGTTATTTGGTGCTATTTGAGCTATTGTCATTTGCTTGGTGTTATATATACGCCATAAATAACGGTTTTGTTAAACATAAATTTACCCAAAAAAATTATGAATTCAAAGGGCTAAAGTTTTTGCTTTAATTTCGATTGCTAAGGCCGGCTGCCGCGTGAGGGATAGAACGAAAATCCTTTTTACCTTTTTCAGGTAAAAAGATTGCAGTGATAGCCCGACCCCTACAAGCAAAATGCTCTCCGAATAATTTCCAAAGCATTTTGATTCGTAGGGGGCACGCCCAAGTTCTAGATACTCCCGATAGCTATCGGGATTTGCAAGAGGCAGGCAAAATCAGTCGAACTAACATTGTTCTATATACGATGCTGAAAAAGCGTGACCACACGAACTGACACGAATTCCTAGTAAATTAGTAGTATATTTGTGGAGATAAAAAAATGCTCCCAAAAAAGACCAAATACGCTATAAAAGCTTTAATCGCGCTGGCTAAAGTGTATTACGATAAAAAACCGTTAAGAATTTCGAAAATTTCTGAGACCGAAAAAATTCCTCGCAAATTTTTAGAGACTATTTTGTTGGAATTACGTCACCAAGGCTTTGTTGGTAGTAAAATGGGTGTAACCGGTGGTTATTATTTAAGCAAACACCCCGAGGAGATCATGCTTAGCCATATTATTCGCGCTACAGGTGGCCCAATTGCACTTTTACCTTGCGTAAGTTTAAATTTTTACGAAACCTGTGAGGAATGTCCTCACGAAGAATTATGCTCTTTACGAGAAGTAGTGCTCGAAGTGCGCGAGGCTAGTTTAAAGATCCTTTCAAAAACAAGTCTTACTGATTTGATATTAAAAGAGAAAAAACTCATAAGGAATGTGAAAAAGTAGATCCAAAAAGAGAAGCATTTCGGAAATGACACTACCATGACGAATTGCTTATTATTTTGGTAGCTGAAAAATAAACCAGTAACTTTAAAAGTTGCCTTTAAGCACTTAAAAACAAGCAAAAAATGTACATCTTAATTTTCTTTCTTTCGCACTGGTTCCTGTCACTTTTTTGTCAGACCTTTTTTTTACATCGATATGGCGCTCACAAAATGTTTACGATGAGTAAATTCTGGGAAAAGTTTTTTTATTTCTTAACTTTTTTAACACAAGGTTCATCATTTTTAAATCCGCGCGCTTATGCCATTTTGCATCGCATGCATCATGCGTATAGCGATACCGAAAAAGACCCGCACTCGCCCATGTTTTTTAAAGACATTTGGCAGATGACCATGCACACCAAAGATATTTATTTGAATTACGCAAAACACAATATAGAACCTGAAGAACAATTCAGGGGAGGTTATCCTGAATGGAAGTTACTTGATAAAATAAGTGATAGCTGGTTTGTGCGGTTAGCTTTTGTGGCTTTGTATATTTTATTCTATATAAAATTTGCTACTGTATGGTGGATGTTTTTATTATTGCCAATTCATTTTTTTATGGGGCCGGTTCATGGAGCTATTGTAAATTGGTGTGGGCATAAATATGGGTATTCTAATTTTGATAATCATGATCACAGTAAGAACACATTACCAATTGATTTTTTAATGATGGGCGAACTATTTCAAAACAACCATCATAAATTACCAAACGATGTTAATTTTGCTCAGAAAAAATTTGAACTTGACCCAAGTTATCTTATTATTCGTGCCCTGAACTGGTTACATATCATTCAACTTCGAAAAATTTAAAAATCATATGGGCAATTATTTATCAATTCCGCTGATCTCTCTTGCTTCTGTTTGTTTTATTATGATCGTTATTTTTTTATGGGCTAAAGCCATAAAAAATAATGGCATTGTAGATATTTTTTGGGCGTTTAATTTTTTGGTGATAGCCATCATTATTTGGTTATTGGCCGATGGTTACGAGCCACGCAAAAATATTGTTTGTTTACTTGCGGCTTTATGGAGTTTGCGTTTAGGCATTTACCTATTGATCCGGGTTGGCTCGCATTTAAGGGAAGAAGAAGGGCGCTACAAAAAATTGCGCGAAGAGTGGAACGATACCGTTTTCTTTTTCTTTTTTCAATCCCAAGCTATTTCCAATGTTATGTTATCTATTCCGTTTTTTGTAATTGCATTAAATCCAGAGCCGCAGATGAGCATCATTGAATATATTGGAGCGGGCATGTGGGTTTTATGTATCATTGGCGAAGGACTTTCCGATTATCAATTGGCAGCATTCAAAAAAGATCCTGCTAATAAAGGAAAGGTTTGCCAAGCTGGTTTATGGAATTATTCTCGTCACCCCAATTATTTTTTCCAATTCATGATCTGGGTTTCGGTATTGATATTTGCTTTGCCAAGCCCTTACGGATGGTTAGCGATTATCTGCCCTTTATCAATTGGCTATTTGATTTTTAAAGTTACCGGAATTCCTATGACAGAAGAACAAGCTGTGCGAAGTAAAGGCGATGCGTATGAAGAATATCAACGAACTACGAGCGCATTTGTGCCTTGGATGAAGAAAAAATAAAAAAGTAGAACTAGATGGATGACAAAGTACGAACTACGAATCTGGGTTGATAACGTACTTCGTGGTTGGTACTTAGTCGTCCCTCAAAAACTCTGTAAGCCTTGTTATTGTTGAGTTTGTTTAAAAATAGTGCGAAAAAAGTAAAAAAGGATTAAAAAAGCGGCAGATGTTTTTAAGTGTAAATTAAACCCTAATGCTGCGCCCGGGATAGAGCGAAAAGCCTTGTTTAGGGCTTTGCTTAATGTTTGCGCA